>Ga0210403_10000806_pt1 | contig 31147 bp, 34 predicted proteins | sample IncBWC19MmetaG_FD_150863 | JGI IMG/M metagenome (GOLD analysis project Ga0210403, IMG submission 150863) | Forest soil microbial communities from Barre Woods Harvard Forest LTER site, Petersham, Massachusetts, United States - Inc-BW-C-19-M | ecosystem: Environmental > Terrestrial > Soil >...
CTCGGCCTGCTTGTCGGCGGGGTTGCGGTCGGGGTGGTACTGGCGCGCGAGCTTGCGGTAGGCCTTCTTGATCTCCTCGGCGGTGGCTTTCTTCTCGACGCCGAGCGCCTTGTAGTAGTCGGGACGGGTGGCCATGTGCAGCTCTCCTGCTACGCGGCCACCAGCACGCGCGCGGGGCGGATCACGCTGGCACCTGAGCGGTAGCCGGCCTGGTAGACCTCCACGACGGTGCCGCTGGCAGGGCCGCCCTCGGGCTGCGGAGCCGTCGCCACCGCCTCGTGCAGCGAGGGATCGAAGACCTCGCCGAGCGGCGAGTAGCACTCGATGCCGGCGCGGGCGAGCGCCGCGGCGAGCTCCGAGCGCACCAGGCGCACGCCCTCCAGCAGCGGGTCGTCCTTCTCGGCTGCGTCGATGGCGCGATCGAGGTTGTCCAGCGCCGGCAGCAGCTCCTTGGCCAGCGCCGCAGCGCCGCGTTCCTGCGCCGCCGCGGCCTCACGCGCAACGCGCTTTCGGTAGTTCTCGAAGTCGGCCTGCGTGCGCTGCGCAAGCGCGAGGTACTCATCGCGCTGCGCGGCAGTGGCAACCAGCTCCTCCACGTCAACCGACAGGGCGTCCTCGTCGGCGTCCTGTCCGGCGTCCTGGCCGAGCGCATCGGCGAGCGCACGTGCAGCCTCCGCGGTGGCGCCCGGAGGGCCGGGGCCGTCCCCCCGCGCATCTGCGCGGGAGGACGACTCGCCGTTTGCCTGGGCGTGCTCGGAGGGATTGCCGGACTGCTCCTCGAGAGTCTGATCGGGATCGCTCATCGCGGGCTAGGCCTTCTTCGGCTCGTCGACAACCTCGGCGTCCACCACGTCCTCCTCCTCGGAGGAGTGGGGTGCCGAGCCATCGGCAGCGGCGCCGTTGCCGGACGCTGCTGCCTGCTCCTGGGCGCGCTGGTACATCGCCTCGGAGACCGCGTGGAAGGCGGTCTGCAGGGCCTCGGCCTTCTCGTTGAGAACGGAGGGGTCCTCGGACTCGAGCACCTCGCGGACCTCCTTGATGGCCTCCTCGATGCGGCCCTTGGAGTCGGCGTCCACCTGGTCGCCGAGGTCAGCCAACTGGCGCTCGGCCTGGTAGGCGGCGTTCTCGGCGTTGTTGCGCGCCTCAGCGAGCTCGCGGGCGCGGCGGTCATCCTCGGCGTGGGACTCGGCGTCGGAGACCATGTTCTTGATTTCCTCCTCGGAGAGGCCCGAGCCGGCCTTGATCTCGATCTTCTGCTCCTTGCCGGTGCCGAGGTCCTTGGCTGACACGTTGAGGATGCCGTTGGCGTCGATGTCGAACGCCACCTCCACCTGGGGGATGCCGCGCGGCGCGGGCGGGATGCCGGTGAGCTGGAACTTGCCCAGCGACTTGTTGTACTGCGCCATCTCACGCTCGCCCTGCAGCACGTGGATCTCCACCGAGGGCTGGTTGTCCTCGGCTGTGGAGAACACCTCGCCCTTGCGCGTGGGGATGGTGGTGTTGCGCTCGATCAGCTTGGTCATCACGCCGCCCTTGGTCTCGATGCCAAGGGTCAACGGCGTGACGTCCAACAGCAGCACGTCCTTGACGTCGCCGGCGAGCACGCCCGCCTGGATGGCTGCGCCGACCGCCACCACCTCGTCGGGGTTGACGCCGCGGTGGGCGTCTTTGCCGGTGAGGTCCTTGACCTTCTCCTGCACTGCGGGCATGCGCGTCATGCCGCCCACCAGCACCACGTGGTCGATCTCCTTGACGCCCTTGCCTTTGGCGTCGTCGAGCGCCTGGCGCACGGGCTTGACGACGCGGTCGAGCAGGTCCGAGGTGAGCTCGGAGAGCTTGGCGCGCGTGAGGCGCGTGTCGAGGTGCTTGGGGCCGGAGGCGTCGGCGGTGATGAACGGCAGGTTGATCTGCGTCTCCTGGGTGGTGGAGAGCTCGATCTTGGCCTTCTCCGCAGCCTCGTAGAGGCGCTGGAGCGCCATCGGGTCGGCGGCCAGGTCGATGCCCTGGGACTTCTTGAACTCCGATACCAGCCAGTCCACGATGGCCTTGTCGAAGTTGTCGCCGCCGAGGTGGTTGTCGCCGGCGGTGGACTTGACCTCGAACACGCCGTCGCCGATCTCCAGCACGGACACGTCGAAGGTGCCGCCGCCGAGGTCGAACACGAGGATGGTCTGGTCTGACTCCTTGTCCAGGCCGTAGGCCAGCGAGGCGGCGGTGGGCTCGTTGATGATGCGCTTGACGTCCAGGCCCGCGATCTTGCCCGCGTCCTTGGTGGCCTGGCGCTGGTCGTCGTTGAAGTAAGCGGGGACGGTGATGACCGCGGAGTCCACCGCTTCGCCCAAATAGGCTTCGGCGTCGGACTTGAGCTTCTGCAGGATCATCGCGGAGATCTCGGGCGGGGACTGCTGCTCGCCCGCTGCTTCCACGCGAGCGTCGCCGTTGGGCCCGGAGACGACCTTGTAGGGCACGATCGACTCCTCCTCACGCACCTCGGCCTCCTTGCGGCCCATGAAGCGCTTGATCGAGAAGATGGTGTTCTGCGGGTTGGTGACCGCCTGGCGCTTGGCAACGGTGCCCACGAGGCGCTCGCCCGAGGCCGCGAACGCGACGACGGAGGGCGTGGTGCGCCCACCCTCGGCGTTCTCGATAACGGTCGGCTCGCCGCCCTCGAGCACCGCCATGCACGAGTTGGTCGTGCCGAGGTCGATGCCTATGGTCTTGGCCATGTCAAAATGCTCCTTAGCTCAGCTGTATAAATCTGAGTGGCATTGTGGCAGATTTTCTCAGGGACATCAAGGGGCGCCCACCGGGGGGTTGTCCCCCCAAACGTGGGGTGTTTTGGCCCGCGGCGGTAACCGAGCGGCGACGCGCGCGTAGTGCTCAGCAGTGACCCGCCTGGAGCGCAACGCCAACATCGCAGCCGTGGTCGTGCCGTTCCTCGGGGTGATCGCTGCGGCGGTGATCCTGTGGCACCGCTTCCTCGGCCCGCGCGACATCGCGATCTTCCTCGTGATGTACCTGCTGAGCGCGCTGGGCATCACCGTGGGCTTCCATCGCCTGCTCACCCACCGCGCCTTCCAGACGCGCCCTTGGCTGCGCTACACGCTCGCGGTGCTGGGGTCGCTGTCGCTGCAGGGAGGGGTGATCGACTGGGTGGCCGACCATCGCAAGCACCACACCTTCACCGACGAAGAGGGCGACCCGCACAGCCCCCATGCGGGTCACGGCGCGGGCCTGCGCGGGATGCTCGCGGGGCTGTGGCACGCGCACGTGGGCTGGCTGTTCGAGGTCCACGGCCAGGCTTCCTCCAAACGCTACGCCCGTGACCTCGTCGAGGACCGAACCATGCGACGCATCAACAAGGCCTTTCCGCTGATCGCGCTCTACAGCCTCCTGCTGCCGTTCCTGCTCGGCTTCGCGCTCAGCGGCGGCTCGCTGGTCACCGGCGGCCTGTCCGCACTGCTGTGGGGCGGCCTCGTGCGCATCTTCCTCGTGCACCACGTCACCTGGAGCATCAACTCCATCTGCCACTTCTTCGGGCGCCGCCGCTTCAACACCGATGACCAGTCCACCAACGTGTTCTGGCTGGCGCTGCCCTCGCTTGGCGAGGCCTGGCACCACAACCACCACGCCTTCCCGCAATCCGCCTTCCACGGGCTGCGCTGGTATGAGCTCGACCCCTCCGGCTGGCTGATACTCGGCCTCGAGCGCGTGGGGTTGGCCTGGGACGTGGTCAAGGTCACGCCCGAGCGCGCGCAGGAGAAGCTGGAGCGCGATACCGTCTCTGTATGAACCTGCTCCCCTCGGGGCCGGTGAAGCCCCGGCTGCGGGGCGTGTGGCATGAGTACGCCTTCTTCGTGTCGCTGGCCTGCGGCGTGGCCTTGATCCTCGGCGCCTCCGACGGACGCGCGCGCGTGGCCGCGATCATCTACGCGTTCGCCGTCTCAGCACTGTTCGGCACGAGCGCGCTCTACCATCGCGTCACCTGGCGCCCACGCGCGCGGCGTTGGATGAGGCGCCTGGACCACTCCATGATCTTCGTGCTCATCGCCGGCACCTACACCCCCGTGGCGCTGCTCGCGCTGAAGGGCCCGCTGGCCAACGCAATCCTGATCGTGCTGTGGGCCGGCGCGCTCGGCGGAGTGATCTTCAAGCTCGTGTGGATCGACGCGCCGAAGTGGCTGTTCGCCGCCGTCTACGTAGTGCTCGGTCTCGTCACAGCAGCCGTGTTCGGCGAGCTGCCCGCGGCCATCGGCTGGCTGGGCGTGGCCGGCCTCGCCACCGGCGGCCTGCTCTACGTGATCGGCGCGGTCGTCTACGCCAGCGGCCGCCCCAACCCCTCGCCCAAGGTGTTCGGCTACCACGAGGTGTTCCATGCGCTGGTCATCCTCGCCGCCGCGCTGCACTACGCGGTGATCGCCTTCGCGGTGCTGCCGCGGGGTTAGGTAGCCGCCGACCGGCGCCAGGCGGCGTCCCGCGCTCGCTCCTCCCCGTTAGCCGAACGTGCCGCGGCTCGGGCACATCCGCGCCAGCGCGCACTCGCCGCAGGCAGGCCGGCGAGCGTGGCAGGTGCGCCGCCCGTGGCGCAGCAGGTTCACGTGCAGCTCGAGCTCCTCCCCAGGTGGAGTGAGGGCGAGCATCTGGTCGTGCAGCTCCTCGAAGGGAGCACCGGCGCGCAACAGGCCCAGGCGCGTGCCCACCCGCGACACATGCGTGTCCACCGGCACATCGTGGCGGCCAAACGCAAACAGCAGCACGCACGCCGCTGTCTTGCGCCCCACGCCGGGCAGCGCGCAGAGATAGTCACGCGCCTGCTCGATCGGCGCATCCTCCAGCCAGTCCAGCGACAGCTCGTGGCCTCGCTGCTGCTCGCGCTCGTGGGGGCTCGCGCTGATCGCGCGCAGGATCGCCTGGATGCGAGCGGACTTCACCTTGGAGATGCCACCCGGGCGGATCGCCTCCTCCACTGCCGCCAACGGCGCGTCGCGCACCTGCTGCCAATCGAATCCCGCCCCCCCAAAGCGCTCGCGCAGACGCAGGTAGGCCACGTCGCGGTTGCGGTCGTTGGTGGACTGGGAGAGCACCGTGAGGATCAGCTCCGCGATCGGATGCCCGTGGGGCGCCATGCGCGGCACGCCGTACACCCCTCGCAGGCGTTCGCGCACGCGCAGCACCCGCGCGCGAGTGGGCGCCCGCCACGACGCGGCGACCATGCGTGGCCTGGCGTTCGGGCGGGGCCTTGCGTCCGGGCGCGGCTCTGCGCTCGTGCCGGCAGGAGGACGGGCGGGCATCTCACCACCGTATCCGCCTGCGCCGCCGCTATATCCTCGCCCGGTGCCCGCGGTGAGCGACCACAACGCCGAGATCGACGGGCTGCCGGTGTTCTGGCGCAGCGCGCCCGTACCTGACCGCCGCGCGGGCCACGCGGTGCCGCTGTACCTGCACGGGGTCCCCAACAACTCCGACGAGTGGGTGGCGTTCCTGGAGCGCACAGGCGGGCTCGCGCCCGACCTGCCCGGCTTCGGGCGCACGGGCAAGCCCGGGTCGCTGAGCTACACGATCGCCGAGTACGACCGCTTCATCGAGCGCTTCCTCGACGAGCTGCAGGTGGAGCGCGTGAGGCTGCTCGTGCACGACTGGGGCGCGGTGGGCCTCGCCTTCGCCCAGCGGCTGCCCGAGCGGGTGGAGCGGGTGGCGATCGTCAACGCCGTGGCGTTGCTTCCCGGCTACCGCTGGCACCGCACAGCGCGCATCTGGCGCACTCCGCTGCTCGGCGAGCTGGCCATGGGCGCCACTAGCCGCTTCACCATGCGGCTCGCCTCGCGCGAGGCCAACACCACCCCCGGTCCCATGCCTGAGGAGTGGCTGGCGAGCGTGATCGACCACTTCGACCAGGGCACCCAGCGCGCGATCCTGAGGCTGTATCGCAGCTCGCCGTCCGAGGTGCTCGCCGCCGCGGGGGAGAACCTAGGCCGTCTCGCGATGCCCGCGCTCGTGGCATGGGGAATGAAGGACCCCTACCTGCCGGCCCGCTTCGGGCGCGAGTACGCCGCCGCGCTGCCCCACGCGGAGCTGCTGGAGCTGCCGGATGCGGGCCACTGGCCGTGGCTGGATCGACCCGAGCTCGTGGACCGGCTGGTGGACTTCCTGAGCCCAGCGTGAGCCCAGCGGCGCGGCGGGCTGCAACCTGGACTACGCGGAGCGCTCCCGCATGGACGATTACCGCTGCGTTGGCGCTCGCCTACGTGATCGCTGCTCCCCCCAGCTCCGATCTGGCCGCAGCCGCCTACCGCAGCGACCTGTTCTCGCGCGTGGGCCTCTCGCTGTGGGACAACTCCTGGTATGGCGGCCACCACCTGCTCGCCTACTCGCTGCTCGCGCCCGCGCTCGGCGCGCTGATCGGCCCGCAGCTGCTGGCAGCGCTGTCGATGACCGCGCTGGCGGCGCTGTTCGCGGCGCTGATAGACGGCCGCTTCCCCGCGCCCGCCGTGCGCCTGGCGGCGCTGTGGCTGGCGCTCGGCGCCGCCATCAGCCTGCTCGCCAACCGCGTGCCGTTCGACCTCGGCCTGGCCGTGGGCATGGGCGCACTGCTGCTCGCCCAGCGAGAGCGCCTGCGCTGGGCGCTGGCGCTCTCGGTGGTGTGCTCTCTCGCCAGCCCAGTTGCCGGCCTGTTCCTCGCGCTGGCGTTCCTCGCGTGGGCGCTCGCCGGCCCCGCGCGCGGGTGGCCGCTGGCGCTCACCGCAGCAGCGCTCGCGCCGATCGCAGCGCTTGCGCTGGCCTTCCCCGAAGGCGGTACCCAGCCGTTCGTGCCCTCGGCCTTCTATCCGGCGCTCGCAGGCACGCTCGCCATCGCTGCGCTCATCCCGCGCGAGCAGTGCGCGCTTCGCGTGGGCGCTCTGCTCTACGCGGTGGCGCTCTGCGGCTCCTACTTCCTGTCAACCGCGGTGGGCGCCAACTCCGACCGCCTCGGCGCGCTGTTCGCGGGACCGGTGGCCGTGTGCGTGCTCGCCGGAGGGTCGCTGCGCAGCACCCGCACGCGCGTGCTGCTGGTGCTGGCGCCGGCGCTGCTCTACTGGCAGGCCAACGCGCCCGTGGCCGACTTCGCCGCCGCAGCCTCGGACCCCGGCGTGCGCGCCTCCTACTACGCGCCGCTGCTGGCCGAGCTGCGCGCGCTGGGCATCGGCTACGGCCGGGTTCCCGCGCGCATCGAGGTGGTTCCCCTCAACGACCACTGGGAGGCGCGCTGGATGGCGCCGCACGCGATGCTCGCACGGGGCTGGGAGCGACAGCTCGACAGGTATCGCAACGGCCTCTTCTACGACGAAGCGCCCGCGCTGGACCCCGCCCGCTACCGCGCCTGGCTGCTCGCGCAGGCGGTCTCATACGTGGCGCTGCCAGACGCAAAGCTCGACTACTCCGCGGTCACCGAGGCACGCCTGCTGCGCAGCGCTCCCGGCTATCTGCGGGAGGTGTGGCGCTCGCCGCACTGGCGCCTGTTCGCCGTGCTCGGGGCGCGCCCATTGGCGGACCCCCCCGCGCTGCTCCTCGGAGCCGGCAGCGACTCGCTCACGCTGCAGGCGCCGGGCGCCGGCTCCTACCTGGTGCGCGTGCACTACACGCCATACTGGGCGGTGGCGGGCGCGCACGGCTGCGTTGCGCGCGCACCCGGAGACTGGACCGCCGTGCGGGCCCAGCGGGCCGGGCCGTTGCGCCTGGTGATCCGCTTTTCACTTACGCGAATCTTCGACCACAGCGCCAGGTGCGGTTGAAGCATCGTTTAGGCTTCACGCTCGATGCTAGCCCGCACTCGTTCCCTGCAGGCTCGTCTTCTGCCGCATGGCTGGCTGGACGCGCTGCGACAGATATCGCTGTTCGGGCTCGCCTATCTCGCCTATCGCCTCGTGCGCGGCCTGGCCGAGGGCAACGCCGGCGCGGCCTTCGCCCACGCCCGCGACCTGATCTCGCTTGAGCGCGGCCTGCACCTGTTCGTGGAGCCCTCCGTCCAGGCGTGGGCCTCCGGCAGCCACTTCGTGATCGTGGTGGCCAGCTGGCTCTACGTCAACGCCCAGGGCTCGGTCACGATCGCCGCGCTGCTCTACCTCTACATGCGCCACAACCGCAACTTCTACTTCGTGCGCAACATGTTCATGATCGCGATGGCGATCGCACTAGTGGGCTACATAGTGTTCCCCACCGCGCCCCCGCGCTTCCTGCCCGAGTGGGGCTTCACCGACACCGTCACCGACTTCACGCCCGTGACCGTTGGCGAAAAGAGCGCCGCCATGAGCGCGCTGTTCAACCCCTATGCCGCGGTGCCCTCCATGCACGTGGCCTTCGCGCTGATGATCGGCTGGCCGCTCGCGTGCCTCTCGCGCAGGCGCGTGGTGCGCGTGCTGTGGTTGCTCTACCCGTTCGTGATGGCCTTCGTGATCGTGGTCACCGCCAACCACTTCATCGTGGATGCGCTGCTCGGCGCGATTACCGCCGCCGCCTCCGCCTACGGCGCCCGCTGGCTGGCGCGCGTGCGGCCCGCCGCGTGGCGCTTCTCCACGACATCCCCCGGCGGGCTCCCCGCATCCGTATCCCCCGCCGGGCTGCCGGCGTCGGGATAGGTGGCTGGCACACCGATGGCACCGAGGCAGCGCGCTCCCGGCCGCCGCTCGCAGCGAAGCGCCCACCGCGCGGGCCGGTCCGCGAACGGGCGGCGCAGCGGCCTCGCGCCGATCGGCTCCGGGCAGCGGCGCGAGCTGGTGCGCGAGGCGCTGATCGAGTCGCGGCTCACACCCAACACGATCTCGCTCACGGGCCTCGCGCTCAACCTGCTCGCCGCGGTGCTCGTGTGGGAGCGTCTGTTCTTCCTCGGCGGCATCGCCTTCATCGTGGGCTCGATCATGGACACGCTCGACGGCCGCTACTCGCGGATGTCCGGCAAGGGCACGCCGTTCGGCGCGTTCCTGGACTCCACCCTCGATCGCATCGAGGAGGGCATCGTGCTCACAGCCGTTGCCGGCTACTTCGCGATGCACGGCAACCGTGTGGCTGCCGCCGCGGTGGTGGTGGCCGTGCTCGCGTCGCTGATGGTCAGCTACACCCGCGCTCGCGCCGAGGCGCTCGGCGTGGAATGCAAGGTGGGCATCGCCACGCGCCCCGTGCGCGTGGTCATCCTCTCGATCGGCCTGGTGTTCGCCCGCGGCGCTTCGCTCGGCAGCTTCGAGCTGCTCCAGCCCGCCGTGTACGTGCTCGCCGCGCTCAGCGTGATCACCGTCGTGCAGCGCATCTGGCACGTGCGCGGCGAGCTCGCGGTGTGACCTAGGCGCTCCTGCGGAGTAGTCTCCCCCGACGGTCGCGGCCGGATGCGCATCCGGCCTCCGTCCTCCATCTGAGAAGCGGCGCAGCCATCCCGGCTCCCGCTCCGGCCACCGGGCCTCCGCGCCCCCACAAAGGACATCTCACCCGTGATCAAGGAGCACAGCAACGGCAGCGTCGGCAACGGCGTGGCCTCCACAAACGGCGCCGGGCGCTACCAGCACGAAAAGGTGCGCGTGGCGATCGTCGGCGTGGGCAACTGCGCCTCGGCGTTCGTCCAGGGCGTGCACTACTACCGCAACGCCGACCCCGAGCAGCGCGTGCCGGGCCTGATGCACGTGGACCTCGGCGGCTACCACGTGCGCGACATCGAGTTCACCGCCGCCTTCGACATCGACTCCGCCAAGGTCGGCAAGGACCTCGGCCAGGCCATCTGGGCCGGGCAGAACAACACCATCAAGTTCGCCACCGGCGCGCGGGCGGTGCCGAAGAAGCTCGGCGTCCCGGTGTATCGCGGGATGACCCACGACGGCCTCGGCAAGTACCTCAAGGAGAAGATCACCAAGGCCCCCGGCGAGACCGCGGACATCGTGAAGATCCTCAAGGACACCCGCACCGACGTGGTGGTCTCCTACCTGCCGGTGGGCTCCGAGCAGGCCACCAAGTGGTATGTGGAGCAGGTGCTGGAGGCGGGCTGCGGCTTCGTCAACTGCATCCCCGTGTTCATCGCCCGCGAGGATTATTGGGACAAGCGGTTCAAAAAGGCTGGCCTGCCGATCGTCGGCGACGACATCAAGTCCCAGGTGGGCGCCACGATCGTGCACCGCACGCTCGCCCGCCTGTTCGCTGAGCGCGGCGTGGAGATCGAGCGCACCTCGCAGCTCAACGTGGGCGGCAACATGGACTTCTACAACATGCTCGAGCGCGAGCGCCTGGAGTCCAAGAAGATCTCGAAGACCAATGCGGTGACCTCGATCATGGACCACGAGCTGCCCGCCAGCGACGTCCACGTGGGGCCCTCCGACTACGTGCCGTGGCTCACCGACCGCAAGTGGGCGCACATCCGCGTGGAGGGACAGGCCTTCGGCGACGTGCCGCTGAACGTGGAGCTGAAGCTCGAGGTGTGGGACTCGCCCAACTCCGCCGGCATCGTGATCGACGCTGTGCGCTGCTGCAAGCTCGCGCTCAACCACGGCGTGGGCGGCCAGCTCGACGGCCCCTCCTCCTACCTGATGAAGTCCCCGCACAACCAGCGTCCGGACGAGCTCGCGCGCAGGGACACCCAGGCGTTCATCGCCAAGTACGCCGGCCAGCCCGGCACGCGCTCGCGGGCCGGCGCCAAGCGCGCCGCACCAGCGGCACGTGGCGTGAAGGCGGGCGTGGGCGCCAAGAACGCCGGGAAAGGCGCGGCGGTCAGATCGAGCTAGCTCCCGGTCGGCCGGACGGCGAGGCGGAATAATCGTGGAGCCGATGACCTCGCGGTTCTCCATAGCCCACGTCTCCCCCTATCCGTGGGAGGCGGAGGACAACGAGGTCAACGCCCACATCGCCCGCGTGGCTGCCGAGCTCTCCCGGCGGGGGCACCGCGTGCTGGTGCTCGCGCCCTCGCGCTCACAGGAGCGCGTGCGCGCATCGCGCAAGGCCCTGCGCGCCGCGCGCGGCAGGCCGCACGCGCTGCTGCAGGGCAGCGATCAGGGCAGCCCCACGGTGATCGCCGTGGGCGAGGTGCTCGACGTGGCCGGCGGTACGCGGCGCCGGCCTGCCGCGCTGCCGATCGACGTGGCGCGCACGGTTGAGGAACTGCTGGGGACCGTGGACCTCGACTTCGTGCACGTGCACGAGCCCTTCGCCCCCAGCACCGCCGGGGCCGCGCTGCGCCACTCGCGCGCGCTCAACGTGGGGTCCTTCCACTCCTCAAGCGAACGCCTACTCTCCACGCTCGTGGCGCGTCGCTTCGTGGAGAGCTTCTTCGGCCGCCTCGACGCGCGCACCGCGAGCACCGCGGCCGCTGCAGAGCTGATGGCCAGGTATTTCCCCGGCGACTACCCGCTGGTGCCCGACGACGAGAGCGCCGTCGACCAGATCGAGGAGATCTACCGCACCCTGGCAGCGCGCCGCCACAGCGCCGGGGGCGACCCCGAGATCGCCGCGCGGCTGGCCGGGCGGCCGCTCATCGACGTGGACCTGCACATGCACACCGACCACTCCCACGATTGCGCCACGCCCGTGGAGGTGCTGCTCGCCACGGCGCGCGAGCAGGGGCTCGGCGCGATTGCGGTGACCGACCACAACGAGATCTCCGGAGCGCTCGAGGCTGCAGCCCAGGCGGCTGCGTCGGGCTCTGAGGCGCCCGTGAAGGTGATCGTGGCCGAGGAGGTCAAGACGGCCGGGCAGGGGGAGGTGATTGGGCTGTTCATCAAGGAGAAGATCCCGCGCGGACTGAGCCTCAAGGAGACGGTGGCGGAGATCAGGCGCCAGGGCGGCCTCGTGTATGTGCCCCACCCCTTCGACCGGATGCACTCCGTGCCCGACTACGAGCACCTGCTCACGATCATCGACGAGGTCGATGCGATCGAGGTGTTCAACCCCCGGGTGGCGATCGGCGCCTTCAACGAGGAGGCCGCGCGCTTCGCCGCCAAGTACCGCATCCCCGCCGGCGCGGGCTCCGACTCGCACGTGGCGCAGGGGCTCGGCTCGGTGCGGATCAGGATGCGCGACTTCAACGGCCCGCAGGAGTTCATGCAGTCGCTGCGTGACGCCGAGATCATCACGCGGCCGTCATCGCTGCTGTACGTGCAGGCGCTGAAGTTCCTGCAGACGCGCGCCACCCCGCGCTCGGCGCGGCGGGCGAGCAGAGCCAGGCGGCTGAAGCGCCTGCGGCGGGCGTCCGGGAGCAGCGGCAGGAGATAGAAGGCCGCGCCCGCGAAAGCGCAACGACTGATGCACCGTCAAGGACAAGACGAGACGCCGTCTAATCCCTCGGGGTCGATGCCCGTGACCGATGACCAGATCCGCGAGAAGTATCTCGAGCGCGCCATCCGCGAGCTGAACACGCTCACACGGGAGCTGCAGGCCTGTTCGCACTGCCCGCGGGGCAACCTCATGCCGGTGCTCGGCTCGGGCCACCCACAGGCGGACATCATGCTGCTGAAGTACGGGCCCCTGCCTTCTGAGATCGAGGAGGGCGTGGCCTTCTACGGACGGTCGGGCAGCGCGCTGATGAAGTCGCTGAAGCGCCTTTCGATCGACCCTCTGGCCGTCTACGGCACGCTCTGCGCGAAGTGCCCGCTGAGCGACTCCTCGCTGGCGGACTACGCGTGCGTGGCTCGCGTGGTCGAGGAGATCGCAATCGTGCAGCCGAAGATCATCGTGGTGATGGGCTCCGAGGCGCTGGCCACGCTCGGCGAGATGGACATTCCGCTTGCGCGCCCGCTGCGAGAGGCCCTCGGCGAGATCCAGCAGCTCACGCCAACCATCGACGTCCTCTACGTGCCCAACATCGACGAGTCGCTGGACGAGCAGGACGCAAAGCGGGAGTTCTGGGCAGCGTTCCGCGCGCTAGGCGACTGGTACGTGGCGCAACCTCCGTACTGAGCAGCGTCCTATACCCACACCGCGGAGCGCTGTATCGCCATAGTGATACGCCGTCCTACGCGGTGAGAACGATCTTGCCGAGCTTGCCCCCCTCGGCGAAGCGCTCGTAGGCCGCAGCGGCGTCGCTGAGCGGGAACGTGGCAGCCACGGGGACGCGCAGCGCGCCGGTGGCGAACAGCGGCAGCACCTCGTGCTCCAGGCGGCGCGCGCACAGCGCTTTCTCCTCGAGCGCCCGCGCCCTCAGCGTGGAGCCGTGGATACGCGCTCGCTTGCCCATCAGCGCCAGCAGGTTGAGATCGGCCTTGGCTCCGGCCGACACACCGATCACCGCAATGCGCCCGCCCGTGGCGAGCGCCTGCATGTTCTCATCCATATTCGGGGCTCCGACCAACTCGAGGATCACGTCGAACGGGCCGCTCTCGGCAAAGCCCTCGGGCGCGATCGCCTCGGCGCCCAGCCCCGCCACATCGCCGCGCAACTCCTCGCGGCGCACGGTGGCCGTCACGCCAGCGCCCGCAGCCCGCGCGAGCTGGACCGCGGCGGTGCCCACCCCGCCCGCGCCGCCATGCACCAGCAGTCGCTCGCCGCTGCGCAGCCCGGCCTGCGTGAACAACGCATCGTGGGCGGTGGTGAAGACCTCCGGGAGCCCTCCCGCCGCAGGCCAGTCCAGACCCTGGGGCACCGGCATCAGCAGGCGCTCGTGAACCGTGGCCAGCTCCGCCTGCCCGCCGCCGCCCACCACCGCCATCACGCGATCGCCCTCGGTGAAGCGTGTGGCTCCCGGACCAAGCGCAAGCACCTCGCCGGCGAGCTCCATGCCGGGAATATCCTGGGGCGATCCCGCCGGCGCAGGGTAGAGGCCGCGGCGCTGCATCATGTCGCCGCCATTCAGCCCGGCCGCGCGGACGCGCACCAGCACCTCACCCGTGCCCGGGACCGGGTCGGGATGCTCCTCGATCAGGATCTCGCCCTCGCGGATGGTGACGGCGCGCACGGGCTCAGACTACCTTCAGGACGTCAACTGATGGCGCGTGTCGCAAGGATGGCGTCGATCGCGCCGTCTAGTGCTGTGCGGAGCTGATCGGGGTCGCGTCGGACTTGGGTGAGCAGCAGGCCACCTTGCACGGCTGCGAGCATGTTTTGGGCGAGCACGCCAGGGTCGGCGTCGGGGTGCAGCTCTCCACGGGCTGCCATTCGCTCGAGACCCTGGCGGATCGCGGCCTCCCAGCGGTCGAGGCCGTCGGCGAGCTCGAGGCGGGCGCCTTCGTCCTGCTCGGCGAGTTGGCCGGCGAGCGAGCCGATCGGGCAGCCGCCCCTGGCGTCAAGGGCCTGCTGGAGGGTCACGAGCGCGTCGGCCCAGGAGCGCAGGCCGTCGATCGTGTCGAGCCGCTCGAGCAGCTCGGCCTGGCCGCCAACGACCCTGTCGCTGGCGGCTCTGGCGACCGCTCTCATGAGGTCGTCACGGTCGGCGAAGTAGTGGTAGAGCTGGCCCTTGGAAGCGTGCGCGCGGGCGCCGACATCATCGAGGGAGGTGCCGGCAACCCCGCGCTCGGTGACGAGCTCGGCCGCGGCGCGGATGATCCGCTCGCGCGTCTCGCGTCCCTTCGTGGTTGCCGGCTGGGCGCTTGTCACCGTGGGGATTTTAACGGGTTGGACCGTTCCGTCCAATATCTGTTAGCCTCCAATGTTCTGGACTGAACAGTCCAAACAATCACTGACGGAAGGAACGATGACCGATGACAACGATCGCCGAGCAAGCCAACGACGTGAAGGCCGCGACGGCCAGCCAACTGCCCGCAGAGGTAGTCACCGTGTTCGCCTCTGACCTGACGGCGCTCGCCGCCGGTGGAATCCCGACCGGGGCGGTCGCGGTCGGCGACCAGCTCACCGCGTTCACGCTTCCCGACGCGACCGGCCTGCCCCGGACACTCGAGGAGCTCACCGCCGACGGGCCCGCGGTGATCGTCTTCTACCGCGGCGGCTGGTGCCCGTACTGCAACCTCACCCTGCGCACCTACGAGCGAGACCTCCTGCCACAGCTCAGCGCATACTCCGCTCGGCTCCTGGCGATCTCGCCGGAGACCCCGGACGCATCGCTCAGCACCCAGGAGACGGCCGAGCTGACCTACACCGTGCTCAGCGACACGGCAGCCCAGCTGGCCGACGCGCTCGGGATCACATTCGACCCCTCCGAGGAAGGACTCGAAGCGCAACGAGCCCTCGGCGTGGACATCCGCACCACCCGCGCAGACGGAGGCACCCGGCTGCCGATGCCAACCGTCCTGATCGTCGACCCCAAGCACATCGTGCGGTTCGTTGACATCCATCCCGATTACACGGGCCGCACCGAGGTAAGCGAGATCGTCGCCGCCCTGCAAGCACTCCCAAGCAGCTGACAAGCCACAGGAGGCGCCCCTACTTGCGCTCGAGCAGTGAGACGGTCTCGATGTGGTGGGTCTGCGGGAACATGTCCACCGGGCGCACGCTGCGCAGCGCCCAGCCAGCCTCCACCAGTTCGGCGGCGTTGGGCGCAAGCGTGGTGGGGTTGCATGACACGTAGACGATGCGCTTGGGGGAGGTTTCGATGATGCGGTGCACCACCTTCTTGGAGAGCCCCGCGCGGGGCGGATCCACCACCAGAACATCCGGCCGGCCGGCGCGGGCCAGGAGCTCTGAGAGGGCCAGGCGCGTATCGCCTGCGAAGAAGCTGGCCTTGGTTATCTCGTTGCGGCGCGCGCCCGCAATCGCGTCGGCGACGGCCTCGGGCACCAGCTCGATGCCCCACAGCTCCCCCGCCCGCGGCGCGAGCGTGAGCGCGATCGTGCCGATCCCCGAGTAGAGGTCGTACACGCGCTCCCAGCCCTCCAGCGCGGCGAGCTCGCCGACGATCCCGTAGAGCACCTCCGCCATCTCGGTGTTGGTCTGGAAGAACGCCTCGGGGGAGATGCGCAGATCCAGGTCGCCGAGGCGCTCGGGCAGCTCCGCATCGCCCCACACCAGCTCGGTGTCGCCGCCCGCGGTGGTCTCCGCCACGCTGTGCGAGCGCGTCCACAGCACACCGCTGAGGCTCTCGCCGAGCGCGCCGCTCAGCTCCGCCGCTAGCGAGCCCGCGTCGAGCTCGCCGTCGGTGGTCACGATCCGGACCTGCAGCTTCCCGGTGCGCCGACCCTCGCGCACCACCAGGTTGCGCAGGCGCGCGCGCCCGTCCGCGGAGGGCTGCGGCCGCTGCCCGCGAGCCTCGCCTCGAGCGCGTCCGCGGCCCCGGTCCCAGGAGGCGAGCCCGTGCACGCGGCACCAGCGCAGCGCCACCTCGCGCGCCCTGTTGCCGGCCTCCGAGGCGAGCATGCAGTCCTCCATCCCGGCCACCCGATTGCCGCCCGCGGCGACGTGGAAGCCGCACACCAGCTCGCCCTCGCCGGGCTCGCCGCCGCCGAATGAGTACTCGAGCTTGTTGCGGTAGCGCCATGGTTCCAGTGCGGGGACGATCTCGCCCAGCTCGAACCCGTCGAGCCTGCCAAGCCGTCGCAACGCCTCGTCCACCTGCGCGCTCTTGACCTTCAGCTGCAGGTCGTAGGGCAACACCTGCCACGGCACGCCCGGGTGGTCAGCGGTGGGCGCGATCCGGTCTGGGCTCGGCGAGAGCACCTCGAGCGTGCGCGCGTGGGCGTAGCTGCGCTTGCGCTTGTGCACCACCGCCCGCACGCGGTCGCCCGGGATCGCGCCCGCCACGAACACCACGTAGCCGCCGTCGCCGAGGCGCGCCACGCCCTCCCCGCCGAAGGCCAGCGAGTCGATCTGGAGCTCCAGCTCATCGCCCCGCTGAGGACGAGCCATGCCGTCGGGGAGCAGCGCGGCCTCCGCGTTCATGCCGCCGCCGCCAGCAGCTCCAGCAGCGCCTTCTGCGCGTGGCGGCGGTTCTCTGCCTGATCCCAGATGCGCTGCCGCGAGCCGTAGAGCACCTCCGCGGAGATCTCCTCGCCGGGGTGCGCGGGCAGGTCGTGCATCGCGAACGCCCCCGGCGCTGCCAGGTCCAGCAGTGCGTCGTCAACCCGGTAGCCCGACAGCGCCGCGCGGCGCTCCTCCGCGGTGGCCTCATCGCCCATGCTCACCCACACGTCGGTGTAGACCGCGCACGCGCCCTGCACCGCCTCGCGAGGGTCCTCGTGCAGCGTCACCTCACCCGTTGCCCCGGCCGGCAGCGGCACATCGCTCTCAAGCGCATAGCCCCGCGGCGAGGCGACCGCCACGTGCATGCCGGCGAGCGCGCCGAGCATGGCCAGCGAGCGAGCCACGTTGTTGCCGTCGCCCACGTAGGCCACGCGCAGCCCCTCGAGCGTTCCGCACGCCTCCCGCAGCGTGAGCAGGTCCGCCAGCGCCTGGCAGGGGTGGTAGCCGGCGGTGAGCATGTTGATCACCGGGATGGTGGCGTGGGCGGCCAGCTCCTGCAGCATCGCGTCGGGCCCCGTGCGCACACCCACCATTGCCACGTGGCGCGAAAGCACGAGCGCGGTGTCGCGCAGAGCCTCCCCGCGCGAGAGCTGCAGCTCATCCGAGCGCAGCACCAATGGGTGGCCGCCGAGCTCGTGCACCCCCACCTCGAAGGACACGCGGGTGCGCGTGGAGGGCTTCTCGAAGATCAGCGCAACGCTGCGACCCGCCAGCGCTTCAGAGCAGAGCGGCTCCCGCTTGAGCTCGAGCGCGCGGTCCAGCAGGCGCTGCAGCTCCTCCGCGCTCAGCTCCGCGCCGGTGAGGAAATGTCGTGTCGTCATCAGAGCGGCCAGTCTAGGCGCTTCGGGCGTACGCGCCGACCCGTTGCCCCCGCGCGGTATGCGAAGGTCCATCAACACGAACACGCCCAGAAAGGACCCCACGCCGATGAACAGAGGCATAGCCGCACTGCTCTCCTGCACCGCGCTGGCGCTCGCCGCCGGGTGCGGATCCTCGAGCAGCTCCACCGGCTCCTCGAGCAGCAGCAGCACGAGCGCCGCCGTGCCCGCCGCCACCTCGAGCCTGAAAGTGACCACCACGCCCAAGTACGGCTCGCCGCCCGCGTCGGCGCCCGTGCTGAGCGGGACCGTCGCCATCGCCTACCGCAACATCGCCATCAACCCCGACACCGTGAAGGTGAAGGTCGGCAGCACCATCAAGTGGACCAACTACGACTCCGTCGAACACAACGTCACCAGCGAGGGCGGCCCGCAGCAGTTCGCCTCAAAGACCTTCGGTGAAGGCGCCACCTTCCAGGTCATAGCCAGCAAGCCCGGCGTGATCCACTACCAGTGCACCATCCATCCCGCCTCGATGAACGGCACGATCGTGGTGGTGAAGTGATCGACCGGCCTCCAGCCGGCGTGGGCACCTAGAACTCGGCGAGCCCCTGCTCGGGGGTTGAAGCCGTGGCGTAGTGGCGCCGGGGTATACGCCCCGCGGTGCGCGCGAGATGGCCTGCCTCCACCGCGGCCCGCATCGCCCGGGCCATCCTCACCGGGTCCTGCGCCCGCGCGATCGCAGAAGCAGCCATGACCGCATCACAGCCCAGCTCCATCGCGAGCGCAGCGTCGGAGGCTGTGCCCACGCCCGCGTCGAGCACCACCGGCACCGCCACCGCCTCGCGGATAAGTGAGAGGTTGTACGGGTTGCGGATGCCCATGCCGCTGCCGATCGGCGAGCCCAACGGCATCACAGCCGCGCAGCCCACATCCGCCAGCCGCCTCGCGAGCACTGGGTCATCGGTGGTGTAGGGAAGCACCACGAAACCGTCGTCCACGAGCTCCTCAGCGGCACGCAACAGCTCCGGCGCATCGGGCAGCAGCGTGTCCTCATCGCCAATAACCTCGAGCTTGATCCAGTCGGTCGCGAAGGCCTCGCGCGCGAGCTTGGCCGTGATCACCGCGTCCCTCGCGGTGTAACAGCCGGCGGTATTGGGCAGCAGCTCCACGCCGGCCGAGGCGAGCACGTCTATCAGCGATCCGCGCGCCTGCGGATCCACCCTGCGCAGCGCCACCGTCACCAGCTCGCTGCCACTCGCAGCGATCGCCTCAGCCATCAGCTCGAGCGACGGAAAGCCGCCGGTGCCAAGCAGCAGACGCGAGCGCAACGTGCGGCCGGCGATCGTGAGCAGCTCCTCTGCGCCGGCCTCCGCGCCGGGCGTCGATGCGAGCGTTGGGCCCACCTGCGAATCGGTCAAGTCGCTCTCATCCTCCCTGCATCGCCGTCAGTACCTCCACCCGCGATCCCTCGGCCAGGGCGAACGACTGCCACGCCGCGCGCGGAACCACCTCGCCGTCGACGGCCACCGCCACCCCCCGCGCCTGAAGCTCGAGGCCGAGGCGCTCGAGCGCCTCGGCCACCGTGTCGCCCGCGCCCAGGTCCGAGCGGTGCCCGTTGAGGGTGATCATCGTCCAGCCCCCACCGGCGCGGGGGCGCCGGCAGACGGGGACGCCGTCGCAGCCGCAAGCACCGTCGCAGCGACAGGCGCGAAGCGCGCAGGCGAGCACGCGTCCAGAAGCTCGGCCGCGGTGAGCGGGTCCGGAGCGCCCGGCGAGACCGCGGAGCCGGGCTCACCTGTCAGCAGCTCGCTGACCAGCGCAGCGGTGATGGGAGCCAGCAGCACGCCGTTGCGATGGTGTCCGCTGGCCCACACCAACCCCTCGATAGTGGCCTCGCCGATGATCGGCGCGTTGTCTGGCGAGCCCGGACGCAGGCCCACCGACAGCTCCTCGATCTCCAGCTCGTCCACTCCAGGCACCAGCTCGTGGGCCTCGCGCAGCAGCTCGCGCACGCCTCCTGCGGTGGGCGCGAGCTCAAAGCCGCGCTCCTCCACGGTCGCGCCCAGCACGTAGCGGCCGTCTGCGCGCGGCACCAGGTAGCCGCCCTCGAAGCGCAGGATCCGGCGCAGCAGCCCCGGCCCCGCCGGATCGCGCAGGCGCAGGATCTGACCCTTGACGGGACGCACGGGGATCCGCAGCGCCGGCTCCAGGCCCTCGATCTGCTCGGTCCACGCGCCCGCCGCCATCACCACGCGCTCCGCCGGCACGCGCTCGCCGGCGGCCAGGAGCACGCCGGTGGCCCTCGCGCCCGTGGCGTCCAGCTCGACGCGCGCCACCGGCACTCCCTCGCGCAGCGCAACGCCCGCCGCCTCGCACACCGCACGCAAAGCCGCCAGCACGCAGCGCGGATCCACGGAGTGGTCGTCCGGCGCTTCCAGCGCGAGCCTCAGCGACGGCGCCAGAGCGGGCTCCCGCTCGCGTGCCTCGCTCGCGCGCAGGCGCTCCACCTCGAGACCCAGCGAGCGGCGGAACGCGAGTTGGCGCTCGAGCTCTCGAGCCTCGTCCTCATCGCGCGCAACGATCATCGTGCCGCTGCTGGTCATGCCCAGGTCGATGTCGGTGAGATCCTCGAGTTCCGCTGCGAATGCTGGCCACATCGCCGCTGAGCGCCGCCCGAGCTCCAGCAGGCGCAGTCCCGCAGCGCCGAACTCCACCTCAGCCACCGGCGCGAGCATGCCGGCGGCCACGTGCGAGGCGCCGCAGCCAAGCTCGGCGCGCTCCAGCACGCTCACCGACAGGCCGCTCAGACGCGCGCGCCAGGCGATGGACAAGCCGATGATGCCACCGCCAACGACCACAACGTCCATGCGCTCGTTGCCGTTCATGGCTTGATGCTAGCCCCACCCACCTGCGAGCGAGCGCACGCGCCTGCGAGACTCAGAGCCGATGGCAAACGTGCGCCTCAGCGCCATTCGGCGTGAGCGGCTGGCCGCAGCGCGGCTGTATCTCGTGCTCGATTCCGCTCCGCGGGGGCGAGCGCTGCCTGACCTCGTGCGCGCCGCCGCCGCGGGAGGCGTGGACATCGTGCAGCTGCGCGACAAGCGCCTGGCCGACGACGAGCTGGCCGCTGTGGCCCACGCCACGAGAGTGCTGTGCGAGCAGATGGGCGTGCTGTTCGTGGTCAACGACCGCCCGCTCGTGGCGCGCGAGGTGGGCGCCGACGGGGTGCACGTGGGGCAGGACGACATGCCCGCCCAGGAGGTGCGCGAGCTGGTGGGGGATGAGCTTCTGATCGGCCTCTCAACGCACGCGCCGCATGAGGTCGATGGGGTCGATCCGACCGCGGTTGACTACATCGGCGTAGGTCCCGTGCACGCCACACCCACCAAGCCGGGGAGACCCGCGGTGGGCCTCGACCTGGTCCGACACGCTGCCACCCACGCCACTGTGCCGTTCTTCGCCATCGGAGGCCTCGCTCTGGACAACGTCGCGGAGGTGCTGCACGCCGGCGCGAGCCGCGTGTGCGTGCTCAGAGCCATCGCCGAGGCAGAGGATCCCGAGCGGGCCGCGCGGGATCTGCGCCACCTGATCGAGAGCCACGACGCGGAGCGCGTGAGCCGATGACCGACGCGCCGCAGCGGGAGCGTCCCGCCGGCCCGCCTGGGCGAACTCCACGCGCCGCGCTCGAGGAGCAGGCGCGTGCAGCGCTCGCGCCGCTCGGCCCGCACGAGCGCCCGGCGGCGCTGATGGTCGCGGTGGCCGTGTGCGTGCTCGCTGCCATCGCCGTGGTGGTGGGCGCCCTGAGCATTCACGACCTCTCCAAGCGCGGCGGCTCGCTGCCCGGGGGCATCTTCCTCGCGGGGGTGCTCGCTGCGCTGGCGCTCGGCATGTACCGCCGCCGCTATTGGGCGGTGCTCGGGTTCGAGGCGCTGCTCACCTTCCAGGTGATCGTCACAGCGCTCGCGCTGGTGGTTGCCTCCACGATCCCCGCGGCCGCGATCTGCCTGCTCGCACTCGGGCTCGGCGGATGGCTGTTCTGGAAGCTCGTGCGAGTGATGGGTCGCATCGCCGCCGGCGAACGCGAAGCCCGCCGATAGCGCCCCGGCTGGCCCGCCGGCGTTCGATAGGCTCACCCGCGATGGCGGAGACCTCCTACGACTGCATCGTGATCGGCTCCGGCCCGGGCGGCTACGTGGCTGCGATCCGCGCCGCGCAGCTCGGCAAGAAGACCGCCGTCGTCGAGCGCGACAAGATCGGCGGGCGCTGCCTGAACTACGCGTGTATCCCCGCCAAGGCGGTGCTGCGCTCGGCCGATCTGCTCTCGGAGATCCGCGACGCCGAGGAGTTCGGGCTGAAGGTCAGCGGCGTCGAGGTCGACTACCCGGCGGTGCAGGCGCGCCGCGAGAAGGTCGTCACGACCCTGACCTCGGGGGTGAGCGGACTGTTCAAGAAGAACGGCATCGACGTGATTGAAGGCGACGCCGCCGTGAGCGCCGACGGCGACGTACGTGTCGGCGAGCAGGCGTTCACCGCCGGCAGCGTGATCCTCGCAACCGGCTCGGTCCCGCGCGCGATCCCCGGAGTGCCGTTCGGCGGGCGCGTGATCGGCACCGAGCAGGCGTGGGCGCTAGCCGAGGTGCCGGGGCGCCTGGCGGTCGTCGGCGCAGGAGCCTCCGGCGCGGAGATTGCCTCCGGGTTCGCGCGCCTGGGCAGCGAGGTGCTGCTCGTGGAGGCACTCGAGCGCCTCCTTCCCACCGAGGACGCCGACATCTCGCGCCTGGTCGAGCGCGGTCTCAAGCGCCAGGACATCGCCGTTCACACCGACACGCTCGTCGGCGACGTGGTCGCAGACGACGCCGGCGTCAGCTTCTCGCTCGGCTCCGATCGCGCCGAGGTGGACTACCTCGTGATCTGCGCCGGCCGCGGCGCCGACGTGGAGGGCCTTGGCCTGGCCGAGGCGGGGGTCGTGCTCGATGCTGGGGGGCTGATCGAGGTCGATGGCGCGCAGCGCACCTCGCGCGCCGGGGTGTACGCGATCGGCGATCTGGTGCGCGGCCCCGCGCTCGCGCACAAGGCCTCCGACGAGGGCATCATCGCGGCCGAGGACATGTCCGGCCTGTCCACCCACCCGCTCTCCTATCCCGACATCCCGCGCGCCACCTTCTGCACGCCCAACGTGGGCTCCTTCGGGCTGACCGAGGCGCAGGCCAAGGAGCAGGGCTACGACGTGGTGGTGGGCAAGGTGCCCTACGGCGCCGTCGGCGGCGGGACCGTGTACGGCGACCGCACAGGCCTCGTCAAGCTGGTGGGCGAGCGCAAGTACGGCGAGCTGCTCGGCGGGCACATCGTGGGCTCGCGCGCCACGGAGCTGATCCAGGAGCTCGTAAACGTGCGCGCGCTGGAGGGCGGTTTCCCCGAGGTGGCTCGCATCGTGCACGGCCACCCAACGCTGTCGGAGGCCGTGATGGAGGCCGGGCGCGCGGCCGACGGCTGGCTGATCCACGGCTGAGATCCGCTCCGAGCAGGTGTCCGTACCAGCCGCCGCCTTCTACTTCGACCTATCGAGCCCCCTGGCCTACCTCGCGGCCGAGCGCGTCCTGCACGTGCTGCCCGGCCCGGCCGAGTGGCAGCCCATGCTCGCGCGCGAGCTGCCCGGTGGCGAGAGCCATACGGCATTCCGCTGCGCCGAGGAGTCCGACGTGTTCCGCGCGGAGCTCGAGCGCCGAGCGCTGGAGCTCGAGCTGCAGCCGATGCGCTGGCCCGACCCCTTCCCCTTCGACAGCACGCTTGCGATGCGGGTGGCCACCTACGCCAAGTCGATCGGGCGCGTGGTGCCCTTCGTCCAAGCCGCGTTCCGCCAAGCGTTCGCCGCAGGCCGCTCGCTGCAGGACCCGAACTACGTGCTGATCGCCGCCGCGGCCTGCGAGATGCACCCCACAGCGGTCCTGCGTGGCGCCGAGTTGCGCTCGGTGGCAGACCAGCTGCGCATCACCACCGCATCCGCGGCCGAAGCCGGGGTCAACGAAGTGCCCGCCGTGTGGGTTGCAGGCACTGCTGCCGGCGAGCCCGCGCAGGTGTTCCTCGGCGAGCGCGCGCTCGAGCACGCCGGCTGGCATATGGCAGGCAGCGCGCATCCCGGAGGCAGCGCGCATTCCGGAGACACCGGAGGCAGCGCGCGGTCCGGGAGCGCCGCGCTATGAGGGCGCGCGACGCCTACAGGCTGATCCTCACTCGGGGCGGCTTCGCACCCGCGGTGCTCGCGGACCCCGGCCGCGTGGACCACGTGGAGGTGGTGGAGATCGACAGCGGCGAGGTGATCCTGTACTGGGACCGCCCGCCCCAGGCCGCCTCCAAGCTCGCGCGCGCGTTGCGCGCGGACCTGGCCCAACTCGACGCGCAAGAGTTCATCACACGCTGGAGTACCGTGGAGCAGTGATGGCCTCGCTCCCCCAGCCCGACGTCGCTCGCGAGTGGCTGGCGACCATGACGCTCATCCGCCGCTTCGAGGAGCGCGCCGGGGAGATGTACGCGCGAGCCAAGGTCGGGGGCTTCCTGCATCTCTCGATCGGCGAGGAGGCCACGATCGTGGGGAGCGCACGCGCGCTGCGCGAGAGCGACTACCTCATCTCCACCTACCGCTCGCACGGTCACGCGCTCGTGCGCGGCACACCGCCCGGGAACGTGATGGCCGAGCTGTTCGGTCGCGTGGACGGCTGCTCGCGGGGCCGCGGCGGCTCGATGCACATGTTCGACATGGAGCGCCGCTTCATGGGCGGCTACGGGATCGTGGGCGGCAACCTCCCGATCGCTGCGGGGATCGCGCTGGCCAGCGACTACCAGGGCACGGAGGACGTGACGCTGTGCACCCTTGGCGACGGCGCCTCCAACCAAGGCACCTTCGGCGAGACGCTCAACCTGGCCGCGCTATGGCGGCTGCCCGTGGTGTTCATGGTCACCAACAACCAGTTCGGCATGGGCACCGCGCTGCGCCGCCACTCTGCGGTCACCGACCTGCAGCGCAAGGGCGAGAGCCTGGGCGTGCCCGGCATGCGCTGCGACGGCATGGACGTGGTGGAGACCCACGCGGTGCTGGCCGAGGCCGTCCAGCGTGTGCGCGAGGAGCGCCGGCCGCTGCTCGTGGAGGCCGTCACCTACCGCTTCCGCGGGCACTCCATGGCCGACCCCGAGCAGTACCGCAGCAAGGAGGAGGTGGCCACCTGGCGTGAGCGCGACCCCATCTCGTCATTCGGGGCCCTGCTCCTGCGCGAGGGCGTGATCGAGGATGGCGAGATCGAGCGGATCGACACCGAGGCGATGGCTCAGGTGGACGAGGCTGTGGCCTTCGCGGAGGCCTCGCCCTTTCCCGCCCCGGAGTCTCTCTACGACGACGTGTACGTGCTCGACGGTCAGGTCCCCGGCTGGTACTCCACAGCGACCGCCAACGCGCGCATCGAGCTCGACGCGGCCGCCGCGGAAGTCAAGAGCGGACAGCGCAAGGCGCTGGCAGCGAGCAACGACGAGATCCCCCAGCAGCTCACCAGCGCCCTGGCCGCAGGCGAGGACGGCGGCGAGCGTCACGAGGGCCCGGCCTGATGGCGCAGATGCGCTACCGCGACGCGCTCGGCGCAGCGCTGCGGGAGGAGCTTTCGCGCGATGAGCGGGTGCTGTTGATGGGCGAGGACATCGGTGTGTTCGGCGGGGCGTTCAAGGTCACCGACGGCCTGCTCGCCGAGTTCGGCGAGCGTCGCGTGCGCGACACGCCGATCTCCGAGAACACGATCGTGGGCATGGGCGTGGGCGCCGCCATGACCGGGCTGCGCCCGGTGGTGGAGCTGATGACCATCAACTTCTCGCTGCTCGCCTTCGATCAGATCGTCAACCACGCAGCGCACATCCACTACATGTTCGGGGGCCAGGCGCGGGTGCCGCTGGTGGTTCGCATGCCCCAAGGCGCAGGCCACCAGCTCGGACCCACGCACTCCCACTGCCTGGAGGCGCTGTTCCTGCACGTTCCCGGCCTGCTCGTGGCCGTGCCCGCCACCGCCGCCGACGCCAAGGGCCTGCTCAAGAGCGCCATTCGCGATGAGAACCCCGTGATCTTCATCGAGCACGAGGCGCTCTACGGCGTGCGCGGCGAGGTCCCCGACGGCGAGCACCTCGTCCCGTTCGGGCAGGCACGCATCGCGCGCGAGGGCTCCCACGTGACCATCGTGGGCATATCGCGCATGGCCATCACCGCCGAGCGCGCCGCCGACACGCTCGCAGCCGAGCACGGCGTGGAGGCCGAGGTGATCGACCCGCGAACGCTGCGCCCTCTGGACCTCGACACGATCCTCGCCTCGGTGCGCAAGACCAACCGCTGCGTGATCGTCGAGGAGGGGTGGCCACACGGAGGCGTGGGCGCCAACCTCGCAGCGCTCATCGGCGAACAGGCCTTCGACGACCTCGACGCGCCCGTCGAGCGAGTCGCCGGGGCCGACGTGCCAATGCCCTACTCAAAGCCCCTGGAGGACATCGCTTATCCCCATGAGCCGCAGATCGTCCGCGCTGCGCTCGCCGCGCTGGGCCGCGACCCGTCGATCCTCGCCGCTGCGGGCCGGGCCGAGGCGCGCGCCGGAGACGGCCGATGAGCGACATCGTGATGCCGCGATTGTCGGACACGATGGAGGAGGGAACCATCCTGCGCTGGCTGAAGCGCGATGGCGAGGAGGTGCGCCGCGGAGAGGAGCTCGTGGAGATCGAGACTGACAAGGCCACCATGACCTACGAGTCCGACCTCCAAGGCGTGCTCCAGCTCGTGGCCGCCGAGGGCGACACGCTGGCCGTGGGCGAGGTGATCGCGCACGTGGGCGGCGCCGCCGCTCCCGGCGAGAGCCAGGGCGCCGCCGACGTCGCAGCCGCCGCGGCCGGCTCCAACGGCGCACCCGCGCAGGACGCAAACGCTGCCGAGACGCAGGGGCCCAGCGCGGAGGTCCTAACCGCCGGGCACGGCGCCGCGAGCCCCGAGGAGGCGCACGCGGGCGAGCGGGTGAAGGCCTCTCCGCTCGCCAGGCGCATGGCGCGCGAGAGCGGAGTCGATCTCGCTGCGCTCAGCGGCAGCGGCCCAGGCGGGCGAATCGTCAAGGCCGACGTGATGGGCTCGGCCGGCGCGGGTGCCGGCACAGACGCCACGGCAGCGAGCACCGAGGTCGCGGGCGCTGCGCCGGGCCCGCGAGGCTCAGTCGCGGCCCCAGAGGGCGTGGCCACGGCCAAGGGCGAGACCGCCACGGTGGAGCTCACGCGCACCCAGCAGACCATCGCCAGGCGCATGGCTGAGTCCAAGGCCACCATCCCCGACTTCTCGCTGCAGGTGGAGGTGGACATGGAGGAGTGCGTGAAGCTGCGCGCCGAGCTCAAGCGGCTGTTCCGCCGCCCCGAGCCAGGTGCGGACCCCGCCGCGGAGCCCTCCACAGCCGCAGCGCCCACCTACAACGACATGGTTGTCAAGGCCTGCGCGCTGGCGCTCAGGGAGCACCCACAGGCCAACAGCAGCTACCGCGACGGCCGTCTGCAACTGCACGCACGCGTCAACGTGGGCGTGGCGGTGGCCGCTGAGAGATCGCTCGTGGTGCCCACGGTGTTCGACGCCGATGAGAAGTCGCTGGGCGAGATCGCGCGCGAGACGCGCGCCCTCGCCGCGCGGGTTCGGGCCGGCACGATCACCCCACCCGATCTCGGCGGCGGCACCTTCACGGTTTCCAACCTCGGGATGTATGGCGTGCGCAGCTTCAGCGCCATCGTCAACCCGCCGCAGGCCGCGATCCTGTCCGTGGGCTCGGTGGAGCCACGCGCGGTGGTGCGCGACGGCGAGGTTGTGGCCCGCAGCACCATGACGCTCACGCTCGTCTGCGACCATCGCATCCTCTACGGCGCGGACGCCGCCGAGTTCGCTGCACGGATCCGCGAGCTGCTGCAGGCACCCGCAGCGCTCACGCTCTGACGGGGGGCGCCGCCCGCGCTCAGGCTGCCAGCGGATCCACCCAGCGCAAGCCGGCGAAGCGCGAGAAGTCGTTGTCGCTGGAGCAGAGGGTGGCACCGTGCTCGATCGCGAGCGCCGCGAGGTGGGCATCGCTGGTCAGGTTGCCGCCCGTGCCGAGCGGGGCAAGCAGGTCACGCAGGATCGCCGGATGGCGGGGTGTGGGCGCGACGATCGTCGCACAGGGCTGGGCAAGCCATTCCTCGACCAGGTCCACAGCCCTGCCCACTTCGAGGGGCTCCTTCATCGCGGCAGGACGAGTGCTGAGCCTGATGAACGACAGCAGCACCGCCCACGGCAGACCTACTGTCTCGCTGCCGGACAGCGCGTCCTCCAACCATCTGCGCGCCGGCTCGCACCGAGGCGAGGTGGCGTCGTACGCGTAGACGAACAGGTTGACGTCAGGCAGCTTCACTTGCCCAGTTCGATCTTGCGGAGGATCTCCTCGTCTTCCATTTCTCCGGCGATCGTGAGCGCCTTGTCGACGTTGAAACGCGCTCCCAGCGGAGCAGACCTCACACGGAAGCGCCTGCGCGGCGCCGCATCGGTGTCCAACCCGGCCCGCAGGGCCTCGTTGATCGCCACCTTGAAAGACACGCCCCGCTCGCGCATCGCAGCTTTCAGCTTCGCCTCCACATCGGGGTCCAGTGTGACCGTCGTGCGCATGGGACGCATCATAGCATCAGCTGGAGCGCTGTCATGATGCCTAGGTTTGATGGCGCTAGGCTGATGTGAGCGATGTCCAACATCCGTCATCCCTGCACGGAGCTCTGGGTGTGCCACCTGGGCCATGTCGCCTATTCCGACGGGGTCGCCATCCAGGAGACGCTTCGCGCGCGGCGCCAGCGCGAGGAGATCCCCGACACGCTGCTGCTGCTCGAGCATCCACCCGTGTACACCCGCGGACGGCGCTCCGGCGCCGAGGACCTGCCCTTCGACGAGGGCTTCTACCGCGCCAAGGGGATCGACGTGGTCGACACCGACCGCGGCGGCCGGCTCACCTACCACGGCCCGGGGCAACTCGTGGGCTATCCCATCATGCGCATCGAGGACGTGCACAGCTACCTGCGCACCATGGAAGGGGCCATCATCGCCGCGCTCGCCGAGGAGGGCGTGGCCGCGCGCTCGCGCCACGAGGAGGGCATCGACTACACGGGCGTGTGGGTCGCCGATCGCAAGATCGCCTCCATCGGCGTGCACGTCTCCCGCGGTGTCACCACCCACGGCTTCGCCGTCAACGTCAGCAACGACCTCGCGCCGTTCTCCTGGGTGCTCGCCTGCGGGCTGCCCGACGTGCAGATGACCTCGCTCGCCGCTGAGCTCCAGCGCGTAGACCCCCAACAAGCGGATTATGATTCCGCTGCTTCGTGCCAAAGCGGCACTCCGCAGGTCGCATGCCTCCGCAAGGAGATGGCCTACCGCTTCGCCCGCGCGCACGGCCTCCGCCAGCGCCTTATGTCCGCCCGGCGGCTTGGCATCGCAGCCACGCACGCATCCCGGCTCGCGGAGCGAGCCCCCATCAAAACCTCTCCGCGCGCACCGGTTGTGGCGCTTTCCGCGTGAGCGAGCTGGGCGGCACTCGATCCCGGGCCAACCCCGGGGGCATGGACGTGTTGCGCGTGCTCGGCTCAGATGTGCGTCCGCTGCGCGAGCGCAAGCCGCCGTGGTTCAAGGTGCCGCCTCCCGGGGGCGAGCGCTACCGCCAGCTCAGCCAGCTGATCCGCTCGGAGAACCTGCACACGGTCTGCCAGGAGGCCGCCTGCCCCAACGTGGGCGAGTGCTGGGAGCGCGGCACCGCGACGTTCATGATCCTCGGCGACACCTGCACGCGACGCTGCGGCTTCTGCAACGTCAAGACCGGCAAGCCCACCTGGAACGATCCGCTGGAGCCCGCGCGGGTGGCGCGCTCGATCGCCCGCATGGGGCTGCGTCACGCGGTCATCACCTCGGTCGATCGCGACGACCTCCCCGACAAGGGCGCCTCCGCGTTCGTGGGCGTCATCCGGCAGGTTCGCCGCCAGGCGCCCCATTGCCAGATCGAGGTGCTCACCCCCGACTTCCAGGGCCAGGAGATGCCCCTGGCGAAGGTCATCGCCGAGCGGCCTGACGTGTTCAACCACAACGTCGAGGTGGTGCCGCGCCTGTACCCGCTCGCCCGCCGCGGCTCGGAGTTCCAGCGCTCCTGCCGCGTGCTGCGCATCGCCCGCGAGCTGGGCGAAGGCGAGGTGGTGACCAAGTCCGGCCTGATGGTGGGACTTGGCGAGACCTTTGAGGAGATGATTGATGCGTTCGCAGCGCTTCGTCAGAGCGGAGTGCAGGTATTGACGGTGGGGCAGTACCTTCGCCCCTCCGAGCGCCACCTCCCCATCGTGCGCTACTGGCACCCCGACGAGTTCGCCGAGCTCGAGCGCGCCGCCTACGAGCTTGGGTTCGATCACGTGGCCGCCGGGCCGCTCGTGCGCTCCTCCTACCACGCCGACCAGCACGTGCCCCAGCCCGTCGCGGGCGTGGGGCCGCTGGCCGCGCCGGCGTAGAAGCCGCGCGTCCGGCCGTCCTGCGCGGATAGGCTCTGAGCCGCCCTCACGCGCTGGGGGCGCGCAGCGATGTTCCCCCTCAGAGACAACATCCCGCTCGCGCGGTTCCCGCTCGTCACCGTCGCGCTGGTGGCCGTCAACGTAGTGGCCTACCTGCTCTCCATCCGCCACGGCGGCAGCTTCTTCGGCGGGCCCGCCAACGGCGTCGCCGTCCACTACGGCGCCATCCCCTACGAGCTCACCCACCCGGGCAAGCACTGCGACCTTGTCACCCAGACCACGCCCGAAGGCGTGCTCAGCGGGATCGCCTGCCAAGGCCAGCCGGGCGTCAGCGGCGCCCCCGAGCCGCAGCCGCCCACCGGCGAGACCGTCATCACCTCGATGTTCCTGCACGGGAGCTTCTTGCACATCTTCGGCAACATGCTCTTCCTCGCCATCTTCGGGCCCACCCTCGAGGACGCCGGCGGGCGGCTGCGCTTTCTCGCCTTCTACCTGGTGGGGGGCCTCGTGGCGCTTGCCGCCCAGGTGGCGGTGGACCCCAGCTCCACCGCCCCCACGCTCGGCGCCTCCGGCGCAATCGCAGCGGTGCTCGGCGGCTACATCCTGCTGTATCCCCGCGCGCGCATCCTCACGCTCGTGTTCATCGTGTTCTTCGTCACCATCGTGGAGGTGCCTGCGCTGTTCCTGCTCGGCTTCTGGTTCCTGGAGCAGCTCTACTTCGGCACCGCCGGGCTCGCCAGTCCGGTGGGCGGAGGCGAAGGCGTGGCCTACTTCGCACATCTCGGCGGCTTCCTCTTCGGCCTGCTGGCCATCAGGCTGATCGTGCGCCGGCGCGTGAGCGAGCCGCGCCTACCGGTTTACTAGGGGCCATGCGCGCGCGCACGAGACCCACCGCATGACGCGCCTGCTGGTGCTCGCCGCCGCGCTCC
>Ga0210403_10000807_pt1 | contig 31137 bp, 23 predicted proteins | sample IncBWC19MmetaG_FD_150863 | JGI IMG/M metagenome (GOLD analysis project Ga0210403, IMG submission 150863) | Forest soil microbial communities from Barre Woods Harvard Forest LTER site, Petersham, Massachusetts, United States - Inc-BW-C-19-M | ecosystem: Environmental > Terrestrial > Soil >...
GAACGGCAGCGGGTTCGAGGATGACGGTGTACTTGCCGGGCTCGAGTTCAGCGGGATTTTCCGCACGTGCGGCTTTTTCGCTGGCGGTTTTTGCGAGAGCGAGCGGATCGAAGGCACGGAAGTCGGCTGCGTTGGCTTTGGCCCAACTGGTGGCGGAGCCCTGCTGCATGGTGACGGAGAACTCGGCCTGGGTCTGGCGGTACGCGGCAAAGAGGCCGCGAGAATTGGCGAGTACGGACTGGCTTTGGCCGCTGGAGAATATACCGGCAGCGATCTGGCCTTTGCCTTCGGCGAGAGAGCAGGCGTTTTTCACGGCGCGGGCGCGGGATTCGGCGGAGAGCGCGGCGGTGGCCGGAGAAAAGCGGCGGACGGCACGGTATTTTTGTTTGCGGGGGAGTGGCAAGAGGCCGGGATCTTTCGGCTGGCTGGCGGCGAGCGAGGCGGCGGATTCGAGGGCGGCACGGAGCGCGTCTTCTTCGATGCGGTTGGTGGTGACGCGGGCGGTGCGGCCGTCCACTACGACGCGAAGAGAAACGGTTAGGCCGTGTTCGGCAACGTGCTGGTGGATCGAGTTGTTGGCAAAGCGAGTGAGCGCGTCAATGACTTCATCGACGTGGACTTCGGTTTCGGGGACGCCGCTGCCTTTCGCGATGCGCAGAATGCGATCGGTGATGGCGCGCAATTCCCCTTCCGGCCGAAGCAAGACTTCAGGCGAGAGCAAGCGAGTTTTCTTCACGGGGCTCATCGATTTGAAAATGCCGTTCCAATTTTCACGTTGCGAAAACGCGCCGGCGCGGCGCCGTGGCCGGTGCCCATGGTCTGCATCGGCTGGCCCTTGCCGCAATTCGGCGTGCCCCAGAGGACCCAGTGGTCGGCGTTGCAGATGGCGTCGCAGGAATTCCAGAATTCGGTGGTGATGCCGCTGTAGCTGGGATTTTTCAGCATGCGGCCTTTTTTGCCGCCTTTGATTTCCCAGGCGATTTCGGTGGAGAACTGAAACTGGTAGCGGCGATCGTCGATGGACCACGAGCGATTGGTTTCCATCAAGATGCCGTCGTCGGTATCGGCGATTAGATTTTCGGGCGTCCAAGTGCCGGGGAGCAGGCTGACGTTGGTCATGCGAATCATGGGGAGGCGATTCCAGCTTTCGGTGCGCATGGTGCCGCCGGAACGATGGAGGCCAATGAGATGGGCGGTTTCACGGCTGGAGAGGTAGCCCCGGAATTCGCCGTCCTTGATGACATCGATGCATTGCGCGGGAACGCCTTCGTCGTCGTAGGCAAACGTGCCCAGGCCGGGGCCGTGCGCGGGACGGGCATCGGCGACGACGTTCACGATGGACGAGGCGTAGCGCAGGTTATTCAATTTATCGAGAGTGAGGAAACTGGTGCCGGCAAAATTGGCTTCCTGGCCGAGAACGCGGTCGAGTTCGATGGGATGGCCTACGGATTCGTGAATCTGCAAGCCGAGCTGGCTGCCGCCGAGAATCAGCGAGGATTTTTTTTCAGGGCACTGCGCGGCGGAGTGGAGGACGACGGATTCTTCGGCCATCTGTGGCGCGTACTTCAAAAGATCCATCGCTTCGATCAGTTCATAGCCGCCGAGAATGTACTGGCCGCCAAAGCTGTTGGGGTACGAACGCTTCTGGATGGCATCACCTTTGAAGCAGGTGGCTACGATGCCGCAGCCGGAGTGGTAACGGCGCTGGTGAATTTTCGAGCCGGTGCTGGAGGCGAACCATGAATCGATTTTGCGGAATTGCATGTCGGTTTCGGTGAGCGTGACGCCTTTGACCCGGCGCATGGCGGCGTCGGCCTTCAGCAGCAGATCAATCTGGGATTCGAGGGGAATTTCGAACGGGTCCTTCTGGCAGGGGCCCTGCCAGCTGTCCACGTAGGAAGGTTCGGCGGCGAGTTGCACATTTTCTTTTTTCGCAAGAGCGGAAGCCTTCGCGATCGAGACGGCTCGCGCTGCGCAGGCGGCTACGCCTTCGCGGGTGAGTTGATCGGTGGACGCGAAGCCCCAGGCGCCGCTTACGACGACGCGAATGCCGAGGCCGATGGATTCGCTCTGGCCGAGTGTGCCGACCTCGCCGCTCTTGGTTGTGAGGTCGCGTTGGCGCAGGTGCATGACGCGGACGTCGGCGTAGGTCGCGCCGCGAAGGCGAGCTAGGTCGAGCGAATGTCCGCAATAGTCCCACATAGAGTTCACCAAAATTTTGGGGCGCCCCGACGATGTCGAAACGCCCCATTTTAAAGCAAATGCGGTTGTGCGGCGTTCCGGAGGCTACGTGCCTTCCTGCCAGGAAGCCAGATATTGCTCCTGCTCGGCGGTAAGCTTGTCGAGGCGGTGGCCCATCGATTCGAGCTTTAGACGCGCAATTTCACGGTCGAGATGCTCGGGCACGACGTACACCTGCGGCTTCATCTCTTTGTGGTGCTTGACGAGATATTCCGCGGAAAGCGACTGATTCGCGAAGCTCATGTCCATCACCGAAGCGGGGTGACCTTCGGCGGTGGCGAGGTTGACCAGGCGGCCTTCGGCGATGAGATATACCTTGCGGCCGTCCTTCAGTAGGAATTCGTCAACCAGCGGGCGAACTTCCTTTTTGCCGGACGAGAGTGACTCGAGCGCGGGAATTTCGATCTCCACGTTGAAGTGGCCGGAGTTGCAGACGATCGCGCCGCTCTTCATCACTTCGAAGTGCTCGCGGCGAATGACGTTTTTGTTTCCGGTGACGGTGATGAAAATGTCGCCTTCCTTGGCGGCGTCGGCCATGGGCATCACGCGGAAACCATCCATCACGGCTTCGATGCCCTTGACGGGATCGATTTCGGTGACGATGACGTCGGCGCCGAGACCCTTGGCGCGCATTGCGGCTCCTCGGCCGCACCAGCCGTAGCCGGCGATTACGACCTTGAGACCCGCGATGAGCACGTTGGTGGCGCGAATGACGCCGTCCAGCGTGGATTGGCCGGTGCCATAGCGGTTGTCAAAGAAGTGCTTGGTCATCGCGTCGTTGACGGCGATGATCGGATACTTCAGCGTGCCGTCCTTGGCCATGGCGCGGAGACGAATCACGCCGGTGGTGGTTTCCTCGGTGCCGGCGATGACGTTTCCGACGAGATCCTGGCGCTTGGTGAGCAACATGGTGACGAGGTCGCAGCCGTCGTCCATGGTGAACTGCGGTTTGTGATCGAGAGCCGCCTTCATGTGCTGATAGTAGGTGTCGTTGTCCTCGCCCTTGATGGCGTAAGTGGGGATGTTGTAGTCGCGATTCAGGGAGGCCGCAACTTCATCCTGCGTGGAAAGAGGATTGGAGGCGCAAAGAACGGCGTCGGCGCCGCCATCGCGCAGGGCGATCATCAGGTTCGCGGTTTCGCTGGTGACGTGGAGGCACGCGGAAACGCGGAGTCCTTTGAGCGGCTGCTCCTTGATGAAGCGCTTGCGGATGGACTGCAGCACGGGCATCTGCTGCGTGGCCCACTCGATCTTGCGCTTGCCCGCGTCGGCAAGCCCGATGTCTTTTACATCGCCTTTTTTAAGTTCTGCCGTAGCCATTTCAGGATTCCTCACTATTTAAATTTGCATTCGCTGGGCGAATGATTGTACCGGGACGCGTTCTGCCGCCAGGAGGGTGCCGCCAGCGGCAGAGAGGGAACCCGTTCGACAAACAAGAAAAGCCGCGGTGAAACTAACGGCGGGCGGCTGCTTCCACGGGAACGCCAAGTCCCGCGGCCTTGCGCAAGGCATCGGCGCGGTCGGTTTTTTCCCAGGTAAAGCCGGGGCCAGAGCGGCCGAAGTGGCCGTAAGCGGCTGTCTGCTTATACACGGGCCTTCGCAGATCGAGCGTTTCGATGATTGCTTTCGGCGTGAGTGAAAAATTCTGGCGAACGAGCTCGGTGATTTTTTCTTCGGGAATCGCGGCGGTGCCGAACGTATCGACCATTACGGAGACAGGCTCGGCGATACCGATCGCGTAGGCAAGCTGGACTTCGGCGCGGCTGGCGAGGCCGGCGGCGACGATATTCTTGGCGATGTAGCGCGCCATGTAGCAGGCCGAGCGGTCAACCTTTGAGGGATCTTTGCCCGAGAATGCGCCGCCGCCGTGGCGGCTGTAGCCGCCGTATGAGTCCACAATTATTTTGCGGCCGGTGAGCCCTGCATCGCCCATTGGCCCGCCTATGACGAAGCGGCCCGTCGGGTTAATGTGATATTTGGTCTTCGCGTCGAGCATGTGGGCAGGAATGATCGGCTTAATCACGTACTCCATGATCGCGTAGCGCAGATCTTCGTTGGGCACGGTGTCGCTGTGCTGCGTGGAGATGACTACGGTGTCTACGCGGACGGGCTTGCCGTTGCGATATTCGACGGAAACCTGGGACTTGCCGTCGGGGCGGAGAAAATCCACTTTCTTGCTCTTGCGGACTTCGGAGAGGCGTTGCGTGAGGCGGTGTGCCAACTGGATCGGCATGGGCATGAGTTCTTCGGTCTCGTCGCAGGCATAACCAAACATAAGTCCCTGGTCGCCGGCCCCGCCTGTGTCCACGCCCATGGCGATGTCGGGCGACTGGCGCTTGATAGTGCACATGACCGCGCAAGTGGTGGAATCAAAACCGAACAGAGCGTTGTCGTAGCCAACCTGTTCGACGGTCTTGCGGATCAAATCGTCGTAGTCGATGATGGCCGTTGTGGTAATTTCACCGGCAACGACCACCAATCCGGTCGTTACCAAAGTTTCGCAGGCGACCCGGCCCTTGGGGTCCTGGCGCATAACTTCATCGAGTACCGCATCCGAAATCTGATCGGCAATTTTGTCCGGGTGGCCTTCTGTCACCGACTCGGAGGTGAACAGAAAGTTGCGCATGTTTCCGTCGCTCAAAACAAATCTCCTCTGTGCTTGACTTCTTTTTTGGGAAGGTGTGAAACACCCCGTAGGGCCTACGTGCCGGAGGCAAAGCAGACCTTAACTAAATCAGAGTAGCACCGGCAGGAAGCGGAATCAACGTATTGATTTTGCACGGGTTATGGAAGCAGTGAGTGGAGATTTTCCGGCATTGAACTGAAACTAAAGGGATTTAGCGGCTGAAGGGGCAAAAGATTGGCTCGTACCGACGTGGTGGGCCTAGGGCAGGATGACGGGTCGTACGCAAGATGATGAGACAGGGAAAGACGCCCGCCGCGGACGAGCCACTACAAAGGCAAGGACGGACCACCCCAGAGGGCGGCCCCTGCAGAAGAAAGGCTGGCTAGGCGTCGTCGGTCTCGTCGACAGTGACTTCGAGTTTGCCTTTGGTTTTTTTTGCCATTAGATAGGTGCGGATGAACGGGGTAAGGTCGCCATCCAGGACGCGGTCGACGTCCCCTACGCTGAACTTGGTGCGATGGTCCTTGATTAGGCGGTAGGGCTGCATGACGTAGGAACGGATCTGGCTGCCGAAGGAGATGTCGAGCTTGGATTCATCGAGGCGGTCGGTTTCGTCGCGGCGCTTTTGAATTTCCTGGTCGTAGAGTTTCGAGCGCAACATCTTCATGGCCATTTCGCGATTCTTGTGCTGGCTGCGTTCCATCTGGCAGGCGACGATGATGCCGGAGGGAATATGCGTGATGCGGACAGCGGTTTCCACCTTGTTGACGTTTTGTCCGCCCTTGCCGCCGGCGCGGAAGGTGTCGAGTTTCAGGTCGTCGGGCTTGATGTTGATTTCGATGCGGTCGTCTACTTCGGGAATGACAAAGACGGAAGCGAATGAAGTGTGGCGGCGCGCGGCCTGATCGAATGGCGAAATGCGAACCAAGCGGTGCACGCCAGTTTCGCCGGAGAGCAAGCCGTAGGCATTTTCACCGCTGAACTGAATTGTGGCGTTCTTTATGCCGGCTTCTTCGCCGGGTGTTTCGTCGAGCAGATTGGCAGTGATGCCGTTGCGCTCTGCCCAGCGGAGGTACATGCGAAGCAGAATCGACGCCCAGTCCTGCGATTCGGTACCGCCGGCGCCGGGCTTGATCGTCATGATGGCGTTGAGGTGGTCGTTCTCGCCGGAGAGCAGCGTCTGGGTTTCGAGTTCGCCGATGTAGTTATCCGCGGTCGAAAGTTCCTTGCTGAGATCCTTCAGCAACTCTTCTTTTTGGGCGGCGTTGGATTCGCCTTTGGCGAGTTCGATGTATGTCTCAATGTCGCTGGCGAGAGTTTCAAGTTTCTCGTCGGCGGCGAGCTGGTCTTCGACCTTCTTGCGGTCGCGGAGTACGCTTTGCGCTTCTTCCTGATTGCTCCAGAAATTCGGGTCGGCGGTTCGCGCTTCGAGGGTTTTCAGGCGCGCGCGGTTCTGGGGAGCGTCAAAGAAAGCTCCGCACAAGAGTGATGCGTTGCTTCAATCCTTCATACTGGTGCTGCAAATCTTCAAGAATCATGCGGTGTCTGGGTTGCCCGAACGAGGCCGGGCGATTTTGCCTTTCGGAAAGTGAGCAACACTAGAATAACGGAAACGCCGACGCACATCCAGGCGAACCAGTCGCCGAAGCGCGTGTAGATAGTCTTGTCGGTGCGAAAGTCGTAGGGCAGATCGGCGGCGTCGCGGGTGTCGCGCTGCATCACGCGCTGGACGTTTCCGTAAGGATCGATGGAAGCGGTGATGCCGCTGTTGGTGTCGCGGATCAGCCAGCGGCGATTTTCGACGGCGCGGACGCGAGCCATGCGGAGGTGCTGCTCGGCAGCTTCGGATTTGCCAAACCAACCGTCGTTGGAAATGTTGATCAGAAGCTGCGCGCCGTTGTTGGCGAACTGGCGGATTTCGCCGGCGTAAATGGCTTCGTAACAGATAAAGATGGAAAAGGTGTTGCCGTTGGACAATCGGCCGACGTTTCGTTCCTTGCCTCTGCGGAATCCGCCGACTTCCTCGGAGACACTGGTGACGACCTGGTGGATGAGGGGAAAAGGTTCGTATTCGCCGAAGGGAACGAGATGGATTTTGTCGTACAGAAACGTTCTTTGACCGATGCTGTTGAGCACCGCAGCGCTGTTGTAAGGCAGGAGACCTGTGCGGGGAATTCCTTTCCCACTTTCATTGATTGGTTTCCAATCAATGATGCCGACGACGACGGGATGCTGGAATTCAGTGGCCAGCCGCGAGATATACGGCCCGAAGTGCGGGTCTTGAAATGAGAAGGGCGCGGGCGCTTCGGGCCAGACTAGGAGGTCCGGTTGCTGCGCGCCAGGGGAACGGCGCAAACTGAGCTGCTCGAGCTCCGCCATGTCGGCTTTGTGATCGGCGTACCAGTCACCGACGTATTGCATGTTTTCAGGAAAATTCGGTTGAACGACGCGGGCGAGGTGGCTGGCTGAAGCAGAGGGAACGAAGCGTGGTCCAAAAGCCTGAATGGTGAGCAGAATCACAAGAACGGTGGCGACGACCATCAGCCTGCTTTTTCTCTTTTCGGGCAGGCTGGAGAAAACCCAGATCAGCAGCGAATTGTATCCCGCGACGAGAAACGAAACGCCATAGATGCCGGTAATCGTGGCGATTTGCAGGAGCGCTGGATTTCCCGCGGCCGGATAGCCGAGCAATGCCCAGGGAAAACTGATTTCCGGAAGGTAGGCGCGAAAAACCTCCGTGGAAATCCAAAGGAAGGGAGCGCCGAAAAGAGCGAGGCCAATTCCCTGCTGAGACAACCGCTCGACCAGCCAGCTGTATAGACCGATCGCGCATCCCCACACGGTCGCGATGAGAAGTAATACCGCCCAACCCGCTGCGACGGACATGCCGCCGTGAACGGAGAGCACCTCAGCGACCCACGGGACGCAGGTGACGACGAAAATCAGGCCATGCAAGTAACCGCAGAAAAACGCGACCCGCGCATGCGCTCCCAAAAGGCTCACCAGCAAAACGGCCAAACAGAACCAGGAATAGAAACTGGAGTGCGCGCCGTAAAAAGAGAGCGAGAGAATTGCGCCACTAAGGGCGGCGAGAAGGAGACGAGCAATTGCGGGAAATTCCGGGGGGAGCAATTGCCCCGGACGGGGATGCCACGGACGCGACGCCATCAGTGTTTTGCGACGAATGCCTTGAAGCCGGCGCTCTCGAGGCCTTTCTTCGCGGCGTCGGCGCTCTTCTGGTCTTTGAACGGTCCGACCTGCACGCGGTAATATTTGTCCTTGTGAGGGGGTTGCACGTACGCGGAAAAATGTTTTTTCTGCAGGCTGCCCGCAAGAGCCAGGGCGTCATCCTGTTTCGCGAGGGCCGCGACCTGCAAAACGATCGCTCCACTGGGAGCCGGCGGCGCGCTCCCCGTGTTTCTCTCAACCGGTATGTGCGGCGCGACGGCAGGTGGCGGCGCAGAAGATTTGGCACTCAGCGGTTTCGACGGCGGCGGACTGGACGACGTCTTTGAAACTTTCTCCAGATGCGACGGAACCTTTGAGGACTTGTCCTTGTCGTAAAAATTCCAGGTGGAATCGGATGGAGTGGAAGTCGCAGGGTCGTAGTCGCCAGAATCATTTGGCGGCGTGGTCGTTTTCTTTGGAGCAACATCCGGCTTGGCGCTCAGCACTGGTTCGACCAGGCCCATGCCGTTATTTGCGGCGCGCACCTGGCCGTCGTACTGATTGCGGCCCATCACGTAGCCGAGAGCGAAGAACACGCCGGAAAAAACAAGCATGAGCAAAAACAGGCCGATCACGTGCCTGCTTTCCAGCACGCGCTCGCCAGCCCCGCGTCTCCCCCCAGATGGCATTTACTTAGATGTGCCCCCCGCGACCTTCATCCATGTATTAATAATATCGATAGGAAGGGGAAACACAATCGTTGTGTTCTTTTCGACACCTATCTCGGTCAGGGTCTGCAGGTAGCGCAACTGGATGGCGGTGGGTTGCGTCTCCAGCACCTTAGCGGCGTCGGCAAGTTTTTGCGAGGCTTCGAACTCGCCTTCGGCGTGAATGATTTTCGCGCGGCGCTCGCGTTCGGCTTCGGCTTGCTTGGCGATGGCGCGCTGCATCTGTTCGGGAATGTCCACTTGCTTCACTTCAACTTTGCCGACCTTAATGCCCCAAGGCTCGGTGTCCTGATCGAGAATGATCTGTAATTTGCCGTTAACCTTGTCGCGCTGCGAGAGGATTTCGTCGAGTTCGAATTGGCCGACGACGCTGCGGAGCGTGGTTTGCGCGAGTTGCGAGGTTGCATACTGATAGTTCTGCACCTGCGAGAGCGCGAGGTTGGCATCAACGACGCGGAAATAGCAGACGGCGTTTACTTTCACGCTGACGTTGTCGCGGGTGATGATGTCCTGCGGAGGAACGTCGAGAGTTTCGAGGCGCAAGCTGATGCGGTAAAGAGTTTCGATCGGCCAGAAGACCAGCCGCACGCCCGCGCCCTTCGCTTCGGGAAGCAGACGCCCGAGGCGGAGGACCACGCCGCGCTCCCATTCCTTGATGATGTAAAGCGAATTCCAGACCCACAGTAGAAACAGCGCAATGACAATCAGCGTGCCCAATCCAAAGAACTCGAACATGATATGCCTCCGGGACTTACGCCAACTCCGGCTGTTTGCAGTGACCTAAGCTTCCTTCGGCTCCACAAACAGTTTTAAACCATCGACGCGTGTTACACGGACGTGCGCGCCTTCGGGAACTGGTGAAGAGGCCGCAGCGCGCCACAATTCGCCATGCACGCGGATCATCCCTTCGCCTTGAGCGGGAAGCGCGGCGGTGACCACGCCCTCTGCGCCGAGCATTTCTTCCTTGCCCGTGGCCGTTTTCCACTTGCGGGACTTTAACACCAGTCGCATCAAAAACACGGTGAGCAGAGCGACCGGGACGGTCACCCCGAGGGCGACGCCTGTGCTGACACCGCCTCCCGGCGTCAGCGGCGAGCGAATCAGAAAGATTGCTCCCAAAAACATGGAGACGATTCCGCCAAGCAAGAGCACGCCGTGACTTGCGAATTTCGCTTCCATAATGAAAAGAGCAAAGGCGAGCAGAATCAGCACTACGCCGGCAAAATTCACGGGCAGCAGATGCATTGCGTAGAGCGCAAGCACCGCGCTGATTCCGCCGATCACGCCCGGTGCGATTACGCCGGGATGAGTGAACTCGGTGTACAGACCGAGCACGGCAACGAGCATCAGGAGAAAGAAGATGTTCGGGTCCACGATGTAGGCGAGGAATCGCTGGCGGGCGGAGAGTTGAAATTCATCCAGGCGATAATTTTCGAGCGAAAGCTTTACGGTTTTGCCGTCGAAGCGCTTGATCTCGCGGCCGTTCAATTGTTTCAACAGGTCGTCGTTATCCCGGGCGATCAGATCGATCAAGTGGCCGGATAGGGCTTCGTTCTCACTGAATGCCTGGGCGTCGGTAACAGCAGTCTCGGCAAGTTTCGGATTGCGGTTGCGCTTTTCGGTAAAACTGCGGAGGAACGCGGTGGCATCGTTGTTTATTTTCTTACGCAGAATTTCGTCGACTGGGACCGAAATCCCCCCGGGGAGAAGAATCGGCGTGGACGCTCCGGTGCGTGTTCCGGGCGCCATGGCTGCGACGTCGGCGGACAAAAGGATGAAGAAACCGGCGGAAGCGCCGCGCGCGCCGGCGGGAGAAACGAACACCGCAACGGGGACCGGCGAATCCAGAATGTGATGGATCATATCAGTCATCGAATCGCTGAGACCGCCCGGCGTATCCATGGGGATCAGCACGAGCGCGGCATGGCGTCGCGCCGCTTCGGCGAGGCCTTCGTCGATATAGGTTGCAAGGACTGGCTCGACATCGCGATCGATTTTCAGTTCGACGACGAGCGGCGCATTCTGCGTTTCAGGCGCAGCGGCACGTAATAATCCAATCCCAGCCAAAAACCACGCCAAGTAAACAATGCTCATGCAAAATGTTGCGGGGTTGTGAAACCACAGACCACGAGTGTTCATTGGGCACCTCCCGCGGGCTTGCTCTTTTCCAGGTGTTCCAGCAACTGCCGCGCTTCAGTGTAGTTCGGCGCGAGCTTCACGGCTTTTTCCACTTCCACGCGCGCCAGCTGCGGTTTTTTCTGCTCGAGATAGATGCGCGCCAGCATCACGCGTGCGGTCGCCGAATCGCGCAAGGCCAAAGAGGTCTGCAGTTCCTGGACCGCTTCGTCGAGTTTACCGCCGCGACGATAAATATCCGCAAGTTCGCGATGCGCGAGAGCGTTCTTGGGATCGGCGGCGAGCGCGGCGCGAAATTCCTTTTCGGCGGTATCCAGCTGCCCGGCGCCAAGCTCCTGACGGCCGCGCCGGAGATGCGCGACAGCCGGGTCGACGGGCGTTGCCGATTCCGCGGCAGCAGGGCCGGTAGCGGGCGGCGTGGCAAGCTGCATTCGCAGCGCGGTGGTATCGAGTTCACTGTTTACGCGCTGGTATTTTGCGAAGGAGTCCGCTTTGCCATCCAATTTCAGGGCTGGCAGACCGTTGGGGCCAAAGGTTTCGAACGCGGTGTTGCGAGCTTCCGTGGCTTCGTCTTTCTTCCCCGCCCGCTCCAAGCTGTAAATCAAGAAGGCGCGATCTTCGGCGTTGTCGGGCTCGCGGTCCGCGGCTTCACGGAATTGAGCGGTGGCAGCGGTGAGATCGTTATTCTGCAAGGAAAGCAGACCGAGGTTGAACGGGTAATCGTCTTCGTCGGGATCGAGGTCGCGGGCACGCGCGAGTGCCGGCAATGCTGCTGTGATCTTGCCCTGCCGCGCGAACGCTAGCGCCAGATTATTCAAGATTTCCGGCAAGTCGGCGCCGCTGGCCATGTTCTGCTTCAGGTCTTGCTGAAGTTTGGTGAAAAGTTTTTCGGCCTTGTCCGGCTGGTTGAGGCGCAAGTGGCAAACCCCGGTTGCAAAAATCGCTTCGACACTGCGTTCGTTGGTGGGGGGCACGCGCGCGAACCAGGGCAAGGCGGACGCGCAGTCGTTTCGGGTGAAGTAAACCTGACCCAGAGAAAATGCCGGGTCGGGCCAGTTTGGCTCCAGCCGCACCGCTTCCTTTAAATCGCGGATACGTGTTTCGTCGTCGTTCGCAAGCAAACCGCGGATGTACTGCTCGAATGCGCCCAGATAGAGTACGCGCTGGAGTTTCGAAAATTCCGCCAGGTTCAACGGGAATTTGCGGTCAATAGTGGTGAGCAGACGCCAGGTGAGCCGAGTGTGCAGGTTCATCATGGAATCGAGCGGGCCGGATTCGCGTATTGCGGGGAGAAGAGCGACGGGATTCACGCGCAAGGCGCGGGCGTTTACGGTCAGCAAAGTGCCGTCAGAAGTGAAATTTCCGAATACGACGTAGTCGGCGTCCAGGTCTTGCGCGATGTGCAGCATGGTGGCGCGGCTCAATTTTGCGTTGGACGGCAATCCGGCGCGATCCATTTCGTCGAGGCGGCCCTCGTGCGAAAAAACCTGCTGGCCGGCGGCGGAAAGTCTTTGGATGGAGAGTTCTTCGAGGCCAGCACCAATCCAGTCCAGCCGCGGCGTTGTGCCCACATTCTCAAAGGGAAAAACGAGAAAAACACCGTTTTGCGGAAGCGTGGCCGAGCGGCCTGTAACAGGGGCAGAGCTTTGCTGGCCAAAGATTGCGACCGGCCAAGAGAAAACAAGACCGGCGAGCAAAATCAGAAACAGATTGTGCAAGCATAGCCGCCGCTTTTTCATCAAGACAACATTCTAGCAGAGGCAGCAAGCTCTGGGCGGTGGGATCGCGCGGCGCTACTTCGAGAGATACACAACGCGGCGGGAGGCATCCAGAGAGAGGACGCGAAAGCCCATCGAGCGGACGCTGAGCAATCCGTCGAAGAGAGGTTCTTCGCTGTCGGGAACGAAGTAGGCATTTTGGCGGTAGTGCTGGCCGCTTAGCTCAAATTCGATTGAAGAAGCGGCGCGGACGGGAACCGCGCTGGCGACGCTTTTGCCCTGCAGGAGGCTGTTGACCGTGTTCGGCGAAAGTTCAGCGGCAGACCTGGCGCCGAAAAACACCAGGCGGTCAGAACCGGTGTCCACGAGGAGGTGCAGAAGCCGTCCGCCAACTTTGATTTCGGCAATCGGAAGATCGGCGCGAGTGGACAAGTTTACCGGGATTCCCGCTGGAGCCACCTCGCCAAATTCGATCAGCTGGTTTCCGTAGTCTAGGCGAAAACTGCTTTTGCCGAGGACGTCCATTCCCAGGATTCCGGCGATCGGGAGACTCAAGTCGCGCTCGACGGAGCTGAGATCCGTTACAAGGACATCCACGGACATTGCCTGAAGCGGTCCGAGACGGATTTCCGACACGGTGGCGGCGAACGTTTCGGACTCGCGGCCGATGGCGGACAATTTGGCCTGCGAAAGTGGCAAACCAAGTTGTCGTGCCGCGCCGATATTAAGAATGCTGGGCGAAGTTCCGGTGTCGATGATGAAATTCTGGGGTGCAACTTCCCCGCCAAATTGGCCTTCGGCGACCACCAAAAATCCACGATAGACCTTTACCGGAATGCTTGCGCGCGGAATCGAATGATCAGAATGATGCGAGGGATTTCTTGGGGGCGTCGCTGCCAGCGAGGTCCCCCAGGTCCAAGAGCCAGCCAGAAACAGGGTACCCAAACGAATGAGATCGCGATGCAAAGTTGCCGCACGCTCCTCCGACGGTATCGTTCACCGTAGGGGCCCGGCTGGGTACCACAAGGGTTTGTGCGTGGATTTTGGATAGATTGTGAGTGGCCCGATAACTTACGTTTGCGGCAGGACTTATTTCGAGAAAAGCAGGGCGGGTGGGCGAAGGGATCATCACCAGTTTCAAGCAGTTTCGTCCAATACATCGAGGTCACTATGAGTACATCGAATCCCCTGCGAGCTATTTTTCGATTTGGTGCCTTTGAGGTCGATTCCAGGACGGGCGAGCTGCGGAAGAACGGGATGCGCATCCGGTGCCAGGAACAACCTCTACAAGTGTTGGTTGCACTGCTGGAACGCCCGGGGGAGCTTCTGACCCGGGAGGAATTGCGGCAACGCGTGTGGCCCGAAGATACGTTTGTCGACTTTGATCACGCCTTAAACACAGCTGTAAAGAAGATCCGTGCGGCCCTGAATGATGAGGCGGATTCGCCCCGGTATCTAGAGACGGTTCCAAGGCGCGGATACCGTTTCATCACGCCAGTGCAGACGGAGATGATGCCGGGGCGGACCAATGAGGAGCCAGCGGTTAGCGATGTGGAGGCTCCAGAAGCACACCGACCGCTAATCAATCGCCGGATGGTGGTGCTGGCGGTCGTGCTTGTCGCCCTGGTTGGCGGGGGCTATTACTGGAGCAATCATAGGGCCCGGGCCAGCGACAACAACGCGCCCAGCCGGACGATGGTGGCCGTACTGCCCTTCGAGAACTTGACCAACGATCCTTCGCAGGAATATTTCAGCGATGGAATGACGGAAGAGACGATCTCGCAGCTAGGCCGGCTGAATTCCCAGAACCTGGGCGTGATCGCGCGAACGTCGGCGATGAAATACAAGCACTCCGGAAAAAGCGCGCGGGAGATTGGCCGCGAGCTGAACTCCGACTACCTCCTGGAAGGAAGCATCCGCCGCGAAGGGTCGCGAGTGCGTGTGGTGGCCCAACTGATCCGCGTGGCGGACCAGTCGCCGCGCTGGAGCCACCAATTCGAGTATGAATTTGGCGAGCCGCTCTATATCGAGACCGATGCCGCGACGGAAATCGCCAACATGGTGCACGCGGCGCTGGAGCCGGCAACGCGGCGGCACGTGCAAAAAGCAGACTCCATGGACTTCTATTTGCGCGGGCTGGCGGAGTCCAACGTTCACACCCAGGAAGGGCTGGATCGCATTTTCCAGGCTTTCGACGAAGGCATGAAAAAAGATCCGAATTGCGCGCCGCCTTTCGCCGCGCTGGCCCGTATTTATGAACGCGGCGCCAATCTCGGATTATTGAAGCCAACCGATGCTTACGCGAAGGCGCGCGTGGCCGCTGAAAAAGCGATTGAACTGGACCCTTCGAATCCAGAGGCGCACATCTATCTGGCCGATGCCCTGCTCACGGTAAATTACGACTGGGCAGGAGCGCAGGCGGAAATTCAGAAAGCGTTGGCACTGAATGTGAATGATCCCAACGCGCACGAATGGAACGGAATTTTTCTGTCCGTGCAGGGCCGGCCGGACCAATCCATCCAGGAATTGCGCACCGCTGTAGAACTGGATCCGCTCAACGCAGAGTACCTGGCAACTCTGGGGAATATACTGATGGTGACGGGACGGCCCGTAGAGGCGAAAACGGCGCTGTCCGCCGCGATTGGCCTTGATCCCGCGTCCGACGGCGCCCACTTTTCGCTCGCCGAGATCTATGCGAACGACAAACAATTTGCGGAAGCAATCAACGAATCCACCACGGCTCTCTTCCTTCGCGGCCAAAGAGATCAGGCCCTGAAGGTCAAAGCCGTTTACCAAAAGTCAGGCTACGAAGCTGCCAAGGAAATGGCCCTGCGGGAGCAATTGTCCTTCCTGTTGAATCAGCGGGAAAAACGCTTTATTTCCGCGTTCGATATCGCCGTAGTCTACTCGCGGCTGGGTGAAAAGAGGCAGAGCCTGGCTTGGCTTCAGACGGCTTACGAGCAGCGAGATGTTGGGCTGCTGTGCTTGCGGGAGTCGCAGAACAGGAAGTTTGCCGCGGTGAAGGATACGCCGGAGTTTCAGGGAATCCTGCGAAACCTTCGCTACCCGCAATAAGTTATTTTTGGGGGCAACGACACTCTTGCGCGGAATCGAATGAGTCGACGAATTCATCCCGCCCAATCTTAATTCCCAAATGAAGTTCGGATGAGGGAAGAGTGTCTTCGGGGGCTAAAGCCCGCCTTCATGGGGTTCAGAATGTCGGAGCTACTAAAGCTCCGACCAGTTATGAATTACCAGCTAGTCGATCAGGGCTGTGCGGATTCCACCGGCTTGGGTGCCAGGAGATCTTCCGCCGCTGGGTTTTTCAGGACCGCGGAAAACGTCGGGTCCTTCTGGACGGAATTGAAATCGTTGTAGCCTTCGTCGCGCGCTTTCCGCAGATAGAGAATCGCGCGGTCCACATCACCCTGCTGGGCAAAGGATTTTGCCAGGAGGTAGTAGAAGCGTCCACGGTCCACGCTGATGGAACGATCCTGGATCACTGTTCCACCGCGCGATCTGGTCGGGTCGAGCGACGTCGGGTCCAGCTGCAAAGCCTTGCGGAACGCGGAGATCGAATTTTCAAAATCCTTCTCGCTGAAGTAGGCGTAACCCAGGTTTAGGTAGAACGGCGCAAAATCGTCGCGGATGGAAATTGCCCGTTTGTAAGCGCGGATGGCCTTCGGAAATTTCTTGCGTTCGTAGAGCACCGTGCCGATATTGTTCTGCGCGTCCGCATAACGTGGATCGACTTTGGCCGCCTTCTGGTAGCACTTCAGGGCTTGCTCCAGCTGGGCCTGGTTATGGTGCGCGATCCCCAGCTCATTCCAGTACAGCGGATTCTTGGGGTTGGCCATGGCGAGGTGATAAAAAATGTCCTCGGCCTCTTTGTATTCCTTGCGCGCCATGTGCAAACGCGCCATCTCTTCGTCGGCCAGGCCCGTCGAGGCGGGCTTTTGCGCAGCCGTGGAGACGGACGTGTTCGCGAATTGAACGAGTTTTTCCTGGGAAGACAACGAAGGGGAAAGAGCAACTGCGAGGAAGGTCACTGCCGGAATCGCCAAGAAGTTCCTGGTCATGGCGAATCTCCTTTGTCCGGGTCGGGCTTCACCGGATCCTTTTTCTTCTTGTCCCCAAAGATACCAAAAAACTTCTGTAAAGGGCCTTTTTTCTTTTCCTGAGCCTTGGAGGGGTCAACGGCCTGGCCGCCGGGTTGTGCGGCTATGGGTGCGCCGTTTTTATCCACCTGTCCGTTCGGAGGATTGGTCGTGCCAGGCGGGGCAGGATTGGAAGAGCCGCCACCAAAGATGTGGGAAAGGAAGGAGCCGGCGGCATTGATGGGGTTGTGGCCGCCGTGGAGTTCGCAAAGTTGCGTCGGCCCGGAACCTGAAACGTAGACCTCTTCGCGGGTCACCGGGCAATTGGGTGTGGCAAGTTCCAGTGTGTCCACGTCGATGATGTCCGAATCGACTCCTGCCGGCATGTCAAAGTCCTTGACGTCGCGATAGCCGGGCAACGCGGTGGCGTGAATCATGAAGTCGGCCCAGATGGGTGCCGCCGTTGCACCCCCGGCAAGACCCAGATCGTGGTTGTCGTCGAAACCGATCCAGATGACGCAGACGAGGTTGCTCGTGAAGCCCGCAAACCAGCCGTCGCGCGAGGTGCCAGTTTTACCCGCCGCTGGCAGAGTGAATCCCTTGGCGCGAACCTGCGCGCCAGTGCCTTTGTTGAGCACGTCTTTCAGAACGCTGTCAACCAGATAGGTGACGCGCGGATCGAGAGCGAGTTTCGCTGTCGGGCCGTATTTTTCGAGGGAATTGCCGCCCGCGCTGACGACTGACTTGATGTAGAAAGGCTCCGCCCGCGTGCCCATCGTGGCAAACGCCGTGTAGGCGCCTGCGACTTCGAGCGGTGTGAGTTCGTAGGCGCCCAATGCTACCGCCGGCGTCGGACGAATGTTGGCGCTCAGGCCCATTTGGCGGGCGATTTGCACCACCCGGCCGTAGCCAACCATTTCGGCAACTTTCACCGTGGCCACGTTCAGCGAATTCGTCAGGGCCTGGCGCACGGTGACCTTGCCCATGAATCGTTCACCATAGTTGTTCGGCGTGTATTCCTGGCCGTCAAATTCAAACACGGTTGGCTCGTCGTCCACGGTCGTTGCCGGAGTGACCACCGGTTGCGCGCCGTCCACGGCGTTGTTGAACGCGGCGGCATACACGAATGGCTTAAAGACCGATCCAGGCTGGCGATGCGCCAGTGCGTGGTTCAACTGGCTCTGCCCGTAATCTCTTCCGCCGATGAGCGCCTTGATTTCTCCCGTGCGGGGATCAAGAGCGATCAGCGCCGCCTGCACCTGGGGAAGCTGCACGGGCTCGGCCTTTTTCGCCTTCGGCTTGTGAGTCTTTGCATACTTCGCGGCAAGCATCGCGTCCACGTTTTTCACGCCGGCGTCGAGGGCGGCCGCGGCGACACGCTGCAATTGCGGGTCGAGCGTGGTGAAAACCCGGTAGTTGGAGCTGAGCAAATCTTGCTCTGAATACTTTTCCAGCAGGTGGTCCTTGACCATATCCACGAAATAGGGCGCTTCGTTGCCGGAAATGGCCGAGCGCACCAGTTTGAGCGGGAGGTTCTTGGCATCCTGCACGTCGGCTTCGTTGACGTACTTGTTTTCGAGCATCTGCGCGAGCACGCGGTCGCGTGCCTGGGCGGCCCGTTCGGGATGGCGGTCGGCGACGGAGTAGTAGTTCGGCGCGCGGATCAGCCCCGCGAGGAACGCGCATTCCGGCAGCGTCAACTGGCGCAGGTCCTTGCCGAAGTAGGCTTCGCTGGCTTCGGCGAATCCCCGGATGCCGAAGCTGCCGCGGTTGCCGAGGTAAACCTCGTTGGCATACATCTCAAAAATGCGCTGCTTGCTGAAGCGTTGTTCCAGTTCGAAGGAGAGCATCGCTTCGGCGAGCTTTCGCCGCCAGGTGCGATCGAGCGAGAGAAAATAGGTCCGTGCAACCTGCATCGTGATGGTGCTGGCGCCCTGGAAGTGCTGCGCGTGGCGGAGATCGGCCCAAGCGGCGCCGAAGATGCGGATGAAGTCGAAGCCGGGGTGCTCGAAGAAGCGCTTGTCTTCCGCGGAGAGAATGGCCTGCACCAACTGGGGCGGCAGATCGTCGTAACGTACCGGACGGCGCTTTTCGCGAAGGCTGTCGAAGAGGTTGGTGATCAGCTCCGGCTCGATTTCCGCGGTGCCCATGTCCGAACCGCCGCTGAGCGGGCGAATGCTGCGAATGACCCTGCCGTTGAACTGCACAGCGAGCGCGTTACCGGCCGCGAAGAAGGAAAGTTTCGACGGCCGGACGTCGACGGTGTTGCCCTGAATCGTGTAGCTGCCCAGGGCATTCTCGTCCGATTCCGGACGATAGCCCGTGCGCTGGAGATAGGTGACCAGGTCGTCCACACCCCAGGCTTGGCCGTCGGAAATATGCTCGGGAGCCGAAAAAATCTGGGTAGTGTTCTGCAGAACGTGGCCGGAGAGCCGCAGATCGATCATCTTGGAGTACTTGACGTAGTAGAACGTGAAAATGGCGGCCGCAAGGATGAAGCCGGCGGCCACGGCGGCCAGCAGGCTCAGCCCGAACGCAGAAGTCCAGAAACCTTTTTGAATGCGCAATCGCAAAGAATGCTCCCTGAGGGTGGGCTAACTTCTATTGTCTCTTAATAGGGAAATGGAGCAAAACCATAGTTTGCCCCAAAGAAGGAGTCAGCCTCCTGGCATGACTATTTGCCTGTGCGCCGCTTACTTCATCAGGTCTGGTGCTTCGCTGGAAGGCGAGAAATTGAATTCGGTCTTGTAGACCTTAAAATCGACGGGAACGCTGTAATTCACGCTGATCATGACGCCATGATTGGTGTTCTGGACTTTAATGTCTTCCCGATTGGCGGGGATATCGAGGTCCTGAATGACTTTGAAAATGATGTCGCGCACCTGGTCTTCGGAATAGCGGTTTACGATGGCGAATCGGGCCTGTTCGGTGATCTTGTCCTTCAGTTCGTATTCGGCCACGTAGACGGGCACGATTTTGACGGCGGCGTAGACACCGGCAAAGAGAATGACGGTGTAAATGATTGCCTTCAGCTTGCCCTCGCCGCGTTGCAAGCGTTTCGAACTCGAGAATAGCCAGCTCACTGAAAAATCTCCCGTTGCCGCCCGATGGGGGCGGCAGGATAAATGGTTCACTTTTTACGCTAGCACCGGGCTGTCGGGCTGTCGAGTTGAAGGGAGTACAGGTGTTCTTCAGGTGCAACGCCAGAGCCGGGGGCTTTAGTAGGCCCGGCCGAAAATCGCCCGATTCAACGCCGGCTGGCCACAATAGACGCACACGCCTCCGCTGGCGACCTCCCTGCCCAGCACCGCCGTCTGATCTATTGGGATGCAGCGCATGGTGGCGCGGGTTTCCTCTTTGATTTTGGCTTCGCAGCCGCCGCTGCCGCACCAGGGGGCAAAGGCGAAACCGCTTTCCACGGCCTGCTTTAGCTCGTCGTAAGTGGAGGTTTCGCGGGTGTTGGCGCGGCGGAAGGCCAGGGCCTTGTCGAAGAGCGACTGGTGAATCTCGACGAGTAGTTTATCGATGGTGGCGGGCAGGTCGGCGAGCGAGGCGCTGACTTTGCCTTCCCTGCCAGGACGGTCGCGGCGGGCCAGCATGGCGGCCTGCTTGGCGACGTCCTTGGGGCCCAGTTCCACGCGGATCGGAACGCCGCGCATTTCCCAATCGTTGAACTTCCAGCCGGGGCTAAAGCCGTCGCGTTCGTCGAGATGGACGCGGAGGTTGGCTTTGACCAATTGCGCTTTTACGTCCTTGGCCGCTTGCAGAACGCTGGCCTTCTCTTCGTCGGTTTTGTAGATGGGCACAATCACGGCTTGAATGGGGGCGATGCGTGGAGGCAGCACCAGGCCTTGATCGTCCCCGTGGACCATGATGATGGCGCCGATCATGCGGGTGGACAGACCCCAGGAGGTTGTCCAGCAATGCTGCAGCGCGCCGTTTTGATCGAGATACTTCACATCGAACGCTTGGGCGAAATTCTGGCCGAGGAAATGCGACGTGCCGGATTGCAGGGCTTTGCCGTCGCCCATCATGGCTTCGATGGAGTAGGTGAGGTCCGCGCCGGCAAATTTCTCGGCCTCGGATTTGACGCCGGGAATGACCGGAATAGCCGCTTCGTTTATGGCAAAGTCGGCGTAAACGTTCAGCATCTGCAGGGTTTCATCCATCGCTTCCTGGCGCGTGGCGTGGGCGGTGTGGCCTTCCTGCCAGTAAAATTCGAGCGTGCGGAGGAAGAGCTTGGTGCGGAGTTCCCAGCGGATGACGCTGTTCCACTGGTTCATGAGCACCGGCAGGTCGCGATAGGACTGGATCCACTTGGACCACATGTGGCCGATGATGGTTTCGGACGTTGGACGAAGGATCAGAGGTTCGGCTAGTTCTTCGCCGCCGCCGATTGTGACGACAGCGAGTTCTGGCGAAAAGCCTTCGACGTGGTGCTTTTCCTTTTCGATGAAGCTCTTGGGGATCAGCAGGGGAAACGCGACGTTCTGGTGGCCGGTAGCCTTGAAGCGTTTATCCAACGCCGCTTGTATATTTTCCCACAGCGCCCAGCCGTAAGGGCGCACAATCATGCAGCCGCGCACCGGCGCGTAGTCCGCCAACTGCGCTTTCAGCACCAATTGGTTGTACCACTCCGAAAAATCTTCCGCCCTTGTTGGTAGCTTCTCGTCCGCCATGCGTCTCCCTGTGCATCCCACTCGCGTTCAGTTAAGCATTCGAGCGTAGCGAACACCGTCTGCCACTGTCAACGCAATGCGCCGCGGCTTGAGGCTCCAGGCGGGTTTTGGCTAGAATCGTGCCATGCGTAAAGTCGTCCTTGGCTTGGGTATCAGCCTGGATGGGTACATCGCCCGCCTTGACGGTTCCGTCCACTTCCTCTTCATGCCCAAGGATTATTCGATGGGCCCATTCTTTAAGGCCATTGATACGGCCATCATGGGCCGCAAGACGTACGAGGTCGGCCTAAAAATGGGAGGCGCCGGTGCGTTTGGCGGCTCTTCCATGGCTTATTTTGTGATGTCTCGCACGCTGCCTCCTGGCGAGCGCGGTGGCGTGATCGTCACAAAGCAGTCACCCGCTGCGCTGATGGCGGAGATCTGTAAGCGCCGCGGCAAAGATGTGTGGCTGATGGGCGGTGGTGAAATCGCCCGCGAGTTCCTTAAGGCCGATCTTGTGGATGAAATTTATCTCGGCGTCGTGCCGGTTTTGCTCGGCGAAGGTCTTCCGCTATTCCCGAGCGGCTTCCCTCAACGCAACTTCGAACTCCTCGAAAACAAGAGCTTCTCCAAGGGGCTCGTGGCCCTCAAGTACAGGCGGCTCCGGGCAAAGGCAAAACGTAAAGCCTGAGTTGCCAAATTCGAAATTTCCAAAGCTTGATCGCAGGATCCGCCAATTCCTTATTTGATTGGGCACGCACAAAATCGACCTTAATCATAGAAAGCGCGTGATAGAAGTTAAACTAGCCTAGCGAAGGTACTCTCAATCGGAAAGTATTCGTGAAAACGTCCACTGCAATCGCGATTGTGTTCGTTATTCTGGTGCTTGGCTTCTACCTGCGCGCCAAGTAGGAAAAACCCCGGCAATTCAAAACTCCTGGAGAATTCACCCAATGGCTGGCAACTGAAGCCGTAAGGGACGCCCAGGAAAATAATCATGTCACGCTGGATCGCACCGCCGTTTCCATTCAGAAGGTTGAACAGATTTTGGGAGACCTCCACGAAAAGTATGCGAAGGATCAGTCCTCGATCAGCGCCAACGGCCTTGGTTCGGCATACGGTGCATTCATCGGCGAAGTAATGCGGCGCAGCGAGCCCGACGCGCGATGGGAAAGGGATGATCCTATCGGAGGCGAGAAATCCTATCCCATCATTTGGGGCAGCGGACGTTCCTATCCAATGGCCTGGTGTTACACCGGATTGTAAATGGGCCGGAGGACAACGTCTGGCTCAAATACCGTGTGTTGAAGCAAAAAGGAGCGAAGCAAAGAAAAGTTCATCAAATTGGCGGATAGAACTAGCTGCTTCAGTCCCTATTGCATAGTTTGTTGGATACCAATAACCAGCGCCTCAGCACTTGAGTTCAAATGGCACTGCCGAGGAACCAGTCTTTGTCGGATTCCTGGGTTTTGCTGCGGATCAGGAGTTCGGGGTCCTTGACGGTGACGCGGCTGTAAGGCGCTACCGAGCGGGTGAGCCAGACGTTGCCGCCGATGATGCTGTGGTGGCCGACGCGGGTGTCGCCGCCCAAAATCGTGGCGCCCGGATAAATGGTGACGTGGTCCTCGATGTCCGGGTGGCGCTTGTTTTCGAGACCTCGCATGAGTTCCCCACCGTCGCGGCGGCTGGTGGGATTGAAAGCGCCGAGCGTCACGCCGTGATAGAGCGTGACGTGGTTGCCGACCGTGGCAGTTTCGCCGATCACTACGCCCGTACCGTGATCGATGAAAAATGATTCGCCAATCGTCGCGCCGGGATGGATGTCAATGCCGGTGCGGCTGTGCCCCACCTCCGTCATCATGCGCGGCAGGTACGGAATCTTAAGCAAGTAGAGTTCATGCGCCAGGCGTTGCACAATGATGGCTTCCACTCCGGGATAGCTGAGCAAAATTTCTTCAAAGCCGCTGGCCGCCGGATCGTTTTTCAAGGCCGCCTGTAAATCCGTTCCCAGCAGCTGGGCGAGCCGGGGCAATTTTGCGTGCAGCGTTTCGACAAGGTGGCTGGCGGTTTCTGAAAGATTCGCGGGCACTGGCTTGCCGCAGCAGTTCAGGTCGAACCGCATCGCGTACACAATCTGCTCCGCCAATTGCAGGTCCAGTTGCGCCAAAAATCCCGCCGCGTCCGGATTGTTGACTTCTTCCTTGGCGAAGTAGAGCGGAAACAACGCATCGAGGTACGAGCGGCAAAACGCCGCAACTTCATCTTTTGCGGGCAGGCGGTATTCCCACATGCTGGCGTCGGTCAGCCGCGCTTCCAGTGCGAGGCGAAATTCCCGGGCCAGGGTTCGCAAATCGTTATTGGGTGTGGTCATAGGAGTTCACGATTTTTCTCAATGCCCAATGCGGGGGCAAGGGTGCAGGAGGCATGCCCCCCTGTCCCGCAAGGAATGTGTTTCCATGCTCTGGCCGCTTAGCCAATGCCCTCGAACAGGATGGTGGAAATGTAACGCTCACCGGAATCGGGCAGCACGGTGACGATGGTTTTGCCCGCGAATTCCGGTAACTTGGCCAGGCGAATCGCAACGGCCGCAGCCGCTCCGCAAGAGATCCCGCTGAGGATGCCCTCTTCGCGAGCCAGGCGTCGCGCCATCTCGATGGACTCTTCGTTGGTCACCAGTTCCACACGGTCTACCAGGCTGAGGTCCAGGTTTTTGGGAACGAAGCCTCCACCAATGCCCTGGATTTTGTGGGGTGCTGGCGTGAGTGGCTGGCCTTCCATCGTTTGCTTGATCACCGGGCTGACCGTCGGCTCCACCGCCACGGTGGTGATTTTCTTTCCTTTCGCCTTCTTGATGTAGCGGCTCACGCCAGTCAAGGTCCCGCCGGTGCCGACGCCACTTACGAAAACGTCCACCGCGCCATCAGTATCGTTCCAGATTTCCGGGCCTGTGGTGGCTTCGTGGATCGCAGGATTCGCCGGATTGTCGAATTGCTGCGGCAGGAAGTAGTGCGCCTTGTCGGATTCGTAGATCTCCGTGGCCTTTTTGATCGCGCCCTTCATGCCTTCAGGCCCCGGAGTAAGCACTAGCGTTGCGCCAAACGCTGCAAGTACGCGCCGGCGTTCAAGGGACATCGTTTCCGGCATGGTCAATGTGATTTTGTATCCGCGAGCCGCGGCCACAAACGCTAACGCAATTCCCGTGTTGCCGCTGGTGGGCTCGACGATTTCCAGCCCCTGCTTCAGAACTCCGCGCTTTTCCGCGTCCCATATCATTGCCGCCCCGATGCGACACTTCACTGAGTACGCTGGGTTTCTCCCCTCGATCTTCGCGAGCACGGTGGCTTTGGCGCCGTCGGTGACGCGATTCAGTTTGATCAAGGGAGTTCGTCCAATACTCAGAGAGTTGTCGGCATAGATATTTGCCATGATTTGCCTCAGTAGAGTGAATTTGCTGTATCGGGACAGCAGATTAAGTATAGAACTGTAAGCCCGGGAACGGCACTACGTATGTACCTGAATATTTGGATGCCCGGAGGAAGTATTGGTAATGGGCGGTATTCGCCAGAGATTGCTCTCTTCGTCTCTTCCGGGTACCTTGCTGGCTAGACCTTTCCTCGAAGCCGAGGTGCCAACTTGCCAATTTCCGCTGTCGACGCCATAGATCCTGCGTTTCAGCACGCCAGGAAGCAACTTTTTCAACCGTTCCGGTTCGGCCAATGGGCGCGGCTGGCACTGGTTGGATTGTTGGCGGGAGAGTTGGGATCTGGTGGCGGATGCAACGGTAATTTCAATATACCGTCCTCCACCCATCGCCAGGGAGGAACGGTGCAGTTTCTAAGCCAAGACTGGCCGAAGCTTCTCGGCGATCATCCAGTGATGTCCGCCAGTCTAATCGCCATTCTGGTGTTGGTTGGCCTCGGCCTGGTCGTGCTCTTCACTTACATCGGCAGCGTGATGCGGTTCATACTGTTCGATAGCATCGTGGCCAGGGAATGCCACATCCGCAAAGGGTGGGCGAGGCGGGGACGCGAGGGCCATCGGCTATTTGTGTGGCAGATGATTTTGATGCTGTTAAGTTTGCTGGTGTTCGTGATCCTGATTGGAATTCCAGCGGCGTTTGCTTGGGGTCTTGGCTGGTTTAGGCATCCGTCCGAGCACATGCTGGGGCTGATCGCCGGCGGCATCTCATTGTTCCTGGTGTTCCTTGCCGCGATAATGGCCTTCGCAGTGGTCCATGTGATGACCAAGGATTTTGTGGTGCCGCAGATGGCGCTGGAAAACATCACCGCTCTTGAGGGCTGGCGCAGGTTGTGGTTGTGGCTGCAGGAGGAGAAGGGCGGCTACGGCGGGTACATCGGCATGAAGATCGTGTTGGCCATTGGCATCGGTATCGCGATAACCATTATTTCCTTCATTGTGCTTCTGGCAATACTGGTTCCAACCGGCTTCCTGGGAGCGATGATCTGGATGAGTGCAAAGTCGGCGGGAGCGACCTGGACGGCATATACCATCTCGCTCGCGGTTTCCGCGGGATTGATCGTATTGGCGATTGTGGTGTTTGCGTTATCGTTGATTTCAGTACCGGCTGCGGTATTTTTCCCGGCGTATTCCATCTATTTCCTGGCGGCGCGGTACCCGGCATTGGCCGATGTAGTCTGGCCCCGGCAGCCCGGCCCGGTCGCTCCAAGCGAAGCTGGGTTGAGCTGAGTTCAGTTCCAAAACATCCATCTGATTTCCGCCGGATTGCGGCATGATACACACTCCGATAGACTCAGTCGAAGGTGCGCCGCAGCTTGCGTGTTGGGTAATTTTGAAGTCTGCGTTGTAACCAACCGATCTATGCGGAAAAATATTTGGAGAGAAGAATGACCACTGAAGCGAACACCCGGATGCAGCGGCCCCTCGAGAAGGTTGACTCTCAAATTGCGGATTTGCTGCGCGAGGAAGCGGTGCGCCAGGCGACCGGGCTGGAACTGATCCCCTCGGAAAACCTCGTCTCTGAAGCTGTGCTGGAGGCGATGGGCTCGATTTTTACGAACAAGTATGCGGAGGGCTACCCGGGGAAGCGCTATTACGGCGGCTGCGAAGTGGCTGACAAGGTGGAGCAACTCGCCATTGATCGCGCAAAGCAGCTTTTTGGCGCGGATCATGCCAATGTGCAGGCGCATTCGGGGACCTCGGCGAACGTTGCGGTGTATATGTCCGCGCTGAAACCGGGCGACACGGTGCTGGGCATGGCGCTGGCGCATGGCGGGCATCTGACGCACGGGCACCCGCTGAATTTTTCGGGCCGCATGTACAAGTTCGTGGAATACCACGTGAAGCAGGACACGGAGCGGATCGACTATGACGAAATCGAAAAGCTGGCGCAGGAGCACAAGCCGAAGATGATCGTCGCGGGAGCCAGCGCGTATTCGCGGATTATTGAGTTCGAGCGCATCGCGAAAGTGGCTAAGGCTGTCGGCGCGATTTTCTTTGTGGATATGGCGCACATCGCCGGACTGGTGGCGGCGGGCGTACACCCAAGCCCCGTGCCGCACGCCGACATCGTTTCCACCACCACGCATAAGACGTTGCGCGGCCCTCGCGGCGGCATGGTGCTTTCGAAGGCGCCTTTTGCGAAAGAAATCGACAAGCTGACGTTCCCCGGAACGCAGGGCGGCCCGCTGGTGCATACAATCGCTGCCAAAGCAGTGTGCTTCCAGGAAGCGGTGGAGCCATCGTTTATCGAGTATCAGAAGCAGGTGGCCGCGAACGCCAAGGCGTTGGCGAATGCGATATCGCGCCACGGTTTCCGCGTGGTTTCGGGCGGAACGGACAACCACGTTTTTCTGATCGAGGTGCATCCGCGCGGCATCACTGGCAGTGACGCCGAGAAGGCGCTCGACCGCGCGGGCATTACCGTGAACAAGAATGCCATACCGTTCGATCCACTTCCGCCAATGAAGGCAGGCGGCATCCGATTGGGGAGTCCCTCGGTCACGACTCGCGGGATGAAGGAACCGGAGATGGAACTCATCGCCAATGGCGTCGCGGAAGTTCTCACCCACATTGGGGACTCCGCCGTGGAGCAGAAAGTCCGCAAACAGGTTGCCGAACTTGCCGCGCGCTTCCCCATTTATGAATCGCGTACCCGGCCCGCGGCTACGCATGCGCGCGTTTAATAAAGTCAGCACTGAACTTCCAGAAAATCGCAGTACACTTACGCGGCCCCAGGGTCTTCGGCCCGGACAAGGTTTTGAAGATTTATGAGCGAAAAAAAACACCAGCTGCCGGATATTGTTCACGCTACTGCAGACTTCGAAAAGTGGGCGTCGCGCCACGTTCGCATGGTGCAGTCTGATGTAAAGCTGAAGCACCGGAACATGGCCAAGTCCGCATTCCCGTTTTTTCGGGCCACGTTTTATCGGTGGGCTCAGTGGTGGCCGCTGATCTGCCCGCATCTGGACCGGGCTCCGCAGGTGCTCGCCGTTGGCGATCTGCACGTGGAAAATTTCGGCACATGGCGCGATTTTGAAGGGCGCCTCATCTGGGGAGTCAACGATTTCGACGAAACCTGGCCGGCGTCCTATGCCGTGGACCTGGTTCGACTGGTCGCCAGTTGCTATCTGGCCATAGAAGAACCTCACCTATCGATCACCCGAAAGAAGGCCTGCCGCGCAATCGAGCAGGGTTACCGCGACTCCCTGGCGAAAGGCGGCGCGCCATTCGTTCTGGCGGAACATCACCGCTGGCTGCGGCTGGTGGCCCTGAACAAACTGCGCGACCCGGTGGTCTTTTGGGAGAAGATCCGCAGCTGCCCGCGCTACAAGGGCGCGCTTCCCAAGGACGTCTTGAAACTCCTTCATTCGTCCTTGCCATTACGCAGCATGAGCTACGACCTGAAGTCGCGCGTGGCGGGGCTAGGCAGCCTGGGCCATCCCCGGGTGCTGGCGCTGGCCGATTGGCACGGAGCCCATATTGTGCGCGAGGCCAAGCAACTGACGCCATCGGCCTGGATCTGGGCCAAGGGACTGCACACGGCGGAAGTCCTCAGCCGCAAGCTGGTCGCTTCGGCGGTGCGTATCCTTGATCCTCATGTGCATTTTGCCGACCACTGGATCGTACGCCGGCTGGCTCCGGACTGCTGCCACATTGAACTTCAGACCCTTCCCGAGGAGCGCGACGAGGAGCGGATTCTCTATTACATGGGTTGGGAGACCGCCAACATCCACCTGGGGAGCCCCAAGGCCATCCCGGCAGTGCGACGCGATCTGGCCGCGCGCAAAGACCGTTGGCTGCACAAAGCAGCGAAGGCCATGCTCAAAGTGACGCTGGAAGATTGGAAGGACTGGCGGCGCAAGAGCGGCTCGCTAGCTCATCCAAGTAAAGTTGCTTAAATTCATGGAGTTCGGGCAAGTCCCTGCGGCCACCCGGCTCTTGTGCCCCTCTCAGCACTAGAACTTAAAGACGTTGGACGAATTCTGTCCCACGGGTCAGTAGATTCGGGGTTCCCTTCCTCGTACCGTCATCCAAGACCGGCAAATGACAACTTCCTCGGCCAACTCGCTATCCTTCAAAACCCGGAAAGAAAAGTGCATTCTCACCCCCTTCTCGAGCACTTATTTTCTTCCACGAGTTGCGTCTGACCCAGCGACGGAAGTTGTCTGCTCCCCGGGGAATCCTTGCTGATGACCGAGGTGGAACAATGATGGATACGGAAGCGTTCAAAGAGTTCAAGACCGGGCTCACTTTGCTGCGAGACAATTACGCTAACCGGGCCCTGAATCACATTCAGAAAGCCGCCGAACTGGAAAAGAACAACCCCTATTACATGTCGTACCTGGGAGTGGCACTGGCCCGCACGCAGCAGAAATGGGCGGATGCCGAGCGCCTGTGCGACGGCGCGGTTCGCATCAAGCGCAACCAGGCCCAGCTGTATCTGAATCTTGCCGAGGTTTACATGGCCGCGGGACGCAAGGAAGACGCCCGCGACGCCCTGATCGCCGGGATGAAATATGCCCGCCGCGATGTCCGGTTGAGCATCGCCATGGCCAAGCTGACGCCTCGCCGGCCGCCCGTGTTTACGTTCCTGGGACGCAAGCATCCCTTGAACCGACATTTCGGTTTGCTGCGGCACAGGACGCTCTCGGCCCTCGGCAAGAGCTAATCCTTAACGACTTTCCCCACCCCCAAACGCGGAAAGGGCGGATGGCTTCGGCCACCCGCCCTTTTCGTTTTCAATCGCTTTGAATTTCGGAAGAGTTACTTGCCGCCGAAAGAGTAGCCGCCAAAACTGCGTTGGAGTCCCATCTCCATCAGGATTTTGAAGCCGACGCCAAAGAGGCCATTGGGGAGTGGGTCGCGGCGGACGACTTCCGCAAGGTATTCGTGGGTCATGGCGGCAGGTTCCTTGGAATAGGGCATGGTTACGAAGAGCCGCATGCCGACGTCGTAGGTGGTCACGGTGGACTGGAAGTAGACGCCTGAGCGCGAAACGCTAAGGGTGCCCCGGATATCGTCAAACGGGTCGCGTCCAGGGTCCGAGGGCCGGATACGCATCAATTGTGTGATTTTGCAGCGCCGGCTGTTGCGCCGCTCGGTCTGCTTAGAGCGAGCGGAGATGCCGCCTGGATTGTTGGTCTTCGTCATGAAGTCGAACGGGGCCGCCATAAAGGTTTGCCTCTCCCGGTGAAACTGAACTCCGCCAGTGAATACAGGATAGCGGGGATGGCCGGGAAAACCTATAGCGTGACAGTACTCGACAAAAAGTAAGGCGCCCTGCATCCGATGGTAGTACGAAAGTACCAAGGCTGCAATCGCTTCGGTTCTCCTATAAGCTGAGATGGATCCCCGCGATGACCAAAACAGATCTAATCGCGAAACAAAAAACGACCGGGGACCGGCGACAGATACGGATAGTTACGAGTTTCAGGCAACAGCTGATTCTGTGAGCGGAATTCGGTTGCAAGCTCCAGCCCACATAGCGAGTGAATTTCAACGCAAAGTACCTTACCAATAGGCACCTACAACGAGGGGCGATGCGCTCACAAGATAGACAGGGCACTCGCTAGAGAAGGCAGCACGTCGAGTAGGAAGGGCAAGTTTGAAGTGGGGATCGACAAAGTTGGAGTGCCTGTCAGCGTCAGCTTCACATTCTGACGGGCAGGAGCATTGGAGGCTGCGCTCAAAGTAACGGTTCCGCTCTGCCCAGCCAATAAAAAATTGGGCTGGATCGTAGCCGTGATCCCCGAAGGCAAGCCCGAAACGGAAAGTGCCACTTCGACATGGGTGGGCGAGGCATTCAAGGTTTGGGAGGTGAAGGTTCCGGACCCTCCCGGCACTACCTGGACTTCAGAAAACAGTGGAATTGCACAGCCGATGCTCCCCACCGCTTGTACGACGGTCAGCGCGAGAACAGACGAACGCGACGCGCTTCCCACAGTTACCTTGATGGGAGGGCTGTATGAACCAAGGGCAAGTTTGGAGTCCGCGGTGAGATTGAAACTCGCCCCGGATAGAGGGACCGAAAGGGGGAAGGCGGTAGGAGAGGTTATCCCGGACGGAAGCGGGCCAAGTGTGAAAGAGGGCGTTAGCGAAGCAATGGGCTGTGTTGCCGTCACAAAAACCGAGAGGGAACTCCCGGGCGTCATGGCAGGTGCATAGGGCGCAAAAGTCAGAGACAGCGTGGGGGGAGGAGGCGGAGGTGTTGTATTCGAAACCCCAGAACCTCCCCCACACCCGCTGATAGCGAGGAGCGGGAGACGCTCAGAATTAAGACCGCAC
>Ga0210403_10000808_pt1 | contig 31128 bp, 28 predicted proteins | sample IncBWC19MmetaG_FD_150863 | JGI IMG/M metagenome (GOLD analysis project Ga0210403, IMG submission 150863) | Forest soil microbial communities from Barre Woods Harvard Forest LTER site, Petersham, Massachusetts, United States - Inc-BW-C-19-M | ecosystem: Environmental > Terrestrial > Soil >...
GCTTCAGTCTGCAGGGCAGCTTGGTGGGTTCTCACAGGACGACATCGAAGAAGTGAATGGTGCAGCATTTATTGATGGCGATACTAATTTTCAAAATCTGATTAATGCAACTATAGCGCCTCAGAGGAAGCGTGACATCCTAACACGGAAAAGCAAGGTTATCCAGAAATTACAGACACAAATACCTGACCCTTCCGGTGGCCAGACAACACCTGCTTTTACAGACTATTTCGGCTCGACAATTAAGAGATATCCTCTATCCGATGGACTACCAATTTTCCATTCAATGGATCCAGTGCGTGTGTTTTTTAGAGATCCATTCAATCCAGGTAGATGGTACCATATGTTTGCTGGGTTCGTGTCTGATATGGTAGATAACACCAATGAAAATAATGAAAAGGTGCTTACCATTGTAGCTGAGGACCCGACTAAATTGTTTAGATATACAAGATTGGTCGTGAACCCAGGCATTGCTGATGCTAATAAAATTGTTCAGAATGGCGATCTAACACAACAAACTTTTAATCAAAACTTCTTTCATAATTTTAGTCTGTCTGAGATTTTCTTCACGACCATGTTTGGTCCGGAGCAAGTCCAAGCAGAGTTTCTACAGGAAGAAACTCAGGGGCCAACCAAGAATTCTACTACTTCAACTAGACTACGAGGCGTTGGACACTTCTCTTTCGAGGGATCAGGTCAATTTACATTTGGACCACCTCCTACTCAGGCCATGCCTACACAGACATCCCTTGGTGTGACTGATCCATCACAAGTATCTAGGCCAGCCACGCAATTAGCTTCTATAAAGGGTGAAGTCAAGCTAAACAATCTAACTGATTGGCAGACCATTATAGATCATGAAGTACAGCCAACAGATATGTACGTTATGGCATCGGACACTGATCGAGGGAATTTCAGTGTAATTAATGCTCGTATAAGTTCTATTCCATTGGATAGCGATGGGAAGTTGTCGGTCTCATCAGTCATATCGTATATTGGATCTCATCCAGAAGAGTATCTAATTGATGGTGGTCGGCTGTTGATGTTGATACCGGCAAGTCTTGGAACTGAGAATAATAGAATTCTCACTGAAGATATTATACCAACATATCCAATGAATAGTCAATGGATATCTGTTGGGCAGATGTTGTATGAGGTAGCTGACAGAATTCAATTTGCATTTTATGCCTCGCCCAGAGGCGACATCGTAATTGAATTTCCTATGTTTGATTTTAATCCGGACGATTTTGGTCTAACCCAAATCGCACCTGATAGAGTATCGACACCTATTGGTGCTGGCCAAAACACCTATACATTATTAGCTGGGGCGCAACATGTCGCCCCCGGCAGAAATCTCGGCCCATTTGGCTCGAGATATACGATCCTAAGAAGAGACACCGTCTCTTGGGAAAGTGCGGTGGTTGATGAAAAGATTCATACCATGGCTGTCGCCTCAAAGGCGTTAATTCAGAACTGGGAGAGCCTTGGGTACTCAGACCTAATTGGCAACTTACAAATTGCACAATTGCCAGACTTAGTTCCACTATACGGCGTACGCATGGCGCAGATTACACCACGCGGCTATGTGGCGACAGACCAAGGTGCGACATTGTTGGCCAACACAGAACTTAATAAACTAAATGCTGATGCCCACACCATGAACGTACAATTTATGCCAAATATTGGCATGTGGCTGAACAGACCAATATATATTCAGGGCAGAAATTGTCTCGGGACAACTAAACAGATATCACACAACATCAAATGGGGTATGGGTGGCGACATGTCCACCTCATCGGACTTATGGGCATTAAGGACATGGCAGGGGCAATTTGCAGAGACAGATCCTCATAAACCAGTTTTCACCACAATTGGTGGATATGAGTCAAGACCGCTTAATTATGCTATATTGACTCAAACGGCTGATTTACCATCTCCGTCAGTATTTGATACACAGACACAAGACCTACCGTCACAACAAAGTCCTCAATTAAAGAACCTTTCTGATGGTAATAAAGATCTAACAACTAAGATTGGTTCAATTAAGCAAAATGGAGACAACTTACAGTAATGAGCGGCAGGCACTACGTACCAGGTGATAGAAGTCAACATGCCAATATAGGGCGTAACCATGTCTTCGACCGTACTATCCGTGCCCAAATAACAGGCGTAGATAGCACAAATGGGTATGCTATTATTACGTATGCAGGTTTACCGTCTGGTGGCAAATTCGCAACAGTAGCACCACTCTGGCTGTCTGTCCCCAATCCGATCGTAGGTGGCCCAGCCTGGGGCAGATTTATGCCACAGCAGAGCGATGTTGTTAAAGTGGCGTTTGACTTTGATGATACCCCACGTATTGTTGGCTTTGATGTGGCTGCTGGTAAGCAGGGGATAGCAGACGCTAATGCCGGTTGGCCACAATTAAATGATTTGTATAATGATGCAGTAAGTACTGGCAGTCAAGCAAGAAATCCATCAATGAGACAATTCACACCATTGTTCCCTGGTGAGTATGATTTCATGTCTTCTGGCGGGGCCTACATATATGGCAACAAGCGGGGGCGTTTATATCTCGCCGGCGGATCTGTCTCGGTTTCAGTAATAAAGAATGAGATGCGCATTTCAATGAGTGCGCAGTTAACATCCTCAGTTTCTGAAACCAGTGAATTTAAGTTTGGACAAGTGAGACGTCTCGATCCGACCGATCAGACCGAGAAGACAGTAGCTATTGACGCTGGTGGTAAATTTAAAGAATTTAGGGTCAAACTTCAAACTGCCACCGCGCCCAGTGCTTCGCTATCACTAGCCAAATTACAACTAGGCAATGTCGTTACTGATTCAGGTGCTCTCGACATGTCGCCGGTATCGAATCAACCAATGCGGTATTCACAGAAGGCATATGATATTAGTGGAAATGAGGTATATCATTCAGCAGTTGACTTCCTAGGTAACTGGGACACAGTCGCAAACACGGCTGCTACAGGCTGGAATCTAAAATTCCCAGCTGGAAATTGGAATACGCAATTTGTTAGTGTGACTGACCAACGCACCTCTACAACTGTCAATTCGACCGCATCGTGGCAGTTAAACTCATCCGCCGTAACTATTCAGAGCGCGGCCACGTCAATCGCTGGTCCACAAGGTACGCCCCCAGCTATACACCCATTCATATTGTCTAATACGTATAGCGCTAATGAGATTACTTTCACAACTGGCATATCAGCTCAATTAGCAATTCTTGCTGGTGCCGTTGCTGTTCTTTCAGCTGGTGTTTCTGCCATCGGTGTTGCACTGTCAGCAGCAGCTATACCAATGACTGGCATCCCAGTCGGAGGACCGATAATTGCTGGACCAATTCTAGCGGCTGCGGGCGTAGCAGCGACCACAGTTGGGATTACAGCTGGCATAACGGCCACGCCGGTTATTAGTGTGCCACCAGTATTAGCAACCACATTTAATGCTGGGTGGGTCCCTAATGTACATTTCTCCACGATCGCGAAGACTGGTTAAATATGTCATATACACCACTAACGATAACACAGGTTCAGAGCGCCGAGATAGACGTATTTGACGCTGCGTTAGATAACGCATTTGGAGCTGGTGTAGACGTAAATAGTTCGACGGTCAATATACAGGCAGGTAATCTGAAGAGAGACACAACGTCCAATCCGCCGACGGTGACTGCCAATGCGAACACAGCACATACATTTATAGTTGGCGATACGGTTAAGATCGCTTACTCCGGCACCGCTGACCCAAACTATCCGGCAGGACCAAAAGTTGTAACCGCTGTTTCAGGCAATACATTTCAATATATTGAGAGTGGGTCAACTTTAACATCTACCGCATCTGTACAACCAGCCACCGCCAATGAACATATAACTGAAATGGTGTCGTATAGTAACGACACGATTATGAGTCAAAAGGACTCGAACGGAAACCCGATCCCTGGAACAGCATTGGTGGCTCGAACCAATATTAAGGGCACATTTAAGAGCATGATCGTTGCGCTCTTACAAGAATTTCAAATGACACAGTTAATCACTAATGTGACTGGCATACCTGGCCCAACCACATTTAGTGCCCACGGCGGAACAATACAGTTTAACGTATCGGCGAGTGGTTGGACGACGGCAGCACCAATAGTAATTGGATATAATATATATGTAGATGGTGTACGCATAGGAGCGACGCAGGTTCTTACTAATGAGAGTTCATCTCATAAAGCATGTGTGCCAGCATTCTTAGTAGTCAGTGGTCTATCTGTTGGCACACACACACTAACTTTTAGTGCATATACAAATACTATTGGTGACGGAAGTGATACATTCAATGTTACCTTGTTGGAGATGCCGGTCTAATGTCTTGCCAAACACAATGTATTGCAACTGTGCTCGCTCAATTAGCATCTCCACTACTTGATGCTATTCAAGGGTTATGTAACATAGCCATAACTGCTTTAAACGCACTTAATATCAAGAAACAAGGGCAACAGGCATCTCTAGCCATAAGCATTGCGCCGTTGAGCGCGGCTAGTACAGTAGTAAATAGTCTAGTCGGAAACCTACGACAACAAACACAGATTATCCCGACAGATCTTGTGGCTCTTTGTCCGCAGCTTGGTCAAATTAATACCTCACTAGAGTCTGCCATAAGCGGGCCAGTCGAAGCAATCGAGAACGTATTATTTGAGTTGAATAGACAGCAGAGCGCTCAAACTACCCTTAGTTTTGAGATATCACAGATCCAGACTGCTATTAATTTTTTCCAAGATGTAATTCAATGTCTAAACGAGGCTCGGACACTACAGCCTCAATAATAATAATTATATAGATATGTCACTAACTTTAGCTATGAATGGCGATGGAGATGTAGCAGTTAACAATGCTACGGGCCGTCCGAATACTTTGACAGGTACAAATAAGGTCACACAAGATTTACAAGAATTTTTTACCGTAAACATTACGGTTAATGGTTTCGGTGCAGGTATAGATTCAATGCTAGGGATGGTGCCAGTAGATGGCGCTTCATTCGTCGGGTTGATTGATTCAAGAGTCAGGGCCGGGATAGCTCAATTTAGATCTATGCAACATTCTGATACTAGAATCCAATATACACAGGATGAATTAGTCTTGTCTCTCGCCAAATTGGTAGTAGCGCAGACACCTAACGATGATACGGCATATTATTTTACAGCCAGTATCCTTACGGAGAGTGGACTGATATTTAATATTCCAATCTCGATACCACAATAATGTCAATTACAAAGAAAACAGCTGCGGAATATGCTTCAGAAATCGAGACAGCAATATTGTCTCGAAACTCTGCCTATGATACCAAAGTAGGCCCAATACGTGATCTTGTTATTCAGCCATTGGCTAACATTTTGGAGCTCCAAAATGAACGTGCCATATCTATTAACAATCTTCTATCGTTAATTAATAACGGCTCATTTGCTGACTCTGATTTAGATAACTTTGTATTTAACGAATTGCTCATTCGACTTGGCGGTGCTCAATCGTCAGTGAGTCTAATATTTAGCAGGGCGGCAGTACCAACTGTAGATATAACCGTTCAAGCAAATTTCCCAGTTGCGACTATACCTGACGAGACAACAGGTGTAACATATACATTCCTTACAACTGCGGCCGCGACCTTATCGGCTGCCAATGCTGCGTCTTACTTTAACTCAGCTACGCAGCGATATGAATTATCTATACCTGCCCTGGTTGTGGTTGGATCGGCAGATAGTAATGTCGGACCTAATAGAATTACAAGACCGCTACGCGCATTAAACGGTTTCGATAGCGTATTCAATAGGGTCGGAGCTACTGGTGGCAGAGACCCAGAAGTCAATGCGAGCCTAATTGAGAGATATTACATCTCGCTACTCGGAACATCGCCGAGTGTTGTTGACGGCATACAGAAAATCTTACGTGATCAATTTCCAATTGTCTTGGATTCTAATGTTGTCTTCGGCAACGATCCTCTGAATGTACGTAGCGCTACAGACGGAGGCGCTGTAGATGTATATACCATTGGAACACAAGCAGCGAGTGCAACTGATACAATTATCTTCCCGGGTGCAAGGATAACTATTCCTTTACTTAATCAACCGGTTGACTCGATTTCGTCTGCAATCGGTGTATCACCAGTTGTAACATATGTCCAGGGCACAGATTATATCTCTGTACTTGATACCTCAGGCTATGCTGGAAGTGTACGTGGAGCTGATGGTATTCAATGGCTGGCCACCGGCACGCTTCCATCAGTCGGCGCGGCTGTAAATGTTACATATGTTTATAACGCACTCCAGACTACATTGCAAAATCAGTTTAGCCTGCCAGACAAGGTTGTACCTGGAAGAGACATATTATTTAAAGAGGCTGTTCAGGAAAATGTTACACTTACTGCGAATATTAAGATTCATAGTGGGTTTAACGTTCAAACAATATTAAATGCTGTATCAGCAGCTTTATTGACTTTAATTAATACGTCGAACCTGAATGCTCTAATAGAAATTTCAAACATACAGGCTACAGTTAGATCGTTCTCTGGTGTAGACAACTTTATTGTAACAAATCTTAATATTGTCGGCCTGCCAGTTAGTACTGTCGACCTACAAATGGCAAGTAATCAGTACGCTCAACTTGCTTCGACCGCCCTCGTTCTTACTACGATCTAATGTCTATATCTATAGTATATCCACTATCTGGTGTCAATGGAGACACAATTACGATTAGTGGCCCAGCCGGGACATTAATCGATGTGTCCAAGAACGATCTGTTCCCTGGTCCCGCCCTAAATGGAACATTATGGAACTCTTCCATGACTGGATTTTCATCAATAGTTGTACATAACGGACTCACATTAAGCACAACGAATGGGATGGCTAGTGTATCAAGCGCTTCAACGTTTGTTAATGCAGACGTTAGTGTTACTTACAGTATTAACTCGCCGCTCGGTGCACCATTATCCACACCGATCACGTATGCTGGTATAGAATTTATTGTTAACTCGAACAATAAAATTGGCATCTATAGAAAATTGTTGCCAGGTACATCAGGACAGGTAGTTATCGTGATGCCGGTTGTGAATGGCATTAGTATAGGTGGATCTACCTTACTTTCACAAGATACGACCGGGACATTGCGGATAATTAGTTTCAATAATATACTATATCTGGTATACAATGGTGTAGCCATTTATGCTACTAATCAAGCCAACATGTCTAATGGAACTATTAGATTAGTGACTGATTCAACTGGTCAGGCCGTATTTTGCTCTTCTACATTTAGTAATTTTATGTCGAATACTGGCGTACTGATTGGTCATTACCCATTTGTAACCATTTTAGCCGAAGATTACGGTGACAGAGAGCCAGACCGTATAGTTGGTACATTAAATGGTGTAGAGGATGGTACATTTACCACGTCGGCATTTAATCATACTGGGACGGTCGGTACACTCTCTGGGTTCGTTCGGGCACCAATCCTTGGGGAAGCATTATCATCTGGCGATAATATTGTAACTACTATCCAAAATGATTCTGTATTAATGAATTGAGGCATTTATGGGACTAAGTAAGGTATATAACTCAACACGAAATAACGTCTTCCCAGACACGTCTACAGATACGACTGCTGTTCAGTCATTCTCCTGGCTATTGAAACAAGTATTGATTGGCTCAACTCTAGGATTGAACGCATGGGATAATGGTACACCAACTGGATCTACTCCATGGACCGTGAACTACTCATGTGATGGATCAACAGCTGGGTCTGTCGGTGATGGAGTAGACAGGTGGACCACTACATTTACAGAAGGTAAACTGGTTGTGGCAAATGAGGGTACGGCACATTCGTGGATGGTCTTGAAGAGTGCAAATGGGATTGGTTCTTCTAACGGTGGCAAGGGGCCGTTGTATCTATTAATTGTATTGAATAACGGTGGTAACGGTCTCGGGTCTGGGGCACAGTTTGTTCAGATTCTTATATCAAGAGCTGGTTTTACTAGCGGCTCGACGACAGCACGTCCAACAGCCACCGATGAGCTTAATTTAAATCAGGGTGCTACGAAAATATGCTCTGTTACAACAGCATCAATAGCAAGGAACTTTCATTTTACATTCGCTGCTGACGGTACATTCTTCTGTTTCTGGACGCGCACTGTTGCACAATTCGTTGAGGGCACACTGTCGCTAGTTGAGTTAACCGAGACAAGACTTACCGATGTTGCTCCGTTTATGCTTCTGGCCGACATTGGGACCACGACGAGTGCGGTACCGCATCAACTTGGCGGGACATTTACTGGTTCAGGTGCCTACTATGCAACATCCATTGGTGCTGCATGGAGTCATACAGCGGCCGTTAAGCTAGGTATCTATCCCATGGGATCATATAGTCCAGTAACAGGTCAGTTTATTCATGTGAATGCCAATGCTCTTGGTCACCAAGATAGCGTAGATAATCTATGGGATGATTTCCCACTATATATAATTGCGGTGGATTTGTCTTCTCCAACGTATATCACGCAAAAGGGTAGAGTAATAGATATGAAAATCATTGGCTGGGTGTCCAGCACCAATACCCCTGCGCAGTTGAGCCAACAGCCATCTACTGGAACAATACAGTATGCTACTGTGGGTAACACATTAGTACCAGCGACTGGGGTGTGTAGTTTCTAATGGCCGGTATTGATATATTTGATTTTTCACCACCCACATTTCAAACGTGGGGTATTGAGCCAGTCTGGATTACAGGGTTTGGTCCTGCAGCTCCACCTGTAATAGTGGGTGTGTCACCTGCTGGTGGATCAAGTATTACATCTGGTACAACACTATCATTTAGCGTAACTGACTCAAATTATCCATTACGACTCGCCATTGTCGCTGTCTCGCTTCCTACACTTGGTATATATGAGATTGCACATGATGGAACTGCATTCGGTCCGATGTACCAGGGGCCTGCAAATAACAGACTATCATTGTCACCGGCAAGCTTTGGATATAGCTACACTATCTTACGACAGGGAGGATGGCCTGCTTCTCCTACCGTTGTTATATTTGCGGTGGACACTGGCGGCTTCTTAGACTAATGCCTGTCTCTATAAGTTGGCCACTAACTGGCCAGCCTGGCGTTTCTGGTACACCGGGCACATTTGTACCACCGACTAATCCGGTTCCAATAACATGGCCACTACTATTGCCACCATTTATGGTGCCAACAACAGGCATAATGACTGGTGGCGACAGTTTCACTATATCAGCTCAACCATTAAATAATAGCATATATGTTGATAAATTTCCTGGTGTCACATTAAACCCAGCTCTATGGCAAAACATTAGTACTGGAACAGGTACTGTATCTGTTAATAATGGTCTGACACTAAATATAGGTCAATCTGGTGCAGGCTTTGCTGGTATCCGCACGCAGATACAATACAATAACTTCGACGTTGTTGTACCATTTGCCTCAACACAGAAGATCGAAGCCTCTATTCCTGCAGCACCGATTATATTTTTCCAATTACGTGCGTTTTTTGGTGTAAATGATAACGTAAGCTTAATTAGACAGTGGGACCCAACACTTGGCGCCGTAGTTAAGATGACTTACACAACCAGTGGTACGACCTATGTGTTAAGTATCTTACCTGCATCTTCTTCACTACAAACGTTTAGAATAATACGGGTGAATGGTAGACTTATAGGATATGCCGGCGCCGCCAAAATGGGTGAAGTGAATGGTTGGTATACAGCACCACTGAATATTGATATATTCTCGAGCTCAACCGGCGTGTTACCACAGTCATTCAGCACATCTTGTGCTTCATATGTGCCTAATATACTTGTCACATTTGGTCTTGAACCATCAATAAGTGTAGCGCAGCTGCCAGATGGCACTATAATTGGTTCAGTACCCGCCTATGCCGTACCAGAGCCAGTCACTGTTACTACATGGACCATAGCCTCCTCACAGAACGTATCTACATTATTTACATATTTTGCTCCACTACAGCTTACACTTACCGGTGATAGTCCACTTCAGATTATTATTAATAACGATAATACGTTGCAAGATACCAGCCCGACACTACCGGGACTGAGGCTATAATGGCTGTTAATAGATACAAGCAATTATTAATCTCTGTACCACAGGGCGATTTTTACGCGTCTGATGGCCAAGTTCTACCATTCAGAAATACGCCATACCAGTTACGTATCAATACAGGCGTAGCCACCAGACAATACTCTATATTCAATAATAACCAGTTTGTTGGGTCAACTACAACTGATGTTAATGGTATAGCACTCGTTAATGTTTCACTCGCTCTTGGGACCAATCAACTTCAACTGATCGATTCTATTACGCAGCAGTCGTCTGTGTCGTATGCAACCACTAGAGAGTACGCCACATGGCTTGCGTCTGAAGCACAGATTATTGAAGAGCTTGATGCTGATACAGAACAGATTTTAACGGATGCTCGATTAGCCACATCGTCATCGTCGATGATTGAGACTGTATTCGGAAGCGTACTGAATACAGCCAATAACCCAAATTATATATTAGATACATACAGGGAGCTTCTACAAGAGCTTAGAGCAGCATATAGATATTGGGGTGGAACTGTAGAAGGCATATCACGGGCAGTTAGAGCATTTACACAAATCTCACCACTGATCTATCCAAGAGAGTTTGGTCCGGCCTGGATATTGGGCAAGAATATCATTGCCCCAAAAGAGAACCCGGGTGGGCGCACATATTATACTACGAGTACTTTAACAAATTTAAATGCATTTGGTGCATCATGCTCTGTTAGTGGTATTGGCTCTGGTGTTGGTGTTGGCACTGGAACAATTAAGTATTTTAATGCCCCACCACAGGTGTCATTTACTGCGCCCGGCGCTCCAGGAGCTGGACCGCTTGTGCAGATAACTGGTAATGGTACATATACTCTATATGGACAGGACTCGACCCAATCAGTAATTGGATTTGCCGGCCCATATAATATCCAGACTGGTGTCAATGACCAATTGTGGCTGTCACTCGATGGCCTTGGTATAATACAGATTACACTTCCGTCCGGTGGAACACAGTCTGCAGCAACACTAGCTACATCTATAAACAGTGCATTCAATTCAGACCATAGATACGGTGGTACGTACAATACAGTGGCGTCCGCATATGATTTCTATGGGTCTGGTACTCCACATCTTACGTTAACATCACCAAATGCGACTTCCTCGTTCGCCAACATAACCGTGTATCTTGCTGTTGGGACGCACGATGCTTCGCAAACATTGTTCGATGTACCACAATGTCGTGGTGGATTTGCATCAATTAGTGACCCAACCACTTTAGTCTTGTCCGCCTCTACAAATATGAATTTGTTCCCACAGGCAAATTCTGATAATACGTATGATATCTTAGTAGGAGGGGCCACATTCCATGCAACCGGTGCACCAACGACACCGATCGACACAAGTACACAAGAACGCGTTACAGTGAACGGACTAAATCGTGGGACACGGACATTAAGACTTGTCTCACCCGGTTTATTAAATACCCATACAGCAGGTGCAATTGTATACCCAGCTGGCGAGGGAGCATATCAGCGCGCTGCTCTCGATAAATTTAAGTCAGTTACATTAACAGTAAACGGCTTTTCTGCACAGCTACCACCAGGTAATACTGTAGACAATTTTACTATTTCTGGCCAAGGTGTTCCTGATAATTGGATTTTGACCGACGAATCGAATACGCCGATTTCTCCACCGTCCCTGCCACTATTGTTGCCGACCATTCTATCCGGTTCAGCTGGTGGCCCTGTATCCGCGCAGCCGCAAGTATACGACTTCTATTTTGATCCAACTGGCGATCTACCATTTCTTATGGCGCAAAACACAGAGATCACTATACCTGTGCCAGATGAGATACTGAAATATAAAGGATTTACAACAAATATTGTATTCTGGGCCAAACAAGATGACCCAAGTAGACCGTCTCCGAATTCAATCTCAAAGATCTCATATTCCTTTAATAATCAATTGACATACACAGATGTCACACCGACTGTTAATGGTAAATATATTTCATCTGTTACACGGCCACTCGAGTACATAATAACAACTACCGTCCCTAGCTCCGCCACTAAGATGTGGATCCGTGCAAAAATGGGCGCCTCTGGCGGCGGTGTAATTATAGATAGAGTTAGAGTGACTGTGCCAGTCGGTCATGGCGGGTTGTTCCTTGGTAACGGTACAACGCCGCGTTCTGAGAGCCGTGTGAAACAAGGTCTTTTCATGTATGTGTGGTCTAGAGACCCACTTCTCTCTACAGAAAAGCAGTTAATTGGAACTACTAGTCCAATACTGTCTAAACCACTAGGCCATATTGATCAAATTGCTCCAGCCGAAGCACAAATAGATCGTTACGATGCTTCGACATATGACATCAATAACAACCCAACTGATATATACGGCGTATTTAACGATGTAGATATGATTGCAGGAACTATGACGAATCTGTCATTGGTTTTACGCACACCGGCCCGTTTCAGTTACATGTCTCCGACTGTAATTAATACGCACACTGATACCCTAACATTTGCTGTTACTCCACCATACTCAGCGACACTGTCGTTGACCTCTGATCAGAACCCAGCCAATGCATATCTAATCCAAGATGGTGTGCCACTCACTCAAGATCAGTGGAGTTTTGCTAGCCAGACTCAGATAAACTTACTCAACCCACCAAGCTCTACATCGGTATATACATTTACATATAATGCACTGATTAGATTCGAGAGCGCGCCGGTAGACCTCACCGCTAATTTCGCCAACTATTTATGGTTTGCCGACTACCATGTTTTTGCCCGTCCAGAGATAACGCCCAATGTGATACCGATAACCGCCGCCATTCAATTCGGCGGTAACAGCCAAGCGGTGTTGGCAGAGCGATCGGATGAAGACCAATCATCGTCTACACTGACTGAGAATACTGGATTGTCAACAAGAACTGTGCCAACGTCGTTATGGAACTATGTAGATCATCAGACTATTAGCATCTCTCCGACGGCATTTAATGCGTCATCTATATATACCTTAACATATAGCGCAGAAGTTAATCATCCTAGTACTAATGTTCAAGTAACATATGAGATAAAATCAGCGTCTTCATCAGGTGGGCTTGCGACAGCTACATATCAGCAATATAATCAAAACCAAGTTGTAGATAATACCAATGAATGGCACCAATTTAGGATAACTCTGAATGGTGTTAGAGATACTCGAGACGCTCGCGTACACTCTCTATTAATGAAAGGTCTTGGCCTATTCGGTACTGGTCTAACTGTACCAGTACTTAATCCACCACCAACTGGGCTACAGCCACCTCCAGCACCTATCTTATCAGCAAATTGGTTACCAGATTATCCAGATCTTACCAGAAGGCCGCAGGCAAGCGTGTCAAACTTAACGGGATTCAGTTGGGTCAAGTTTCCATAGTATATAGTTACACTAGTATTGTATACCAGAGAAATCTGAGGAGATGATATGCAAAGAAGTCTTTATCCTGAAGGCGCAGAGGTCCATCAGCGACATCTAGTCTATACAGAATCTACAAAGATAGCGGCCATTGACCAGAGCCTAGTTGATGAGACTAGTCGTGGTGTTGTGTCTGGTCTCGGCGTCACCGTTAATGCCACGACCAATACACTAGTAGATGTGGCACTTGGGTACGGGTACGCTCCCAATGGTGAATATACCCCATTAGCTACAACCCAACGTGGCCTTTCTCTAGCTAACTATACCCTGTCCGCTCTCAACTATGTTCTACTAGTATATGATGAGCTCCAGTCACAGCCAGAAGCTTACGAGGCAGATGGAACAACACGCCAAACTAAGGTAACTCTAAACCCTAGAGTAGTTATTCTTCAGGCCTCAGACTACGCCGCGCTACCTGCGACCAATCCGATCTTAACTAGCAATTCAGTTGACCGATCGATTTTACTCGCAATTGTCACCGCGAATGGGCCAGCCATAGCACTTACTGGTGGCTCGATTCAAGGGCCGTCTGTATTTCAGCCTGCATTACAGGTAACACAGCCGATCAATGTAAGTGGCGTATCTATTTTATTTGTAGATCCAAACACAGTATTAGGATCTGGCATCCTATCATTTACTGCTGGGGTACTACAGTTAACATGGCAAGCACCAGGCGACTCTTCGCCTGGTTCAGCAGTCACTGTGTCGAGTGCGGCCTCCACATATGTATTAACATCGAGCGGTGGGCGCACAATAACAGTTAACGTGTCTGTGCCACTTTTGCCCACGTCAAATAAGTCTGATACATTAACAGTATCAAACTTATATAATCAAGTTGTAACAAGGTTTACAGACCAAGACTTCCAACACCGATCAATGATTGGTTCTGGCATTCCTAATACAAAAAATCCGCATGGAATGACCCAGAACGATTTAAGTCCTGGTTCTGTCGGCACATTACAAACACATCAGGACGTAGAGCATGTAAATGGTCTTGCGCCTGGGTCCTCATCAAACTTACTACAGGTTAGCGTATTTACTCCGCCAGCCCCTGATCAACTGAACATAACGAATTTTGCGACAGGCGACATCGCGTATGTTAATGGTAATTTACTTACCGCGTTAAATCCATCACAGGCGCCAGTTGTTACATTCCTAGATGGAATCACCAACGGTTCTACATATGGAGTATATCTTAACCAGGATGGTACGCTCTCCAAGTCCATCAGAGCAACATGGCAAACTGGGTCAACATTAAATACAGTAATGCAAGTGGTTAATGCATCACCAGGTGTATCCGGTTCAGTCTCTATTTCTTGGACGAGCGGGGCGGTCGGCGCAGCCAATTTAACCTCTGCTGGTAGCGCGGCCTTGTCGCCAACATATGATACTTTGATTCGTTTTTGGTTAGCTGATGAAGTCAATTACTTTGACCTATGGGTAAAGGGCAGTAATACATTTGGATCAACGCAGTCAGAGACAATAACATTCACGTCTGAGCCAGTTGGTACAGTACAAATGCCTTTGGCTTTCGTTCCCTGGTCAGGATCATCGACAGGATTCTTAGGATACGGATTTGGTACAGCAAACTCACCAAATTTGGTCTTTGATCGTCGTCAGTTCGGCAATACCGCCGCCATAAATGTCCGTAGTGATGCAGGCTTCACAAATCCTGCCCAGGCAAACTTTGAATTACATGGTGATGGTGTATGGGCAAGATACAATACACCTAATGTATTTATCCAAGTCGGCACAACTCCAGTGCAAAACAATGCATTCCTCGAGTTTGCACTTGGTACGTATACTGGTACATCGACGCCGCCAACACAAGTAGTACTTGGTGGTCCCATTTATGTTGGCGGTAAGAGATTCGACGTACCCACTACGACTGTAAGTTTAACTGCGAGCGCGGCGAACATAATATATGTTGATCAAACTGGCACGATGCGCGTGTCGACGCTATCATTATCGCAGTTACAGGCAGCCCAACAGAACCAGCCATACGTATTAATTAATACTGTTACTCTCAACGGTGCAGGCCCACCGGCAAGGACCAGCACACTTGATCAACGAATCTTTACAGGTCAAATCAAGAATCAGCCATACGGTGCAGTTGGACTAGATGCAAATGCTTGCGCATCAATTAACTCGATCGATCTGACGGAGGCTAGAGTAAGTGGTTCGTTGCAGGTTGGTGGTGGCCCACAGTCGTTGTCCAACGTTGGCGGTGGTAGCGCAATACAGGCCTCTGGTGGATTGGGTGGTGTAACAGGCGGTGTCGGTGGTACTGCTGTTATTGCGGTAGGCGGTAATGCAGCAGGCGGCAATGGATTTGGTGGATATGGAATAATTATAAATGCCGGTAACGGAGTAGGTGCGGGTTCTGGTGGCACCGCCTTATTTATTGGTGGTGGTTCGCAAGCACCAAATGGTACTGGAGCAGGCGGCGCAACCGCTCCCGGCGGGGTTGGTATAGACATATCTGGTGGACCTGGTGGATTTACCTCTGGTCCTGGCGGTATAGGTATTATATCATCTGGCGGTGGAGCACAAGGCAGCGGTGCGGGAGGTCATGGCATAAGAGGTATTGGTGGTATTGGTGCAAGTGGATCAAATGTTGGCGGCATGGGTGTGTGGGGCCAAGCTGGGCTTGGGGCATCAACTGTAAATAACGGCTTCGGTGTTGTTGGTACAGGTGCCGGTACGAGCCTGCCGGCTATAACGGCAACCACAGCAAATACTGGTGTACTTGGCGCTGGATCAAATGCCGGATTCGGCGTATATGGTGTAGGCGGTACGGCTGGCAGTGCCACTGCTGGAGGCGGCGGCTACTTCCAAGGTGGCACTGCCGCAGGATCACCCGGCGTATATGCACTTGGTGGCACAGCTGGTGGAGCTGGTGTCACCGGCACAGCTGGCAGTTCTGCATATCCAGGAATAAGAGGAATACCAAATCTAACATCACTATCCGGTTCGTCACAATTAGCCATGTTGGCTGATACAGGATATATTGGACATAATACAGTCAGCTTTAATTCTACAACAACTTATACATATCCAGCTGAAACGCGGAATAATATCGTTAGAAACGCCATAAACTTTTCTACTACCACCTGGCCAGGCTCTGGCACCACTCCACAAAACATACACTCTGGGTACAACATTGGTAATGGTCAGATTGCTGTGGGCGTCAGCGGCATTATCTTTTTGACATTCGATACTGGTTCACAAAACCAGATGAGTGGAACAAGTTATATTGTTCTTGTTAATATAGACAACCCATTTGCTTCGGCTGGGTTTGCAGCAACAGCACGTGTGTCGACTAAGGCGACGGACCACCTTGAAATTATATTGTTCAATTCTACATCTGGCGCCCAATTAACTAGCGTACAATATGGTAATGGCTATTTCATTTCAGTTGCGGTATACGATACAATCATTTAGGTGATATATGGCAGATTTTACTTCAGCGGTTGCAGTCATATTACGACACGAAGGTGGGTTAGTTGATAACCCTGCTGACCCGGGTGGATGTACGAATTATGGTATATCTTTGAGATGGTACCTAACAGTTAACCCATCTGCTACAGCAAGTGATATTGAGTCAATGTCTCAAGACACTGCTGCTGATTTATATCACCAATACTGGTGGAATAAGTTCGGATATGGACAGATTACAGATCAAATAGTAGCAACTAAGATATTCGATATGTCTGTAAACATGGGTGACCATCAGGCCCACATGCTTGTTCAACGTGCATGTAACGATTGCGGTCTTTCGTTACAGGTAGATGGCATGCTTGGTCCTGGATCTGTTGGTGCAATCAACTCAAATCCACCTGCCCTACTTGGGGCGATTATCAGCCAGCAAGTTGGGTTCTATACAAGACTCGCCGCACAGAGACCGACTCTGGCCCAATTTTTACCAGGATGGCTTAAGAGAGCCAACTGGCCGAATTCTTAATCCCACTTGTTCTAACGTTGCAACGTACTATACCATTAAGTGATGGGCGCATGTTGTGTACTGCATCGTCGTTAAGGAAATAAAATAATGTCAGACCTACCAAAACTAGCAGATGTTGTAGCAGACATACAAAGAGTACGGAGAGAATTAGATATTGGACCAGACCAACTAACTGTAACTAAATATTCTAGACGCGGTGGTAAGTACGATGGACGAATGCTTCGTAGACTTGGTGGCTTCGACACTATCGTAGACACTTACATTAGCGCGGCTGGCGATACAATTCAACAGCCACTTCCATCAAAGCAACCAGTAGTTGTCATACTTGACATTGAGACTGCCCCACTTGAATCATTTCACTGGAAACTTTGGGATGAAACAATCGGTCTTGAACAGATAAAGAATGAGTGGTCTATTTTATCGTTCTCTGCCAAGAAGCTTGGTGATAATAAAGTAATGTATAGAGATACAAGTGGTCGTGGACCATCAAAGGTCGGTGATGATTCAGAATTGTTGAAGGAGTTATGGACGCTTCTAGACGAAGCGGATATTGTAGTAGTCCAGAATGGTAAAGAATTTGATATTAAGAAGATCAATGCAAGAATGCTAATGGCTGGTATGAAGCCATATTCGCCGATCAGAGTTATAGATACATATATCGTGGCGCGTAAGCATTTTGGATTTACCTCAAATAAGCTAGCGTGGATGTCTCAACATCTTACAGAGACAAAGAAGTCTGAACATAAAAAGTTTCCAGGATTTAAATTATGGGTCGAATGTCTTAAGGACAACCCAGAAGCTTGGGCTGAAATGATGGAGTATAACTGTCTCGATGTCGTGGCCACTGAACAGTTATACTTAAAGATGCGCCCATGGATTGAAGGCCATCCTAATATGGCGCTCTATTCTACATCTACTGATATACAGTGTCCTAAGTGTGGTAGCGAGGACATTGAGGAGCATGGCACCTCTCGAGCTCAAGTTAGCCAGTATCCTCGTTACTATTGTAATTCTTGTCAAGGTTGGTCAAGGGGCCGGAAGTCTACTAGCTCAAAGACCAAGCGCGACTCACTATTGAGTAATTAAATGACTTGCGTATGGTGTAGAAATACAACTTGTCAAATACCGGATCATCCTAAATATTCAAACGGAGATAATTTTAATTTGACCGGCCCAGAGAAGTGGGTTATTACGTTAAATAGCTATCAGCGTAATAACCTGCTCTGGTTATTTCAGGTAATGGGTGATATTGAGCCGTTTACGTTCGCCAATAATGGGGACTGGGCTGGCGAAATACCTGGCATGTTACAACGACCAAATGGTAATTTACTAGAAAACAACGATTTATCTAATTCAACAGTAGAGCAGATGCGCTCCAGTGTTGAATCATGGCGCGATATAATTTACGTCGGCTACGACCCAAAGAAAATTTAGGTCTTAATAAGTTTAACTAGGGTGTCTATCTGAGACGCACTGTCCACGACCATCTTATCAGCTAATGATAGCAGAGAATTTAGCATTCCCGTGCTCGTATCATCCATGGCTGAGCTAGTACTACCTAAGTCAAATTGAAATCTAAAATAACGTGTGGCGCCAACCACTTCTGCGATTTCTTCGTGAACTGAGTCGCCATTACCATCCATAAAGATGTCAATGAGCGCGGGCGCCCACTGCACGAGTCCCCAATTTACCGGGTCCATCTTTTTCTCTGAGTTTCCAGTCCCTAATGATACAACTAGTACATCGTGGTCGTTTTGGAATATCTCAGATGACGCGACCCAGGCACACATAGATGGATTGTTTGCGACAACGCCGCCATCAATTAATAGTTCCCCGTTAAGAGGGTGTGATGGAAAATAAACTGGAGCTGCCGACGTTGCCCGCGCCGCATCGGCCATACGTACAGTCTTATCCTGCCAACTCTTGAAGAATCTTGGGCCAGGAGCCTGCATATCGTAACTAGTAAGGAAGGTGTTAGTTAACGAGGCACCTAATTCAGTATCACCAAAGTATTGTGATAACACAGCTTCTATACCAGTAGCAGGATATTTAGGACCTGTCGCGCCAAAACCATTTTCAAGTTCGTATGCCACGGAATGACTAAAGATTTCATGACCTTTTTGCTGATATAAACCAACTAAGTCAGCGGCACTATAGGCTGCCTTAGTGCGATCAGCGCCGGGCTTCGTTAAGCCTACAGCTAGAATACCACCCGTAGAAGTGCCAGCAATTAGGTCGAAATTCTTATAGCAAGGGCCAATCTTGGCCTCCAATGCCGCCAAGAAGTGAGCGGGGCAGATGCCACGAATTCCACCACCATCGATTGAGAGAATCTTTTTCATGTGCGCCAATTCTTCCATGTAGATGACACAGACCGCAAACCTGATATTTTACGTTTTGCTGGATCACCGCACTTAGGACATTTTACTATTTTTGTATCGAATTCAGTAAGTGGGACTTTTTCCTCAAACTCAGAGGAGCATTTAACACATTCAAAATCATACATCGGCATATCTAAGTCTCCACTAACTCTGTCCGTTCCATAATAATTTTCTTAAGCACCGCGTCGGCATATGTGTCGAGTTTCTCTAGCGCAGTATCGCCATCGAAATTCTTAGTCATCCCATATGATCTTAATACCATATCAGTAATTAGGGTTTGCGCGGCTTGTAGTCCAAAGTATCTTACAAGATCATCCTTAGATGAGCCCACACGTGCCCACCTATTCATAAGTTCACCTTCGGTACGCACCATGTCGCGCTGTGAACGATACAGTTCCTGGCCCTTTACCACCATCCATGTATGTGGTATCGGGCTAGATTCGGCGATCGATGCAAGTTCATTTGTTATTGAATTTTCAATTATCTGCTTGCGCTGTTCTTTAAGAGCATGTGTTATCTCTATAGTCAATGACGACCGCCAGCTCGCCATGTTGGCAAAACCAACAGTTATAGCTAAATCATCGTCAATGGCCGGCATATCTCTTTTATAAAGCTGATTGACTCGGATAGTCATATCGACTGTTTTGCCAGTGTTTGGGCCGAACGCTTCAGGTAGTACAACACTAAACTTCCTGGTTTCACCAACCTTCATACCTAGTATGTTCTGTTTAATACTGGGTACGAAAAACTTGGATTCATCAATAAGCCACTTATTGTTGATGAATGTCCCTTCTTTCCATACTTTACCATCGACAATTGATTCGCAATCCAGTACAGCTACAATCCCATCTATGATAGATGACCCCTCTAGGAGGGGAACAAGAACTACATTATCGTCTTGGGCAGCCCTAACTTGCACATCAATTGCGTTTGATACTACTTCATCTGTAAGTTTCGGCACTGTTACTTTAAAATTGTCTGGTAAATCCTTCGATGTCCATCGAATCTCGGGCTCTAGATAGACGACTGCATGTACGTCTGTGTCTTGCAATGATAGGTTTGTGACAGCTAGTAGACTGCGCCCCTGTGATTTAAGGAAGTCATCAACTACTCTAGATAGTACAGGACGATAGAACTCAGTTGGGCCGCCACTTAATTTAACAGCGCGCTCCTGTGAGATCTGTCGATAACCGCCCTTGGTGGCACGTCGCATAATATCTGGGTCAAGACGATCTTTATTTTCTTCCCAATATTGATTGAACCGATCCTTTAGATCATCCGACGGAACTGATACCTTAACTGAAAACGGCTGTGCCTGTGGTTCGATTCTACCGCTCATTCTAGCATTCTCTGTCATAAGTAATGTATAATTAAGAATTGTTCTTTGTTAATGTACTGACGTGACCAGATTTGGTGATTACCCATTTTTGGTCCCAATTCATTAGATGTTTGATATTCGTATTATGGGTGACCACAAATATCGAACTTTTTCCATTAGACCTCATCTTGTCGAGAAAGTTAAATACAGCGCTCCCGGCATTCTCATCCAATGGGCCGAATATTTCATCTAAGCATAGTATGTTCACACCAGACCCCTGTTGCGTGGCCAATTGCCAAAATGCTCCAGTGAATGCCAAGACCATTTGTTGCCGCTCACCACCACTATATAGGTCAAACGGGACACCCTCTTTTTGGCCTTCGCGGACCATTATCTGAATATCTGTTGATATGCCACCATCGCTATTACTCTTGAATGGCGTGACCCATACGTTTACACTATCATCTGTTAGGATGTCCATGTAATTCTGAACCAGCTGGTTTAACATAGACAACAGTACGCCAAGCTTGTGTGACTTAATACCTCGGTCACCAAAATACTTCTCAATAACCTTCATATATTGCAAATCCACCTTACGGGTGGTTAATTTTGTATTCGTTGTACTAACTATATCCTGATACTCTCGCCACTGTGTGTTCTGTGTATATAGAGCGTTGATTTCTAATTGGGTAACATTTTTAGCGCTAAGCATATTCATTCGATTGCGCATTAAGGTATTTATCTCTATATTCGGATCTGGACCAATTTGTGACTCTTGAACCTTTATGCTTTTGAGTGTTTCATTTGATACATCAATCGCGTCTTGTATTATTTGTATTTCAGCTTCGATGCTATGTTTTTCATTAGACGTCTTCTCAGATACAATATCTAATTCCTTGAGAACGTCTTGTTCCCAAGATTTAACTGCCTCCTCTGTTTCTTTGTTCAGTATAGATATCTTATTCTCAATCTCACTAATTTCCATTAGTATTAGTTCACGTTGACGTAGGAGGTGGTCAGTTGATACATACGATCTACATCTTGGACACTGGCCAGATGCTCCGATTAATTGCTCAAGATCGATTTTCTTAATCTGAATCTGCCCGCGTAATTCACTCGTCGTGGAATCATTATTGTAGGCTATGATTGGTCTTGGTCTCGAGCGTATTTCGTGATATTTGTCATTTGCCATCTTGGCGCACGTATTAAGGCGCTCACAACATTCTTCTTTACTCAACACGAGTCCACGTATCGTCGCTAGAGTATCTACGCTATACTGTCTTAATGACTCAATATTCGTCCTGTGGTGATCAAGGGCTTTATATGATGCATCTAAAGCACTGTCAATCAAACTGATCTTATTCTGGATACCTACAAGGTTAGTATTTAACGTATTAACATAGTCTAGGTCTGGCTCCTTAAGCTGCCCACCGACCTGTTTCGCACCTTCAATAGTTGCTTCCATGCGACCAATTTCTGCTTCATATATTTGAATTTTGTTTTTGGCTTTCTGTCCGCGTTCATCCCAGATCGAGAGATCGCATAGCTCAGACAATACCTGTAATCTATCTTTGTGTGTTCCAGTTACGAATTTTAGACTCTGCTGTTGTGCGAGATATGCAACAGAAAGGAATTGTTCATACGACAATTGGATTATGTCAAGGATTTTCTTCCTCGTGGCCTTCATCTCTAGACGAGCTTCGCCAGCATCGTTTGTGGTGCGTTCGTCTTTCCATAGATGTCCATCCCACCGTTCTAAGTACACATCTGTGCCTGTGTATCTATATCCTAGATTATGCCATTCTGATGGCTGGCCATATTCACTAGATGGATACTTGTCTTGCTTCTTCCATTTTCTGGTGTAAATAATCCTCCATCTTACGCCATCGCCATCCAGGAATTCTAGTTTTGCACAGTATCGTCCATATGTCTTATTGACGACTGATTCGCCTGAGCACCCTGATGGATTACGGTCAAATAATATTTGAGTAATAGAGTTAAAAACGGAGGTTTTGCCTGCACCGTTTGAATCAGAGGATCTGTCTTTATTGATACCCTCTAGTAGGGTAAGGCCCTGATTGTCTAGCTCAATTGTGTCATGCTGTGCATAACAGAATAGTCCTGTCGGGTTTAAGTTTAACAGCGTTAACATTACTTGATATCTCTTATTAAATCCAAGCCCAACTTCTGAACTATGGCTAAATCTAACCCATCGAGTTCACTTGCTTTGAAATTGGTAAAATCAATCCACTCTTCTTCATCTGACTTCTTTTTAATCTCGTCATGCTGGACCGTTTTTGTTTCAAATATGAACTTGACACGTACAAAACGCGCCCCAGACAATTGGGTCAGTTTAGATTCCCACTTAGGTAAGTCTAGGCCATGAAGTAGTTCATATGGACATGTTACAGTTAATTTAACTATATTATTTATAAGAGTTGGTCGATTCTCTACGGCCCAGTTAATAAGTTCTTCGATTTCTTTAATCTTACTCTCCGTCTTTATGAATTGCGGCGCAGAAGATTCAATGTGCGTTACAGTTATGCTATCACCAATGATCTCAACAAGCAGAAACCCGCGCTTACTACCAATATCCCCCCAATTATGTTGGCATGGCGCCCCTATATAATATCCATTAGTCTTAGTTATTGGCAGCTGCTGGAATTGATGGTTGTCGCCACCAAGAACAAGCATGAAACGTGGGTCATCAACTAATTTCGGCGACAAGCCCTCGAGTGCCACAGCTCCATTATGATATCTACATCCTTTAATAATATCATGGAAGAAACATATATTTATATCATCATTCTCATCAAACTTAAATGGAACCTCTTCCATACTATGGCCGGCGGGAACGGCGTGAATGGCGATATTCCTACCCTTTATATTGAACCTATACACATCCCTATTGTCCATCAGATGTAAATTCTTTAGGTCCGTTGTGTATCTATATACATGCCCCATAGAGTGTCCACTATGAGGACTTTTTGTCCACCGGTCGTGATTGCCCACAAGAAGATACCCGGGAATGCCCTCGTCGTTTTTTTCTTTGAACGCGGCATCCGCGCGGGCCCGTGTGATATCCAGTGGGTTTCGAGACAAAAAACGATCGCCTCCGAACAACCAGAAATCTACATTATGTTTACGCATCAGCTGTAGGGCCTCAACCTCTACAGCATAGATATCGTCACCGGTAATGCCATTGGTATATTCGTGATGGTGTATATCAGAGTAGGCTAAGAATTTAATGCTGGTCAGCATTATCTAGTGTCCATGCTCCGATGACACCACTGCCCTGTGATTCTTGATCTGCAGGGTCCATAACTTCAACTTCTGTATCGCATCTATAGCAGGACTGAGAACCAGGCCATCCGACATTCTCTTCTTTGCAAACTGGGCATTCAAACTTAAGTCCCCCGCCTTTTCCTGTCTCTTCACCAATAACAACATTCTTGTCTGACATTTATTCCTTATTGCTCCAACCAAGTGCTTCTGAGATTACAGGGAAATTAGGCACAAAAACCTCGCGACGAATCTTATTCGCAATATCAGCGTGCTCTTTTTGAGTTCCATTGGCTGAACGCAACTTCAAATAGAATATCCAGTCACGAACATTTCCCTTCATATATAATGTAGTCTGAGTACTTAGGGGTAATAGGAATCTGGCCTGCTCGCGTGCTATTCCCTTAGTTAGGGCTTCCTTATAGAGGATGTGTGATGCTTCCCACACTTGCATCTGTGCTGCATCAAACCATTCACGATCTTCAAGTGTCATATCGTCCATTGAATTCTGACGATTTTTCTTATCTTGACGTCGTGCAGGATATACAATATGGTTCTGTGCCTCAGCGTAGCGCTGACTAAATTCTTGGAACGAGAAGCTCCAATGTCGTAGCAATTGTTGTGCTATCGCACGTGACGTTGTAATTTCGACTGTAAAATCAACCTGCTCAAATGGAGAAACATGCCCCTCATCAACCATAAACTTGATTAATTTTGGACCTGTATCTAGGTTAAGCTGGTTATTCGGATTGCTCACACGAGCAATGTATACAATTAATTGCTCTGGAGTTAATTCTCTACCAGATGCGCCTATGACTAACGGCTTAGTTATACTAACCAAATTTACTTTAAACATTTAGTCGTTTTTTAGCTGGACCATTGCTGCCAATACATGTTGCACAAGATCGCAATTTGGGCATTCAAGCGCATATGAGCTACCAGACTTGATCTTTAGATACATGAATTGAGATGAACTACATGTAGGACACTTGGTAGTGGTCTTACTGTAGTATGGTCTACCATTAACCACTACATTACGTTCATCATGTGGTGCTCTAAGTTCTTGCTTCTCAAGTTCCGCCATCTTCGTCCTCTTCCTTGATGTTAAATTTCTTTAACATCTCTCTGTATGGTTTACTGGTCTCAATCTGTCTCAGAACCTGTGACATACGACCACCAACATTTATAAGATCTGGCGCCAGTTTCGTGACCTGATCTACTATATTCTTATCATCTATATTCTGTGCTAACCCTAATACTAGATGACAATTATCCATTGTAGCCAGATATGTACGTATCCGTCTGACAACATCTAATATTTCTGCGTCGCTAAGCATTCTTCTTCATCCTATAGCCGAGTATTGCGTTATACTGCACGAACGTCCACATTGTGGCCATTAGACTACTATCTATAAACCAGAGACCACCTTGGTCTGATTTCATGCTACCATCAGCCACGCCAATCCACCCAGCACTCTCAACCAATATAGCGGTTACGAATTTATAGTCTAATACTGGGGTCATATGCCTAACACATATCTAGCTTTTTCGCCCCTAAGGCTCTCAAATGATTCTGGTTTCATATATCCATTGTTCTTAAGCATAACAACAGAGCCGACATGTGGTAGAGGTGGCGATATACTCAGTGGTTGGGCACCCAATAATCCCAGTATATTTATAATAGATGACGTAGTCCGCGCATAAAACGACTTCACAGGCAATCCGGCGCCATTAATTGGCTCTACGCTAGTGACGTTAAGCTGATTTTCACCTGGGCGAAACTTGTCTTCTTTTATATGGCCAACGAACATCGCCATTTGTTGTTTTACGAGGACATTTTGTGCATGTAAACACAGTGGTGACCATATATTGCACACCTTATTACCCACCTGATCACCTAGCCTACACAAGAGAAATGGTGAACCAGTCCTTGTCTGTTTCATCTCCATGTCTTCGATTACACCTATGACCACTACCTTCGTGCCAATACTTGTTCTTGATATCTGGCTAGGTGTGATCATGGTCATATCTGGGAATAAACTAAATAGCGGCTGGAATGGGGTGACAGGATGGCTTGAGATGTAGAAATTCAATACCGACATTTCATGTTGCAACGCCTCTTGCTTTGTCCACTCAGTCCCAGAAGACATTATCTTTAGGGCAATTTGTTCTCTAATCTCGTCATTAGATACTTTACCCTCGAATTTCTTAATCGTCTTTTGAATGATCTCGATATTATTTGATTTTGTGTCTACACCACCAACATTCTCGAGTGTTTCACCTATCTTATCTTTATCTGAGATCGATGCATCCCAAGAGAAAGCACCGGCCTTTACTAGATTCTCTTTGACCAATCTACTGACACGACCAAACTTTGACATACGTAAACAGAAATCGATGAAATCTTTGTAGTCCCCATGAGCATCTCGTTCTTCTAGAATAGCCTTGGTCGCAACATCGCCAACCTGGCGCACAGAGTATATGCCCATATAGATATATTTACCGTCTGTGTAGAATTGCGAAGATGAGTTATTAATATGTGGCGGCTTAATCTCAACGCCCTTTTGAATGATAGACGATAGTAGCACCTTCAGTTGATCATTATCATCTAGATTGACATTGAGAAGGGTAGTATAGTACTCATGTGGATAGTTCGCTTCGAGCCAAGCTGTTACGTACGAAATATACGAGTATGCTGCTCCGTGGGATCTATTCCAGTTGTATCTAGCTGATCCGGCCATCTTCTTTGCCAGATCTTCCATAAATCCCTTACTATATCCATTCTCTACACCACGAACTACAAGTTTACCAACTTGATGATCGAACTCTATTTTATTCTTTTTGCCGATTGCGTGACGGAGCTCATCAGCCTCTGATTCCGAGAACTTACCAATAATCATTGCCGTGGCCATGATTTGTTCTTGGAATAAAGGTAGACCATACGTAGTTTTAAAAGCATCTCGCAGGTTCTCGTGCCAAACTTCTACGTCCTCACGACCGAACCGTCTCTCAATATAGTTCTCTAGAATCGATTTACCATTCGTCCCGCTACCAGGTAGCATCGGACCTGGGCGATAGAGTGAGTTGGCAGCGATTAGATGCTCAAAGACCTCCGGTTTGAGTTGACGGAGCATTGATCTGAACCCAGTGCTATCGTACTGAAATACTGATACGAATCTACCTTCAGCTAATAATTCATAGGTCTTTGTGTCATTGAGGTCAATATTCTGCATGTCAATGACATGACCATGTCGTTCTTTCACAATGTCAAGTGTCTGTTTGATTAGATCCAGGGTCTTTACGCCAAGCATGTCTAGCTTTAGCAGACCCAATTTCTCTAGATCCTTCATGTCGTACTGCGTTACCAGATACCCATCTTCTGAATCTTTAATGAGCGGGACATATTCGGTCATTGGCTCGTTAGAGATTGTGATACCTGCAGCATGTGCGCCCAAGTTTCTATTATTACCTTCTAGTCTTAGTGCAATGTCGATCCAGTTCGGTGTCTGCTCTAAGATGGTACGAGCCTTCTTGTTGTCTTCAATAACCTCTTCTAGTTTATCATCCTTGGTTAGGTCGCCAACGATCTCTGACACCTGCCGACGTACTGATGATGGCACACCCAGTACTCGCCCAACATTATCGAGAGCCGCCTTTGCTGCCATAGATTGAAAGGTAACGATTTGGGCAACTTTATCTTTACCATATTTGGTGACAATATAATTTAATACTTCCTTACGGCGAATTTGAGAGATGTCGGTATCAATATCTGGTAGGTCATTACGTCCCTCGTTAATGAATCGCGAGAACGGTAGACTCATCTTGATAGGATCTAGTCCAGTAATGTGTAAACAATAACATAGTAGTGATCCACCTGCGCTCCCACGTCCGACCCCAAGTGGCATGTCGTTCCGACGCATGTAGTCGATAATATCGGCAATAATCAAGAAGTATGACGAGAATTCTTTCTTCTTGATGAGCGCTAATTCAGTATCCAACCTATCTACATATTGTTTATCGTCCGCATGGCCGCGTTCCTGTAAACCAGACCTGGCCTTCCAATTAAGGAGCGCGTCACAATCTTCGTTTGTGAGTGCAGTTCCACTCTCATCTTTGAATAGTGGAATAATAGGCTTATTTAACTTGAAACCATAGTCTTGGCATTTCTTAGCTATCGCCAGTGTGTTAGTTAACGCTTCCTGCGGGAATCCAGCTACATCAGCAGTGTGTTGCATTTCTGCCGCTGTCTTGAACCAGTATCCTTCGCCATTAAATTTCCATCGGTCCGGATCACTCATCGTGCGACCGGTACCGATACAGAGCGCGGCCTCATGGGCGGTCTCGTCGCCGTGCGCCGTGAAATGGCTGTCATTCGTCATGACGAGTGGAATGCCATGTGTTTTTGATATATCGATGAGCGCGGCATTTAGAATTGCGTCGTCGCCTATATCATGGTGCATTAGTTCAAGGTAAAAATCTTCACCGAACAATGCACGTTGCTTGTTAATAACTTCGAGCGCCTTATCAGTCTGTCCGGCCATGATAAAACGGGATGATAGTGAAGCTAGACATCCAGATAGTACAATTAGGCCATCTTTATATTCGCTCAGCACTTCAAAATCTATGCGCGGCTTGCGATAGAATCCTTCGCGCCACGCGATGGTGGACAATTTCTTTAAGTTCTCGTACCCATCACGGTTTTTGGCCAATAGAGTAAGGTGGTATGCAGACTTACTAACATCACCTAACTCTTCCTTTAGCTTGGAATCCTTACCATAATCGCGACTCTTGCGACCGTCAGCTGATAAATACGCCTCCATGCCAATGATCGGCACGACATTGGCGTCTTTAGCTGTTTTATAAAACGTAATAGCATTATACACCGCACCATGTTCGGTGATCGCCATGGCTGGCATATTCTGGGCTTGAGCGATCTTTATAAGATCTTCTCTGCGGGAGATTCCATCAAGCAGGCTATATGTTGTATGGACGTGTAAATGGACAAAGCTCATTTTATTGTTATTGTCTTTAGTATGTCGCAGTAGTCTTGATATTCTAGAATTCGCGAACGCTCTTGTTTATATAGAAATGCAACTACAGTTGTATAGTCACTAATACTTAGGGGCCTAGGTTCCAACTTGTACTCTTCACCTTCTATCCAACTGCATTCAAGGCAAACAAAATTGTCCCAGTCGCCAGAATAATGCATAGGCTTCCAACAAATTGGACATGCATCCTTTAATCTTCGTATCCCATGCATTTCAGACACTTGAATGTACCCTTAACCTGAAAGAAGCTACTGGCTTCCTTACCACATCCATCACATGGTACTGTAATTAGGAAACTTTCCTTTAAAGGCATACGGGACGATGGCGTGAGTCTAGCGAAGATCGTACTAAGATCCTCAGTCAGAACGCGTGGGAACCTATCGAACGGCATTGGCTGTCCGTCAACGATTGGAACAAATGTTTGGGTTGTGACATGGAATCCGTTAAGCTTGAATTCTTGGGCAAACGGCGTTCCGCGATCAAATTGAGGAGTCAATCTAATGGTAGTATCTTCACCAGTTGCATAATCCTTATAATACCTCTGGTCGCCGGTCAATGTAAACCCCAATTGCCCAAATACATCTTGGACGTCAAGTAATGAGTCCATTACCTCTTTTGAAGGCTCAACTTCTTTCTTCTTAGTCTTTTTCATACTTCCTCTGTGTGCAGTGTCACATATCTCTTTTTTATCTTGTCTTTGGCGCGCTTATAGAGACGTGTTATTCTAGGTCTGGAGACTCCCATAAGTTTAGCAAGATAGATATGTAGCCCATCGATATGACGGGTATTGTTGGCTTCATTGGCGTTAGCCATGCAAAACTTGATGACACGGAATTCATTACTATTGAGTGTAACACCATCGTCGATAATAGACCCGACATCTCTACTAAGGTCAGTGGAGTTTTGTTCGTCGTTATCATTCGGATTCCACCTGTTGCTGTCTCCACCCTCCATTATGGTATGCCATCCGGCCTCAGGTTTACCTGACCCACTACCATAATTTATATATACATCTTCCTCAAGGCCAGAGTCGTCGCTGTCAGTCGGACTATATAATTCATGGTGCGCGTAAAATCTTCGGTTCTTCCCAACAACCCACTTAACCCACTTAGTTAGGAACCCCTGATGTGGATCGAATAAGTACGGCGTTGCGCGGCCGCGATCGCCAATTTTATAGTCGTAAAGTAAGTATTCTATGGTGGTCGACTGCATGTCCAATAAAAGCTGATCAATATCGATCGCGCCGTTCCCGCTAGTCTGACGTACATGTGACACCAGTCTAATCATGCCTGGACGTAACAATTGAATTAGATTCGCGGCAGCCTTATTACGTTCAATGCCGAGCTGGAGTCTACATATAAGAATATTTATTAAAACATTCTGCGTTGAGACTGGTTTACCCTTGTTTGTGTGGGTCGCCCAACACTTGAGTTGATGTGGACATGTGCTACATGTTTGTTTCGGTGGAATCGCCATTATGTGCCGGTACTACCAAATCCAGAGCTACCTCTTTCTGAATTTCGTAGGGCATACACCTGATATGTATGTAGGTGCGGCACACGGCTGAAGAATAATAGTTGGGCAATTCG
>Ga0210403_10000810_pt1 | contig 31084 bp, 28 predicted proteins | sample IncBWC19MmetaG_FD_150863 | JGI IMG/M metagenome (GOLD analysis project Ga0210403, IMG submission 150863) | Forest soil microbial communities from Barre Woods Harvard Forest LTER site, Petersham, Massachusetts, United States - Inc-BW-C-19-M | ecosystem: Environmental > Terrestrial > Soil >...
CCGGCGAGGGGGTCCGCGCTGGCGAGGGTCACGCCGGCTTCATCGCCGGCTATGCAGTAGCCAACGGCCTGGCAGGAGACCGCTGTGAGCCCGGGATTCGCATCGATCCTGTGCGCCGTCCAGGCGCCGGCGCCGCCGGTCGGGGCGGCGCTGGCGAGGGCGTTGCCGGCGTCGTCCACCGCCACGCACAGCGAGGCGCTTGCGCAGGAGACGGCGCGCAGGTGCGCGCTCGCGTCGATCTTCGCCGAGCCGCGCGCGGCCCAGCCGAAGCCGGGTTCGGTGCTCGTGAGCACGTTCCCGGCGGCGTCGACCGCCACGCACAGCGAGCTCGTGGGACAGGACACGCCTGTGAGCGCGCGCCCTTCGTCGATCGAGGCGGGCGGCAGCCAGGCTACCGCTCCGCCGCTGGGATTGGTGCTCACCAGTGCGCGGCCGCCCGCATCGACCGCCACGCACAGGGCGGCGGAGGCGCAGGACACCGAGGTCAGCGGGGTCGCGTCGATCGACCCGACGCTCCAGGACGGCGCGGACGCCGTGGGGTTGGTGCTGGTGAGGACGTTGCCCGCACCGTCCACCGCCACGCAGAGCGCTTCAGAGGGGCACGAGATGGCGCTGGGCGCCCCCGAGACATCGATGGCGCTGACCGCGGACCAGCTGAGCTGCGGAGCCGCCGCGGCGGGGGCGGGCGCCCAGGTCAACGCGGCGAGCGCGAGCAGCAACGCGATCGCGGGGCTGGTCCGCGTCACCGAGCGGTGGGTGGCGCCCACCGCGGCGCTGCGGTGGGCGGATCCTGCGCCGTGTCTGCGTGTGACTCTCGTCAACCTCACATCCTGGGCCGTGGCGGCGGCGTTGTTGCGCTCCCGCTGGGTTGAGAACCCGCGGGCCGCGCCCGTGTTGCGGTCGAGCGTCAGAGGCTAGGCCGCGGCGGGCGCCGCCGGCGCCCCGCCGGCGCTCTGCGCCTGCGCCGGCTGCTCGGCCGCCGCAGCGCCGCGAATCAGGTCCGCCGCGCGCTCAGCGAGCGCGATCGTGGGCGCATTGGTGTTCCCGCGAGGCACCACCGGCATCACCGACGCATCCACCACACGCAGGCCCTGCAGCCCGTTGACGCGCAGCTGCGGATCCACCACCGCGGCCTCGTCGGAGCCCATGCGGCAGGTGCCCACAGGGTGGTACACGGCGAACGTGGTGCGCGCAGCGTGCGCGCGCAGCGCCGCCTCGGAGTCGTCATGCGGGACGTTGGTGGGCTCCGCGCAGAACGGCCTCATCGCCGGCTGTTGGCAGACGTCCAGGGCCAGCCGCAATCCGGCGATCATCCGCTGCATGTCGTCGCCTGTCTCGTAGAACGCGTTGTGCACGATCACCTTGGCCGAGGGATCGCCGGAGGCGAGCCTCACGGTGCCCCTGCCCTGCGGGGTGAGCAGGCATGGCGAGACCCACACGCCGTGCGCTTCGGGATCGCGCATGCCCTCATCCACGATGTGGACGGGAGCGACGTGGAACTGGATGTCGGGCGCGGGCGCGTCGGCGCCCACGCGGGCGAAGCCACCCGCCTCGGCGAGGTTGGAGGCGAACGGGCCGGTCTGCGTGGCTTCGTACTGCTCCAGCGCAGCCGGCTCGAGCGCGAGCAGCAGGCTCTCCGGCTCGGGCGTGCTCCACACGAGCTGAGTGGCCGGGTGGTCGGACAGGTTCTCCCCGACAGCGGGTTGATCGAGCAGAACCTCGATTTCGCGGAGCGTCAGGTGCTCCGCGGGCCCCACGCCCGAGAGCATCAGCAGCTGCGGCGAGTTGTAGGCGCCACCGCAGAGGATCACCTCGCGCTCGGCCCGGAGCTCCTGCACCTGGCCGAGCTGGCTGGCCTCCACACCGACCGCGCGAGTGCCGTCGAACAGCACGCGCGAGACCTGCATGTAGGGCATCACGTGGAGGTTGGGCCGCTCCATCGCCGGGTGCAGGTAGGCGACCGCTGCGCTGGCGCGCATGCCCCCTCGCTGCGTCACCTGGTAGAGACCCACACCGTCCTGCTCAGGGCCGTTGAAGTCCGCGTTGCGCGGCAGGCCGGCCTGCTCGCCGGCGTCGACCCAGGCGCGGGAGATGCGATTTCCGGAGCGCTCCTCGCTCACGGGCAGCGGGCCGCCCACGCCGTGCAGCGGCGAGGCGCCACGCTCGTTGTCCTCCGCCTTGATGAAGTACGGCAGCAGGTCGGCCCACGACCAGCCCGGGACCTGCCAGTCGTCGTAGTCGCGCCGGTTGCCACGGATGTAGACCATCGCGTTGATCGAGGAGGAGCCGCCGAGCACCTTGCCCCGTGGAAGCGGGATCCGCCGGCCGTCGCACTCGTGCTCGGGCGCCGAGTGGTAGTCCCAGTCGATGTCGGTGGCGCCGAGCTGCAGGTAGCCGAGGGGAACGTGAATGTTCTCCTTGGTGTCGGGCGGGCCGGCCTCGAGCACGAGCACCTCGACGTCGGGGTCCTCACTGAGACGGTTGGCGAGCACGCAACCCGCTGAGCCCGCTCCCACGATCACGTAGTCGAACATGCTCTCTGCTCCCCTGTCGCGGCCGAATGTCCCGCGGGCCACGATACCGAGAGCGTGTGGGGCCTGCGGGCCGGGTTGCGGCCCGGCAGGCCCGCGCGGCGCTAGGCCAGCTGCACGTTGGCGGCCTTGGGCCCCTTGTCGCTGGCTTCGGTGTCGAAGGACACCTTTGCGCCTTCGGCGAGTGAGCGGTAGCCCTCGCCGACGATCGAGCTGTGGTGTACGAACAGGTCCTTGGACTGGTCGTCCGGCGTTATGAAGCCGAAGCCCTTCTCGTCGCTGAACCACTTGACGGTTCCGGTAGCCATTTTGCGTTTCCTCCTGCGTTGGTAGTGCTGCGAACGCGGAGATTGCTGAGCAAAGGCTACGAGCGCTGGCACTGCTGTAATCGGGCCAAGCGGCCCGACCTGAGCGCCCGACGATAGCACCCTGGGGCCGCGATCCTGCGGCCCGCTACCCTCCGGGCGGTGCTGCTCTACGACTCCGGGGTGTCGGGCAACTGCTACAAGGTGCGCCTGCTGTTCGCGCTCCTGGGCCTGGAGTACGAGCGCCGCGAGGTCGACGTTGTCGATCGCTCGGGGCGCCTGGAGCTGCTCGGCTCGCTCAACCCGGGGCTGCGCGTGCCCACGCTCGTGCTCGACGACGGCCGCTCGCTGGGCGAGTCGAACGCGATCCTCTGGCACTTCGCACAGGAGACCCACTACCTGCCCGTCGAGCGCTTCGAGCGCACGCAGGTGCTGCAGTGGATGTTCTTCGAGCAGTACAGCCACGAGCCTTACATCGCCGTGCTGCGCTTCTGGCTGCACGTGGCCGGTACCACCCCGCCGGCGGCGGAGCTGGAGACCCGGCGCCGGGGCGCTCATGCGGCGCTCGACGCCATGGAGCGCCACTTGGGCGAGCACCGCTTTCTCGTGGGCGAGCGCTACTCGATCGCCGACATCGCGCTGTACGCCTACACGCACGTGTCCCACGAGGCCGGGCTCGACCTCTCTGGCTACCCGTACGTGAGCGCCTGGATCGAGCGCGTGGCGGCAGATCCGGGCCACGTGCCGATCGAGGCCTGAGCGACGACGCCGGGAGCCCGCCCGTCGCTGCGGCGTGACCGGCGAGGCCGCATCCATGAGCCCCGCCGATCGTTGCCGTGTGACCGGCGGGGCCTCCCCCACGGGGCCCCGCCGATCCTCCCCCCTGGCCGGGGAGACCTCCCCCACGAGGCCCCGCCGGCCGGCTCCCCCCACCCCCACGAGCTTGTGCGCGTCCGCGCCGCCGGCCTGAGTAGATCGGGACGCGCTACCAGCTCGAAGCTCCGCTTCCCCCACACCCCCTGCCGGCGGCTGGGCTTGCGCATGGGCGCACCAGGTCTGGCGAGATGCGCTGCGGTGACCGCGAAACCACGATGGCCCTCCCTGGCGTTGTCCTGGCGGCCGGGCGGTCTCGTGGAGATCCCTGACTTTGCGCCCCCGCCTCGCGACGGGTTTGCCTTTTCAGTTCAGTTGACGAGACGTAGTGTGAGCGAGCGGAGGCATGCACGCAAGTGGAAGCCCCCATATCGGAGAAACTTGGACGCATGTACTACGGGACCGCACGCCGGCGGCGGAGCGACACGTGCGAGTATCCAGCGCCGTGAGCCCCACCAGCGTGCGTCGCGTGATCCCGATGATCGTCGGCTGGGAGAGGCTCCCGCGGTCGTACTCGATCCACGACGACGCCTCGGGGCTGACCTTGGTGGAGCCCGTGCCGGTGGTGCTGCTCGACACCGACGACGGCTGGACGCTGCTCGACACCGGAATCAACACCGCGCTGATGCGCGACCGCCCGCTGTACGAGCGCCTGCACGGCCGCAACCACGACATCGTTCCGATCCTGCCCGACGTGGAGGGCGAGCCGCTCGAGCACGCGCTCGCGGCGCATGGGGTTGCGCTCGGCGACATCAGCCGCATCTACCTCTCCCACCTGCACAACGACCACGCCGGCGGCCTGCGCCTGTTCGATCGCTCGGTCCCGGTGTGGGTGCAGCGCCGAGAGCTGGAGTACGGGCTCGCCGACCACCCCTTCCCCGAGCGCCACGGCATGTTCCGGATCGACTACGACGACCCCGACATCGACTGGCGCCTGCTCGACGGCGACGCGGAGCTTGCACCCGGCATCGCCGCGGTGCTCACGCCGGGGCACACGCCGGGGCACCAGAGCTTCGTGCTCGATCTCGAGGACGGGAGCGGCTACGTGCTGGCGTTCGACGCGGGCGATCTGGTGGAGAACTTCGAGCAGGAGCTCCCGGTTGGCGGCTTCGTGCACTGCCAGGCCGCCGACACCCTCCCCGCTATCCGCCGGCTGAAGGCGATTGCGGCCGAGCGCGGCTACCGGCTGATACCCGGCCACGACCCCGAGGTGTGGCCGGCGCTGCTGTCCGAGCTCGCGCCCGGTGTGGCGCCGCTGACTGCGGCGGGGTGAGGGTCAGCCCCACCCTCCCGCGCGCCAGGCCACCAGGTCCACCTCCACGAGCGCGCCGGCGGCGAGGCCGCTGACCCCCACGCACGTGCGGCTTGGCAGGCGCTCGGGGAACCACGCCTCATAGGCGGCGTTGAAGGCCGCGTAGTCACTCCAGCGCAGCAGGTAGGCGCGCGCCTGCACCACGTCGCAGAGTCCGCCGCCGACGAGCTCGAGCACGCGCACCAGGTTGCGCATCACCTGATCGGTCTGCGCGGCGATGCCCGCGCCCACCAACTCACCGTTGCTGCCCGTGGGCATCTGTCCGGTGACGTGCAGCGACTCGCCCGCGGCGGTGGCGTGTGCGAACGGCGCCACCGGCGGCGGGACCCCGTCACCGGGGCCGAACGTCCACGAGCGGATCATGCGCGGTGGAAGGGGAAGCAGCGCTTGTCGATGCGCGCATGCACGCCCTGGCGACCGTCCACCACCTGGGTCACGGTGAGGTCCACCGCCACGCTCGCGAACGCGTAGGCGTCGTCGCGGCTCAGCCCGAAGCGCGAGCCGAGGAGGTCGAGCGCGCGGCGGCTGGCGGCGCGCATGGCCTCGTCCAGGTCGTCGCCGAACCCGTGCACCAGCAGCTCGGTGGGTGTCTCGAGCACCGGCACGCCGAGGCTGATGTCGGCTCTCCTCCTCAGCCGCAGGATCCCGTTGAGCGAGGCCTCCAGGGCCGTGCCGCTGATCTCGCCGTCGCCCTGGGAGACGTGCGGGTCGCCCACGGACAGCAGCGCGCCCGGCACCTGCACCGGGTAGAACATGCTCGCGCCGGCGCCGATGCGCCAGTTGTCCACGTTGCCGCCGTGGTCGCCGGGGGGAACCGAGGAGTGGCGGCCCGGCGCTGCCGGCGCCACGCCCATCGTGCCGAAGTGCGGGCGAAGCGGCACCGTGACGCCCGCGAGCGCGGGCTCGCGTTGAACGCTGGTGGGCTCCACCACCGTGCCGGGCGCGTCCACGAGCGGCGTTGCCCGCCAGTCGTAGGCGAACAGCGCACGGCCCAGCATCGCTGCGAGATCCAGCTCGAAGATCGTCACGCGCTCCTTGCCGAAGTCTCCGTAGAGGGCGCCCCAGTGACCGGCGAGGTTGGAGCCGTGGGGCATGCGCGCCTCGGCGCTCAGGATGTCCACCTGGAGCACCTCGCCCGGTCGCGCCCCCGCCACCGCGATCGGGCCGGTGAGCAGGTGCGGGCCCGGCCCGCGATCCTGCACCTCCTCGAAGATCCGCTCGATCGGGCCGTCCATCAGCAGATCGGGCGCATCGCCCGCGTGGTGGGTGACGGCCTCGATCCGCACGAGGTCACCCGAGGCGACGGTCAGCACCGGCTCGAGGACGGGATCGAAGTAGCCCCAGTGAACGGTGCGGGGGGTGGCGGGCAGCTCGTGGATGCGGAGCGTCATGCGCGCGCCAGAGCACTCGCCTCGATGTATGCGCGCCAACCGCCGTAGTCGGTGATGTCGGTTGCGCACGAGGCCACATGGCCCTCGCACACGAAGCCCACGACCTCGCTGCCGTCGGAGAGCTCGAGGTGGCCGATCGCCAGCGGCGCCGGCACCTCCTCGACCAGCTCTCCGAGCGCCGCCGGCGCGAGCTCCCAGATCTCGAGCTCGAGGCTCGCGCCCCCCGCCGCGGCCCGCACCAGGCCAGGGCGAGGCGGCCCGTCGCCGATCAGCTCATACATGCGGTAGCTGGGCGTGGTGGCCGCCCGCCCGAGCAGCCGCCCGCCGCGCTCGGTGAGCCGGCCGTTGAGCGGCATCCCGCTCATGTGCGCGCCGGCGACCGCCAGCCTCACCATGCCGGGAAGCTCGACGCGCGCGGTCTCGGCGCCCCAATCGCAGCCGAGCTCGAGCAGGCGGCGGTCGTGGTGCGCGGGCGCGTGCAGCGTCACGCCGAAGGGCAGCCCGTCCGCGCGCACCGGTCCCGGTAGCGCCAGCGCACAGAGATCCATCAGGTTGACGAAGTTGGTGAACCGCCCCAGATGCGAGTTGGGCCCGAGCGGGTCGGCGTCGATCTCCGCGTGGGTTGGGTGCAGCGAGGTGGTGGGCATCAGCAGCGCGTCCACCTGCTGCCAGATCGGGGCCGCAGCACGCTGCAGCTCCCGCAGGCGATGCTGGGCGCGGAAGGCGTCGCTCGCCTTCAGCTCGCGGCCGGCGAGCACGATCGCGGCAACGGTGGGGTCGAGCCCGGCCGGAGCGGCGGCCACGGCCTCGCCGAGGTCCGCCGATCGCTCGGCCACCCACGCGTCGTAGAGCAGCGGGGCGGCTTGGAGCAGTGGCGCCACGTCCACCTCCACGAGCGTCCACCGCTGCGCGGCGCGCTCCAGGGCCTGCGCCCAGGCGAGCGCCGCCGCCGGCTCGCGCTGCTCGACCGCAGCCGCCGGCGGCACCCCGATACGGCCGCGGCGCGGCGCACGGAAGGGCTCCTCCGGTCGGCTCCACGGGTCGCGCCCATCGGGCGCTGCGGCCACGTCGACGACCAGCGCGCCGTCGGCAACGGTGTTGGCGAGAACCGACACGCAGTCGAGGCTCGCGCACGCTGGAACCACGCCGCGGACGCTCAGCAGGCCGCGCGTGGGCTTGATCCCCACGAGGCCGTTGAAGGCGGCCGGCACGCGACCGGAGCCTGCGGTGTCGGTGCCGAGCGCGAAGGCCACGTGGCCGAGTGCGACGGCGAGCGCCGAGCCCGAGCTGGAGCCGCCGCTGACGCGCTCGGCGTCGGCGATCGAGGAGCAACGCCCGTAGGGGCTGCGTGTGCCCACCAGCCCGGTGGCGAACTGGTCCATGTTGGTCTTGCCCACGAGCAGCGCGCCCGCGTCCAGCAGGCGCTGGACCACCGTGGCGGTGCGCTCGGGGACATAGGAGAAACCGGGACAGGCCGCGGTGGTGGGCATGCCGGCGACGTCGATGTTGTCCTTGACCGCGAACGGGACGCCGTACAGCGGCAGCGCGGGATCGGCCTCGTCGAGCGCCTCGGCGGCCCGCAGCAGAGCGTCGTCGGCCACGCGCGAGATCCACACCGGCTGCGCCGGCTCGCCGGCGAGGCGCTCGATCAGCTCGCGCGCGTGCTGGGAGGGCCTGCTGCGCCCGCCGCGGTAGGCGGCAAGCAGGCCGACCACCTCGATCCTCATACGGGCACGCGAGTCCTCATGCGACCACCTCGAACCTCATGCGGCCACCTCGATCGCACTGGCGCTCGCGGCGGCGGCCTCGGCCCAGGCGCTGCGCTCGACCGCGAAGGCGGCGTCGCGGCGGCGCGTGAACGCGGCGATCTCCTCGGCGTTGGCGCGCAGGAACCGCTCGTGCTCGAGCAGCGAGAAGGAGATCGGCTCGGTGGGCGGCGCCCATTCGCCGCGGTCGCTTTCGCGGCGGAGCTCCTCGAGCTGCTCCTCCGCGACGAGCTCGAAGCGGAGCTGGTCGAAGTGGCGCAGGCGCCAAGGCGGATCGTCCTGCAGACGCCAGATCGGAACGGTGCGGCCCACGAGCTGATAGCCGCCCGGCCCCTCGAGCCCGTACACGCACAGGAACGCGCCGCCGATCCCCACGGCGTTGGCGGGCGTCCACGTGCGCACCGGCGTGTACTTGGTGGTGACCAGGCGATGGCGCGGGTCGAGCGGCACCGCGACGGGCGCGCCGAGGTACACGTCGCCGAGCCCGAGCACCAGGTAGGACGCGCTCGTCACGATCGCGCGCACGGCCTCCTCGTCGGGCAGGCCGTTGATGCGGCGGATGAAGTCGATGTTGTCCGGACACCACGGCGCGTCCGGACGGACGGACTCCTGGTAGCGCGCCACCGCACGCATCGCCTCGCTGTGCCGCCACGCGAGTGGAAGCCTGACGGCGCGGCCGGGGATCACGAGCTCCTCGGGCACCGGCGAGGAGGCCTCGATGCGGGCGAGCTCTGTGATCAGCGCGTGCGCCGGCAGCCGATCGGGGTCGTGCTGGACGTGCAGCGAGCGCACGCCCGGCGTCACGTCGAGCACCCCGCGCACGGCGCTCTGGCGCAGGCCCGCGGCGAGCGTGTGCGCCCGCACGCGCGAGCGCAGGTCCAGCAGCGGCTCTCCGAGCTCGACGAGCACCGCGCTCTCCCCCGCGCGGCGGTAGGCCACGGGGCCGTGAGCGCCCTCCCGCGGGCCGTCGGGAACGCGCGGCGCGAGCCGCGCTCGCAGCGCGGGCCCCCGTGGCGGCGACGTCAGGGCTGCTCGCCGCTCGATCTCCGCCTCGGCCGCTGCGTGGATCTGCGCAGCGCTGCTCGAGCCCACCGCCTCCAACCTCACCTCATCGCCCGCCCGCAGCTGTCCCAGCCGCCACAGGTCGGCGCGGATCACCTGGGCGACGGCGGCGAAGCCGCCGAGGCTCGGCCCGTCGGGGCCGACGATCACCGCCTCATCGCCGGCGAGCATCACGGTGCCCACGCTGTAGGCGCTGTCGAGGATGTTCGAGGGGTGCAGGCCGGCCTCGCCGCCGTCCGCGCGTGACCACTCCGGCCGCGGGCCCACGAGCCGCACGCCCATGCGGTTGGAGTGTGGATGCACCGCCCAGCTCGCCTCCATCAGGGCGGCCAGACCCTCGTGGGTGAGGAGCTCGGGCGCGCCGTGGGGGCCCAGCAGGACCCGCAGCCTCACGTGGTTGGAGAAGCCCGGAGCCGCCTGTGGCGGGGAAGCGCTCGCCGCCGCCTGCGCGCGGCTGTCGAGCTCCAGGCGGTCTCCGCGCCGCAACGGCTGACCGCCGAGCATGGCCGCGGCGAACACCGCGCGACTGCCCATTTGCGGCGCGCCCGCGATCCCTCCACGGATGAGCACGTAGGCGCGCATGCCGGCGCCGCGGATCGTGCCCAGCTTCAGCTCGCCGCCGGCGGGCACCGCCAGCGCGCGCCACTGCTCGACCGCGACGCCGTCGAGTGAGACCGGCGCCGGTGCGCCGGTGACGGCGATGGTGGCCGCGTCCAGGAAGCGAAGCGTGGGGCCGCTGAGGGTGACCTCGAGGCCGGCCGCGTCGCTGCGGTTTCCCACGAGCCGGTTGCCGATGCGGTGCGAGCGCTCGTCCATCGGCCCCGACGGGGGCACGCCCACGCACCAGTAGCCGGTGCGGCCGGGCCAGTCCTGCACCGTCGTGAGCGTCCCGGGCGCCAGAACCTCGATCGCGCTCATGCGGGCCAGACGATCAGCCGCACCGGCGTGGGATCGAACGCGTTGCACGGGTTGTTGAGCTGCGGGCAGTTGGAGATCAGCACGAGCGTTGCTCGATCGGCCAGCAGCTCGACGTACTTGCCCGGCGCCGACACGCCGTCCACGAACTCCAGGCCGCCGGCGGGGCTCAGGGGGACGTTCATGAAGAAGTTGACGTTGGCGCTGAGGTCGCGCTTGTCCAGCCCCCGGCCCCAGGCGAGAGCCTTGGCGAGGAACGTGTTGCGGCAGGCGTGCATGTGCCGCGTGTGCTCCCCGTAGCGCACCACGTTGGACTCCTGCGAGCAGGCGCCGCCAAGCGTGTCGTGGCGCCCACACGTGTCGGCCACGATCGTGACGAGCGGCTCACCGTCGAGCGCGAGCAGTTGCGAGCCGAGGCCGAGATACACGTTGCCCTGCTCGCGCAGCGTGTCCACCGCGCTGTAGCGGTTGGCGTAGTCGGCCGCGTCGAAGAACAGCGTGTCCACGGCCTGGTTGCCGTGCAGGTCGACTATTCGCAGCACCTCGCCGGCGGCCAGCTCGTGCGCGAAGCCCTCCCCGGCGGGGAGGTCGAGCAGGAGCCGCGCCGCGCTCTCGGAGCGGGCGATGAGGCCCGTCGCCGCGCTCATCGCAGCGCCGCCTCGGTCGCGGCGAAGCCGCGCTCGTTCTCCTCGCAGCTGAGGCGCACGGGATCCTCGGGACCGGCCGCCCCGCAGGCCTCGAGTACCAGCCGCACGGGCTGCGCGTGCCAGGCAGCGCGCATGGGGTGCGGGCCGTTCCAGAGCACGAGCAGCGTGTCCAGCTCGAAGCGCACCTTCACGTGCGCCCCCGCGGGGGAGTGATCTGCGACGAGACCGAGCGCTCCCCCCTCGTCCACGGCCACCTTCGAGAAGAAGTTGACGTTGGCCACCAGGTCTCGCTCGCCGAGGCCCCACTTGGCGAGCTCCACGAGGAACGCCTCGCGCGCGCTGCGCCGCCATTGGTTGCCCGCCTCCTGATAGCTGCGCGCGCCCCAGCGCTCGGCGACGATCTCCGGCGTGCAGTGACCGCCGATCGTGTCGTGCCAGCCACATGTGTCCTCAACGATCGACGCCAGCACCCGCCCCATGTCGGAGTACAGCGCCACGCCGGCGGTGAGGCGACTGACGTGCTGGGCCTTGAGCGTGTCGGGCATGCAGTAGCGCTCGAGTGGATCCTCCGCGCGGTACATGAGCGCCGAGACGTTTGCGCCGCCGTCGCGGTCCACGATGGTGAGCTCGGTGCCGCGCCGGCATACGCGCGAGAGGCTCGCGGCGGGGGGCAAGATGGCGTCGAGCAGCGGCTCCTGTGGCGCGAGCGTCATCTCACACAGTCCTGATGCGCGGGTCCGCCCACGCCTGGGCGAGGTCCACGAAGAAGTTCACCAGCACGTAGGCGGTTCCCAGCAGCAGCGTGGTTCCGGTGATGGCGGGGAAGTCCGAGTAGGCGATCGACTGGTTGAGGTAGAGCCCCAGGCCGGGCCAGGAGAAGATCTGCTCCACGACCACCACGCCGCCGAGCAGCAGGCCGAATTGCAGCCCGCTCATCGTCAGCGGGGGACCGCTTGCGTTGCGCAGGGCATGGCGCAGCAGCACGGTGCGCTCGCGCAGGCCCTTGGAGCGCGCGGTGCGCACGTAGTCCTCGCGCATCACCTGCTCGCACGCGGTGGCCAGCGTTCGCGCGATCGCCAGCGCCGGCAACAGCGCGAGGGTGAACGCGGGCATGATGATGTGGGTGAGAGCGCTCCAGAAGAGGTTTGGCTCGCCGTGGAGGATCGAGTCGAGGAGCAGCAGCTTCGTCGGCCCGCCGGGCACCACGAGCGTGTCGCTCACGCGGCCCGAGGCAGGCAGCAGGTGCAGGGTGGAGTAGAACAGCAGGATCGCCACGAGGCCCGTGAGGAAGGTGGGCACCGACGCGCCGCTGATGAGCGCGATCCGAAGCAGGCGTGCGAGGCGCCCGCCTGCGACGAGCATCAGCCCCAGCCCCAGCCCGAGCAGCCCGGCCAGCATGGCGGCGACGAGCGCCAGCTCGAGCGTGGCCGGAGCGAACGAGGCCAGATCGGTGCTGACCGGGTTGCGCGTGCGCAGCGATTCCTGGAGGTCGCCGTGGAGCAGCCGTTCGGCGTAGTCCAGGAAGCGCTGCGGAAGCGGCTTGTCGTAACCGAGCTGGTGGCGCTTGGCGGCCACCACCGATGCGGGCGCGCTCGCGCCGACCATCGCTCGCGCGGGGTCTGAGGGGATCACCGCCTGGAGCAGGAAGACGATCACCGCCAGCCCGCACAGGACGGCGAGAAGCGCGACCAGGCGACGTGCGAGAAGCGCCCGCATCAGACGCTCATCGCCTCAGCGTGGCCAGGTTCACGGTCCACGGGTAGGCGGGGACCTGTTGGACCCCGGACAGGCCGCTGTTCAGCACGAACACGTTCTTCACATCCGCGAGGAAGAAGATCTCGTTGGCATCGATCACGTCCTTGCCGACCTGCTGGTAGAGCGAGGTGGCGGTGGCTTCCGGCGCGCTCACCGCTTCGTCCAGCAGCCTGTCCACCGTGGGGTCGTGGTAGCCGAGGAAGTTCAGGCCGCCGGTTGTGTAGAAGACGATCCGCGCCCACGTGTCGGGGTTGGCGGCGTCGGGGGTGTTGGTCTGCATCAGCAGATCCGGTGCGGCCTTGAGGTTGTTGATGTAGCCGTAGACCTGCGGCAGCTGGACTTCCCTCACCGTCACCTGCCAGCCGGCCGCCTGGAGCTGCGCCTGCAGGAGCTCGCCCGCGCGACGCTGCACGCCCGACTCGTCCGCGGTGTAGCCCAGCGTGATGCTTTTCGTGGACGCGGCCTTCGCGCCGGCGGCCGCGAGCGCGGCGTTGGGGGTGTAGTTGAGCGGCGGCTGGCTCGGCAGCAGGTCCTGGGGGTATGCGCCGGAGGAGGCGGTCCCGGTCCCTGCATACGCCTCGCTGATGATCTGGGGCACGTTGATCGTGGAGCGCAGCGCGGCTCTGACCGCGGGGTTGTTGAACGGCGCCTTGTTGGTGTTGACGTAGAGCAGCAGGCGCAGGTAGGAGGGGTACTGCGCCACGCGCACGTTGGAGGGCAGCGAGCTCAGTTCCGAGGCGGGGAAGGAGTGCATGATCGCGTCCACACCGCCGTTCTTGAGTTCGAGCTCTTGCGTTCCGATCGAGGGCGTGATCTTGATGAGCACCTCTTTGAAGAACGGTGCGGAGCCCCAGTAGCCGCTGAAGCGGCTCAGCACGTACTGGCGGCCCCGTTCGAAGGCGGTGAGCTGGAACGGGCCCGTGCCGTCATCGTGGGTCTGCAGCCACTTCTGGCCGAAGTCGCTGCCGGCGTGGGTGACGATCGCTTCCGGGCCGATGATCTTCGGGCCCCAGCTCGAGGCCAGGTAGTTGAGGAACGGGTTGACCGGGTGCTTGAGCTTGACCACGAGCGTGAGTGGGTCGGGCGTGCTCATGGAGGCCACCGGTTTGAGCATGTAGGCGGGCGCCTGGTTGACCGCGAGGCGGCGCAGGAAGCTGCGCTTGACCGCTTCTGAGGTGAGCGGCGTGCCGTCGTGGAAGTGCACGCCGGCGTGCAGGTGGAAGGTGTAGGTGAGCCGGTCCGGCGAGATCGACCAGCTGCTCGCCAGCTGGCCCACGAGCTGCGAGGAGCTTGGCGCGTAGGTGAGCAGCCCTTCGTAGCTGGAGAGGATCACCGAGTTGCCCTCGATGTCGTAGAAGATGTCGGGGTCCGGCACCGACATGTCGCCGAGGTAGGGGATGCGCAGGATGTCGCCGCCGGCGCCGGCGCCGCCCGTGCTGGTGGTGCTGGAGGTGCTCGCGGCGGAGCTGCAGCCGGTGAGGATCACCGCCAGCGCCGCGATCAGGGCAAGGCCGATGGAGCGTCGGGGGTTCATCTGGTCATCCTTTGATCGAGTTGGCTGTTGGCGTTGTCACCGAGCAGGTTCGCCACGAGCGCGAGTAGCGCCACAGCCGCTGCGGGTGCAATGGGCACCCAGGGGTGCCCAAAGAGGTACTCGAGCCCCTGTGCGCTCATCGCGCCGAGCTCGGGAGACGGCGGCGGCGCGCCGAGGCCGATGAAGGACAGGCCGGCGAGCGCGAGGATCAGGTTGCCGACGTCGAGCGACATCGTGACGATCACCGGCGCCAGCGCGCCGGGCACGAGGTGGCGCAGCAGCAGGCGAACGCGGCCCACGCCCGCCAAGCGTGCGGCGTCGGCGTGCGGTCGTGACGCCAGCGCGCGCACCTCGCCTCGCACGATGCGCGCATACCAGGGCCACCACACGATGCTCAAGGCGAGCAGCGTGTGCAGCAGGCTCGGCCCGATCGATGCGATCACGGCGATCGCAAGCACGGGCGCGGGCAGCGCCAGGAACAGGTCGGTGAGTCGCATGAGGACCGTATCCACCACGCCGCCGATCGACCCCGCGAGCGCGCCCACGAGGCCACCAAAGGCTGCGCCCACGACGATCACGCCGACGGCGCCGAGCCACGACTCGCGGATGCCATAGAGCACGCGCGAGAAGATGTCGCGACCGATCTCGTCGGTCCCGAAGGGGTAGTGGAGCGAGGGCGCGCGCAACGGTCCCGCCGAGGTCACCGCGGCCGAGCTGTGGGTGGCCAGCAGCGGGGCCGCGAGGGCGAGGAGCGTGATCAGCCCGACCGGGATCAGCGCACCGGCGAGGCCGCCGCGGGAACCGCCGGCGAGCGCTCCCGCGCGCGCGCGCCAGAGGCGCAGGCGCGGTGCGCCGGGGCCACTCAGCGCCTCCGGCGTTCCGCTCGCGATCGAGGCGGCAGCCGGTCGCCGCCGCCCGGTGGCGACGTTCACGCGACCTCCGCCAGTTCGGGCACGGCAGCGATCAGCTCGCGCGTGTAGGGATGCTGCGGAGAGCGGAAGATCTGCTCGGTGGGCGCGTGCTCGACGACCACGCCCGCGCTCATCACCGCCACCTCGTCCGCCACCGCGCGTGCCGCGGCGAGGTCGTGGGTGACGAACAGCAGCGCGATGCCGAGATTGGAGCGAAGGTCGCAGAGCAGGTTGAGCACCTGGGCGGCAAGCGATACGTCGAGCGCCGAGACCGGCTCATCACAGGCCAGCAGGGCCGGCGGCACGACGATCGCGCGGGCGATGGCGGCGCGCTGGCGCTGTCCGCCCGAGAGCTTGCGCGGTATCGCGCCGGCCACCTCGCGCGGGAGGCCGACCGCTTCGAGCGTGCTCGCCACGCGCTCCTCGCGCTCGCCGCGGGGGAGCCCGGACGCCGCGAGGCGCTCGGCGATCTGCGCGCCGATCGCCATCCACGGCGTGAGCGACGCGCCGGCGTCCTGGAAGATCAGCTGCGGCGGCGCTCCCTCTCCGAGGCAGACGCTGCCGGCGGTGGGCTCGAGCAGTCCCACCACCGTGCGCAACAACGTGGTCTTGCCGGAGCCGGACTCGCCGACGATCGCCAGCGAGCCCCCCGCGGGGACCGTGAGGCTCACGCCGGCCACGGCCCGTAGCGGGTCGGGCGCCGCAGCGAAGGGGTGGCGCCGGGGCCGGGGATAGTGGCACTCGAGCGCCTCGACGGTGAGGGCGGGGCGGGGCACGATCGGCTCGGTGAGGCGCTGTGTGTGTGGCAGGCGCAGCACCGGCGCGCTCGCGGCCAGCTCGCCGGCCACCCGACGTGGCCAGAGATGGAGCGCGCTCGGATAGTGGCACTCGCAGCGGCGCTCGCCGCTCAGCGTGACGGGCGCCGGATGGGCGCAGGCCTCATCCGCGGCTGGGCAGCGCACGGCGAAGGCACATCCGATGGCGGGACGGCGCGGGTCGGGCGGCTGGCCGGGGAGCGTGGGAAGGTCGCCCCCTGCCACCGACCCGTCCATGCGCGGCCTGCTCGCGAGCAGGCCCACCGTGTAGGGGTGCTGAGGGCTGCCGAGGACCTGCGCGGCGGTGCCCACCTCGACCACGCGCCCGGCGTAGGCCACGGCTATCCGGTCGCAGATGCGCGCTGCCACGCCGAGGTCGTGGGTGACGAGCAGCAAGGCCACGCCCCGCTCGCGAGCGGCGCCGGCCAGCAGGTCGAGCACGCGCGCCTGGACGGTCACGTCCAGGGCGGTGGTGGGCTCATCGGCCACCACCAGGCGGGGGCTGCGCGCGAGCGCCATGGCGATCATCACGCGCTGGCGAAGGCCACCGGACAGCTCGTGGGGATAGCACCGCGCCTTGACGTGCGGCTCGGGGATGCCCGTCTGCCCAAGCAGCTCCGCGATCAGGTTCACGTCGCCCTCGCCGAGCGCCTCGGCTACCTGCCTGCCGATCCGCATCGACGGGTTTAGCGATCCCATCGGGTCCTGGAAGACCGCCGTGATGTAGCTGCCGCGCCGCGCGCGCCGCTGCTCCTCGCTGGCCGCGAGCATGTCCTCGCCGTCCAGTCGCACCGTCCCGGAGATCTCCGGATGCGGGTTGCGCGGGAGCAGGCCCAGCGCGGTCAGGCCGAGCACCGTCTTGCCCGAGCCCGACTCGCCCACCAGACCCACGATCTCGCCGCGGCCGATCGCAAGCGTGGCGCCGCGGAGCGCGTGCACGTCGCCGGCACTCGAACGGAAAGTGACGCGCAGATCCTCCACCTCGAGCGCAGGCGCCGGCGCGATGATGCTCATGCCGCGATCTCCACGGCGCCCGGCTCACGAGCCTTTGCGAACGCGGCGAGCACCTCCGCGCTGGTGGTCAGGCAGTCGCGCTGGAGGTACTGCATAGCCCTGAGCGCCGCCTCGTGCGCCTGTTGCGAGGAGCCGCCAACGCAGTCGGCGACCACCTTGCAGCGGTAGTCGAGCTGGTGGGCGTCGGCGAAGGTGTAGTGCACGCACACGTCCGTGAGGGCGCCCACGAGCACGAGTGAGTCGACGCGGTAGCTGCTCAGGATCAGCTGCAGCTCGGTGGCGAAGAACGCCGAGTAGCGGCGCTTGCGAATGAGGTACTCCTCCTCGCCGGGCTCGATACCCGTGGCAAGCTCGGTGGCGAGATCGCCCTCCAGGCAGTGGACTCCCTCGCCGCCGTCGAGCTCGCGCCCGAAGTCCAGCAGTGAGCGCTTGTGGACCTCCTGGATGAAGATCGGCGGGATCCCCGCACCGCGGGCAGCGGCCAGCAGCGCTCGTATGCGCTCGTGCCGTTGCTCGCCGCCGGCCATCACGTGGATGCCGTGATCGCCGTCGAGCACCTCGCCCTTCTGGACATCGATGATGATCAGCGCTGTTCGGTGCGGTTGCATGAGCGGCCTTCCAATGCGAAAAGCCCAAGAGAACGCGATGTCTCCCGGGCTTTTATCCCTCCGTGTAGGCGCGGCTATGTGAGTGCCGGCCTGCCCTCTCGGACCAGTCCTGCCGAGGATGGCAGCGGAACCCTAGGGCGAGATGGACTCTCTCAGCAGGGCCTCGACGGCAGAATGATCAGCAGGCCAAAATCTCGCGCGCCACATTCGACAACCGTAGACCCGCGCGGACGGCGGGTATCTAGCGCAAGCGGGCGGTGGCCTCGCCGGCGGCGCGCGCGGGCCCCACGATCGCCGCCTGCAGACGGCGGGCAGCGTCGAGGTGATCGCCGGTCCAGATCGTACGGACGGCGGTGGCGGTGGCCCTGCCATCCACTGCGCTCAGGTCGTTGCGCACGGCGTCGAGCAGCCGCTGGTCGGATGCGTCGTCGCGCTCGAGCGGCGGGCGTGGCTCGCGCTGGTCGAGGAGGCTCGCCGCGAGATCCTCATACCACGCCTGCACCAGCTCGCTCCTGCGTGTGAGCTCCTGACGGACCGCCGCGCGGGCGCCCGCGGCCGAGCCGTCGTCGCCGCCCCACACGTCCAGGACAGCGTCGGCGGTGAGCCGCAGGCCGCCGACGCCATTGAGGAGGCCGGTGACCTCGGCGAGCGCGAGCGACTTGGCGCCGCGCTCGGCGAGGTAGCTACGAAACGTGTCGTCCAGCCGGCGTGACGCGGCCGCCGCGCGAATGGCGCTGGCGGTGGGCGCCGCGGCGGAGGCGGCGCCCGTGTCGCAGAGCCCCACGCCGAAGGCCACGGCGCTCGCGAGGTAGCCGGCGCTCGCCGCATACGCATCGGCCAGCGCGCCCCGCAGCGCAGCTCCGGCGCCACGCGGCCAGAAGAGCAGTCCGACGAGCAGGCTCACGGCGCACCCGAGGGCAATGTCCTCGACGCGCAACAGGCCCACCCGCCAGCCGGCGGGCTGGATGATGTTGAACAGGATGACCAGCGTGAGCGTGAACCCGGCCTGGCCGGCTGCGAAGGAGATCGCTGCGGGCGCCACTCCCGCCAGGAGGATCGCCGGTGGAAGCAGCAGCCACAGCAGCGTCGTGTTGGTTCCGATCGCCGCCAGCGCGGCCGCGCCGATGATGAAGCCGGTCACGGTGCCCAGCAGACCCCGAACCACGGTCTGCCCGGTGCTGAGCGCGTTCGAGCGCAGGACCGACAGCGTTCCCAGGACCACCCAGAAGGAGTGCTGCACGCCGGTGCGATTGGAGATCAGCACGGCCAGCCCCAACCCGACGGCTCCGCGCACGCTGTTGTGCAGCCACACGGAGTTGCGGTCCACATGCGTGCTGGCGCGCTCCTGCGCCGCGGAGAACGTCCCGGCCAAGCCCTCGGGCTGGCGCCCGAGCAGTCGCTCCCGCCAGCTGCGGCGCTCGGCGGCCGCGGTGAGGTCGATGTTGCGGGCGATGCTCGATACGGCGAAGCCGAGCTCCTGGGCGCGGAAGCTCGGATCCAGCGCGGTGATGAGCTCGCCGGCCCCAGCGCCGGCGAGGCCTGCGTCCGGCCCGGTCCCGCCTGCTGCCTGCGCAACCGGCAAGCGGGCCGTGGCGCTCTCATCCAAGGAGCGCAGCGCGACGGTGAGCTCGGCCAGCGCGGCATGCAGGTCCTCGCACCGCCCGCCGCGCGCCTCGAGCAGCTCCGCCCCTCGTTCGAGCACGCCTGCCGCCGCGGTGTTCACCGCGCAGGCCGAGCGGTCCACCGGCGAAGGCTCATGGGCACGCTCTGAGCCGGTGACGATCCCGTTGAGCCAGCCCAGCTCGTCCACCAGCCGCACCACCGTCCTCGCGGACGTGCTCAGGCTCGTCGGCCGGTAGGACGTTGCGAGGAACTCGCGATGGAGCGCGGCGATGGCGCCGTTTGCTCGCACCACAGCCTCATCGCGCTCGCGCGCCAGCACCTCTTCCTCGCCGCTCACCGTGGCGGCGGCCTCCGCGCGCAGCCTGAGCGCCAGGGCGCTGCATGCGGCGGCGGCAGCGGCGCGCAGCGCGTCGCGTCGCGTCGCCGGCCACAGCAGCGCCACCGCCGCCAGCGCGGCTGCGGCGGCCATGCCCCATCCGGCGACGCGGTCGGGCAACGACGACGGTGGCGCGGCCAGGCTCACGGGCAGGATGAAGGCGAGCAGCAGAGCGGTTGTGGCTTCGGCGAGCACGGAGCTGACGACGCCCACGAAGATCACCGCGAAGCCCACCACCGCCATCCCCGCAGCAGCAAGCCACAAGCTGCGGGAGGCGAGGGTGGCCAGGCAGATGAGCAGGGCCCCCGCGAGCGCGAGCGCGGCCTCGGCCAGAAGCCGCTCGCGGAGCGAGCCGCCGAAGTCCACCAGGAGCAGCATCGCGAAGGAGCCGAAGGCGGCGAATGTGGCGAGCGTGGGGTTGCCGATCAGCTCCTCGGCCACCGCGAACATCGCCGGCATCACGATCGCCGTGCGCGCGGCGCGGCGCAGCGCAGCCAGGTCGCTGTCGCGCCGCCTCAGCCATCTCAGCGGGTGCATCAGCTGCAGTCTCCCGCCTGCGCCCTCGCCGCGGAGACCAGGCCCCTCAAGCGTAGGCGAGGCGCAGCGAGCGCACGCGGGCGGCAGCGAGGCTGCGGCGGGGATCGGCATGGGGAAGGCTCGCGAGCAGTCGCTTCCACGCGGGCAGGTCGTCGCTGCCGGAGGTGCACTGCACCCACGCCCACAGGGCCTCGTGGTCGTCTGCGGTCATCACCGCATGACGCAGCCATGCCTCCAGCGCGTCGCGCTCGCGGGCCACGCCCGGTGCCTCCGAATGCGGCACGAGCGGCCCCGGGTAGTGTTCGGCGGCCTCGCGCACCGAGCCGCGGTCCAGCAGCGCCTGGACCCGGGCCAGGTCGGACACCACGCCGGGGGGCAGACGGTACGGCTCGGCGGCGACGCAGCCCCCGAGCAGCTTGCGCAGGCGGAACATCTCGACGCGCACGGTGCCCGGACGGCCCGCGTCGCCGTACAGGTCGGCGGCCAGCTCCTCGGTGGTCATCCCGGCGGGCCGCGCGGCGAGCAGCGCCAGGATCTCGGTGTGGCGGCGACTGACCTGCACGGAGCGGCCGCCGATCTCCACCGCGGCGCGGTCGAGCCCAAGCAGCCCGAGCCTGAGGGTTGGCCCCCGCTTCGCCGCTGTGCCCTCGGCGCGCAGCACGAACGCCTCCCCGTGGCCAACCGGCTCGGCGAGGGCGTGCGCGCCGGAGGCGAGGACGAGCTCGCCTCCCTCGGGCGGGAGTACGAGCCGTTGCGAGCCGGCCCAGCCGTTCGCCTCGCCGGCGATCACGCGACCGGATGGGGAGACGAGCGCGCGGCCTACGCCGCCCGCTGCGACGACGTGCTCGTACCTGCGGCGGAGGCGCTCGTCGCGGTCGTGCATGACGCCGCGCAGGTAGGCCTCGACGGCCTGTGCGGTGGCCACCGCTGTGCCGAAGCTGTGGGGATGGACCGTTTTCATCGCGCCGGTGAGGTCGATCACGCCGAGGAGCTGCTCGCTGTCGGGGTCGTGAACCGTGGCCGCGGAGCACGTCCACGCCTGGACGGCCTCGTTGAAGTGCTCAGCGGCGAACACCTGCACGGCGTGGTCTGAGGCGATCGCGGTGCCGACCGCATTGGTGCCGGCGCCGCCCTCGCTCCACATCGCGCCCTCGGCGAAGTTCATCGTGTCGGCGGCGCGATCCTGCACACGGCGGTCTCCCTCGATCCACAGGAGCATGCCCTGCGCGTCGCTGACCACCATCAGCTGGTCGGCCGCCTCCGCGATCGTTCCGAGACACGCGCGAATGAGTGGGGCGGCGCCGGCGAGCGGGTGTTCGTCCCACCGCGCAAGCGTCTCGTCGAGGTCTGCCACGACCGGCGCGACGCGCTCAGCGGAGGGGTCCACCCCTGCCGCGCTGGAGCGTTCCCACGAGTCCGCGATCGGCTCGCGTACCGTTGCGACGTCGCCGCCGCCGAGGAACTGCTCCCATGCGCGACGCAGCTCCCGCGCCCGCTCCGCCGGCGGGGTAACCGTGTCGATGGCCAACCATGGGCTCCTCAACATCTCCCCCAAATGAGGGTAGCGCGCTGCGCGGGCAAAGGACACCGTGCGGGTAACGCGGATGCAACCGCCTGGCGGCTAGAACCTCGTGAGGATGAGCATCGCTCCGGGCACAGCACGCGATACCAATGTCCCTCAAACGGTGGGTGCGGCCGCCGAGGCCGCGCTGGAGGCGCGGGGCGACGTGCGCAAGCTGCACTCGGTGCTGGAGCGAAGCGCTGTGCCGATGGTTGTGGTGGACGGCGAGCGCCGCTACGTCGAGGCGAACCGGCCGGCGCGCCTGACGTTCCGCCTGAGCCTGCAGGAGATGCGCGAACACGTGATCGACGACCTCACCCCGGCCGACGACCTCGACGCGCTCGAGCGTGCATGGATACAGCTGCTGGACCTCGGCTGCATCGCCGGCCCCTACCGGGTGGAGGGGCTCGACGGCAGCCGTCTCGACGTCGTCCACTGCGCGCTCGCCAACGTGCTGCCGGGACTGCACCTGATCGTGTTCGCTCCCGCGGACTGGCCGGATGACGAGCTGGGGCCGATCGCCGACGACGGAGAGGACATCCCCGCTCCACTCTCTCCCCGCGAGCTCCACGTGCTCGCGCTGGCGGCCGAGGGGAGCAGCCAGCTCGAGCTGGCAGGGCAGCTGGCGCTGAGCCCCGCGACCGTGAAGACGCATCTCAGCAACATCTACGCCAAGCTCGGCGTGCGCACCCGTGCAAGCGCGGTGGCGAAGGCGATGCGGCTCGGGCTCATCGAGTGAGCGAGCACCACAAGGACGCGGGCTCCTAAGCGCTCAGGGCACGACTTGGAGCAGCGCGAGACCGGGACCGTCGGCCAGATACAGCGAGCGACCGTCGGGCGATGAGGTGATCGCCGCGTTCGCCGTGCTCTGCGTGCCCCGCGGGGACACGCAGACGGCCGGCTGACAACCGCGCACGTCGCCCGCCACGAGTGCCCCGGTGCTCGGCTCGCGCGTGATCTGGACGATGGTGTCGAGGATCGCGCCCTCCGCGTCGAGGCCAGCGAGCAGCACGTCTGGAGCCGGCGAGCGCGCCGGCAGCTGCAGGCGTTCGGCCCAGCTCGGGAGCGCGCCGCAGCCGGCGATCGATGCGCGGGCGGAGACTACACATCCGGCGGGACCCGCGGGCTCGCTCAGGGCACCCGTAGCGGGGTCGCGCGTCAGAGCCGCAACGCCAAACGTCCCACCGGCGCCGCCCACTTCCTCGCCGGCGGCGTAGAGCGTGCCGGCGGCGGGGCTCATCTCCAGGTCGCTGCCGGTGAGCGCGACGGCGAGGCACGACGCCGGCGGCGCCGGCTCGTTGCTCACGCAGTCGCCGCTCGCAGCGAGTGGCGCGAGCTGGCCACTGGCCGGATCCCGCGCCAGCGCCACGATCCGATGCTCGCCCAGCGCAACCGACGAGCTCGCGTAGAGGATGCCGCCGCCGGGCGCCTGCGCGAGCCCCTGCACCGCGCCCCGGCCGAGCATCGGCGCAGCCGTGCAGCCGAGATCGTGGATGGCCGCTTCGGCGAGGCACTGCTGCGCGATGAGCCCGCGGGCGGCAGCACGGTAGACCCTCAACAGGGGGGCCGGGCCCACAGCGAATTCGCTCAGCGAGCCGATGTAGATGAACCTCGAGTCGGGCGACACCATGAGGGCATACGGCGCGGACAGCGGTGCCGCCGCGCAGCTGCTGGGTGTCACGTTCGTGAGACACTGGAGCGGCCGGGCATCGCCGCGGCGCGAGTCGAGCGCGAAGGTCACGAGATAGCTCCCGAATTCGCCCCAGGTGGCCGCATACAGCCGTCGCCCGTCCGGGCTGATCGCGATCTCGCTCGGTCTCTCGATACCGCCGATCAGCCGGCAGGGGCCGTGCTGGTGGCGCACGGGTGTGAACGTGTTCTGCAGACATCCGCGGCGACCCGGAAGCTGGCGCAGGGCGCCGCTGCGACGGTTGCGCGCGAACACCAGCAGGCGGCCGACGTTTGACGATCCGTTGTTGAGGTTGTCTACGACGTAGAGAAACCTGCCGTTGGGCGAGATGGCGAGCGGGCCGAGCGATGACCCTTCCGAGAGGGAGACGGCGCGTGCGCAGCCTTCCGAGCCCCCGGCGTCGATGCAACCGGCCGCGCCCCGCGGTTGCACCGCCCGCAGCGCTGAGGAAGAGGCGGCCCCGGCGAGACCGAGGAGGACCAACCCGAGCGCGACCGCGCTGCATAGGTACCCCCGGCGGAGGCTCGCCCGTGGCATCGAACGAGCATACGGTCCTCCTATCTGACGGTCCCGATCGACGAGCATCTATCTACTCCTATCGATAAGACTTGTACTTATCGATCTAATACGATCCCGGGCGTGGGCACAGACGCGTATTCCGAGCGGCTGGCGGTGATCACCGACATTCACGGCAACCTACCGGCCCTGCGGGCGAGCCTGGCGCGGATCGATCAGCTCGGCATCGAGCGGGTGCTGTGCGGCGGAGACCTGGTGGGCTACGGGCCCCATCCCAACGAGGTGTGCGCGCTGATCGCCGAGCGCGCGATCCCGACGATCTACGGCAACTACGACTACGCGATCGCGCGCGAGGAAGAGGACTGCGGCTGCGCGTACGTCACCGAGCACGACCGTGAGCTGGGAGCGCTGTCGGTGCGGTGGACGCTAGCCCACACCGACGAGCGCTCCAGGGACTTCATGCGCGGCCTTCCGTTCGAGCTGCACGAGGCGCTCGGCGGCGTGATGGTGCATCTCGTCCACGGCTCCCCCAGGAAGGTCAACGAGTACCTGTTCGAGGACAAGCCCGCGAGCCTGTATGAGCGCCTCGCGGCCGCCGAGAGCGACGCGGTGCTCATGTTCGGTCACACGCACAAGCCTTGGGCGCGCGAGCATGGCGGCGTGCTGTTCGTCAACTGCGGCTCGGTGGGCAAGCCCAAGGACGGCGATCCGCGCGCAGCGTTCGCCGTGCTCAGCGCGGGCGCCGAGGGCGTGAGTGCGAGCATCGAGCGCGTCGACTACGACGCCGCCGCAGTCGCGGCTGAGATGAGGGCCTCGGGCCTGCCGGATGAGCTGGCCGACAAGCTGGTGAGCGGTGCATGAGCCCGCCTCTGCGACGACGGCTGCTCGCAGAGTACCTCGGCTCGGCGTTCCTGGCGGCACTCGTGATCGGCTCGGGCATCGCCGCCCGGAGCCTCTCACCGCACGACGTGGGGCTCGCGCTGTTCGAGAACGCGGCTGCCACAGGGGCGGGGCTGTTTGCTGTGATCCTCATGTTCGGGCCGGTGTCCGGCGGGCACTTCAACCCGGTGGTGTCGTTCCTCGACGCGAGCCTCGGCGGGATGCGCTGGCGCGAGGCCGTCGCGTATGCGCCCGCACAGGTCGCGGGCTGCATCTCCGGGGCGGTGGTGGCCAACGCGATGTTCGCGCAGGAGCTGGTGACGATCTCGGCCAAGCACCGCGCCACCGGCGCGCACCTCTTTGCCGAGGTGATCGCCACGCTCGGGCTGATGCTGGTGATCTTCTCGCTGACACGCACCAGGCGCGGGGCGGCGGCGCCGGCAGCGGTCGGCGCATACATCGCATCGGCGTACTTCTTCACGAGCTCCACCAGCTTCGCCAACCCCGCAATCAGCGTCGGGCGCATCTTCTCCAACACGTTCGCCGGCATCGCGCCGGCGTCCGTGCCCGGGTTCATCGCCGCGCAGATCGCGGGCGGGCTCGCGGCGATCGTGCTTCTGGGAGTGCTGTACCCCGAGGTGACACCCGCGGAGGCCGCCGAGGTGCTGCTCCCGCACGCGGACTCAGGGTGACTGAGGCAGCTTTACCGAGCGGCGCGGGAGCGCGGGCGCGGAGGGCGGCGGCACCACGGGTCCGACGTCGCCGTCGGGCGCCTCATCGAGATCGACGATCACCGGGGCGTGGTCGCTGGGTTTGCTGCCCTTGCGCGCAAGCCGGTCCACCCACGCTGCGCGCACGCGGCCGGCAACCGCGGCGGTGGCCAGCACGAGGTCGATGCGCATGCCCAGATCCTGGTGGAACATCCCCGCGCGGTAATCCCAATAGGTGAATATGCGCTCGCTGGGCCAGCGCTCGCGCACCACGTCTTTCAGGCCGAGCCGCTGCAGCTCGGCCAGCGCTGCGCGCTCGGGCGCGGTGACGTGTGTTTGGCCGATGTAGGCCTTGGGGTCGAAGACGTCGATGTCGCCCGGCACGATGTTCATGTCGCCACATACCAGCGCGGCGTCCGGGCCGCCGGCGAGGACCTCCCCCAGCGCGGCGAGCCAGGCGAGCTTGTAGTGGTAGTGCTCGGAGTCCGGCTCGCGGCCGTTTGGCACGTAGATGGAGTGCACCCGGATCCCCCCGCAAGTGGCAGCGACGGCCCGCGCCTCCTGGTGGGGGAAGCCGGGTGCGCCCGCGACCCCGGCTACGACGTCGTCCAGCCCCGCGCGGGAGAGGATCGCCACCCCGTTCCACTGCGCCTCGCCGCAGCGGGCCACGGCATAGCCGCGGCCCGCCAGCTCCTCGTCGAGCAGCGCATCGAAGGCGTCGTCGGCGAGCTTCGTCTCCTGCAGGCACACCACGTCCGGTCGGCGCTGATCGAGCCATGGCAGCAGGCGTGGCACCCGCTGCTTGATCGAGTTCACGTTCCAGGTGGCGACCCGCACGGGGGTACGGTAGCGGGAGCTATTCGTCGAGGCATTCGCCCGGCGAAGACGACGACACCGCCACCACCTGGGCGGGGTGAGCGCTGAGGTCGCTGCCCGACAGGCGTTCGGTGGTCTTGATCACGAAGTGCACCATGTCGTCGCTGCAAGCGTCGGACAGGTCGGCGCTGTCTTCGCCGTCCACCGAGAACGTGGTGCTTTCATCGACCGAGATCGTCACACCGGACAAGTTGCCGCCCAGCGCGTTGCGGAGTGCACGGTTGGCCGAGGAGAGGTCGGCGGTGAGGGTGTCGTTTTCGCCGTCGACGGCCGTGATGGTGCCGTAGCCGACGTAGACATGTGTGCGCGCGTTGCGCTTTGCCAGCGCCACCGAGGGCAACAGCGCGAACGCACACGTGAGCGCGACGAGCACGACAGTTGTGAGGCGGCGGTGAGAGGTGATAGTCATGGTGGGCTCCTTGGGTCACCCGGCGGCAGGACCGAACGCCGGTGGAGAGGTTGGATCTGTGTCCTGCGGCTGGGAGATGCAGGAGCGACGCCCGATGTGACGAGCGAATGGACGTTTGTCGCAGCGCCTGTCACATTCGCGCCTGCACGCAGCTCTCCGGGGTTGATGAGCCCGTTTTCTCAGCAGACATGGGTCCACACCCGGGGGGCGCGCATTGGCCGGCGCGCTCGCGGCGTCGATACGGGAACGTAGATGTCCGACACGCTGACGATCTCGCCGCTTCGCGACCAGCCGGATGAGCGACTACTGCGCCTGGCCGAGCGGGGATCGGCGGCGGCGTTCGAGGTGATCGTGGAGCGCTACCGCGGCCCTCTCACGCGCGCGTGCGCGAGCACGTTCCCGGCCGCGATCGTCGACGACATCGTTCAGCAGACGTTCATCAACGCATGGACCGCGCTTCACCGTGGAGCGGAGGTTCGCGACCTGCGGGCCTGGCTCTATCAGATCAGCCGCAACTGCGGGTACGGTCTCGCGCGGCAGGCCCACCCGGCTGAGGCGCCCGAGTGCGACTTGGCCGCAGGCGATGGCGCGCATGAGTTGCTCGAGCGCAAGTTGCGCCTGCGCACGGTGTTGGACGCGGTCGCGCTGCTGCCCGACCGCCAGCGCGCCGCGCTGGTGTCGACCGCCGTGGACGGCCAAAGCGGCTCACACGCCGCGGCCGTGCTCGGAGTGAGCGAGGCCACGCTGCGCCAGCTCGTCCGCCGCGCCCGCGTGGCGGTACGTGCGGCAGCCGCCGCGTTTGCGCCGCCGGCGCCCCTGTTGCGTCTGCTCACCTCGCGCGCTCCTGGACTCGCATCGCGCGCAACCGTTGCGCCGGGTGCGGGTGGGGCCATCGCCAAAGCAGCGGCTGCGGTGGTGCTCGCTACCGCCACCACCGCCGCCACGGTCACCGTCGCGCTGCCGATCGTGCACCATCTCGCAGCCGACGCCGACGCTCGCACCGCCTCCGCCTCCGCGCACCCCGGCGGTCAGGCACTCGGCGGCGCGACCGCGCCGACCCCCTCCCCCGCGGCCTTCAGCGCACAGCTCACCGTCGCCGATCTGTCCTCTCCACCTCAGCCTGCCGGTCAGGGCCGGCGTGGCGGCGCGCGCCTCCAGCTGAGGACCACGTCCGGCCCGAATCGGATCGTCTCAGCGACCCCACCTCAAAGCAACGGCGCCGACCCGTTGGCGAGCGCCGCCGGCAGTGAATCAGCCACAGACCAGCCCGCAGGCGAAGCGACGGGCAGCGAAGCGCCGTCGGGGGAAACACCCGCGAGCGAGCCGCCTGCGAGCGAAGCGCCTGCAGGCGAACCGGCTGGCAGCGAAGCGCCGGCGGGCGAAGCTCCCGCCGGTGAAGCCCCGAGCGGTGAAGCACCGGCGAGCGAACCGCCCGCCGGCGAAGAACCCGCCGCGAGCGCCGCGCCATCGCCGTAGGCTGGGCCCGCGGGCCGAGCCGCTAGAGTCGCCGCGCAAGCGCGGGCATTCCAATCGGATGGGAGAGACGAGTGGACCTCGGACTGGGCGGCAAGGTGGCGCTCGTTGGGGCGTCGAGCAAGGGCCTCGGCAAGGCCTCGGCGCTCGCGCTCGCGCGCGAGGGCGCGCGGGTTGCGATCTGCGCTCGGACCGAGGCGGATCTACAGGCTGCCGCCGAGGAGATCCGCGAGGACTCGGGCGCCGAGGTGTTGGCGGTGTCCGCGGACCTCGCCACCGCCGAGGGCGTTCACCGGGTGGTTGCGGCGACGGTGGAGCGCTTTGGCGGCGTGGACGTGCTGGTGCACAACTCCGGCGGCCCGTCCATCGGAAGCTTTCCCGACCTCAGCGACGACGACTGGCGGCGGGCCTTCGAGGTGGTGACGCTGTGCTTCGTTCGCTTCGTGCGGGAGGTCACGCCCCACATGCGCGAGCGGCGCTGGGGGCGCATCATCGGGATCCAGTCGAGCTCGGTCAAGGAGCCCGTGGGCGGCATCGACCTCTCCAACGGCACCCGCCCCGGCGTGGCTGGGCTGATGAAGGCGATCATGCCCGACCTCGCCAAGGACGGCATCACCATCAACCTCGTACTCCCCGGTATGTTCCTCACCTCCCGCATCCACCCGGCCCTGGCGAGCCGCACGCCCGACGGCGATGAGCTGGTCGAGGAACAGCTCGCGCCGCTGGCGGCGACGATCCCCATGGGTCGCCTCGGCGAGCCAATCGAGCTGGGGCACCTCGTGGCGTTCCTGGCCTCCGAGCAGGCCTCCTACATCACTGGCGCCGTGTATCAGGTGGACGGCGGCAAGATCAAGGCCAACGTGTAGCGTCACATCGGGGCCTCGCGCCGCGGGTGGTCTCAGCAGCGCCGCGTCAGCGCTGGGAGAGCCTCACCGGCAGTGACTTCAGCTGGTTGAGGAACAGCGCCTGCACAGGCACCGGCACTCCCGCGAGCGCGATCTGTGGATAGCGCCTCAGCGTCTCCTCGAGGAGGATTCGCAGCTCCAAGCGCGCGAGCGCGGTGCCGAGGCAGAAGTGCCGGCCGCCTGCGCCAAAGGCCTGGTGCTCGGCATTGCGCCTCAGGTCGAAGCGGTCGGGGTCCTCGTAGCGCGTCTCATCGCGGTTGGAGGACACGTACCACATCACCACCTTCTCGCCCTCTTTGATCTTCTGCCCGTGTAGCTCTGTGTCATGCATGGCTGTGCGCCGGAAGTGGGCGAACGCCGGGAACATGCGCAGCGCCTCCTCGACGGCGGCGGGGATGAGCGGGGGGTCATCGATGAGCATCTGCAACTGCTCGCGGTCCTCCATGAGCGCGCGCATGCCCGAGCAGAAGGTGGCCTTGGTTGAGTCGTTGCCCGCGGCCATCAGCAGGAAGAACCCCATCACGATCTCGTGCTCCTCGAGCTTCTCGCCATCGACCTCGGCGTGCACCAGGACGCTGGTGAGATCGTCAGTAGGGCTCTCCTGCCTTTCGGCGATCAGCCGCCGGCAGCGCTCGAAGATCTCCGGTATGTCCTTCTCCAATACAGCCTCGATGCCGCCGGGGCTGAGCTCCGCGTCGTCGGGCGCGAGCGCCGAGTTCATCAGCCGCGCCCAGACCGCGTCGTCGTCCTCGGGGATGCCCATGAAGCTCCCGATCACGCGGGAGACCGCCGGCTGGGCGACGTCACTGACCAGATCGCACGTGTCACGGCCCTCGAGGCGGTCGAGCACGCGGATCACGACCTCCCGGATCGCGGCCTCGTGGTCGGCAATGCGCTTGGGTGTGAAGCCCCGCTGGAACAAGGCCTTGATGCGGTCGTGCTTGGGGGGGGTCCATGCCGATGAACATCGCCCGAGCGAGCTCGAGGGGGAAGATCTCGGCGAACACGGTCACGCCGCCGCGCTCGGATGAGTAGGTGCTCCAATCGCGGCTGACAGCGTGGACATCATCGGCGGTGGTAATCGACCAGAAGCCAGCCTCCCCCGGATACTCCTCGATCCGCTCGGTCCAGTGCACGGGGCACTTCGAGCGCATCTGCTTGAAGACCTCATAGGGCGGGCCCTCTTGCCAGAGCTCGCTGTCCGCCAGTTCCACGCTCTCGATATCACGTCCGACCGTAGCCACCGCCGACCCCTTTCACCGCGTGCCCGCGGTTGCTTGCTCAATGGGCGAAGCCCGGCGCCACGGGAGCACTGAGCTCGCCTCTCCTCGGCACGAGTGAGCCTACACCGCCTGAGCCAGCTTTCGCCGGCGGTCCCAATCGCGCCAAGGGCATTTGGCCAGCTGTCCATATCCCAGCCATACAGCCCGCAGGACCATCCTTGGATGGCCCTCCAGCCCATGTCGGCGAGCGAACTGGCGCGCACGCCCACGCTGTTCGACAGCTTCATGGGCTACGTGGAGGAGCGCCACCAGACCTTCGGTCGGCTGCTTCAGATCTACCGTGAGCGCAGCAAGACGCTCCCTGCGGCCGAGGACAGCGCGGACGACCTGAGGGTCGCGCGGTTCATGGACGACATGGCCGGCAACCGCTGGACCTCAGACGTGGTTGTGCGCATAGGCGTCTTCGGCAACACCACGCTTGTGATCGACGGGATACATCGCGGCATCGCCTACCTGGCGTGCATCGAGAGGGGCATCAGCCCCGACCGCCTGCCGGCGCTGCGCGTCAGCTGCTGAGCGCTGCACTCTCAGGCACGGCCACATCGGGGCTGTCCGGCGACCGCGCTGCTGCGGTACCCGCGGCCACCTGCTCGGCGAAGTGACATGCGCTGAGCTGCTCGGCGCCCACCGCGGCGAGCGCGGGTGCTCGCTCGGCGCAGAACGGCTGCGCGAACGGGCAGCGACCGCGGAAGGAGCAGCCCACGATGTCGCCGACGGGGCTCGGTGGCTCGCCCGCGAGCGAGGGCGAGAGACGACCCGGCTGGGTGGTGGGGATGGCGGCCAGCAGACCCTGGGTGTATGGGTGAG
>Ga0210403_10000811_pt1 | contig 31056 bp, 39 predicted proteins | sample IncBWC19MmetaG_FD_150863 | JGI IMG/M metagenome (GOLD analysis project Ga0210403, IMG submission 150863) | Forest soil microbial communities from Barre Woods Harvard Forest LTER site, Petersham, Massachusetts, United States - Inc-BW-C-19-M | ecosystem: Environmental > Terrestrial > Soil >...
ACGGAGCAGTCAGAGCAGTCGGAGCAGTCGGAGCAGGCGGAGCAGTCGGAGCAGAGGTAGCAGTCGGAGCAGTCGGAGCAGCCGGAGCAGTCGGAGCAGTCGGAGCAGCCGGAGCAGTCGGAGCAGCGGTAGCAGTCGGAGCAGTCGGAGCAGCCGGAGCAGCCCCGTAAGCTATCGAGCGCCTTCTGTGCGGCTTCTTCCGAGCCCCAATACTCTACCGAGCATCGGTTTCCGTTTGCGTCAGTAACCCAAGTCATACTGTTTTCTCCTTTGCGACGTAAGCCGCGACCGCCCGAAGGTACGCTTCAGATACCTTAATGTCCATGCGATTCGCCAGCGTCTTCATTTGCTGATGCAACGAGCGCGGCAGTGTGATCGTCACAAGTCTGGTAGTCATCGGAAATCAGCATACCACAAATTAGCCCTTGCGGAAATATTTATTTCGTGCGAATATGATGGAGCGATGGTTACGCGGCCCACTACTAGATCACATGTATTTAAACTGAATGATCGTGAACGTCAGATGCTAGAGGCGCTTCGGTTGGGATTCACGCGCCCCGAAATGCAAGTGCTGTTTGAATTAAGCAAAGGAGCTGTGGACTCAGCACTCAAGGACGCCGCAGAGAAAGAACGGCTGCTGAATCTAGATGACCGCAAGGGCTTGAACTATTCTTCGCTCAAGGTAGCTCGAGGTGCGAAGCGCATGAAGGGCACGCGATGAGATCGGCGACCAAGAACCGCATCGGGAGAGACGCCGCTTACGTCGCGTTCATTCGCTCTCAGCCATGCTGCGTATGCCTTCGATGGAAGATGAAACAGACCACCAGGACTGAGGTTGCCCATATTGGATTGCGCGGCCTCTCGCAGAAGTCGCCGGATCGCGAGACAATCGCCTTATGCAGCCTGCACCATCGAACGGGAAGCACATCGCATCACCGGCTGGGCGTGCGGTTCTTCCGGTTTCACGGATTGAATCGAGAGATTATGGTCGCTCACTATCAGGATTCGTTTAAGCAAGACGACGGGAAAGGGCCATGGTGGGACGCATGAGCGTCGATTTCGTTCTATTATCGCCGCAAAAACCTCGCGAAGGTCAGCCGTGCAACGGATGCGGCTACTGCTGTCAGAACGAGACGTGCCTGATCGGTCGCATGATAACTGGCTCAACCGCCGAGGGTCCGTGCGCCCTGCTCGACTGGGACGGTTCCCGGTATCTCTGCGGAGCGCTGCAAATAACTAGGCGGATCGGCACGGCAGAGTCTCACTATCTGCGACTGAGGATGGGGATTGGAATTGGCTGCGACAGCGAAATGGGTTCGGCATGAAGTAGAAAGACACCAGCGAAGTCCACGCCGCCCGGATGCGGCTCCGCAATGCCAAGGTTCCGACATACGACAAGCCGTGATTCTGGCTCCTGCGATTCAGGTCAAGGCAACGAGACGCGGGTAAGGATAATCCTAGAGCCTGCGTACAGAACGGCATGGCAATATGATTGTGCGCCGGGGGTTCTAACCAGGGGCCAGCCGCGGATGGTCGGGTCCTGACCCGGCGCGAAAGGAAAATTGAAATGGTCACAAAAATAATTGAGATCCACGATTCCGGGACGTTCATACCGGCACTCGCTGTGCGGTTGGGATCTCCCAATGAAGCTGAGCGATACCTGTTGGCGCGATCCGGCTTCGGTCGCACGATGGAGGATCAATCCGAGTACATCGTCCTGTGCAAGATCAACGGTGGTGAGCCATGCTCGGCACACATCGACCCGTTCGCATGGGGCCAGAATCCGCGCACCATGTTCGTGGCTCATATGTACTTGCTCAATCGGCACCATGAGTTTGAGAAAGACAAGCTGTGGTGTCCATCGAATCGCGCAGCCGACAAGCACGATGGATTCGACGCGCTTCCCCAGGGCGTCGTGGTCGATGTTGAGTTTATTCTCGGGCGACGTGAAGCGCCCAAAACTGCGGAGTGGGCCGGATGACCTGCATGTGTGGACACACCCTAAGCCAGCACGAGAAGCCGCACGCCGACCCGATCAAGAATATCGAGTGCAAGCAAGCGGACTGCAACTGCGTGGTGTTTCGCGAGCGGCGCCCGAAACCGATGGGCCATTACGACCCGCGCGACTTGGAAGATTTCCACCAGTTCGGTGGCAGAGGTTACGAGCCCAGATGACTACATTGAGGCATGGAGAGGCTCGATCTGCTGGACGAACCCCTGAATGGCAGACGTGGCGAAATATGATGCGCCGATGCTATGAACAGTGTACGTCTTACGCGCAATACGGAGCCAAGGGGGTACGTGTCTGCTCTCGTTGGCATCGTTACGAAGATTTTCTGGCCGACATGGGAAGAAAGCCGAGTTCTCAGCACACAATTGACCGGCTCGATAATAGCAAGGGATATTCTCCATCCAATTGTCGCTGGGCTACTCAGGCTGAGCAGAATCGTAATAAGAGCAACTGCGTTTTTCTGGTTTTCAACGGAGAACGAAGAGTGCTTGCTGAATGGGCCAGGATTCGCGGCCTCAATGAGGGGACGCTAAGAAGCCGTATTTCTAAAGGCCTCTCAATACAAGATGCGCTAGATACGAAAGTTGGACGATGGAAGGAACCCCGATGACCCTAGCAAGCACCAGCCAGGTTAGAGAATTGATATCCACGCGCAGTGCCTCGTGGGGATCTCCGAACGTCTATGAAGCGGCGAAGCAGGTCCGCGACGAAGCGCAGACCGTCATGGATGAAGAACGCCAGAACCGCATCGCAGAGCTTCGCAAGCGCATCGATGAACGAAAGGACGCCGAGAAGGAACTGGCCGCGTTGAAGCCCGTAGGAGCTCCGCGAAAGCCGCGAGTAAAGCGTGGCACATTGTCCGCGACTCCGAAAGCTACGAAGGAGGCTCCGGCGACCGCATGACCCCTCAATTACAAGCACCTGAAACGCTGACCACCAGCCTACTCGATCGCATCGTAGAGGAGCGCGAGCGCCTCGGCGCCCGCTACATGCCGACACTAACCGTCAAGCAATTCAGTGAACGCGAGAATCTCTTGCGTGAGCTGAAGAACATGCTAGTGGAGAATGTTGACTACGGCGTGATCCCTGGAACCGATAAGAACAAGCCAACGCTGCTCCTGCCGGGGGCTCAAAAGCTGTGCACGTTCTTCGGATACGTGCCGCATTACGAAGCACGCCAGATCGAGGATTGGACCGGAGCGGAGCGCGGGGAACCGCTATTCTATTACGACTTCACCTGCGTGCTGAAGAAAGACGGCGAGCCCGTTGGCGAGGGCCGAGGTTCTTGTAATTCCTGGGAGACTAAATACCGCTATCGTGTCGGCAAGCGCGTATGTCCGACATGCGGAGTCGCCGCCCTAATCGAAGGGAAGCAGTGGAAGCCGAGCGACCCAAAGGAATGGGTATGCTTCGAGAAAAAGGGTGGCTGTCGCGCGAAGTTTCCAATCGCCGATGAACGAATCACGAGCCAACAAGTTGGACGTGTTACTAACCCAGACTTCGCAGACACCATCAACACCGTTCAAAAGATGGGCCAGAAGCGAGCGTACATCGCGGCCACGCTTTCGGCCACGGGTGCGAGCCAATATTTCACCCAAGATTTAGACGAGATGGTGGAGATACCAAGTATTCCGCAACCTGAACCGCCGCCAAGCAATGTGCCCCCGGTCCGCACGGAAGGTGCACCTCCGAATGCGGGGCAAACGGGCGAAAGTCCGACCGGGGGCTCCTCCCTTCCTCCAGAAGTCGCTGCGATCCAGGCCCGCATGATCGACCGCAAGACCATCGGGCAGGAACTTGAAATTCTCCGACAGCAGCTCTGGGAACTCATCGGAGAACCAGCCCAGATGGAAGTGGACGCCATCAAGGAGCATTACGGGGACCCATTCAGCAAGGGCGGATTCGCGAAACGCAACGCGCTGGAGATTTGGAAGCGCATCCAGTACCACGCCGCACGGCTGCGTGAGCCCGCTCCAGCCCATCCTGCCGGTCTACAATCAGCAAAGGACCTGATTGACGACAGCGACTTACCTAAGAACCTCGGCGGGACTTTCGATCCAGAGGCCAAATGAAAACCTGTCGAATCTGCGAACGCCCGTTTCCGCCTCACCTGATTCAAGCTATGGTCACCAACAAAGGCACGCTGGAATCATGTCCACTGTGTGCGCTGAAGGCCCGCAACGCCGTTCACGGGCTACCTGACGATACTCCGTTTCACGGGCCCATTGCTGCGCGCATGCACAAGGAAGCCTCTGAGTTTATCTCGAAAGGCAAGCCATGACACCCGCCGAAGACCTAACCCCCGAAGCACGCAAGCAACTGGCTGGAGAGCTTTCCAACCAACTCGCTAAAGCCATCAAGCCCGAGCCGATCACAACGCCGATGAGCCTCTACCGGATCACGGCAGAAATGCAGGAGCTAGGTGAGTTGCTGCAAGAGGTAGAAGCAGAACACTTGGAACTGGAGCGGCTTGGAGAGCGGGCCCCAATCGCGGACGTCATTAGGTGCCACGCCGAGATTGACGCAATCCAAACACAGCTTCGCGGATACCTCGGAGCGGAAGTCGCGAAAGTGGACAGCTACAACGGTTTCATAAAATCCGCCATCGCGCTCGCTGCCCAGATAAAAGCCGACGAACAACGCCTATACCGCTCCAGGAAAGCGTGGGAGGCCGCGGTAGAGCGCGTCAAGGCCGCGGCAGTATTCGTCATGCAGGACATGGGCAAGAAGCGCCTGGAGGGCTCTCACGGACGCCGGCTGAGGCTGCACCCCGGCCCGGTATCGGTGGAAGTGACGGAACCCGCCGCCGTGCCGGATGAGTTTCTTAATTTCACGGTTAAGATGAGCCCGGCAGCCTACGGCTTCATTCGGCAACTTTGCCAAGGTGCCCCACAAGCACTCGGTGTTTTCGATGATGCTGAACGAGAAATCTCTCTCTCTCGAATCAAGGCCACCATAGAAGCGGGAATGGTTTGCCCGGAGTGCGGGGGTAGCGCAAAGTCCATACTGATAAACCAGGATGGATCTGATGGTCCGCAGGCTCCATGCCCGCGCTGCGAAGGAACCGGTCGCGTTCCGGGGCACGTCCCAGGAGCCCGATTGATCCGAAATCAGTTTCACTTGAGGGTAGAATGATGACGCCCAGCGCAGAGTGGAACCCGATTGAAACGGCTCCGAATCAGACAATCGTAGAGACTAAAATTGACGATGCTAATGGATGCCGTAACGAACAGAAGCTGGTGAGGAGTGGCAATCTCTGGTGGTTTCCAGATGGATCAATGTACGTATACTACCGACCTACACACTGGAGGCCATGCCAATGACCCATTTCCTCCGCGAACTCGCCATCGCCATCCTCCAGGGCCTGCTGGTCTGGATTGCTGTCGTCTCGGTGGCATGCTAGATATTGGGGGTGCGCCCACTATGATCGTTTTGGATGAGCCCCGCACCATGCACATCATTCGGTTGAAGTGCAGTAAGTGCGACAACAACATAGAGGTACTGAAGATCACGCGGGAGCTTTGCAATTTGGCGCTCTACGATGCAGGCTGGAGAATGCTTAAGGACGGGCATTTATGCAACCTGTGCATGTTCGCAAGAAGGCGCATGTGACCATACCACCCGACAAGATGCGTGCCGTGAGACTCGCGATAGAAGCGCGAAAGCTACGCTGGTGGGAGCGCTTCCTGAAGTGGCTGGAGGAACGATGATCGGATTATTGCAATACGTGATGTACTGGCGCTATCGCCGCGCGGTGCGGAAGCGCCTGGAGTGGGCGATCAGGGACCTACAATAAACGCACCTACCTGTGGAGCGAATCCGCCAGGGCCTCCAGTGATATTGAAAGTTTTGGTTTCAGGGCCTCCCCACGTTGGGGTGAAAGTATTTGCGGAAGTGTAAGTAACGCCATCAAGACTGTAGAGGACGTTCAGGTTGTTTACCTGTGAACACCCACTGATATTGGCATTCGAGAATTGGATAGAACCCACCGTTTGAAGTGTTGGAAAAGCATAGGTCCACGTTCTAGTAACCGTGCTATCATTCTGCGATCCCCAAGGATTTGATACAGTAAACGCTCCCATGGCTGCGGTGTTGTCACCGAAGATTGACGTCGTTATCGCCGCATAGTTGGTTGTAGTGATGGCTCCCATCGCGTTCGGCATCGTGAAAAAGGCTAGCGAAGTCATGCCTACGCAACTGCTTGTCAAATTAAAGGAGAGTCTCCAGTAGATTCCAGGAGAGACTGGCAGAGCGTTCGCTGACGTAAACACAGTGGTCGTGGTACTCGGAGAATCCACCCCATCCCATTCATTCAGCGTTGTCCAAGTTGAATTATTGTCGCTGTACTGGAGTTGCAGATAGTACCCAAATCCTCGCCCACTGGCGCATCCATAGGTCACGCCAATGTGATCGACTGCGACCGGACCCGTGAAGGCCATTTTTAGCCATGACACTCCTGCGGCTCCTGCCGCCCAAAAATTGGTGCAAGTTGTATCCCCTAGGAAGGCTGAAGACGCCGGGGTGTTTGAACTCGATGCTGACGCCGTCCCGCCTACAGTTGAAATCGGCGTGTTTGTGGCATCATAAAACACCACGTTCCCAACGACCATCAGACCATCTCCAGCTTGACCAGCGCTGTTTCCATTGAGACGCCAGTACTGGTGAGATTGGCCAAAGCATGCAGCGGCCAGCAAGACAAAAGCTAGAAGGCGGATCATCGTGTTACCCGGTAATTCAGGGTCATCGTTCCAGTAGTGAAGGAGCCCGACGTGTTGTTGACTAGCGACACGTTCACGGTGTTCGAGGTGGGCCATTTGTAGATGGTCAAAATACCATTCGTTCCGCTTGGGATAAATCCAGCTACAGCAATAGGGCTAGCATTGAAGTCCACCATGAGGTTGTCAGTAGTTGCAAGGCCCGTACATGTGCTGGTGAAGTCAGAATGAGCACCCGAGGCAACGGTGGTGCTGCCGATGTTGATGGAGCCTGAACAAACCGTGACCGTACAGGTAGCGCAAGCGATAGTCCCTGTGGTCGTGATCGGGCCGCCAGTAATTGGGGCGCTGGTGGCGATATTACTGACCGTTCCAGTCGCCCCACCTCCCGCAATGGTGGTCCATACGCTCCCGCTGCATCCCCATAGGACATTGTCCACGTAGTTGTACTGGCTAGCTTGCCCATTCGTGCAAGCCCCCGTTGGGTCGGCAGAGACATAAATCAGAGCCCTGACGGTAATGCCGCCCTGTGGATGGACGGGTACCGTAAAGAGCACGGCGATGAGGAGCACCACCAGCAGCAGATGATGAACTGGCTTCATATCACGCTATCATACAGAGGTGAAAGTAAATCCGAAAGCCCTGATGAAAGAGCCGGGGAGCGCTTCACGGGGCCAAGTTCCCGACGTAGCGCACAGCGCTATGGATGTTCCGTACAACACCTACCTCGATCAACTGGACCCGCGCGGAGATTCAGAGAAGTCGTTAGCCGTCCGTTTGGCGCTCGCTCAGACCACCGATACGAGGTTCCATCACTTCCTGGAACGTCTGTATTTGCCGCACTATCGACGTTACAATCTTGCGGGAATTGCCAAGACGTGCGGCATCGGGCTCGCTGAGTTCGGAGAGTTCTGGCAGAAAGCTCAGAACGTGCGGGCTATTGCCATCGTGCAGGACGGCATCGTGGAGATCGCTCCTGATATGGTTTCTGACGCCCACAGCCGAAAGGTCTACTGCGACCGCTGCGACGGAACCGGCTGGGTATTCGTGGATGGAGTAGTTCCCGGCATGGAGTTTGAACAAATGGGCGAGCGCAAGGTTCGTATGTGTCCAGCCTGTAAGGGGGATAAATCGATCAGCAAGCCGGGGGACACGGACTCACGCCGAATGCTCTTGGAGATGGCAGGGCACACCGGCAAGCGCGGAGGCGTCACGGTGCAGATCGCTCAGAACTTCGGAGGGGCTGGGATCGAATCGGCGGTGCAGAAACTAGCCCCGATCAGCTTCGATGTAGAGTTCGAGGAATCCCAAAAATAACTTTCACCTCTCTATACTCTTTGGATATGAGCAGCCTACGCTTGTGTGTTCTGTTGGCGCTGTTATCTCCACTGGTGCACGCCATGGAACCAGCGCAGGGCTTTTGCGAAAAGGGCGGCATCACCCTGATGACCGGAGGTAAGCCGGGGAGTCCCAAGATTCAGGGGTCCTATCCTTCCTGCACGGTGACGGTCTATCTGAACGGCACCATGACGCTTGCGACGATCTTCTCAGATAATAGCTCCACGCCGCTATCGAACCCGTTCACCGCAAACACCATTGGGATATGGGAGTTCTACGCGGCCAACGGGCGGTATGACGTGAGGCTGTCGAACGCGAATATCGGAACGCCGTTCCTGATCCTGCGTGACGTGGTTCTCTCGGACTCAGGTGGTGGGGGCGGAGGGACTCCAGGCGGTATCAGCGGGCAGATCCAGTACAACAATTCTGGTTCGTTCGGAGGGATCACGGGAGCGACCACCAATGGAACCGCCGTTACCCTGACATCGCCTACGTTCATCACTCCGGCCCTCGGAACACCCGCCAGCGGAGTAGGCACGAACCTAACGGGCATTCCGCCAGCCGCCGTCACATCGGCCCAGGGTAACGGCAGCAAGTTCCAACTGAGCACGGGGAGTACCACCACCAACGATTGCGTGAAGTTCGACGCCAACGGCAATACGGTAGATGCTGGAGGAGCTTGTGGAGGAGCAGCATCGAATGCGTTCTCTGCGCTAACCACCAGCACTAACACGACAGCCACGATGACGGTTGGCAGCGGAGCTTCGCTAGTGCGGTCAGGCACGGGCATCGTAGACGCGAACCAACTCCTAAGTACGGTCATCACGGGGATCACTGGCATGGTCAAGATGACATCGGGCGTGCCGAGCGCAGGAACTTCAGGAACCGATTACGTCGGACCGACCACGGCCACCACCTACACCGCTGGAGCGAAGCAGACGTTTTCGCAGTCGGGCACGACGGCTGGCCTTAACCTCGGCATCCTAACCGCTGATCCATCTGGGCCAGCACAGGGCGATGTCTGGTACAACTCCGGGGCGGTATTGTTTCGAGATGCCTCTGCTACGAGGACCTTCGCAACACTAGACGGCTCCCAGACGTTATCTAATAAGACGCTCACCACTCCGACCATCGGAAGTTTCGTGAACGCCACCCACGGACATACTAATGCGGCGGGGGGCGGCCAACTTACCGCTACTACCGCACTAAGCGCGACAGGGACGCCATCGGTGACCACCTTCCTCCGGGGCGACAACTCATGGGCCACACCTGGCGGAAGTGGAGGATGCACGCCAGGAGGGTCCGCAGGACAACTACTATCCGATACCGGCTCTGGAGGATGCGCTTCTTCGGCTGACTTCTCGATTTCCAGCCACACGCTACAGTCTGGAGCTTCAGGAATATTGGATCTGCACGCTTCAGGGACCAGCGGATTCTTTGTACCTGGAGGATATACGACTGGTTTGCTCCACGTAACTACAACGACTGGAGCGGTGGCTGGTGGACTTCTCGTAAATGCCGACATCACGAACAACACAATCGATATCTCGGCTAAGGTCACAGGAAACCTAGCGGTATCTCACTTGAACAGCGGCACCGGCGCCACGAGTTCTACTTTTTGGAGAGGCGATGGAACGTGGGCATCGCCAGCCGGAAGCGGAACGGTGACGGTCGTTGGATCTGGGACGCTTACAAATACCGCTCTAGTGACTGGCGGAGGAGCACAGACCGTGCAAACTCCCAGCGCCACCAGCACGTTGGATAGCAGCGGAAATGAGATTCTAGCAGGTACACTGACTACGGGCAACGGAAGTGGAATCGCTGGGGCCGACGATATGATTAACGGAACTGTGGCTGCGGTGCCTTCCAATAGTTTCGGTTGGGGAGTCGGCACTACGATGACGACCTCCGTGCGGCTTCAAACCCCCAATGCTGTTCCTTTAGCGAATAACGTGATGCTGTTCGGAGCACCTTCGTCTAACATCGCGACGTGGACATGGACGGGGATCAGTGGGACGGGGAGTTTCTGTATGACGACCTCCTGCGCGATGGTCACCCCAGCACTTGGAACTCCCTCCGCAATAGTTTTGACGAACGCAACAGGGTTACCGGCGGGCGCATTGCCAGTTGCTATTCGGCGCAGAGCGATTCCGTTTTCGATTGGTGATCCGCAGAATAGTGCCGCGTTGACGACCTCAAGTGTTTCGGCTGTTATAACGGTTCCTTTCGCCTGCACCATAAGCGGATACTCACTTCAGTTTGGAGTGGGGGACTCTGGGACAATCACAGTAAAGTTTTGGAAGGTCGCATCGGGCACCGCAATCCCCACAATCAGTAATGTCATCAACACCTCAGGCGTGGGGATCGCAAGCGGCACAGCAATTCAATCCAGTACGGTTACCGACTTCACGACCACCACCGTGAGCGCGAACGACATGATCGGCATGGTTGTTACCGCCGTCGCAACAGCAAAATCTATCACAGGACAACTCCAATGCGATCAGTGATAGTTCTACTTCTTGGTTTGTTCGTATTATGTCTACCCGCGTTATCGCTGGCTCCGACCTTCTACACCGCACCCTGTCTCCTTATTGGTGGAGATTGCAACGGACCTGGCGGGAACATGACGGTTGGCCCAGTCGATACCACCCCATATCGAGGTGGCTTCGCTGTCATCACGATAGCCACCAATATCCGAAACGCCTGCACTTCTTTCACCGTTACAAACACAGGAGGTGACACTTGGGTGGCGCATACCAATTATGCGAGCAGCGGAGGACCGGATGTTAATAACTGCTTGTGGACGGCCACTAATTTCCAAGGTAATGCGGGGGATATTATCAACGCATCCAACACCTCAGGCGCTTCTGTCTATGCTTCGATGGTAGTCGGCCTTTTCGATACAAGCCGGTCCACTAGTTCTCCTTTCGACCAATCGTCCGGTCTTGGCAGTACTGGAAACGTAACCACAATAGCGGCAGGCAGCGTAACCCCCACCCAGTGTAATGAATTAATCGTATCTGGTTTAGCGACGACCGGAGCTTCGGGAACACTCTCAGTGGACAGCGGCATGACCATCGGGGCCACGATTGTGGATGGGGTGGGCGGAGTCAACTACTGGAGTTCCGCATTGGCGTGGAAGGTGCAGACTTCTATTGCTGCGATCAATCCAACTTGGACGGACTCAGCGAACATTACGCACGCAACCAGTGTCGCGACCATCAAAGCCGCCAATAGCACCTGTCCAGGCGGAAATAGTCTAACCCCGGCGCATTCCTCCACGTTCTGATAAAGTTGGACGCATGACATACGTTGACCTCGCAGTTTTTTCCTTGGTGGTTCTACTAACGGTCGCCCTTGGTGTTGTCGGTTCACTCCGAGCATTGCGAAAGAGGTAAAAATTGAAGAGTTGTCTACTATTCTTGCTATCATTGCTGCCGCTCAGTGCTCAGCCTACATGGACGAGTTTTCGCAACGCACCGTACACCAATCCTCCGTACCCTACTTCGTGGTACAAGCCTCTCTATGATCCTATTTCACACACCGTTCTCATCTACGTGAACGACCAAGGAGACTCGATTTACGCCAATTCGTTTTGGGCGTGGAGTACCGCGGCGAGCACGATGACTAAGATTGGCACAAGCGGGTCCACTGGTACAAACGGAAGTAACTGCCCAGCAGTCACGGCTAGTTGGCCTAGGGATCGCCACCCCTACGGCCAGATGAGCATAGATACCCATGCGAATGTGCTTTGGCTCTCGGATGGAGCTAATCAGGTATGCCCGACGAGTTCCCCTGCCCCACCACTTGACCTTTGGAAGCTGGCGCTAACCGCTACGCCTACGGGGGACACATGGACGAGAGTGAATTTAACATCCAGCACTCTCGGGCAAGGTGAGAACGGTTGTGCTTATGACGGCGACGATGACGTAACGTTTTGCTTCGGAGAAGCAAATACGACGTTGCTGTGCTCGGCTAACCTAAACCCTACCCCTGGCACGTTCACCGCGAAACAAACGGCGGCGGGCTGTGTCAACAATAACGATTTCACGACGCTCACTACCAGCGGCACGGCTCCCACCGCGACTTCTAATCCAGGAGTTGCTTACGACAAGACCAACAAGAAGATTCTCGTGATAGGCGCGTTCACTCCCGGACCGACTCGGCTGATGAGTCTTACGGTGAACGTCTATGACGTGCCGACGAAGACCTGGAGCAACCCAGCGCCGTCTGGTATGCCGCCGGTGCCAAACCAGTACGATCCGAACTACATCGGTGTGCCTTTGGACTTCAACGTCAATGACGGTAAGTTCTACTACTATAAGCCAGATTCGGCAGTAGATGGGCTCTACACAATTGCCTATCCCTACTCAAGTTGGGTGACGGTTTGCACAACCTGTCAAGCAGCATTCACCACGCCCTACAATGCAGTCGGGATGGCTGTGGATGTCAGCCAGAATGCGCTGGTTATTTTCAATAATTCCTCAAGCTCCAGTCCCGCCAACTCCTATGATGGTAAAGTGTTTGTCGCAACACTCACCAACCCCGTGTTTGCTCCGATCACTATTACCGAGAAAGCGGCAACCACCACTACCAATTATCCAATTCAGTTGGGACGTGTGTTTGTTCAAGGCGCAATCGCGAACTACCCGCAGGCAGTCATCAACGGCACTCCGGTCACCACACAGGCTGATGTGATGAGCCGCTGGCCAGATACCTCAGTAAAGCACGCGGTCCTGTCGTTCCTAATCCCAAGCCTCGCTTCCGGCTCGACAATTACTGTGGCCTTCCAGAATCAGACCGGCTGTAATTGCGGCTCCGGGTCACGCTTAAGTCAGGCAACCATGCTAGGCAGTGGTTACGACTTTAACGCTCAGATAGTTCTCACGGGCGGAGTATCAGCAACGGCGGACGCCCGAACGATGCTTAACGCCGGCTCATGGACGTATTGGCTCCAGGGCTCTATCAACACCTGCGCCTTGATTGCCGACGACTCACTGACTCGCGCCTATGACATTGGATCTGATTCGCATAAAAGTTTGCGTCCTCGCTTCGAGGCGTGTTTCTGGCCAACCATCAACAAGGTCAGGGTGCGAATCACGCTGGAAGATGCGGACACAATCGCGCTCCAGGACCAATCCTACAGCGTCGTACTTAAGACCGGAAACGCGTCTCCCGCAACGGTCCTTACGCAAACCAGCATCACGCATTCTGGCATGACGCGGTGGTCTCGGGAGTTCTGGATCAACACTGCCCCAACCGCCATCGAGATCAACCACGATTTCACGTACCTGGCTTCGACTAAGCAGATTTTCAATTACAACCAAGCTGCAACTCCTACGGCGACCTCCGAGCTAGCTAGTTGGGCGAGTTCTCCGCACGACCTATTCTATACGGATTCTGGGTTTTACACGAAGTACATGCCCACAACTGGAGGCCGACAAGAAATTGCTCCGCTACCCTTATGGGTGGTCATCTGGGCTTACACTCAGAACTACCAGATGTGGGATGTCCTAACTCGCATGTCGGAGCTTTCGATGACTTGGCCAGTCCATTTTAGGGAAGGGACAAACACCAGGAGCAGCGGCACCAGATTCTACGATCAGGCCCATGCGCTGGCGGCGTTAGGGTTACCTGTGTCTACTGCCGGACATCCCACCCTTGCTCTTAATAATCCGACCGGATCGAGCGATTCATCTGATAACATTACCGCCGTGGGCACTCTAACGGATCAGGGCTGGACGCCGGATCAGTCGCACGGATTCGATGCTTGGAACTTGGTCTATTTGCTACGCGGAGAGTATACGGACTACGAAGAGTCCCTGTTTTGGCATTCCTATAACTCACTGGAGGATTCGGCGGATTCCTCGGTTGGGTACGGCCGAGGGCCAACGGGAGCTGAAAGCGTGCTTACGGTGGTTCAAACCCGCGCTACAGCTTGGGTACTAAGAACACGCGCTAACCTTGCCTGGGCGGCTCCAGACGGAGCCATCGGCACTGAACTGATTCAGGGCATGGCCGACGCCTTCTCCGCAATGGAAGGCGGATACAACATCACTACGGGTAGCTATAACGGTAATCCCGTTTGGACTTGGCAGGCTGGCAAATCTATCTTTCTAATGAGGGACACAGCTAATAATCCGTCACCCCTGGGACAGGTAAATTTCGGGGATACGGGGCTTCTGGACGGCCTCAACACCTCGACGGTCGCAAGAGGCGTAACCACATGGGAAGAGGATTTCATGGTAATTGCTGTTGGGCGTGCGGTAGAACTTGGGTTCTCTGGAACTCCAACTTTGGCATTCCTGGGGCAGCGTATCGTGGGTGAACTCACTAACTCTGGATACAACTATTTTTTGGCAGCGGCTTACGAGCAACCGGCCGGCAACATGAGCAATACGTGGTTCGGTACGACCTTTACGCAATTGAAAACCGGATATCTAGATCCCAATTTTACGGATTGGACGGGTACAATGATGAGTCCTGGAGACGCAGGTAACTGTGCGGATTGCTACCGCTATGTTGCAATGTCTGCCTCTTCATTCACCACCTCATTAACTAACGGAGGGCCAGCATGGAGCCTCATAGCGGGGATCTTGTTAGGAAATTCAGTAATCAGCGCTAGTCCGCAATTCGCTATCGTTCCTCGTGGTGCCGTCCTATTGGGGGGCAGCGGACTCAGCGGACAGGTTAAACTACAAGGACAGACGGTGATCCATTGAAACTATTCCTTATTCTGATTCTGGCGAGTGTGGCATGGGCGGAAGATCCGAAGCCTACACAACCTCATCTCACCTCCGACGATCTTCTGCCGTACTACAAAGCTCAGGGTGCAGCCAGTAGCATAGTGGCAGAGATTAGCACGCTTCAGGAACAACTGAAGCAAGCGCAAGCCGCGTTGTCCGCAGAAGTCCAGAAGCTACAGGCGAAGTGCGGAGCCAATGGCATCGTGGGCGACGGCAAGGAAAAGGAATATGACTGCGGGCTACCACCTCCGTCGCCTGCCCCAGCCAAATGAAAAGCCTCCTCGCGTTCTTCCGGCCGCTTCGTTCCATCGCTCAAGAACTGAAGATACTCAGAGAACTATACGAACTCGATCTTGGTTCCCGTAATCCTCCCCTCTATCGATTCACTGAGAAGCCGAACCAAAAAGACACGGAGGTCATGTACACGGGGATGGTCGATAAGCGTCCCCCGTGGAAGAAAGCATTAGGCTGGGATCAGGAAGATGAACCGGAATAGATGTACTCGACCGCTATTGTCGAACGCCGTCTCTACGCGGCCCGCAAAGCAGGATTGACCTACCGCCGTCTTCCGCGGGCAGATTCTATCGAGATCGCCGGAAAGCTCGAACGGCTCCGTCACGACAAACACGGCAGGCCGCTCCCTGAAGGCCAGTTGGCGCGGCCCGTCAACCCCGATGAGCAGGCGCACATAGACTCCGAACTGTCGATCTGCAAGTGCGACTTAGAGTACTTCTTTCTGCGCTACTACTCGCTCCGCATCGACCCCGGTGTCGGTATGGGCGGCGACCAGGACTCGCTTAAGATCGGCCCACCACCAGAACTGCTCGAATCTCAGAAGCGATTCATCCATCTGCTCGGACGACGTGAGGAGGAGTGCGCCGAGGAGCGCAAGAAATACAAGTTCACGGTCGGGATCCACGCCTATTTCCACAAGGTCCGGCAGGTGGCAGCGACCGCTACGGCACGGGCGATGACACTCCACCGGATGCTGTTTTGGCCAGGGCAGCACTGCTTCGCTGCATCGCTCGATGAGCCCCGCGTCAGTGAGTTGTTCAGCAGGGACCATACCGCCATCGACCGCCTGCCGTTCTGGATGAAGCCCAAGATGTATCCCGACGTTAAGGACACCGAGATCGGCTTCGAGTCTCCCATCTCAACGCGCTGCGTCTATCAGGCTGAGAATCAGCAGCAAGGACGCGGTGGATTGGGCGTTGGTATGCAACTAGACGTATCGCATCTTACCGAGGTCGCGCTGTGGCAGGGACCGTCCTACATCGACTTCTCATTCTGGCCAGCGATTCCGAAAGCCTCAACCACGCTGCATATCGAAGAGAGCACAGCTAACGGCAAGGGCTACTGGCAAGAAGTGACGGAGGCGGCGCGGCACAAGAAGCGCGGCTTCGAGCACTGGGTCTATGCGTTCATTCCGTGGTATTTCAACAAGATGAAGTACCGCGACATCGTGGCTCCGAACTGGGTCCCTGATGAGCATACGATCCGTCACGGCGCATTAATCGAACGAACTAGCCCTGAGTTCAATGACGGCGTGGTGTACCGCCCGACCCTCGAACAGCTTTACTGGTGGGAGTCCACGCGGGCATCCTACATCCGCAAGATGGCACTCGCTGAGTTCCTTACCAACTATCCCGCCACTCCTGAGCAGTCCTTCCAGAACCCCCAGCAGGGGGCGCTGCCAGCGGAGTTGCTTGAAACGATGGAGCAGGACTGTGGAGACTTCGATGCGTTCGATGTGGAGATTGCGGCGTAATGCAAGACGCTTACCACGTCTCTGGCTCCAATCTTAAGCTCACGCAGGAGTCCGAGGAGTCCATAGCGGACGACCCACGCGGCCTCGTACTGATGTTCGAGGAGCCGAAAGCCAATGCGACCTACATCATGGGCGGCGATCCCACGGTGGGCATCACGGGGTGGCAGCGGCACCTTCGCGTGGACGGCGATGAGAAGACCGACAACGCCGCAATCGAAATCTTCCGCGTCGATGCGATCAAGATGCCGCTACTAAAGAATGGAGCACCCGACATCGACCCGCTGACCAAGGTGCAGCGATTCATCTATCGGGACTTGCAGGTCTGCGAGTTCGCCGCTCCGGTCGATTCGGTCGAGATGGCCCGTATCGCTAACATGCTCGGACGGATCTACGCAGGGACCGAGGAGGATCAGTGCGAGTTCATCTTTGAGAGTTATCCTGGCCCTGGGATTCTCACGACGCAGGAATTATTGCGCTTGGGCTATGCGAACTTATGGTACTGGGAAACCATCGCGGATTCCGTAGCCGAGCCGACACGTTCTATCGGCTGGCACTCCAACAGCAACACCCAAAAGATCCTGTGGTATCGCTCGCGTCGTCACCTGATGGAACGCCGCGCCAAGATCAGTTCGCCTTACCTGCTCGCTGAATACTCGAATGCCGTCATCGACATCGAGAAGATGCGGGCGCGGGCAGCTTATGGAGCGAAAGATGACCGCATTCAAGCCGCCAACCTCTGTTACTGGGCAGGTCATAAATGGGCGTATGATCCAGAACGGACTGAGGAGCCGGTCACCGATAAACCCTTTGTCGAGCACCAGAACTATGCGCCGACGCTGGGCGAGTATCGCTCGTATCGCGAGCAGTGGATTGACGCAGTGGACAACTGGGGCTAGCGATAAATGAAGCTAGGCCGTCTGGTTCTTCCGTTGACTCCCACGAATTGTTCTGACAGGCCAGAACCAAAGTCCTCTTGGTGCTTCAGTTCCCAAGCAATTTGACATCGTTGGGCGAACGCCTCTTCGTTTAATGCGGGCCATGCGATCCGCTTGCGGGATAGAGGCCCCGCGCTCATGTCGATTGCATTCGGCTCTGGCGGTGGAGTGCGCGGGCGCAATTGCTCAGGCGAAGCAAGAATGGGCATCGCTGCATATATGCCGTAGACAGCCTGCGCGATTATCTTTCCGAAGAATCTACGAGTCATAAAATTGACGTGATCCGTGGTGGGAGTCGAACCCACTCATCTTGCTCCGTCCCACTTGTACCGAACGGAACCAATCCCTACCGCTCTCCCCGCCTGGAACTGCAAGTGCCGGGACGGACCACTAAGGAATCGTACCATGACTTTCACCTAGCTTGACACGTAAATCTTTCACCCATAGAATGAGGGACGTACAGTATGAAAGCCGATACTCTTTCCAAAACGGGGGCGCTTCCTCCGGCCCCCGTCTTTTTGCCAGAGGTGATTACCTGCACCACGAAGGATGAGCCGAACGGCTGGGTCACAGCGTCGGTCAAGATCCCACCGGAGATCGCGAAGCGTCTGAAGGGGCGGGCATTCCATCAGGACCTCGGCGAATACTTGAACGAGAACATCATCAAGCGGTCCATTGAAGGCCATGTTTTTTAAGATCCTAGCATCCATTGCGGTCATAGCCTTATGTGTGTGGGTTAATGCATGCTCCGAAATGTGGATCGTAAACAATCGAATTGAGCAAACCGATTCAGGACTTCTTCAGTTAGGATGGCTTGAGATTTTTTACATTCAAGCATTTGGGATAAGCGGCCTTTCTGTATGGCTCATCGACAAGGGTATATGGAAAGGCAGATTACTTTGAACGGAACGGTGATCTGTGAAATATGTGGACAGCTGCGACCGCAAGGATCATGGCCCATCTGTAGTGACGGGACCGGCAAGCACGGCCACACCATGCCCCACGGAGGAAGCCGTATCACCGCCATGCACCACTCCGAAAAGTCTGTCATCTATCGCAATCCGCGCACGGGTGAAACTCGATACCCGCCACGGAACGACCAGCCAATCCCTCCTGTCTATGCTCGACAAGGCTATGAAAGAGTGGAGTTAGACACTCCGCAAGCCATCCGGCAGTACGAAAAAGAAACAGGCCGCATCCACGAACGGTCCTGGTACGATCCCGGTAGTGCGACGGCAGAACGAGACATGGAAGCCTGCCTCAACGCGCCTCCGATTCGCGGTTTGGACGAACCAAGCGTATAATCGGCTTCAATGGCCGACAACTTCTCCGATCTCCCGCCGTTACGCGACGATGCAGCCAAGCCCGGAACTCGCGATTACGCCATAGTCGAGTGGTGCGAGGGGAAGCTGAGAGCCGGTCAGCGGTTCGTTGAAGCCTCGGTCGGCTATGACAAGATCAATCAAACGCTCGATGCGATCTTCGCCAATGAGCGCGAATCCACCGCTTCTTACGTACCCACGCCGAAGCCGCTCTCGCGCACCAAAGCCAACCTCACCGCCAAGACCGCCGAGGATATCACAGCGCAATTGACCGACACGCGGGTGTTCTGGAACTATGGCACGCGCAATCCGAAGTACGAAGCGCAGGCCCGTATCTCGAACAAACAAGCGGAGGACTGGTACACCTCACGGTTGATCGACCTGAGAATCGGGGACATCATCAGGTATTACGCGGCGGCTGGTACTGGCTGGGCGCATCTCTACTACTCCCGCCGGCTGAACGACATGATGATCGATGCGGAGGACCCGCGCTGCGTGTTCCCCGTCGAGCCAATCTCCTACCACACGATCCAAGACGCGCTGGGCGTCATCATTCGCAAGCCGCGCACGCCGGACTGGGTACGGGCTGAATATCAGAAGGAAGTGAAAGCTGATATCGGAGACCCTGGCATCTTCGGATGGTTCACTCGCGTGTTCGGCGGTGCATCGAAGAATCGCGTCAGTGGTCCGCTGTCGAAAGGCGCACGCGGCGAGGACGATCCGATCCCTGCTACGCCTACTGTGTTCGTCAACACGATGTACTTGAGCGATCCACGGACGAACAAGACTAATGAAACGGTCTACATGGGCGAGTGGAAGGACGGTTCTCCGCAGACACAGTGGTCCTATACCGTTAAACCAAACAAGCCGCTCTATCCGTTTAAGCGCATGATTGTGTGGGGCGGCGGGGCGCTGCTTTACGATGGACCGTCTCCCTACTGGCACGCCAAGTTCCCGCTCATCAAGCTCACACTCAATCCGTGGCCGAAAGCATGGCTCGGCAAAGCTCCGCTGTGGGATATCCTGCCGCTGGTCGATTCCCTGAACGCACTGCTCCGGGTGATCGATGACCATGCGGCGCAGGTGGCACAGCCCAGCGTTACCGCAGACCGCAACGTATCTCGGGCGGAACTCGATAAATTCAATTCGCGGACGCCTGGTGCCAAGATCCGCACCAATCTTGCATCTGGAAAGGGCATTCAGATCAACAATCCGCCGCCACTCGATCAGTCGCTCTGGCAGCACGTCAATTGGATCATCGACATGGCGAAGAATCTCGCGGGCACTGCGGACGTTTCGCAGATGGCGCAGCTCGCGCAGATCCCCAGCGACGACACCATCGACACGATCATGAAGGCCATGACGCCGGGAGCGCGGCTCCGTTCGCGCATCCTCGAAGGCTTCATGAAGGAACTCGCTGAGATGTACCTGTATTGCATCGCGGAGTTTGAGACGCTGCCAAAACGCATCGCGAAGTTCGGGCCGTCCGCAATCACCACTGAGGATATGGACTTCGATCCCAAGACGTTCATCCCCGACAACATTCCTGACGGCGATCCCGGCGACATCGCTTCGTTCACGGATGCGCTGGGGACTGACGAGCCCATGCCGCGCTATGCTCGCGCACGCCTCATGCTAGAATCGTTTGCCTACAACTACAAGCCTGGATCGCTGCTCAATAGCGCCGCGCAGCAGGACCGCATGGAAGATTTGCTGCTCTCTAAGATGGGCTATCTGTCCGTGTTCACGCTGATGGAGAACCTAGGCAAGATGAACTTCGCGCCTCCTAGCATCATCGTGCCTAACTCCGAACTGGAGCGCCTACAACTTCAGCAGCAATTGGGGATTGGTATGATCGCGAACGCGCAGGGCCGCAAGGCTACGGACTCCGCACCGCCGCAAGTGTCTAACGACGGCGGGGGCGACGTGACGTTGCAGACGAGTTAGTCACGCGATATTCCCCACCATTCGTACTTGGATAGATCGGTGTTGTCGGCCTCAAGTTGTCCGGTTAGACCGCGAACTCGGCATGATCCAGACGCCATTGACCCAGTGTCCGTGAAGATTCTCGCGCCGCAATCATAGACCGCGTATTCCGGCGAAACTATTGTTGGAGTGTCGCCTCGTATGTTTTGAACGTACAAATCTCCCACAATTCCGATGCGTGGAGAGTTACAGAGCGGGCACTGTTCGGGCACTTCCATAACGATTCAGGGTATCACAAGTTTAACCCAAACTTTCCCCTAACTTTATAGGTTAAATTAAGTCCTTTGTTTTCCCTCACTTGACAAGGTTTCTAGTTTTGCCGTATTCTCTCTGCTAATGGCTAACTCAGATCCTCTTTGGATCGAACACTCTGGAATGCAGAAGGGTGCGCTCGGGAAGAAAGCGAAATCTGCGGGCATGAGCACGATGGGCTTCGCCAAAAAGAAGGAAGATTCTCCCGGCAAGTTGGGCAAGGAATCGCGGCTCGCGGAGACTCTCTCGAAACTACGCCGCAAAGGAGCGACCAAGTGAAAGAAGAGAAGAAAGAGCACATGGGTAAGAAGCACCACGAGGGCATGGGTAAACACGGCGGTCAGCCCGGTCTCGGCAAGAAGGAAGTCGGCTTCTCAGGTAAGCTCGGCAAGAAGCACAAATCCTTTGGCAAGGAAATGTCTCCCGCAGGAAAGTAAGTGACCAGCCCCTCTCCATTCCCGTCGCCCCAAGCAGCCACCGCATCGCTGCCTCCGTTGCCGGATCTTTCGAGCAACTCGCAGAGCGCGGGCGGGGAACCACCGAATGCGCTGGCTTCGATCCTGAGCGGCATCGCTCCGGTCAAGAGCGCGGTGGACCAGATCAATCAGGCTTGCGCCTCGATTATCAAGTCGGGCTCGGTCCCAGGAGCGGAACAGATTTGCGGTCAGATTGTGGCAATGGCGACCTCGCTGCTGCCGATGGCCGCGCAGAACGCCTTTCAACCAGCCGGTGCCGGTGGGCCTCAGGGCGGTATGACGCCCATGCCTCCGTCGCCCGGTGGACCGCCGCCCATCGCAGGAGGTCCCCAAGGATAGCGCATGACAGCCAAAGAACTAGCCGAATATCTGGTGCAGGATGCGGGCCTCGATGCCCCGACCGTCGAAGTCATCATGAAGGGTCTTGTGAATGACAAGGTGAACGCCAAGGCGCAGACGCTCCTTCAGAAGAAGGACTATGACGAACTCGAACGCCGCGCCGCCGCTCTGGAGTTGAGTTACAACGGCACGCCCCAGCGCCCCGGCTCAAAGGCATACGAAGAGTGGTACGCCAAAAACAAGCCTGCTATCGAGGAGCTTCAGCGCAAGGCCGCGATCTATGAGGAACGGTTCGGGCCTCTCGACCCGAACACTCCCGTGAAGCCATCGGCAGCAGCAGCCGCCGCCACGACCACATTCAACGCCGAGGACGTCCAAAAGATCGTCAATGAGACCATCCAGAACAACTACGCGCCGCGCTGGTCGGACTTGCTGACCAACACCGGCAGCATCGTCCAGAAGCACATGCGCTCGGGCCGCAAGACCGACATCGATTTCAAGAAGCTGGGCGAGATCGCCGCCACCAAGAACGGTGACCTGATGGCCGCTTATGACGAATGGGATGCCCCTGAACGTCAGGCAGCAGAGAAAACACAGACCGAATCGGAGATCAAGCGCCGCGTCGATGAGGAACTTGCGAAACGTCAGACCCCGCAGTTCTTCCCGGCAGGTGCCGATGCGACACCCTCGACCCAGGGAATCACGCGCTCGACCGCAGATCGCAAGTACGACCGCAACAAAGTTGTCGAAGCCGCAGTTACTGGCAAATATGAGCCAGCGGTGCAATAGTAGGTAAGTTAAAGAAAGCAGGGTACTTATACGCCGGACACGCTCTCTCAAATTGAAGTAACCACGCGGCGCTACATCGACGAGCAGCCGAAATTGCGGGACTTGGTTTTCAACAAGGACCCCCTGATGTCCTTTCTCGACGAAAACTGCCTCGATGAAGTCGAGGGAGGTTCCACGTGGAACGACAACATCGAGTATGACGTCCAGGATGGCGGGTCGTACTCGAAAGGACAAGACCTCCCGGCTGACCAGCGCCAAATCGAGCAGCAGCTTCGGTTCGACCCGAAGTACCAAGCGGTTCTGATCCCATTCTACAAAGAAGACATCAAGGTCTTGAACAACGGGCCGCTCGCGGTGGTCAAACTGGTCGAAGAGCGCGTGGACAGTGCCTACATGCAGTTGGGCGCTCAGACCGCCTTGCAGCTTTACTTGCAGGGGCAGTCCGGCAACTACGTCAAGCTCATCAACGGCTTGATGGAGGCGCTTTCGGACGGAACCACGGCGGGTCTCGATGGCAACTCCTACCCGATCTACGGGACGCTGACCAGAGCCACTTATGGCGGCCGTATGCTCGCGCCCGCCCCGGTGACCATCACTGGCGCCATCACGCTGCCGATCATGGAGTCGATGTACCAGTCGGTCAACTACGGGTCTGGTGAATACGAGCCGAACATCATCCTCACTACCGTCAAGGGCTTCGGCTATATCCGCAACAACTACCAGACCCAGCAGCGGTTCCAGAACGTGACCGTCGCCAAGGGCGGCTTCCGTGGCCTGGAGTACAACGGCGCGGTGATCCTGGCCTCCCGCTACGCTCCCGGTTCGTACCTCGAAGCATCGAATGGCACAAACGACCGCGTGGCAACCCGGTACTTCACCTACACCACCAGCGGCGCTGTGACTTCCTACCCGGCTCTGACTGGGATCGGGAGCACCGGCGAATCGATCTGGTTCATGAACGCCCGCAAACCGATGATCAAGTACCGCATCTCGAAGAACGCGCCGTTCAACGGTTCACTCGACGATGACGGGTTCATCCCGAGCGCAGGCAATACCAAGATCGTCGGGAAGATCCTGCTGGCTCACAATTTAACGGTCCTTCCGGGTTATCATTGCTACGGAATGGGCTTCACAGGCTAAGTAAACAAAAGGACTTAAAGGAGAAAACGAATGGCTCAAGTATACCCTCGGATTCAAAATCCATTCATGCCCCAAGGGACGCCAGACAAGACCAATTCGCCCACGCCATTCTACGCTCCTGGCGAGATCGGCTCCGCGTTCAACGACCAGAGTTCGGGCGGCTCCTACCTCCGCGTGCGCCTGGATTCCGGCGCGACGTCCTCGACCTCCGTTGGCGCGGTCGCGGCGGGGCAACTGGCATTTTGGAAGGATCAATCTCAGGCGCTCGTCACTAATGACAAGAATCAGTGCGACGTCGGACCTTCGGGCGCGATCAATCGCGTGGCCGGCATCTTCCAGCTTGCGGTCACGGCGGCTCCGGGGATCAACGATGCCAACGGCAACCCCGTCACCTACGTCTGCGATCTGGTGATCCAGAAGCGGGCTTACCCGGTACAGGCGAACGGCACCATCCTGGCTGGCACCTACGCGATCGCGGACACCACCGCCAATACCGCCCGCGTTATCAGTCAGTCCACTGTTACCACGGCTCCCGTGAGTCAGGTGATCGGTGTGTGCGCGAACAGCGTTCTCGGCGCTCCGGGGCCTGCTAACACCACGCCTGTAGACATCAACATCGGCTTCGTAGACTAAGGAGAATCAGCATGGCCGCAGTCACTTTCGGAACCCCGGCACAGTCCCGGCACATCATTGGCGATCTGGTCATGCGGATCTACGTGGTCAACGGGGCCAGCGGGTCCACGTTGGTCACCGGATTGACCGATATCCTGTGGATCGACAACCAGAACTTCACGCAAGCTGGGACGGCTTCGCTCATCACCGGGATCAGTAATTCCAGCGGAACGCTTACATTCACCTCATCGAACACGATGGTCAACGAGGTCATCCAGGTCATCTCCAGGGTTGGATAGAGCCGTGTGGACAACTACGTTACTCTATCGAATCGCCTCCTAAGTCGCTGCCCTGCGATTGGGCCAGTCCTCGCTGGACAATTCGTTAATGACTCATGGAGAACGCTTCAGTCCCGCAACGAGTGGAGCTGGCGTCGACGTTCGGGGACCTTCGCGCCGCCGAACCTCTACCAGACTGGACAAGCCACCACGAATGTAGCGGCGGGCAACCCCAATCTAATCACCGGAACGGGCACGACATGGACCGCCGACATGATTGGATCGCAGATCCGCATTGGTGGACTGCTGTATCCCTATTACACAATCGTTGGGTTCTTATCACCCACATCCATCCTGATCGACCAGCCATGGGCGGGGCCGGATGTCACGCTTCAGCCCTATCAGATCCTCCAGATTTACTTCCCAGTCCCAGACGACTTCGGCTACTGGCTATACCTCATTTCGATCAAGGACGCCTACAGGTTGTGGACGAACGTAACAGAGTCCGACCTGGCAGTGATGGACCCGCAGCGCACCAACCAGGGCCAGACCTACGCCTGCGTCTTCCGCGACTACAATCAGTTGTTCGGCGGCAGCATCGGGCCAGTGCTTCCTGTGGCCGCTGTAGGGGCAGCGCCGATCTCTACGACGTCCACTGGCTTCTCCTATGTATCGAACGCCACTTACATCATCCAGGTCGTCCTGGGCGGCGTGAGCGGCACGGCAACCTTCCAGTGGATGCGGTCAGGACAGACGGCGTTCCAGCCCACCCAGACCACCTCCGATCTCGCACAAGACCTGATGGACGGGGTGCAGATTTACTGGCCAGACTCTGCGACCTACGTGGCGAACGACCTATTCGTCATCAACGCGCAGTCGGTTGTGACGCAATCGGGGCCGCGCTATGAACTATGGCCGGGGCCGACGTTCAGCGGATACCTCTATCCCTATCAGTACCTCGTGAAGGAATACGACCTGACCGTGGATGCGCCGTCGCTTCCGCCGTTCGTGGCGAATCGCGGTGAGGTGCTGATCGAGATGGCGCTAGCGAAATGCGCGACCTTTCCTGGTTCCGACATGGACCATCCGAATCCATACTTCAATTTGAACTTATCCCAACTTCATTACGGGCGGGCAATGGACTTGATTGAGGATATGGAGCGCAACGATCAAGAAGTTGGACAATCTCGCGTAGATTATCAGCAATATCCAATGTCGCCAAGTCCGTGGCTGGATGGGAGTTGGCAGCAAACGCACGCACCTTTTTTGAACGGTTAGAATAGAACGAAGGAGAAACACAATGGCCGAACCAAAAGCAGAGCAACCCGAATCGATGCCCGACACCAAGTCCGGTATCTGCACGCCCGCTGGATACAACGGGAAGGAACCCAAGTCCATCGACGCCCCGGTTAAGTCGTATCCTGGCAGCGGATCAATCGGCAAGGGATCGAGCAAGACAGGCGGGATGATCGAAGGCCCTGCCTCGGGCGGAAGCCGCAAGCGGTAACCGTGAGCCTTGCCTTATACGACTACTACGCTCGGGGCGCTGTCCACGCAGCTAGGCGTGCTGCTCGACGACACGTCCGAGTTGTACTGGACGCAAGCTGAGAAGTTCTACGCCATCCAGGAGGCGCTCCGGGTCTGGGGCGCTTTCACGAACTACTGGCGTGCGCGTGGCACGTTCAACCTCAACCCAGCGGCCTCTCCCTACTATGACCTCTCGGTAGTCCTGCCGACGCTCCGCACGCGGACGTGGACGCTCAACCAACTGACGCAGGAGATTCAGTTCGCCTGCCTCGAAGCGGCCAACGGCATCGGCGGGGCCGGGATGAGCGGGCAGATTAGCGTCACCTCTATTCTGCAATCCATCCAGCGAGCGCGGAACCAGTTTGTCATCGATGCACGTTTCCCGTATTCGGTTCTAACCGCCCCGGCCTCGCCGTCTTCACAGGGCGTGGTGCAGTTCACGCAGAGCGCGGTCTACGTCCATCGGGCAGGCTGGCAGGATAGTTTTACGGGAACATGGACGAACCTCTGGCGAGAGGATGCGTGGTCCATCGACAAGGCCGATCCGAATTGGACACTTGAACCCGGAAGCCCTGCGGTTTACTCCGAATCGGAACTATCACCGCTGCAACTTCAGGTTGCGCCTCCTCCTCTGAATGTTGGCTCAATGGAACTACTGGGCGTGCCCTCCATGCTGATCGACCTGACCAATCCAAATGCCACCTTCAACGTGCCAGACGAGTGGGTTCATGCAGTCAAGTACGCGGCGCTTCAGGATATCTTCTCGGCCGAGTCGCAGAACAAAGACCCGCTACGAGCTCAGTACGCTCAGATGCGGTATCAGCAGTCCATCGACTTCTGCAAGAATGCTCGCTCGATCATGCGGCTCCTAATCAATGGAGTTCCACTGCCTATCGATGCATTCGCGGCCATCGATGCGGGCTTGCCGTTCTGGAGGAACCAGCAGCAGCGCCCGCAATTGGCGGGCGTACTGTATGACTTCCTCGCGTTCGCCCCCACTCCCGATCAGGCTTACGGCATTGCTGCGGACGTGGTGCAGAGCGCACCGATCCCGCTGGTGGCTGGAGACTTCATTCCGGTGGGACCGGAGGACATTCCTCATCTGATCGACTACGCCACGCACTACCTGACGTTTAAGTGCGGCGGTCAGGAGTTCAAGGATTCCTTCGCGCAGTACGATTCGTTCCTCGATGCGTGCTCGATGCGCGGTGGAATTAACAAGGCGAAGATTCGTTACCTGACACCGCTGTTCGGTCAGCCGCAAGCGGAGTCCGCGATGCGACCGGACGCTATGGAGAAGGCCAGTGCCTGAGATCATTCGCGCACAGACTAGGCTTAACTGCTTAGGAATCGATTTGGTTCACCCAGTCGATAAGATGCCAGAGGGCTACTATCCGTACTTGTCGAATGCTCGCGTCGTCTCCGAGGGCCGGATAGATTCACGACCTGGCTTCACGCAGTTCAGCGGGCCTGCTCTGTCGAATTACCATTCAATCCGCCGTCTCAATGATGAGGATCTTTCCGAAGCTCCAAGCGGCTATATCTATGTGGCGGGTAATGGAACCACTTTAGAGGCCGGGGTCGAGAGTGCGTTGACGACTGTGGATACAGGATACTCCGGCGATCCCCTCTCCCTACTGACATTCCGTCCTGACGCATCTCCCGAGTCGTGGATGTACGTCTATGATGGGAACAAGCAATCGAAGGTAAATCCTGGGGGAACGGTTAGGGATATCGGAGTCGCACCGCCTCCCGGTCCAGTTGAGGCGACCTACGGGACTCCCGCGATCGCCACTATCGACGATGGTCAAGCGGTAACAGTTGGAGGAAATCAGTGGCTCACCATCGGTGACGTAATCGGCGGCGGTATTCCCGCGCTGCCGGCCACCTTAATCAATCGTGAACTGACTCCCACCGGAGGATCGGTGACATCGACGATCAACCAAATCGTTTACGATTCGGGATCAGTCGGCTGGTGCTGCATGAATGTAGTCACCTCCGACACTTCGGTGGATAACGAACCGATCTGGGCGGGACCTCGGATGAAGGTGATCCTCGGAACCGGAGGCGGTGCGGAGACCTGCTTGCTCCGTGAGATCCATCCTAAGATTCCAGATACAACACTCGCCGGAATTTATTACGATCCAGGTTCGAGCGGCCTGTGCACTGCGGTGCTGGCATCTTCCCCCGCTACTCTCGCCCGTAATTCGCTCATTGCAATTGGGAGCGAAGCGGTACGTGTTCTTTCGTTGAGCCTATCACCAGATGGATCTACCTATTCCATTCGATGCCGCACCACAGTCGGTCATGTCGCTGGGGAAACGGTGACGGGGTTAACGTCATGGTATGTCTTCACGATCAACACTCACACCGCGGGGGAAGCTGTATCCACGAACTGCCTAGCGGCTGTGGGTGCGGCATTTGGGAATAATTATGCCGAGATGATTCGGCTTGCCAATATCGATGCTTCGACGGCGAATGGACGCCCGATCTCGCTTGCAAACGACTACATGCACCTGTCGTTCCTGGCCTCGAATGCTCCGGCCATCGTTGCCATGGAAATCGGCATTGATATCGATGTGGCCACGTCTACATTGAATGTTCCACCTGCTTCGGATACGGACGCCTTCAGTAACAATTACATCCTCTGGACGCTAGCCCCGGAGCAAATCTTTGGGCCTGGAGGACCACCGTCTGGAGCGCCCGCGGGGCTGGTATGGAACGAGATTGTCGTCAAGCTATCGGAAGGCGTTAGATACGGGAATGACCCGACACGCACTCTCGCTTCGATCCGGGCACTAAAGATCAAACTGTACACCAGCAGTGTCGTGACACAGTTCTTTTTCGACTGGTGGTACGTCTTCGGCACCTATGGGCCTGAGATTCAGACTAGCGATCCCGCTGGTTATCTATATGCTTCCGCTAATCGTGATTCAACGACCGGCGCTGCTTCAGTAATCGGCCCTCCGACGCGGTATGAACTGAATCCACTTCGTGAGCAGGTGCTTGTCACGCCCTTGACCTCGACCGAGGTTGGGGTAGATTCGCTCGACGTTTATCGGCAAGGGGGGACGCTTTCCAATCCAACTTATGACGGAACCGTCGCGAACAATCCAGGCTCTCCGAACGTATTCTTGGACAACCAGCCGGATACGAGCATTCAATCGAGTCCCCAGGCGGATCTCACACTAATCCAGCCCTGGCCGGTAGTGGATCTTCCTTGGAGCGGCACGTGCAATGTGGTCGGGACCAGAGTAATAAACACGGGCGGCACAAGTTTCAACGTTAAACTACTCTCTGGTCAGGTCATTCTCATCAACGGAATTGCTTATCAGGTTTATGGACAGCCGGACAACTCGGCTCTCTTGAATCTGTTTACCTCAGGAGGGGTGCTTACCGGGGCCACGTTCCAAGTACAGTCTCCGACTCTCGGGGCACAGCCTATGCCGTTCGCATTTGGGCCGCTCGAAGGCCCGTTCGCTCCGGTGGCATTCGCGTTGGGTGACCCGCGCAGCCCAGGGACGCTTTATTATTCCAACTCAGCGAACCTCGATGGAGCGAGCGATAAGAACACGCTGGAAATCTGCGGACCTGGAGAACCCCTGATCTCTGGGGCGACATGGAATGGCATCGTCATCGTGGGATCGCGGGAGAATATCTATCTGGTTCGGTATACCTATCAGCAGACACCGCTGTTCCAATTTCAACGACTTCCTTCTCCTTCCGGTATGTGGTCACGCTGGGCCTGCTGTGCTGGACAGGATGGTGTGTACTTCCTGGGACGTGACGGTACCTATCGGGCGACCGATGGCGGTGTGGAGCGCGTGGCGTCTCCTGATCCGCGCCATGATCCTCTCTATCCGCTATTTCCTCATGACGGTCAGCCCGGAGCGGGAACTCCTGACATGGCCGCTGTGGATATGTCCCAGCTCGCAGCCCTTCGATTGAGTGCGGCGGATAACGACATCTATTTCGATTATTTGTCGGTGGGAAGCTAATGAGTCAGCCTGCTCCTACCATTCTCGGCGCTCTGGCATTGCCGCTTTCGCAGTCGGTACTACACTCCTGTAGACCAGGTCCTTATCTTCACGGTTCAGACAACTGGACCATCTCGGTGGAGATCGCCAGTTCAGTGGCTCCTCCTAATCTCGTAGCTTACAAGAACAATGTCCGTTGGATTGCTGGGCCTGCAACGACTCTCGTTCCGGTGTTTATCTCGGAGGCTTCAGTCTACATATACTACCGCGGCTCAGGAACAGTCATTGATATCGGATATCAGGCTCCAGACCTAAGCCTCAACTCCATCACGTTTGACATGAGCACGGGTGCTTTCGGAAGCGTAGTTCCAACGGGCGTCACGGTTCCTATTGGATCTTCCGGCATGGGTCTAACGAATCTCGCGATGCTAGTCCAGCCCAGCGGACATCTCGTGATGGTCTATTCGCAGTACGGGCTTCCGTTGTTCGCAATGACCTTCAGTTCCGGTTCATGGCACACTCCCATCGAGATCGATGATGGATCAGCACCGGCTTGGTACTTCGAGAACGCTGTCATAGACGGATCGGGAGATGTAGGGATCGTTTACGAGCAGGGGCTAAATATAGTGTTCCGTTCCGGGAACAAACTATATGCCCGATTCGACGGCACCTCAGTTCTCTCACGACAGACGACATCCATGCCGGCGCACCGCGATAGCGGGGTGTGGTGCGCTCCGCTTTACGATTCCACTTCAGACTCCGTGGTATTCCCCGCTCTTTCGGGCGCTGTAGTCGGCGGTGTTTCTCTCGATGGTCCCGTGTTGCTGATCGGAACGCCTTCCGCT
>Ga0210403_10000813_pt1 | contig 31014 bp, 28 predicted proteins | sample IncBWC19MmetaG_FD_150863 | JGI IMG/M metagenome (GOLD analysis project Ga0210403, IMG submission 150863) | Forest soil microbial communities from Barre Woods Harvard Forest LTER site, Petersham, Massachusetts, United States - Inc-BW-C-19-M | ecosystem: Environmental > Terrestrial > Soil >...
CGCGCTACCCCGACCGAGCCGAAGCGAGAAACAGCTCGGTGGGCTCTGAGAACCCCTTCAGACGCACCTCGCCGATGCGATCAAACTCGAGCCCGTCCGCGCCGTCCGCAACCTCCACCACAGCGCGCGTTACGAGCACCTCGCCGCCGCCCGCACGCGCCACCACACGCGCAGCCTGGTTGACATCGCGTCCGTAGTAGTCGCCGTCGCGGTACAACGCCTCGCCATGGTGAATGCCGATCCTGGGCGGCGGCTCCTGTGGCTGCACGCCGCCCTGGAGGTCCACCGCCCACCTGGTCAGCGCAACCGGGTCCGAGCCCACCACCATCACCTCGTCGCCCAGCGTCTTGATCACGCGCGCGTCCACCGGCAGGTTCTGCGCGACCGCCCGCACGAAGCGCTCCACCGTGCTGACGGCGGCCTCGTCGCCCTGCTCCACCGTCAGACGCGCGAAGCCTGCGAGGTCGGCAAACGCGATCGCCACGCGCAGCCGACCCTCCTCGAGCGTGTCCTCGGCGAGGTCAGCCTCCATGTGGCCGATCATGTCCTGCTCCACGAAATGCGCCAGCAGGCGCCCGTGGAGGTAGTTCATGAACGGCGCCGCGAACGGCAGCACCGCGCGCGTGAGGTCCTCCATCTCCTCCGCGATCTCAACGCTCGGCACACCCGCGCGCATCAGCGGCTCGTGCACGTAGAGGTGAATCAGGCGCACCTCCGCATCGGCGATCTGGGCGATCACCTGTCCGTATACGCGCAACAGCTGCAGCAACGCCTGCGGCGGGAAGCCCGCCTCGAGCACCGTTGCGGCGTATTTCAGCATCTGCAGGTCTTCGTCGTTGATCGCGTCCAGCGACAGCGGCGCGAGGCCCATCGTTGTGAAAATGCGCTTCACCAGCTCGCCGTCGAGCCCCGTCTCGCGGATGGCGTCCTCGAGCGTGTGGCCGCCCTCGGAGTTGCTCAGCAGGTTCTCGAGGGGCCCGATCGCCAGTTGGCCGTTGTCGCTGGCGCGCTTGATCTGCTCCAGCGTGTGGCCGCGCGAGCGCAGCCTCGCCACCACCCGCACATAGGCCTGCGCGGCGGGCGTCCAGCGGCCTTCATACCCGGGCACCAGGCCCTTGCCGACCCAGCGCCTGACCGTCGCGGGCGTCACCCCCACGCTACGCGCTACCTGAGCGAGCGTCAGCTCGCTTGCGTCGCTGGGGAGATCATCGCCGGGCGCGGTCACTCAGGGGCATGGCGAGATGGGCGTTCCCATACCGCGGAGTCTAAATGAGCGAACGCCCCTCCCGAGACGTCCGCGGCCCCGAGCCGGGGCAGCCGCCAGTCGGGCTGCGCGCAGCTCCCGCCGAAGTGCGTACCGAAGCCGCGGAGCACTGCGGCTTTCTACCGTGCGGCGACTCCCGAGGGTGCCCGATGGGAGCCCAAGGCCACCTTCACCGAGGAAGAGCAATGCCAGCCACATACGTCGGGCAGCGTCACATCGTCGACTCGCTCCGTTCGCGCTCCCAGCAACGCCGAAGCGCCTGGATGGGCGTTGCCGGTCTGCTCGTGCTCGCGGGCATCGTGGTGGCGCTGGTAGCGGCCAATCTCGTGGCCCAGAACGACAGCCAGCGCGCCCGCTCCGCCTTCGCCTCCTCAGCGCGAGAGATCGCCTCCACATTGACGCTCTCCATTCAGCACGAGGAAGACCTTGTGGTGAGCGCGCGCGCCTACCTCGTCGGCAACCCAGCCTCCACCACAGCCCAGTTCCAGCACTGGACCACGGCGGTGGCCGCGTTCGTCCGCTACCCCGAGCTGGAAGGCGGGGGCGAGGTGGTGCTCGTGCCGGCCGCACAGTTGCCCGCCTTCGCGGCGCGCAAGGCCGCCGAACCGGCGAGCCCGCTCTCCGCTGGTCATCCCTTCGAGGTGCTGCCATCAGGTAGGCGTTCCTTCTACTGCCTCGTAGCGCTTGCGTTTGTTCGGCACCCCTCCCCCGCCACCTCCGCGCCGCCCGGTCTGGACTACTGCGCCGCAGACCGCAGCCTGAGCACAGCGTTCCTGACGGCACGCGACTCGGGGCGAAACTCATACATCCCCTACCGCTCCGGGCCCACCGAGGTGCTTACGATCGAGGCTCCGGTGTACCGTGGCGGTGGCGTCCCGGGAACTGTCGCCGCGCGGCGCGCGGGCTTCCTGGGTGCCTTTGGCACCACGGTGGTGCCCAGCGTGCTGCTGCAGACCGCGGTGCGCAGCCACCCGGGCATAGCGGTGGAGTTCCGGTACGGCGGCGCGTCCTCGGCAATTGCGTTCCGCTCCGGCGCGGCCGCACGCGGTGGGCACTCGGCCACGGTCCGCCTGGGCTACGGCTGGACGATGACCGCGTCTGGCAACGCTACCTCTCCCGGCGTGCTCGCCGACTCGAAAGCCGAGATCCTGCTGATCGCGGGCACCCTGGTCAGCGTGCTGCTGGGGCTGCTCGTGTTCGTGCTCGGCACGGGCCGCGCGCGTGCCGTTGCGATGGTGGGCGAGAAGACCAAGGAGATCTCCTACCGCGCGCTGCACGACACGCTCACCGGACTGCCCAACCGCGCGCTCGTGCTCGACCGCGCCGAGCGCATGCTCGCACGCGCGGGGCGCGAGCCGAGCGGGGTGCCCGCCGCCCTCTACATCGACATCGATCGCTTCAAGGACGTCAACGACACCTTCGGGCACGCCGCCGGCGACCGCCTGCTGCAGATCGTTGCCGAGCGCCTGCGCAGCGTGGTGCGCGACCAGGACACTGTGGGTCGGCTGAGCGGCGATGAGTTCGTGGTGCTGTTGGAGTCGGCCACGCGCCACCTTCCCCCCGAGCTCGTGGCCGAGCGCGTCATTGCCGCGCTGCGCCGGCCGATGACCCTCGAGCAGGGCAGCCGGCCCTTCGCCGCCACCGTGAGCGTGGGCATCGCCACCGGTGTGCGCTCCAGCGCCGATGAGCTGCTCCGCGACGCGGATCTTGCGCTCTACACCGCCAAGGCCGCGGGCAAGAACCGGGCCGTGCTGTTCCACGCGAGCATGCAGAACGCGGCCGCCACGCGCAGGCGATTGGAGGTGGAGCTCGACGAAGCGCTCGAGGGACGACAGTTCTTCCTGCTCTACCAGCCCATCGTGGATCTTCGGAGCAACGGAGTGTTGGGCGTGGAGGCGCTGATCCGCTGGCAGCACCCTGAGCGTGGGGTGGTCGCGCCCGACGAGTTCATCCCCTTCTCCGAGGAGACCGGGCAGCTCATGGCGCGCGGCCGATGGGTGCTCCAGGAGGCATGCCGCCAGTCCGCGGAGTGGGCAGCTGACGGCCACCCAATGAGCATCTCCGTGAACGTGTCCGCCTACCAGCTCGACCGAGATGAGCTGCCGCAGGACGTACTGCGAGCGCTGCAATCCTCCGGGATCGAGCCGAGCTCGCTCACGCTCGAGATCACCGAGACCGCGCTGATGCGCGACGTGTCCGGCGCCGCCTCGCGGCTGCGCGGGGTACGCGAGCTGGGCGTGCGCGTGGCGCTCGACGATCTCGGCACCGGCTCCAGTGCCCTGGCCTACCTGCGCGCCTTCGCCCCCGACGCGCTCAAGATAGACCGGAGCTTCATCGCCGGCATGAACGGGTCCATGGAATCGGCGGCGATCATCCGCACGCTCGTCGAGCTAGGCAAGCTGCTGCAGATCGACACTCTCGCCGAGGGCATCGAGGAGCCTGAGCAGCTCGCCCAGCTGATAGCCGCCAACTGCGAACAGGGGCAGGGGTTCCTGTTCGCAGAGCCGCTCGCCGCCGAGGAGCTCGAGCGCTATCTGAGCGCGCACGCGGGCGAGCGCGGCGCGGGCACCACCGCTTGAGCTGCCGCTCGGCTCCTCTAGAGTCGCGCCGATGCCCGGCCGCGAGCCCATCCACCTGCGCCCCACCGCGCCGCTCGGCGAGCGCGTGCTGCTCCCCGGCGACCCGGGCCGCGCGCTTGCGCTCGCCCAGGCGCTGCTGGAGGAGCCGCGTATGTTCAACCATCACCGCGGGTTGTGGGGCTACACCGGCACAGCCCCTGACGGCGAGCCGCTCACCATCCAGGCCACCGGCATGGGGGGCCCATCGGCGGCGATCGTGCTCACTGAGCTGATTGCCCTCGGGGCGCAGCGCGCGGTACGCGTTGGGACCTGCGGCGCGCTCGCCGCGGGGCTCGCGCTGGGCGAGCTGGTGATCGCCCAGGAGGCCATCGCCGCTGACGGCACCTCACGCGCGCTGGGCGTGCAGGAGCGGGCGGTGGCGGATGAGGCCCTGACCGCGGCTTTGCTGCGCAGCGCTCCGGGGGCGAGAGCGGGAGCGGTGGTGAGCGTGGACCTGTTCTACGAGACAGGAGCGCCGGGCGCGGGACACGACGCGCTGGCGGTGGAGATGGAGGCCGCTGCGCTGTTCGCGGTGGGCGCCGCCGCGGGGGTACCGGTCGCTTGCGTTCTCGCGGTGTCCGACACGTTCGACTCCACCGGCGCGCGACAGCGCATCGACGACCATTCGCTGCTCGCCGCAGCCGAGCGCATGGGCTCCGCTGCGATCGCCGCGCTCAGTGACTGAGTCGGCCCGGTTTCGCTTTGGCCTTGGCGGGTCTCGCTTTGGGCTTGGTGGTTTTGGCTTTGGCTTTGGCCGGCGTGGCCTTGGCCGCTGCAGGCGCGACCCTCGCCGCCGCGGGCCTGGCGGCGCCCGCGAACGCCTTCTCGAGCCTCGCGGTGAGCGCGCTGATCTGGGCCTCGATCGCCGACAGGCGCGCATCCACGCCGCTCGGCGCGAGCGCTCGGTCGAGGCGGTCCAGGCCATCCTCGATCGCCTCCAGCCGGTGCGACACCGCGCGCAAGCGCCGCGTGAGGCGTTCGACGTCGGCCGAGGACGGGATGTTCAGCGCCCCCAGCGCCACCTCCTGAGCCTGGGTGGCCTTCTCGCGCGCATCGAACGCGCGCCCGATAGCGCCGGTTAGCAGGGGGTTTTCAAGGAGGTCGGAGAGGGCCTTGCCGAGTCGATCCTCGGTGTTGGCGCCGAGGCGGTCACGCAGGCTCTTTGCGGCGTTGCTCGGATCGGACATCCTCTGCTCCCGTGGTCGAGTCGAAGGTCCCTGCAGTAAACGGGCCCCGATGATTGTTGCGGACCCGCAGCGTCACGGGAAGGATACGGTGCGCCTGTGCCCGAGCGCCTTTTCGTCTTCCTGCAGATGGAGTTCCCGTGGGCCCTCGGGCCGGCGGAGGGGCGCTACCTGCTGCGGGAAGGCGAGCACGCGGAGCCGGAGCGTGTTGTGGTGCTGGGCACGCTCGCCGCGCCAAGGCTGCTCGTCGATCGCCGCTCGATGAGTCGGCCGGGAGCCGCCTCGCAGCGACCGTCCTCGCTGCGCGGGCGCTGGGCAGAGCGTGGCGGGGGCCGCCCTGCCACACCGCAGCCGGCGCCCGTGGCCACCACGCGGGCCACCGTGGTGGATCCAATTTCGCTGTCCGCCGAGAGCCAGGCCCGCGCGTGGCTGGATGAGCTAGATCGCGAGCGCGAGGTGCTTGCTGCGGCCGCAGTCATCAACCGCGTGCTGCACGCACACCGGGTCGCCTCTGCCGACCCCTACGTGCACGAGGTCTCCCCCACCCAGGCGCTCGTGATCAGGGCCGGTTGGGGCGAGGGCGAGCAGGTGGCGGACGGCGCCTGGCTGCACGCCCGGGAGCTCCCCTGGCCGCCTGGGGGCAGACGCTCGCGTCGCGGCGCGCGCAGAGACCGCTCCGCCGTCCTGCGCCCTCAGGAGCGTCTGGCCGCGCTGCTCGGCGGGCGCACCACCATGCTGCTGTGTGAGGAGCTGGCGCTGCGCGCGCGCCTGGACCTCGACCAGGAGCGCTTGGCGCACGCTGCGATCCAGCTGGAGGACGCGTTCGCCGCAGCGCTCGCGGAGGTGCGCTCCGAGGACCGCCAGGACCTCGCGATCCGCCTCGCCGAGCTCGAGCAACTCCACCCCCAGGTTCTCGAGCAAGCGCGCGCGGCGCTGAGCGGCAGCGGCTCGGAGCCAGAGGAGGAGACGGTGGCCCACGCGCTGGAGCGCCTTGAAGCGATGCTGCGGGCTCGCACGGCGCCGGGCTTCCATCGGTAGGAGCCCACAGCGCCCGGCGACGATCCCGCGCAAGCGCTCGGCCGCACGTAGAGTGATGGACGATGGACCCGACGGCCACAGCGATCGGAACCTGGAGCGGCGGGCGCTTCATGCACTTCGGCGAGCCCTTGGCGGATGACCGCCTGACAGCGCTGCTGCGGCCGGGCGCGGGCATCGACACCGCGATCACCGCCGACGTGTACGGCGCGGGCGAGGCCGACCGCCTACTCGGCGGAGCGCTCGCCGGCATCGACCGCGACAGCTACTGCCTTGTGGGTGCGGTGGGGCACGACTTCTACACCGGCCAGCGCGAAGGCGCCAAGGGCTTTCCCCGGTTCACCGACCCGAGCCTACGTGGGCCCGATGGTTACGCCGCCTACCTGCGCATGGCCACCGAGCGCAGCCTCGAACGCTGCGGCGTGGATCGCTTCGACCTGCTCCTGCTGCACAACCCGGACCGCGCCGGCTACTCAAGTCCCGCCGTGTGGGAGGGCATGGAGGCGCTGCGTGAGGCCGGCCTCACGCGACTTCTGGGGGTCGCTCCCGGCCCGGCGAACGGCTTCACGCTCGACCTGATCGACTGTCTGGAGCGTTTCGGCGCGCAGATCGACTGGGCCATGATCATCCTCAACCCGCTGGAGCCCTGGCCGGGCGAGCTGGCGCTCAAGGCCACAGCCGCCCACGACATGAGCGTGATCGCGCGCGTGGTGGACTACGGCGGCGTGTTCCATGACGACGTGCTCCCCGGGCACTCCTTCGCTGAATACGACCATCGTAAGTTCCGCCCGCCGGGGTGGGTGGAGGCGGGCCGAGAGAAGCTAGAGCTGCTGCGCCCCTACGCCGAGCGCCACGGCCTGACGATGCTGCAGCTGGCCTGCGCGTGGGACCTCGCCCACCCCTCTGTGCGCTGCGTGGCGCCCACGCTGATCCAGGAGAGCGGCGCTGCCGCGCGAGCGGTGGAGGACAAGCGTGCCGAGCTGGCCGCCGTGCGAGCGGAGTGGTCGGCCGCGAGCGGCAGCGCGCTGCTGAGCGACGAGGAGGTGCTTGCGATCGGCGCCGTCGGCGACAACACCGGCACGATGGCGCTGAAGGGCGCGAGCGTCGAATACGAGGGCGCGCCTCTGGCGGACCGCTGGAGCCTCGACGAGGAGCTGCTGGCCGTGGCCGCGCGCTGGGGCATCGATCCCGAGCGCGACCTCGGCCGGCTGACCCCCGCACCGACCGCGAGCTGAGGAGGTCGCGGTCCAGCCGCGCCTAGCTCACAGCTGGGCCGAGAGCGGCAAGCAGGCCCTGCAGCTCGCCGACCACATCGCCCCGCAGGCGCACCTCGGCGATGTCGTCAAGCGGTGTGGTGCCCTGCGTGAGGATCGCCACAGCGCCGCCGCTTGCGTGCGTCAGCCGCGGCAGGCCGGCCACGGGATGCACTTCCAGCGAGGAGCCGATGCACAACAGCAGATCGGCGCCCTCGCACAGCTCGCGAGCGCGAGCCAGCGCGCGCTCGGGCAGCAGCTCGCCGAACAGCACCACATCGGGCTTCAGCGGCCCGGCGCAGGCCTCGCAGCGGGGCACGCCGTCTGCATCGGCGAGCATGCGCGCCCGCGCGTCGGCGATGGGCACGGCACCGCCGCACTCCGGGCACGAGCAGGTGGCGATGCTGCCGTGGACCTCCACCAGCGTGCCAGTGCCTGCGCGACGATGGAGCATGTCCACGTTCTGGGTGATCACGGCGTCGAGGTGGCCGTCACGCTCCATGGCCGTCAGCGCCCTGTGCGCGCCGTTGGGCTCCTTGCCGCCGAGCGTGGCAAAGCGCTCCCCGTAGAAGCGCCAGAAGCGCACCGGGTCATCGCGAAAGGCGTCGATGTGCGCAACCTCCATCGGGTCCACGTTCTCCCAAAGGCCGGTGCCCGGCGAGCGGAAGTCGGGTATGCCCGACGGCACTGAGATCCCAGCGCCGGTGAGCGCCACCACCGAGCGCGCCCCGCGCACGAGCTCCGCCAGCCGTTGCAGCTCGGAAGCCACAGCCGGCGCGGCAGGCCCGCTCGCCGCCGCGGGACTCACAGCGATCGGACTCTCCGCGGCGGCGCTCACCGGCCCTGGAAGCGCGGCGCGCGTTTACCGAGGAAGGCCGCGATCCCCTCCTTGGCGTCGGCGCCGGCGAACACCTCGGCGAAGGCCCGCTTCTCCGCCTCGATGCCCTCGTCGAGGTCACCCGCGCCGGAGATGCGCTTGATCTGCGCAACCGCCAGCGGCGCCTGGCCGGCCAGCTTGCGCGCCCACAACAGCGCCGTGTCCAGCAGTTCGTGGTCCTCCACCAGCCGGTTGACCAGCCCCAGCTCGAACGCTTCCTCGGCGAGAATGGGGTCGCCCACGAGGTTCATCTCGAGCGCCTTGTTGACGCCCACCAGCCGCGGCAGCCGCTGCGTGCCGCCGAATCCCGGGATGATGCCGAGCTTGATCTCGGGCTGCCCGAACGTGGCCGAGCGCGCAGCGATGCGCACGTCACAGGCCATGGCGAGCTCACAACCACCGCCGAACGCGAGCCCGTTCACGGCCGCGATCGTGACCACCCCGTCGGCTTCCAGCTCGCGGAACAGCGCGTGCGCGCCGTTGATCAGCTCGGCGCCTGAGGACTCGTCCATCGTGGTGAACGCCTTGATGTCTGCGCCCGCGCAGAACAGGAACGGGTTGGAGGAGGCGATCACCAGAGCCCGCACCGGGCCGCTCTTGACGCTGGCCCAGACCTTGCCGAGGTCCTCCACGACCTGCGGGGAGATGGAGTTCATCTGGCCGTTGGCCAGCCACGCGATGGCCACACCATCGCCACGGGTCTCCAGCTTCACCACCTCTGCGGGCTGCTCGGCGTCGGGCTGCGGGTAGGCGTAGAAGCCCTGCCCGCTCTTCTGCCCGAGTCGCCCCTGGGCGACCAGCCGGCGCAGGATGGTGGGCGGGGCGAAGCGCTCGCCGTGACGCTCCTCGGCGCTCTCCATACGCTCGAGCACCGTGTCCAGGCCTTCCACGTCGGCCTTCATGAAGGGCGGCATCAGACCGCGTCGCGGGTCAAGGCCCGCGCCGGCCATCATCCCGAAGTCGATGTCGCGGTGCGTGGCCACCCCCTCCTCGAGCACCAGGCAGGCCTCGAGGAACGTCTTCAGCGACAGCAGCTCCACCAGTTGGGCCACGTCGGGCTCCGCCTCGCCGGGCAGGTTGGCCTCGCCCTGCGGGTCGTAGAAGCCGTCTCCCCCCGTCTTGGCTCCCAGCTTTCCGTCGGCCACCAGCTTCTGCATCCCCTTGGGCACGTAGAAGCGTTCCTCACCGTAGGACTCGACGAGGTGCTCTGCCACGTGCAGCACGGTGTCCAGGCCGAGCAGGTTGACGAGGTGGTACGGGCCCACAGGCACGACCCCCGCGGCACCCACGCCCTCGTCGATCTTCTTGATCGACAGGCCCTGCTCCTCCTGCGCGCGCCACACCTCCGCGATGCCCGAGTTGAGGATGCGGTTGACCACGAAGCCGGGCACCTCCGCGCAGGTGATGGGCTGCTTGCGGATGGCCTGGGCGAAGGTGACTGCGACGCTCACGGTCTCCGCAGAGGTCTCCTCGCCCTCCACGATCTCGATCAGCGGCATCAGCGATGCGGGGTAGAAGTAGTGGAAGCCGATCACCTTCTCGGGCCGCAACGTGGCTTCGCCCATCTCGGTGATGGACAGCGAGGACGTGTTCGATGCGAGCACCGCGTGGCCGGGGGTGGCGGCGTCGAGCTCGGCGAACACAGCCTGCTTGATCTCCATCCGCTCGGGCACCGCCTCCACCACGAAGTCAACCCCACCGAAGTCCGCATAGGAGGTGGTGCCGCTGATGCGCGCCATGATCTCCTCGAGCTGCGCCTCGGCCTGCTCGGCGGTGATCTTCCCCTTCTCCGCGAGCTTGCCCACCTGGCCCTGGGTGACACTGCGCGCCTCATCGAGGCCCGCCTGCACGAGCGCGTCGTCGATGTCCTTGAGCACTACGGGGAACCCCGCGGCGGCGATCGTCTGGGCGATCTGGCCACCCATCGTCCCGGCGCCCACGACGGCGGCTTTGAACACGAACATGCTTTTCGGTCTCCTCTGGTGGTGGGGGATCGGGAGCCTAGCGTCGCGGGCGCCACGCCGCACCTCTCGCCCGCCGCGGGGGTTTCAAGGGGCGAGTGCTCGATCAAATCGGAGGCTAGGAGGCTTCATGGAGTCGTTCCAGCTGATTGCCAGGACACGGGGCGACGACCTCGAGACGGCGGACCGTGCGCCCTGCCGCCGACGCCGGCGTGCGCGGCGCCGGCCGACGCGGCCCCTGCTGGGCGCGCTTGCCCTCATGGCGCTCGCGCTGGCACTCGCCGCGCCTGCCCGCGCCGCCTCGCTGCCGGTGGTGGCGACGGAGTCGGCGCACGAAGTGAGCTTCGGCTCAGCGGTGCTCACAGGGTCGCTGAACCCCAACGGGAGCGACACCTCCTACTACTTCCAGTACGGAGTCACACGCGCATACGGCGGCCAGACCGCAATTGCCGACGCGGGCGCCGGCACCCACCCTGTGAAGGTGATGCTGCCCGTCGCGGGCTTGCAGCCCCTGACCGTCTATCACTACCGGCTCGTCGGCGTGAACGGGGCGGGCGCCACGATCGGAGCGGATGCCACTCTGCTGACGAGCAAGGTGCCGCTGTCGCTGCAGATCCTCGCCTCGCCCAACCCCATCGCCTATGACGGCGACGTGCTCATCCAGGGCACGCTCTCGGGCACCGGCAACGCCAACCGCGAGGTCGTGTTGCAGGCGGACCCCTTCGGGTCCAGCGCGGGTTTCGTAAACCTCGGCAACCCGGAGCTGACGGACGCCGGCGGCGGCTTCTCCTTCCCGGTCATCGGCCTGATCGAGGTGACGCAGTTCCGTGTGGTGAGCGTGACAAGCCCGGCGGTGGTCAGCCCGGTCACGGTGGAGAGCGTGGCGGTGCGCGTCGTGAGCCACATCGCCCGCGCCCGGCGCAGCGGCTTCGTGCGCATCTTCGGCACCGTCACCCCGGCCGAGGACGGCATGCAGGTGGCCATCCTGAGGACCGTTCACGGTCGCGGCGTGCTCGTGGCGGGCACCAACCTTCGCCACCACGATCCCACCACCTCAACCTTCAGCCGGGTGGTGCCGGCGCGGCGCGGCGTCTACAGGGTGCTCGTGCGCGTGACCACCGGCGCACAGGTTTCGAGCTACGGGCAGCCGCTGCTGATCGGGTAGCCGCGGGGCATGCTGGTCATCGGATAGCCGCGGGAATGATGCCGATCGAGTGGCGCGGAGGACGTGGGGGAGTTACGAAAACGAACTGAGTGCGCAATGGTATTTACGCCGTAGATACCATTGCTACCGCAGTCTTCCACGAGCAACACAACCCTTCCCCTTTAGATTGGGGATCCAGGAGGGCGCACATGTGCGCCCTCCCCGGGGCGCCGCATGCGGCGCCCCGCAGGGGGCGCATGCGCCCCCTGAACAGCCGACATCAGCCTCGCTCTAGACGGCGACGGCCGTCGGCTCCTCCACGCGCCTCGGCAGCAGCGTTTCGCGCGCGATGACGAGGCGCTGGATCTGCGAGGTGCCCTCGTAGAGCTGCATGATCTTGGCGTCGCGGAAGAGCTTCTCCACGGGGTACTCCTTGATGAAGCCGTAGCCGCCGTAGACTTGCACGGCGTCGGTTGCCACCTTCATCGCGGTGTCAGCTGCGAAGCGCTTGGCGTGGGAGGAGACGAGCGTGTTGCGTTCGCCGTTGTCCAGCATCGCCGCCGACTTCCACGTCAGCAGCCGTGCAGCTTCGATCTCCGTGGCCATGTCGGCGATCATGAACTGGATCGCCTGGTGCATCGCGATCGGCACGCCGAACTGGACGCGTTCGCGGGCATAGTCGGTGGCGAACTCGAAGGCCGCTCGCGCGATCCCCGTGGCCATCGCGGCCACACCCGGCCGCGTGCGGTCGAGCGTCATCATCGCGAGCTTGAAGCCCTTGTTTTCCTCGCCGAGCAGGTTCTCCGCGGGAACCTCCACGTCGTTGAAGGAGATGGTGGCGGTGTTGGAGGCGCGCTGCCCGAGCTTGTCCTCCTTCTTGTCCACCACCACGCCCCAGTCGCGCTCCACCACGAACGCTGAGATGCCGCGATGCCCGGCGTCCTTGTCGGTCTTGGCGTAGACGGTGTAGTAGTCGGCGTAGCCGCCGTTGGTGATGAAGCACTTGGAGCCGTTGATGACGTACTTGTCGCCCTTGCGCACCGCGGTGGTGCGCATGCCCGACACGTCGGAGCCCGCGTCCGGCTCGGTCAGGCAGAAGGATGCGAGCTTGGGCGCTTCGGTGAGCATGCCGAGGTACTTCTTCTTGACCTCCTCCGAGCCGCCCAGCGCGATTGGAGCGGTGGCCAGGCCGTTGCAGCCGAGCGAGGTCTGGATCCCCGAGCAGCCCCACGAGAGCTCCTCCTCGATCAGGCAGCCGTCGAGGTAGCTCGCGCCGGCGCCGCCGTACTGCTCCTCGATGTGGCTGTTCATCAGGCCGACCTCCCAGGCCTTCTTGAGTACGTCCTCGGGCCAGGTGCCCTCCTTGTCGTACTCCCAGGCAACGGGGCGAATCTCTTTGACCGCGAAGTCGTGCGCCATCTCGCGCAGGCTCTTCTGCTCGTCTGTGAGCGTGAAATCGACCATTCTCGGTTCTCCTAACGGGCTGGCGCGTGCATGTAGATTGACTGGTCAGTCAATCTAGGCTCCGGAGGGTAGCGGAGAGCAGGCCGATCGGCAACAATCAACGCGTGCATGGAGCGCTGGTGACCGTGGTGCCCGGCATCGCCGAGAACGGCTTGAGCTTCGTGGTGTTTGGGACGGTGGCCTTCTCGCTGGTGATGTCGCTGCTGTTCCTCGTCACGCGCGGCAACGACAGCATGTACGACCACATCGGGGAGGGTGGGCTCTCACGCGAAGGCGAGTACCGCAGCGCGCCTGTGACGGCTCCGCCCGACTCCGCCGCGACGCGGGCCGAGCGCGAGCGGGAGATCCGCCAGATGCTGAACGCGCGCAGCGAGCGACTCGTGCGAAACGGCCAGCCGGCGCTCGATGTGGACGCCGAGACTGCCCGCCTGCTGGCGCCGGCAGCGTCCGCCGGCGGACACGACCCGGGGCTGGTGGAGGAGGTCCGCCAACTCGTGCTCGCGCGTAACGAGCGGCGCGTGCGCCAGGGCCTGCAGCCCCTCGAGGTGGATGCCGAGGTGGCGCGCACCCTGCAGGAGCTCGACCCGTGAGCACGCGCTGCCCACGGTTGGGTATAAACCGCAGATGACCAGCGTTCGTCGCTTCCAGCTCGACGAGCTGACGCTTCGTCCGGGCACCTACTTCAACCCCCAGACCGAGATCATGATCGTGGTCGACGACTCACCCGAGGTCGACCACGAGATCTTCGAGGGCGAGGAGCTCGAGAGCTCCGATTGGGTGCTGATCGCCGAGGACACCCCAATCGACGAACACAAGCGCGACGAGCTCGTGGAGCGCTTCCAGCGAAGCCATCAGGCGGGGGACGACGAGGACCACCTGTCCGAGCTCGATGAAGACGACGAGCTCGATCCGGACGAGGATGAGGACGACGAGCTGGACGGCGTGGACGACCTGGAGCTCCACCGCGAATGAGCGCCGAGCTCGCGCGCGCAACTACGGCACGCGGGCATGTGTTCGGAGGGTGTGCCCCTCCCTCGGCGCCGTCTTGCTGCAAGCGTCCCTGCAGCGCCGACTGCTCCCGCGCGTAGCATCCGCGCGGTGCGCGCCAGGCGTCAATGGGCGCTCGTCCTGGGAGCTCTCGCCCTCGGCGGCGCCATCGCCCTCCCGACCCCCGCCGGTGGGCAGTCCACGGCGCGGCGCTCCACCGCGCGCCACGTCGCAGGCGCCGCCCCGACGGTTCCCACAGCGCTCGCGCGCCTTTGGCGCAGCGGTGCGATCGCCGAACCCGCGTACCGGCAGTACCTCTCCGCCTACACCTCCGCGGTGCGGTCGCTCGGACGGCTGAGCGGCACCCGCGCGGTCGAGCTCGGCGCCGTCGTGGCCAATGTGCGCGCGATGGCCGCGGCCGGCGAGCTCGCGCCCTCGCGCCTGCCCGCGCTGTTCCTCACGCTGGAACGCAATCGCCGCTGGTGGACCACCGAACCGCTGCTTTCCAGTGGCGCGCGGGTGAGCTTCCCCGGGAGCGAGCTCGTGTGGGAGTACTACCCGGGCCAGGGGATCGAGATCCAGTGGCTTGCGACCTTCGGCGAGGCCAACGGCTTCTTCCTCTCAGGCCACGAAAACGCGAACCTGCGCCAGCTGCTCGGCGAAGCGATCCCGCTGGCGACCCAGCGCGCAGGGGGGATCGCCTGGGAGTACCTGTTCCACTTCGACGGCGGCGTGCCGCCGTGGACGAGCGGCCTCTCCCAGGGCACCGGCCTGCAAGTGCTTGCGCGCGCGTGGTCGCGCTTCAAAGAACCGTCCCTGCTTGCAGCCGCCCAGCAGGCGCTCGGCGTCTTCCAGCAGGCTCCCCCGCAGGGCGTGCGCGTGAGCACGCCCGCTGGAGCCACCTATGCGGAGTACACCTATGCGCCGGCCGACAGGATCCTCAACGGCTTCATCCAGGCGCTCGTGGGCATCTACGACTACACCTCGATCACCAAGGACCCGCTGGGGCTGAAGCTGTTCGAAGCCGGCGACGCCGAGGCGCGCGCGGAGGTGCCCCACTACGACACGGGGGCATGGTCGCTCTACGACCAGTTCGGCGAATCCAACCTCAACTACCACGAACTCCTCACCGAATTCCTGCAGCACCTCTGCGACCGCACCCGCCGCGGCCTGCCGATCGCGGCCCCGGCCACACAGCCGAGCGCCACGACGCCCACCGCTACCACGCCCACCGCCCCAACCAGCACGACGCCCACCACCGGGGGCGCGAGCGCACCGGCCGCCGCGGTCACCGCCCAGGCCTACCCCACTCAGATCCCCGGCGACGACATCTACTGCGCTACCGCGCAGCGCTTCACCGGCGATCTCGGCACGCCACCGGCGATCGCGCTGCTCTCCAGGACCCTCCGCGGCGGCACGCGCGCGGGCGTGCAGATGTCGCTGTCGAAGATCTCGACGGTCGAAATGACCATCCGCCAGCGAACCCGCGTCGTGTGGAGCAACAGCGCCACGGTGGAACGCGGCAGGCCGCGCTTGCTGTGGGTCACGCCGGCCCGCGGCGGCACCTTTCAGGTCACGCTCACCGCGCGCGACCTGGCCGGCAACTTCGCCACAGCCAATGGCACGATCGTGGTCGCCCACCACTAGCGGGCCCCGCTCCTAGACTTAGGCGCGAGTGACCGCCATCCACACGCTCCCTCCCAGAGACGATCGGGCATGACGCGCCTGGTGCACGCCTGGCGGGCACTCGAAGCCGAGCAGCGGCTGGGCGCGCTGGCGGCCCTGGCCCTGCTGGTGACGATGTTCTTCCCGTGGTACGGGCTGCAGAGCCTCAACCGCAAGAGCGGCGCGATCTACTCGCACAGCATCAGCGCCTTCGGCGACGTGTCGTTCGTGGAGGCCGCGATCTTCCTGGTGGCGGCCGGGGTCATGGCGATGCTGTTCGCGCGCGCGGAGGGCCGCGACTTCCGCCTGCCCGGCGGCGACGGCACGGTCGTGCTGCTCGCCGGCGGCTGGGCCGCGCTGCTGATCTTCTTCCGCGTGTTCAGCCGGCCCTCCGGCCACGGCTATCCCGTCGGCATCGAGTGGGGCTTCTTCCTCGCGTTCGTGGCCGCCGGCGGCCTCGCCTACGCGGGATGGCGGATGCGCGCGGCCGACCGCCCCGAACCGCCGCTCACGCGCCCGCGGGCGCCCCGTCGCCGCGCCCCCGTGCAACCCGAGGAAGCCCTCACCAAAGTGAGGTCGCCGCGTGCCCGTTCCCGTCCCGCGCCTGTGCCGGCGCGCGAGCGCAGCCAATACCCCCCGCCCCCGCCCGAGCAGCTGTCCTTCGAGGATCCCCCCACGCGCGCCGAATAGCACCCACGGTCCACTCCCCGGGCAGCGCCTATCATTGCCCGCACGATGCCAGCCACACCGTCTTTGGAGCCAGCCTCCGTCGCAGCACTGGCCGAGGGGCTGCGCAAGGTGGGTTACCTCCCGGGCGAGTCCACGGCGCTGGTGTCGTTCCTGGCCACGAAGCTCGGCAAGCCCGTGCTGGTGGAGGGGCCGGCAGGCGTCGGCAAGACCGAGCTCGCCAAGGCACTGTCCCGCTACCTGGGTCGCGAGCTCGTTCGGCTGCAGTGCTATGAGGGGCTGGACGAGGCCAAGGCGCTGTATGAGTGGAACTACCGCAAGCAGCTGCTGCGCATCCAGGCCGAGGCCTCGGGCACAGGCTGGGACGCGGTCCAGGAGGACATCTTCGGCGAGGAGTTCCTGCTCGCCAGGCCGCTGATGACGGCGATCGCCTCGGAGGAGCCGGTGGTGCTGCTGATCGACGAGATCGACAAGACCGACCAGGAGTTCGAGGCGATGCTGCTGGAGGTGCTCTCCGACTTCCAGATCTCGATCCCCGAGCTGGGCCGCGTGGAGTCGCGCACGCACCCGATCGTGCTGCTCACCTCCAACAACTCGCGCGAGCTGACCGAGGCGCTCAAGCGGCGCTGCCTGTACCTGTGGCTGGACTACCCCGCGCTCGAGCACGAGCTCGAGATCGTGCGCCTGCACGCGCCTGAGCTCTCGGAGACGGTCGCGCGTCGCCTGGTGGAGGTGATCGGCATGGTGCGCGAGCTCGACCTGAAGAAGCCGCCGTCGATCGCGGAGTCGATCGACTGGGCGCGGGCGCTGCTGCTGCTCGGCGTGGAGGACATCGACGCGGAGACCTTCACCGAGACGATGTCGGTGATCGTCAAGCACCGCACCGACATGGACGTTGTGGCCGACCGCGTGGGCCTGAAGCTGCGCGCGCCCGCCGATGTCGCCTGACGGCCGCCTGGAGGGGCTGCCCGCGCGCATACTCGAGCTGGGCGAAGAGCTGCGGCGCGAAGGCGTGGCGGTGGGCACCTCGGAGATGCTCGACGCCTTCGAGGTGCTGCGCGAGATCAGCTGGACCACACAGGAGGACTTCCGCGAGGCGCTGGCGGCAACGCTGGCCAAGAGCCAGGAGGACAGGCGCATCTTCGAGCTGGTGTTCGATCGCTTCTTCTTCCGCGCGGTTGAGATCGCGGCCTCGCGCGAGGGCGTGCGCGAGGACCAGCTGGCGGAGCTGGGCGAGCTCTCAGCCGAGGAGCTGGATGCCCTGCGCGAGCAGATCGCAGCCGCCCTGCGGGACGGCAACGAGGGGACCATGCGCGACCTCGCGCGGATGGCCATAGCCGCCTTCGCGCGCCGCCAGGAGGGGTCGGGGGTGATCGGCGTGGACGTACAGCGCATCCGCCGCTCCCTGGGGCTGAGAGCCGAGCCGCAGCCGGAGCTGCCCGAGGGCGACCCTCGCCGCGAAGGCCTGCCGCGCGACGCCCTGCGCCGCTTCGAGGCGCTGCTGCGGCGCGAGCTGGAACGCTCCCAGATAGAGCGCACCGGCAACCTGCCCGCGGCACGCCCGCTCGGGGAACTGGACCGCGCTCTGCCCTCGGGCCCGTTGGCGGACCTGGCAGCGGTACATCGGGTGGTGGCTCAGCTGCGACGGCGACTGGCCACCCAGGGCCTGCAGGCGCGCGGGCACCGCCGACACGCTCACGTGGACGTGAGGCGCACGATGCGCGCCTCGCTCCAGACCGGCGGGGTTCCCGTGGTGCTGAAGTTCCGCCCGCGCCGCCCCCGCCGCCCGGAGATCTACGTCCTCTGCGACGTGTCAACGAGCGTGACCTCCGCGTCGGTGTTCTTCCTCTCGGTGCTGCACGCGCTCCACGACACCTTCCGCAAGATGCGCTCGTTCGTGTTCATCGAGCGCATCTCCGAGGTCACCGACATCTTCGAACACGAGCGCAACTTCAAAACGGTCAGCGAACGGATCTCGGGCGACGCGGGGGTGGCGGACATCTCCGGATACACCGACTACGGGCGCGTGTGGTCGGAGTTCCTGGTTCAGGTGGAGGACGACCTGCACCCGCGTGCCACCGTGATCGTGCTCGGCGACGCTCGCACCAACGGTCGCGATCCCCGCGCTGACGTGTTCGCGCAGATCGCCGCACGCGCGGGGCGCACCTTCTGGCTGAACCCCGAGCCGCGCCTCTACTGGAACTACGGCGACTCGGTGATCGCGGCCTACGAGCAGTACTGCACCGCCTTCGAGTGCTGGACCACCTCCCAGCTCGAGGATTTCGTGCGCGCGCTCACGCGGCCCGTGATCGCTGCCGCGCGGTAGCATCGGGACCAGCAGCAGAGCTGACATCAGGGGGGCTGGCGGGCAGGCCGGCTGAGATGGCGCACGGGAAGCAATTCCCCCGGCGCCGACCCTTAGAACCTGTGGGGTAATGCCCGCGAAGGGAGCGACGTGCCAACCGAACTGCAGTCTCTCGCCAAGCCGCGGCAGCCGGCGGCCGGCAAGGGCGGGATCGTCCTCGAAGACGTAACCCACGGCTACCGCCGGCGGGGAACGGCGGTCCAGGCGCTCGCGGGCGTCTCCCTGCAAGCAGCGCCGGGCGAGGTCGTGGCGGTGGTGGGACCGAGCGGATGCGGCAAGAGCACCCTGCTCGAGCTGGTCTGCGGCCTGCAGGCGCCCGACCGCGGCGCGCTGCGCTGCGCGCCCGCCGTGCTGATGCCCCAGCGCGACCTGCTGCTGCCGTGGCTGAGCGCGCTCGACAACGCCGCCCTCGCGCTGCGGATTGCGGGGTGCAGCCGAGCCGAGGCGCGACGGCGCGCAGCGCTGCTGTTCGTGGAGCTGGGCCTCGAGGGGTTCGCTGAGGCCCGCCCGGGCGAGCTATCGGGCGGCATGCGCCAGCGCGTGGCGTTCCTGCGAACGCTCCTCTCGGGCAAGCCCGTGCTGTGCCTGGACGAGCCGTTTGGAGCGCTCGACGCCATCACCCGCGCGGAGATGCAGGAGTGGCTCGCCGCCACGCTCGCGCGCGAGCCGCGCACGGTGTTGATGGTGACGCACGACGTCGAGGAGGCGATCCTGCTGGCCGACCGCGTGGTGGTGCTCTCCGCGCGGCCGGGACGCGTGGTGGACGAGCTCGAGATCGCATTGGATCGCCCCCGCCTCCGCACCACCGCTGCTGTGATCGCGCTGCGCCAGCGCGCGCTCGATGCGCTTGCGATCGGCGGGCGCGGGTGAGCGTAGTGGTCCGCCGCACCCTTCCTGCGACTGTGCTCGCAGTCGCGCTGCTGCTCGCCTGGGAGCTCTACGTGGACATGGCGGGCGTGGAAGAAGCGCTGCTGCCCGCGCCCCGTGCGGTGGCCTCGGCTCTGTGGAATGGGCGGGGGCTCATCTGGCACAACTTCGCGGTCACCGCTGGAGAGGTGGTGCTGGGGCTGTCACTCGCGCTGGCCGGCGGCATGGCGCTGGCGGTTGCGATCCACCTGGCGCCGCTGCTGCGCCGCGCGGTGTACCCGCTGGTGGTGGCCTCCCAAGCGGTGCCGATCCCCGTGGTCGGCGTGCTGCTCGTGTTCTGGTGGGGCTTCGGGCTGCTTCCCAAGCTGCTGGTGGTGGCGCTCATCTGCTTCTTCCCGGTGGTGGTCACCACCTTTGACGGGCTCGCCGCAGTCGACCCCGATCAGCGCAAGCTGCTGCGCACGCTCGACGCCTCCCGCTGGCAGGCATTTCGCTTCGCCGAGCTACCCGCGGCGTTGCCCGCGGCGTTGAGCGGGGCGCGCATCGCGCTCGCCGTGGGCGTGATCGGCGCGTTCATCGCGGAGACCACCACGCCCAGCAGCGGCGCATATCCCGGCCTTGGCCGGGAGATCCTCAGCGACATGAACTTCCAGACCGCACGTGCCTACGCCGGCACCGCCGTGCTCGTCGCGTTCGCGGTCGCCTGCTTCTACGCACTGACCCTGGCCGAGCACAAGCTGGCGCCGTGGAGCGCCACAGAACGAGGAGACCACCAGTGATCCAATCCGCGCAATCGCGTCTGTACACCGTCCTGCTGTCCGCCGTGGCCGTGCTCTGCGCGCTCTGCGTAGCGGCGTGCGGGACCAAGCACGAGGCGATCGGCGCGAGCGTGGCCAAGCGCTTCACGGTGATGCTGGACTTCTTCCCCAACGCCGATCACGCGGCCCTTTACGCCGCGATGGCGCGTGGCGACTTCCGCGCGGGCGGCCTCGAGGTGCAACCTCAGGCGCCGGCCGACCCCGCGGAACCGCTGAAGCTGCTCGCGGCGGGCAGGGTGGACATGGCCATCTCCTATGAGCCTGAGCTGCTGCTGGCGCGCGACCAGGGCCTCAAGCTTGTGTCGGTGGGAGCGCTCGTGCAACGTCCGCTGACGTCGATCATCGCCCTCCCGGGCCACCACGTGGCGGGCGTGGCTAGCCTCGCGCACAGGCGCGTGGGCACCGCCGGCATCGCCTACCAGGCGGCGGAGTTGCGCACCGCGCTTGAGCACGCGCGCGTGGACCCGGCGCGGGTGCGCGAAGTCAACGTGGGCTTCAACCTCATCCCGGCGATGCTCTCCGGGCAGGTCGACGCCACGCTCGGCGGCTTCTGGAACTACGAGGCGATCCAACTGCGGCTGATGCACAAGCATCCGCTCGTGATCCCCGTGGATCAGGCGGGCGTGCCGAGCTACGACGAGCTCGTGCTGGTGGTCCGCGAAAGCCAGGCCCGCAGCGACGGCGTTGACATCCGCGCGTTCCTGCAGGCGCTCACGCGCGGCGAGCGCGAGGTCCGCGCCGATCCCGCATCCGCTGCCGCGCTGCTGACCGCGGCCAACCCATCACTGGAACCGAAGCTTCAGCTGGAATCCATCAAGCAGACGCTCCCCGCCACCGTGCCGGCCGATTCGAGCAAGCCCTACGGGTGGCAGGACCCTGGCGCGTGGGCGTCCTTCTCCAACTGGATGTTCACCCAGAAGCTGCTCGTGCACGATCCCTCCTCGGGCCTGCCACCCTTCACCGACGAGTTCCTGCCCGGGCAGGGGATATAGGCAGAACGGGCGATGTCCCTCGTCGGAGCGCTGATCGAGGCAAGATAGGGCGATGGCCCGCATCGGACTGCTCACCGGAGGCGGCGACTGCCCCGGGCTCAACGGCGTGATCCGCGCGGTCGTAAGGCGCGGCAACGCCGATGGAGGCAACACCTTCCTGGGGTTCCGCCACGGCTGGGCGGGCGTGCTCGACGACGAGGCCGTCGAGCTCACACTCGAGAGCACCGTGGGCATCCTGCCGCGCGGCGGCACGATCCTCGGCACCTCGCGCACCAACCCCTGCGCCGAGGGCAGGGACGGCACAGCGCTGGTGCGCGAGACGATGCGATCCCGTGGCGTGGACGCGTTGATCCCGATCGGCGGCGAGGACACCCTCGGGGTAGCCCTGCGCCTGCATCGGGACGGCGTGCCGGTGGTGGGGGTGCCGAAGACCATCGACAACGACCTCGGCGGCACCGATGTGACGTTCGGGTTCCAGACCGCCGTGCAGATCGTGACCGACGCGATCGACCGTCTGCACACCACCGCGGAGTCGCACGATCGCGTGATGGTGGTCGAGGTGATGGGGCGTCACGCCGGCTGGATCGCCACCCACGGCGGCATCGCCGGTGGCGCCGATGCGATCCTCGTGCCCGAGCGGCCGTTCGACATCGAGGACGTGCTCGCCCACATCCGCAGTCGTCACGCCCGCGGTCGCAGCTTCTCGATCGTGGTGGTGGCGGAGGGCGCGGTGCCCAAGGAGGGCACGATGGAGATCCGCGAGGGGACTGGCACCGACGCCTTCGGGCACCCGCGGCTGGGTGGCATCGGGATGACGCTGGAGCGCGAGATCGAGCGGCGCACGGGCTATGAGACGCGCGTCACGATTCTCGGCCACGTCCAGCGCGGCGGCTCGCCGGTGGCCTTCGACCGCGTGCTTGCCACGCGCTTCGGCGTGGCCGCAACGAACGCCGCGCTCGCCGGCCGCTTCGGCGCGATGGTCGCGCTGCGCGGCACCGAGATCGTGGAGGTTCCGCTGGAGGACGCGCTGCGCGAGCCGAAGCTGCTCGATCCAGCGCTCTACCAGACCGCCGAGCTGTTCTTCGGCTGAGCCCACGCGACGGCAAGTGCGAGCCGGCCACGGCGCCTCACAGCGCCGGCGCCGGCGCACCCCCGCCAGGCCTTCACAGCGACCAATGGCGCCCCACCTCGCCCACGGCGCGCTCCAGCACCTCCGCTTCGCGGCCCGCCGGCACGGCGGCCGGCGCACTCGGCCGGCCCTCGCCCGCCAGCGCGGGCAGCGTGGCGCACACGCACTCCGCCAGCACCTCGCGGTTGTAGCCGCCCTCCAGCACCACCCCCAGCGGCACGCCGAGGGAGCGCGCGGTGTCGCGTACGAGCATGGACATCTCGGCGAAGGAGCTCCTCTGCAGGCAGCAGTGTCCGAGCGGATCCTCCACGTGCGCGTCGAACCCGGCAGAGATGAGCACGAGCTCGGGCTCGAATGCAAGCGCCGCCGGCAGCACCACGCGCCGAAGCAACGCGGTCCACAGCGCCTCGCCCGAGCCCGGGGGCACCGGCAGGTTGATCGTGAAGCCCTCGCCTTCGCCCGAGCCGGCATCATCGATCGGCCCCGTCCCCGGGAACAGCCCAGCCTCGTGGATGCTGGCGAACAGCACGTCGCTGCGAGCGCGGAAGATCTCAGCGGTGCCGTTCCCGGCGTGTACGTCCCAGTCGAGGATGAACACTCGGCGCAGCCCCAACTCGGCGATCGCCATCGCGGCTGCCACGGCGATGTTGTTGAACAGGCAGAAGCCCATCGCCCGGCCGGCTTCGGCGTGGTGGCCGGAGGGCCGCACCCCGCAGAAGCCCACCGAGTCCTCGCCCGCGAGGAGGTCTCCCACCATCGCGCAGGCGCCGCCTGCCGCGTGCAGCGCAGCCCGATAGGACGGCTCTCCCACGAACGTGTCGGGGTCGATCGCGCCGCCCCCGCTCGCACACAGATCCCGGATCCCCTGCACGTGGCGCGCGGTGTGGACGAGCTCCAGCTGCGCCTCCTCGGCCACCGGCGCGGCCCGGCGCTCCCACCCCAGCCAGTCCCGCTCCAACAGTGCGCGCTCGAGCGCGATCAGACGCTCGGGCGTGTCGGGATGCCCGGGTGAGTACACCCGCGGATCGTGCTCCAGGCATGCGGGATGGCTGAAGTAGAGCCCCGGCGTCACGGCATCGCTCCCGATCGTGGTTGACTGGCGAGACTATGGCGCAACCGACGCTCCCGGGTGAGATGCGGGCGATGGTCTTCGAGGAGGTGGGTGCGCCGCTGCGCCCGGTGCGGTTGACCGTTCCGAGCCCGGGGCCCGGGCAGTTGCTGCTCGAGGTGCAGGCCTGCGGCGTGTGCCGCACCGACCTGCACCTGCTCGACGGCGAGGTCGAGATCGCCCACCCGCCCCGCGTCCTCGGCCACCAGATCGTGGGCAGCGTCGTGGGCGGCCGGGGCGCGGCGACCGAGGGCGACGCCGGCACGCGCGTGGGGGTGCCGTGGCTGGGCTGGACCGACGGCGTGTGCGACTACTGTCGCAGCGGGCGAGAGAACCTGTGCCCCAATGCGCAGTTCACCGGCCGGGACATCGACGGCGGCTACGCCGAGTATGCGGTTGCCGACGCGCGCTACTGCTTTCCGATCCCGGAAGGCTTCACAGATCTGCAGGCGGCGCCGCTGCTTTGCGCGGGCTTGATCGGCTACCGCGCGTTGCGCATGTGCGGTCAGGCCGTGTGCCTCGGCCTCTACGGCTTCGGCGCCGCCGCCCACATAGTCGCGCAGGTCGCCCGCTGGCAGGGGCGACGCGTGTTCGCGTTCACGCGTGACGGCGACGAGGAGACGCAGGCGTTCGCTCGCGAGCTGGGCGCCGAGTGGGCCGGCGGCTCCGGGGAGAGCCCGCCCGAGGAGCTCGACGCCGCGATCATCTTCGCGCCCGCCGGCGAGCTGGCGCCGCTCGCGCTGAGGGCCCTCGCGCCCGGCGGCACGGTGGTCTGCGCGGGAATCCACATGAGCGACATCCCGTCGTTCCCCTACAGCGTCCTGTGGGAAGAGCGGGCGCTGCGATCGGTGGCCAACCTCACGCGGCGGGACGCCGAGGAGATGCTGCCGCTCGCCCCACGTGTCCCTGTACGCACGCGCGTCAGCGCCTATTCGCTGGAGGCCGCGGGCGAGGCGCTCGAGGATCTACGCGCCGGGCGCTTCGCCGGCGCAGCGGTGGTCGTGCCATAGATGCAGGCCTCGCCGAGCAAGTGGACTTGGTCTGCTGGTCGGCACCCGCTATGTTCCACGTATCAGGACGAGTTGTCGGAATCATTCGACAAGTGATGCCGCGTTGAGATATGGTCAACACGTCCAACCGGGCTGGAGATGGAACGATGGTCAACGGGAGCGCTGAGAACACAAAGTGGATGCGCGGGCCCTCGACGCCGCTGCGAGGGGCGCTACTGGGGCTGCTGCTCGAGCGCCCGGGCCACGGCGGCGACCTGGCCAACCGCCTGGCGGCGCGGCTCGGGGAGACCTGGCGGGTCGATACCAACGACGTCTACCGCCTGCTGGAGCAGCTCGAGAAGACCGGCCTGGCGGTCTCGCGCGACGAGCCCAAGCGCGGCAACCATCGGCGCACGCACCTCGTCTACCACCCGACCGACGCTTCGGCGGAGGCTCTGACCCTGTGGATGGAGACACTGCTGCCACGCGAGCCCGTGCGCTTGGCATTGCAGGCGAAGCTGTCGGTGGCGCGACAGCAGGACGCACCGCTGGTGCAGATCGCCCTGAAGGCCTACGAGCGCGAATGCCTGCTGCTCGCCCAACTGGTGCACCCCAGCGACGGCGAGGCGCGCTCATGGCCGGCGCTGTGCATGGACTGCACGCGCGACGCCGTCTACGCTCAGCTGCAGACCGAGGTGAACTGGGCAATGCGCACACGGCAAAGAATCAACGAGTTCATGGGAAGCAGCCGCTAGCCACACCTACGCATGACGTCGCTGCTCTCACTCCGAAACGTCAGCAAGAGCTATCACGACGGCGGGCGCGAGATCGTGGTGCTCGATGCCGTATCGCTCGATATCGACCCGGGGGTGTCGATGGGCGTCTACGGGAACCGCCGGTCGGGGAAGTCCACGCTGCTGCGGCTGGCCGCCGGCATCGAGCTGGCCGACACGGGCAGCGTTCGCTTCGACGGACGCGACCTGGCCACCATGAGCGCCGGCGAGCGTGGTCGCCTGCTGCGTGGTGAGATCGCGTTCATGTCAGCGCAGGACTGGCGCGCCACCCCCGGCGAGACCGTGCTGGACCACGTGGCGACGGCGCTCGGGAGCGAGGGGCTGACGATGCGCGAGGCCAAGCGCCGCGCGCTCGGGACGCTCGAACAGGTCGGCTTGGGCGCGGCGGGCGCGGAAGAGATGGCCGCAGGGCTGTCGCTGGCCGGGCGCACGCGGGTGATGCTCGCACGGGCGCTGGCCCGCGAGCCGCGCCTGCTGGTGGTGGATGAACCGGCGTTGATGCCCGGGATCGGTGACCGCGATCGTTTCTACGCGCTGCTGCGCTCGGCTGCCCAGCAGCGCGGCATGGCGCTGCTGATGGCCTCCGAGGAAATGGCCGCCCTGCAGGGGGTGGCGGTGCTGGCGTCGATCGCCGACGGTGAACTGTGCTCGACCGAGGAGCGCGGCACCGTGGTGCGGCTTCCCGGTCGCCGCCGCGCGGGCGGGGAGCGGGCTGAGCGGTGAGCCTTCTGGAGCTGCGCACGGTGAGCAAGCACTACTCCGATGCGCGCGAGACGTTGAAGGCGGTTGACGGCGTCTCACTGTCCGTCTCGCGTGGCGAGTTCGTGGCGCTGTACGGACCGAGCGGCTCCGGTAAGACCACGCTGCTGCTGCTCTCCGCTGCGCTGCTGCGCCCCGATCGCGGCAGTGTGCTGTTCGATGGACGCGACCTGGCGGGCATGTCCGATCGTGAAGGCGCGCTCTACCGGCTCAGGGACGTGGGCTTCGTGTTCCAGGCCTTCCACCTGATGCCCCACACCTCAGCGCTGGACAACGCCACGATCAAGCTGACCGGCGCCGGAGAAACACTGCGGGAGGCGCGAAAGCGCGTCTGGCCGTGGCTGGAGCGCGTGGGACTCGCGGAGTGCGCGCAGCGAACCCCGGAGCAGCTGTCGATGGGAGAGCGCCAGCGCGTGGCCATCGCCCGGGCACTGGCCAACGAGCCGCGCCTCCTGCTTGCCGACGAGCCCACCGGCAACCTCGACTCCAAGCGCAGCAGCGAGATTCTCGCGCTGATGCGCGACGTCTGTCACGAACGTGGCATACCCGGTCTGCTGGTCACCCACGACGCCGACGCAAGCGCGTTCGTCGATCGGGTGCACACGCTGCGCGACGGGCACCTCGCCGACAGCCTCGGTCAAGAGCCTGCCGCCGCGGTCAGGTGAACCGGTTGCTGAACCCCCGGATCGCGGGGGTCCGCCTGAGCATGCTCGTGCACATCTACCGCCTGCGACTGCGCTCGCACGCAGTGCAGGAGCTGTTGGCCGCCAGCGGCATCGCAGTGGGTGTGGCGCTCGTGCTCGGCGTGCTCGTGGCCAACACCAGCCTCACGGGCTCGGCGGGCGAAGTGGTCCACCAGGTCGTCGGCTCGGCCACACTCGAGCTCTCCGCGCGCGCCCCCGACGGCTTCGACGAACGACTGGCGGTCGCGGCGGGGCGGTTGCACGGGGTGAGCGCAAGCGCAGCGGTTCTGCGCGAGAACATCGCCGTGGCAGGGCCGCGCGGGCGCGAGTCTGTGCAGCTGCTGGGCGTCACGCAATCGGTGCTGAGGCTGGGCGGACTGACTCCCCACGGATTCGGATCGCGCGGCTTGAGCTTCGACGGCGGGCTGATCCTGCCGAGCGCCGTGGCGAGCAGCATCGGTGTGGCGCCCGACGGAGCGGTGCGCGTGCTGGCGCGCGGCGGTGCGCATCGGATCGCCGTAGGCGGCGTACTCGACAGCTCTTTGTTTGGCCCTCTTGCCACGGCCCCGGTGGCGATCGCGCTGCTGCCCACAGCGCAGAGCCTCAGCGGACTGCCGCGACGCGTAACGCAGGTTCTCGTGCAGCCGGGCGCCGGCGCCACGCGGTCCGTCGCCGCCGCGCTGAGACGGCTCGCGGGCGGAGCGCTCGACGTGCAAGCCGCTGATAACGAGCTGCGGCTGCTCGACCAGGCGGTCAAGCCCAACGACCAATCCACCTCACTGTTCGCCGCCATCAGCGTGATGGTGGGCTTCCTGCTGGCGCTCAACGCGATGCTGCTGACGGTCCCCGAGCGGCGGCGCTTCGTCGCCGACCTGCGCCTGCAGGGCTATGACTGGCGCCAGATCCTGGTGCTGCTCGGCTTCCAGTCGATCGTGCTCGGGCTGAGCGCCTCGGCCGCCGGCGTGGTGCTCGGCGACGTGCTCTCCAAAGCATCCCTGCATCGCATCCCCGCCTACCTGGCCACCGCGTTCCCGATTGGCAGCCGCCAGGCGCTGGGCGCGGGGACGGTGCTGGTGGCGCTCGGTTGCGGCGTGCTCGCCACGATGCTGGCGTCGCTCTCGCCGGTGCTCGACCTGCGCCCCGGCCGCGCCACCGACGCTGTTCTCCGGTCGAGCGCGGGCGGCAGCGAGGTGATCGCGCGGCGCACCACGGTTCAGCTCGCTGTCGCGGGTACCGCCTCGCTGCTGCTCCTGACCGCCATCGTGATCGCTCTCCCGAGCCTGACCATCGTCGTCGGCGTGGCGCTGGCCCTAGCCCTTCTCAGCCTGATCCCGCTGATGTTCATGGGCGTCACCGCCGCTCTGCAAAGGCTTGGGGAGCACGTCCGCAGCAGCGCGCTGATCGTGGTGGTGTCCGAGCTGCGCGCCACCACCACGCGGGCCGTCGCGCTCGCTGGAATCGCGGCGCTGGCTGTGTACGGGAGCGTGGCCATCGGCGGTGCTCGGGCTGACCTGATCCGTGGCCTGGACGTGAACTTCAGCGAATACCTGCAAACCGCGGATCTGTGGGTGACCACGGGGGGCAACGACCTCACCACCAACGCCTTCGACGCCCCCGGCGCGGCCGCGGCCATCTCGCGGCTGGCGCAGGTTGAGTCCGTCCGCGTCTATCAGGGAGGCTTCCTCGACGTGGGCGCACGGCGGCTGTGGATCATCGCCCGCCCGCCGCAGGACAACCCGCCGCTGCCCGCCAGCCAGATGATCGCGGGCAGCCCCGCGCGGGCCACACAGCTGCTGCGCCTCGGCGGGTGGGCCACTGTCTCGAGCGCCTTCGCCCACGAACGCGGCCTACACGTCGGCCAGAGCCTCTCCCTGCCGACGCCCAGCGGCACGGCAAGGCTGGGCGTTGCGGCGATCACCACCAACCTCGGCTGGGCGCCCGGTGCGGTGATCCTCGGCAGCGCCGACTACCGCCGCCTGTGGCACTCAGAAGCGCCAACCGCGCTCGAGGTCGGCCTCAGGCCCGGGGTGTCCCCCGCCGCGGGCAGGACCGCTGTCGCCTCGGCGCTGCAGCCGTGGCCGGGCCTGGGCGTGCAGAGCCTGGCCGAACGCCAAGCGCAGTACGCGGCCGACTCGCGCCAGGGCCTGCACGCGCTCAGCGAAATCTCCACGCTGCTACTGATCGCGGCGGCACTCGCCGTTGCCTCGGCCCTCAGCGCCGCGTTGTGGCAGCGCCGGGCGCGCCTGGCCTCGCTGAAGATCCAGGGCTATGAGACGGGCCAGCTGTGGCGCGCGATGCTGCTGGAGAGCACCATCGTGCTCGGAGTGGGTTGCGTGATCGGCGCCTGCGCAGGCGTGTATGGCCATGCGCTCGCCACCCGCTGGCTGCGCCTGACGACCGCTTTCCCAGCTCCGTTTGCCGTCGGATTGGAGCGCGTGTTTCTAACTCTCGGGCTGCTCGGAATCATCGCGATTGCAGTGATTTCCTTGCCTGGACTGATCGCGGCACGAGCTCCCGCACACGCGAGCTTTCAGGAGTAACCATGCGCTGGAGTCTCATAAGCCACAAGTATTCCGATGGCCGGCCACATCTGGACGCGGATCGGGCTTACGCGCACCTTTGCGCACACCGCCTCCAGCTACTGGCTCGACGTGTTTCCCGAGGTTGCTCGCGAGCTGAGACTCTGGCGTGGCCTGGCCGCGAGCATCCCCGACCCCGTGTTGCGCCGGCTCGCACTCAGCACCCACCAAAGCGAGCGCGGCAACCTCGAGGGCGCCGCCGCTTTCGCGGTGCTTGCCCCACGCGAGCACCGCAGCCGGGTTGTGCGCGCCACGGTGGCCTTCCAGGCCATCTACGACTACATCGACACGCTCGCAGAGCAGCCCTGCGTCGATCCGGTGGCCAACGGGCGCCAGCTGCACCTCGCGCTCCTTACCGCGCTTGACCCCGCAAGCGAGCACTCCGACTATTACCTCCATCACGCCACGCGCGCGGACGGCGGCTACCTCGCGCGGCTGATCGACCATTGCCGCGGTGCGCTCGCAGAGCTGCCGTCATGCCGCGAGATCGTCCCACCGGCGCTGCGGGCTGCCCGGCGCATGATCGGCTATCAGGCCCTCAACCACGGGCGCTGGCAGGAGGGCCGTGCGCTCGAGCACTGGGCGCACGGGCTGCTGCCCCCCGCGCGCGGACTGCGGTGGTGGGAGTCCGCTGCCGGCGCCGCCTCCTCGCTGACGGTCTTCGCGATGATGTCGGCGGCCGCCGCGCCGTCGTTGCCAACGGCCCAGATCGAGGCGATGGAGAAGGCCTACTTCCCGTGGATCGGAGCCCTGCACGTGCTACTGGACAGCCTGGTGGACCGCGCCGCGGACGCACGGGAGGGGCAGCACAGCCTCGTCGATCACTACGCCTCCCCGGAGGAGGCCGCCACTCGCCTGCACTGGATCACCCACCGCGCGCTCGACGCCACGCGCGCGCTTCCCGAGAGCGCCACGCACGCGCTGATCCTCGCGGCGATGGCGAGCTTCTACCTATGTGCGCCCGGGGCCACGGTGCCCGCCGTTTCGCCTGCGAGCCGTCGTGTGCTCCATGCGATGGGCGCGCTGGCAGCGCCCACGATGGGCGTGCTGCGCGTTCGCCGTGCCGCGGCGAGGCTCCTTGCGCCGCATCGCGAGGCCGGATGATCGATTCTTCCCAAACTCTCGAAACTCAAGTATTGGACTTTCCACTTGTTCACGATGATGGCGCGCGCGATCATCGTGAACCATGACTAGCACTGGAATCTCCATAGAGCTGACAAGCGCACAGGTCCAGCGCGTGGTGCAGGGCGCCAGCCGCGAGGACGGCATCGCCGGTCTGCTGCAGGGTCTGCCGCAGAACGGATCGCTGGCTTCGCGCTACGAGGCGCTGTCGGACAGCCCTCGCCTGTCGCGCTCGCTGCTGCTGGGCCTGCTCGTGTTTGCGAGCTTCCCAAGCGACGGCAGCGGGCTGGCGGTCACGGACGTGGCGAGCCAGCTGGGCATGAGCCCGAGCACCACACACCGCTACATGACCACGCTGCTGGCCGTGGGGCTCCTGGACCAGGATCCCCGCACGCGCCGCTACCGCCTCGCACTCGCACGCGAACCGGTGGCCTGAGCCTACGGCCGCGCCGCCGCGGCGGAGGGCCTCGCCGGCGCCAGAGCGGGCGCGAAGCCGGGCAGCTCGAGCTCGATGCGGGCTCCCCCCTCGGGCGATGAGCCGGCTTTGACCGAGCCGCCATGCGCGTCGGCGATCGCCCGCACGATCGCCAGGCCCAAGCCGGTGCCGCCCGCGGCACGGCTGCGCGCGGAGTCCGTGCGGTGGAAGCGACGGACCCCGCGCTCGCGATGG
>Ga0210403_10000814_pt1 | contig 30978 bp, 34 predicted proteins | sample IncBWC19MmetaG_FD_150863 | JGI IMG/M metagenome (GOLD analysis project Ga0210403, IMG submission 150863) | Forest soil microbial communities from Barre Woods Harvard Forest LTER site, Petersham, Massachusetts, United States - Inc-BW-C-19-M | ecosystem: Environmental > Terrestrial > Soil >...
CACTTCGTTCGCCGATTGCTCATCTCCGGATAGCCAATGCGAAAGCGCAATTCCTCCGGGAATGGCGCATATCAGTATCTGCGATCAGCTTCTCGAACCTGACGGTCTAACCGGCCCCGTAGGGCACTACCCCGGCGGTATTCGTTAAGACAGCCTGCGGGCATGACATGGCGCTACTCTTTGCGGGTTACGATCGCATATCCGAATGCATCAATGAACCAGTGGAGTGCGTCCTTCGTATTCTGGCCATCAGTAATTTCAAGGCTGAGTACAAGATCGCCGGGAACCACCAGCCCAACGCGTGCAATAGCTTCCCTCCAAACCGCTTTTGCCTTTATGTCCGGGGCGGATTTCGTGCGGCGCATATGTTTCGAGCCGTTGGCAATCTCACGGCAGATGTACAGCGACCGCTCGCGTATGGCCACGGCTTCCTGAAATTTCTCTAATCCACGGCGTATGCCAGCCGGAGTTTCCTCGTAAACGAAGCCATGTACCGTCGCAACCTTCGCTCTGATTTCTGATTTCGATGCCCAAAGCCAATCGGTGATATGCCACGCGGTCACCGCTGCGTTCCAGGCGCGAAAAATGGGCGTTGGAAATGTCTCGTTATCAACCCACACGGACTGCGATTGCGTCAGCGCGTCAATCTCCCAGAGCAACTTCGAAAGCACGTGCTGCGGTTCGCTCATTGCGAACACATTTTCGATCGGGCTGGGCTTGACTACCTGCATCAATTTTCGACCGACTGGTTATTAGCGTTCGCCCGGCCACCATCTCGACGGCGGGTCGTTAGCCGAAATCTTCGTCGTCCGAAGCGCTACGAGATGGCTTCGTTTGCAGGGATAGTCGCGGACCTGCGAGCAATCCTTGCACCGCATGTAGCGCTCAAGTTCGTGGATCGGCGTCGATTTCGAGCGGCGAACGATATCCAGCGGCACCGTCTGGTGAGTGTCGCAGCCGAGACAGCGAACCTCAAGATAGCCATAGCCTGCGTTGATCGCATCGCCAAGGATCGGGGACGGTTGCGCCGGCCCCTTATAACCGAGCATCCTCATATCCAAGCCTCGCAGGCGAGGCGGTCGGTCTCCTTGCGCGCCTCCCTGGCGCGCTGGGCCGACGCCCGACTAGAGGCGCCGTAAAGCGATTGCCGGGACTTGATGGTCATCAGGAGAGGATGCGCGCAGCTCCCCGTTCCTCGCAAGCCGCTAAGGATTGTAGTTAGCGCGGACAAGGAACGCTTTAGGGCGTCGTTCGTTAAAGTTCCAGCTTCCTAAAACCCGGAGTTTTCCATGCAGCGACAACGTGCGCAGAGATCGGATATGCCCGTGCCTGTGAGGCAGCGGGCGACCTCTGACAATGCTTCGACAGATTATGGATTGATCGTAGACGGCCTGAGAAAGGCTGGGTTCAAAACGCACGAAAACGCCATGGAGGCTGCAAAGGATCTGAAAAGGCGTTTTCCCAGGCTTCAGGTGAAGGTCTTCAATCCAGAGACCAGGCTGAGCGAAACGATCGACCTTGCGGCCGCGTGACAGGTGCGGCGCGGGAGCGGCGATTTTTGGTTAACCACACGTAGATGTTCGAGCTGCGGAAACGGTTGCGTACCGCAGCGGGCGTCTTGCTGGACGAAATCATGCGAGCCTTGGCGCTCACAATCCTCTGCTCGGTAGTGCGAGTTACAATTCGACGTACGCGAACCCGCTGCGATCAGGTCGACCTCTTTTTCCCAAAGGTGGGCAATCTCGTCTTGATGGCCTTCCAATCGAAGAAATCAAAGCAGCCAGACCATGAATGAACCTCTGTCTCGCAAACTCTGCATTTGAAGCTGCCATAGCGCTTATCTTGGTGTTCTTCTCTGGTCGCGACGTAATTCATCCCGCAACTGGGGCAATTGAATTCCTCGGTACTCCAAACGCTATTGGCCATCCCAGGATCGTTCTTCTGGTCACGCGAATTTGCGGAAGCAAACGACGTTTGCCTCGGTGTCATCCATAATGGATGTTTCTGTCTCCGCATCGAGATCAAAGATCACTTCCTCAAATGCCGAGATTGCTTGCTGCACGGATGCGATCTGCAGCAGTTGCCAGCCGCTAATTGGGCCTACGTGGCGCCGCAACGCGACTACCAACTCGCGTCGCTGCTCTTTAAGCTGAACAAGCGGTAGACCGTGATCGGGGATATAGCTCATCGAAAAACCTCCTGAATAGCCAGCCTAGCCCGTAGCCATTTCGAGAAGGCTTCGATGTTTCGGAGAATTTTAGCCGATATCTTTTGCGCGGGCCGGGTGCCTCAAAATTGGGAACGAGCCTCGTGGGTAACCTTAATTCTTCCTTTCGATTGTCGATAAAATTTTATCGATTATCCTGATGACAGTTGAACGGTGTGACGAACCGCTCAATGAGAGGCAGGGAAGCCCGCGCGTAGCTTCACGGCCTCGCCGAATTTCGATTGGACCGGCTCAGAGCCGGACACGCTTTGTTAGTCGAGCCGTCCGGTCACCGCCGGACGGCCCGTCACTCTCCTGAACGGCTTGCGTTGATTGCTGGAACGACGCTGCGCGCATGGCGCGCTGCGTTCATGCTCCTCTATTGGGATGTGCCAGGATGGCGTTCGCGTATTGTCTGATCGCGGCCGGTGCGTTGCTGTTGTTTGCCGGCTTCGCCGTATTTGTTTTTCAAAGAAACGGGCTGCATTCGACGGCGCGTATCTAATCAACAGCAACAGGTCTTTAGTTCGGACATTTCTCGCTCATCAGGCCGATCTGGCCGAGCGCAGATGTCGAATGCAGCCATACGAACGGCCGCTCCGCCGGGCGGCCTGACAGCCGAGCACTCCCGCCTTTTTCCACCTACCCCAGGGCGGCGCGTGCTCGGCTGTTCCTATTCACGGAAGGCTGTCTTGCTCGTCGCATGAGCGTGGTAGAAAGCCGCTCGTTCGGATGGCGGCGAGGGCGCTGCAAGCGGAGTTGAGCGCGCTTGCGCGGGCGTAAACGGCGCCGATGGATCGGTTGAGCTTGCGAGCGATTGCCGCTGCTTTAATGCCCGATGCGAGAAGCTCGCGAAGCTGTTTGTCCTCAGCCGTCGTCCAAGGACGACCTGCTGGTCTCGGTCCGGTCACACAATGCCCCCTTAGAAAGTTGAGGCATCCAAGCCCATCTCTGCCGCCCTGGCAACCTTTTGTTAACCATCTAACTCCATGCTCTGCCTCGGGAATGCGGCGGAACCGGACAGCCGGGCCGGCAGTCGCAAGACAAGGCCCGCGGCGTAACGCCCGCCGGTCTTCTCCCTTTTTGGGAAAGATATTTTTGGCCTTGATACTTTGCCGGTGCGCAAATGGTAGAAACTCTAGATCAAGATGTACGTGCGCTGAAGGAGTGGGTACGCGGCGCTTGGGGTCAACTCGCTGATCCCTCACTGACGTCCTTCGACCGGCGCGAAATGCGCAACTACATGAAAGACGCCGAGATCGCGTTAAACGCGGGGCCTCAAACGGATTGCTGAACGAGAGAAGACCCGGCTCGAAGTGGAGAGAGCCGCATTAGGTGGCCGGCGCCTCGATTTTCGCATTCTCAAACTCCACACGTAGAGAATGATCGAACGACCAAATGTCGCTTGTCCCTAATCATCGCGAACGTCAATTCATGCAGCAACTTCGTGGTCGCGGCTGGGTCAAGGCTATCGAGCTTCCCGAAAATCCCATAACGCTGCAGCGCTTGCTCGAAAAGCGTTGGATCGAAAGCCAAGGGATGGAGAGGGATATCGCGTACCGGATCACGGACGAAGGCATGGCAGCGAAGAAAGCGCCCGTTCGCTTGTAAGGCATAAGGAGAAGTTACGGTGGCAATGGGGACTGTGAAGTGGTTCAATCCGACCAAGGGCTACGGGTTCATCAAGCCAGACGACGATAGCCCCGATGTTTTCGTCCATATCTCCGCCGTCGAGAAGGCGGGGCTCACCAAGCTCAATGAGCGGACGCGCGTTAGCTACGAGCCGCAAGCCGGTCGGTCGGGTAAAATGTCGGCGGAGAATTTGCGCGTCGGCTGAAAGCCGCCCGTAGCAGCGTATAGCGCATCGATCCGCCTAACCGTCCAAGAACACCAGCGCCCTATCTAAGCGCGACCATTACCAGGTATCGCTATTCCACGTCGCCACCATCTTGATGCTCGTGACGTTCGAGGGTTTTACCTTGTCACCTTACTACCGCCGCACAGCCGCAAGTGATGGCGCTCAGATTGATGTTGGCACGTCTTTGGTATTGCGCGTTGCGGCCGAGGGCCCAGCACGCTTAACCCGCTTATCGTAGTGCGCCGCAAGGTCTAACAATCGTCGCTTGGTAAACTCGTCGGCGTTCTCCGCAAGGAGGCGACAGCGTTCTGCCTGCGCTTTCAGAAAGTTCGCATCCACGGAAATGCTCCACTTAGCAATGCCCGGACTTTTTCACAGCGCATCGGTCAAATCTACCGGGAGGTCTGACCGTTAATACTTTCTTAACAGTTACTTTTTTGGGGCCCTATATGCACGGCACAGGTCTCGCGCGCGCGAGACAGGGGGGCCTGTCCATGCTCCCCGGGGGGTAAATTTTACGCGGACAGCCTGACCAAATTTAGAAGCCTTGCCCAACGCGGCTATGGCACGCGGCCGATTGAGGTCGCGATAGCCATAACAGCGAGGCGAGTTATGAAACGTGATCTTTATGCGGAGGTATCGGCGCGCATCATTGCGGAATTAGAAGCCGGCGCCACCCCTTGGGTTAAGCCGTGGTCAGCAACCCCCGGCGCGAATACGCCGTGCAATGCTGTAAGCAATCGACCCTATTCGGGATGCAACGTCGTTCTGTTGTGGATGGCACAAGCAGCCGGTTATCGCACGCCGCGCTTTCTGACCTTCAAACAGGCTCTGGAGTTGGGCGGCAACGTGCGCAAGGGCGAACGCGGCACGAAGGTCTATTTCGTGAAGCAACTGCAGGTCCGCGACGAAGGCGCGGACGATAGTTCTTCGACGCGCCTAGTTCCGATGATGCGGGAGTATACGGTTTTCAACGTCGACCAATGCGAAAGCCTTCCCGATGGCATCCACACAGGGAAACCAGTGCGCGTTCGTAATCCCGACACGCGCGACGAGCTTGCCGACGCATTCCTTTGCGCAACGGGTGCGGACATTCGCGAGGGCCACGGGGAGGCGTGCTACATACCAAGCCGGGATTTTATATCGATGCCGGCTTTCGCGGGGTTCAAAGGCGCGGATCACTTCTACAACGTGGCATTCCACGAATTGTCGCATTGGACAGGACATAAGGCCCGCCTCGATCGCGATTTGCGGAACCGGTTCGGTTCGCACGCCTACGCCGCTGAAGAACTCGTCGCTGAGTTGGGCGCCGCCTTTCTATGTGCGGAATTTGGCTTTGATGGCGACGTTAGGAATGCGGGGTACATCGCCAACTGGATTGAGCTTTTGAAGGCTGACAAACGCGCATTCTTCACGGCGTGCAGCCGGGCATCGAAGGCTGCGGACTACCTGCGCGGCTTGGCCCTTGCTGAACCCGCGGAAAGGGCCGCGTGATGGCAGTATCCAACCTCAGACAACGCGCAAGTCATGAGCCGCTCTTCGACATCCACCCACTGACTGGCGCCAGCATCGAAGTCTTCTACGCTGACCGAGCGCTGGAGACGTTCGGCAGTGCCGGCACCGGTTGGTTTTGGTGGTTTCGCCCGCGCGGCTTTCCGCCGGAGGGGCAACCTACCGGTCCGTTCGCTACGAGCTACGCAGCGTATCGCCACGCCTTGGGGGCCAGTTTGGGGGCTCGCAGGGGCTTCTAGACGAAATCGCAAGATAAATCAGGGATTTATGCCCCCTTCTTGGCGGAGAGGGAGGGATTCGAACCCCCGATAGGCTTGCACCTATGCCGCATTTCGAGTGCGGTGCATTCAACCACTCTGCCACCTCTCCAGGGCGCCAAATCAGGGGCGGAGCCCCCGTGGTCGGGGCCGTGTTCTAGGCGAGGACGGCTGACCAGACAAGGCGCGGAATGATGAATCATTGGACCTTTCCTTGACCTTTCCTTGGACCATTTCGACCGCCAAACAGGGGAACGCCGATGATCGAGCACTTTCAGATAAGGGCCAATGGCGCATCGTTCCACGCGGCGCGGGCGGGGACCGGTAAACCGCTGCTGTTGCTGCATGGCTGGCCGGAATTCTGGCTGACCTGGGAGCCGATCATGACCTCCCTGGCCGACCGTTACAGCCTGATCGCGCCGGACCTGCGCGGGTTCGGCGACAGCGACAAGCCGGACGGCGCCTACGGGCCCGACCAGCACGCAGCCGACATGCTGGCGCTGATGGATGCGCTTGGTATCAAGCTAGCCGGCGTGGTCGGCCATGATGTCGGTGGCGCCGTGATGCAGCCACTGGCGAGAACTGCGCCCCGGCGCCTCGCCGGACTGTTCTTCTTCGACTTCGTCTATCCCGGCATCGGAGCGCGCATGGGCGCGCCGGACCGGCTCAATCACATCTGGTATCAATCGTTCCACCAGATGGAGATGGCGCCGGCGCTGGTTGGCGCGACGCGCGAGAGCTGCCGGACCTATATCGGGCATTTCCTGAAGAACTGGTCGCATCGCAAGGACGCGTTCGACGAGGTGCTCGAAGTATTTACCGACAATTTCCTCAAGGCGGGCAATCTCGCCGGCGGCTTTGCGCATTACCGGGCAGCGCATGCCGGGCGCGTCAGGATGATGCAGGGTGAGGTGCCGAAATTGCCGCCGATCGACGTGCCGACCTGCGTGCGCTGGGCCGAGCACGATCCGCTGTTTCCCTATGCCTGGACCGATCGGATGAGCGAGACGTTTTCGAATCTCGATCTCGCGATGTTTTCCGGCGTTGGACATTTCCCGCACCGGGAAGATCCGGACCGCGCCGCAAACGAGATTGCTGCATTTTTCAATCGCATCGGATGGAGCGCATGATCCGCAAAAATGGGACCCGGTTTTCCCTCGCGACAAACGTGTGGCGTTCGCGCGGAGATCATGTGCAAAACATAACGGCAAAATCGCCTCTCCCTTTCGAGGAGAGGCGTACGAGCGGCGGAGCGCCCATCCAAAATGGCCGGAAAAAATGTGGGACCGCCATACGCGATACAACAATGGCGGTCCCGTGCCGTCTCATTGAAATACTGATCGGAAAGTTGGGGTCTCGCCGGCCAGTGTGAGCGACGAGGAGACGCTAGCAATTGCGCGGGCGGCGGCAACTTGAAGTCGATTTTAACCTAACCGCGAAAGGTTACTTCTTGTCTTTCTTGCTGCCGTTGCCCTTGCCGTTCTCTTTCCGGCGATTGGTAAAGCGCGCGTTGCCGAGCCCGGTGCCGATGGTAAGCACGCCCCAGCGCTCCACGTCCTGCATGAAGGGAACTTCGGCCAATCCCTGCACCACGCCGTCATTGTGCATCATGACCGCGGTGTCGTGGTCGCCGATCGCGGGGATCGCCTCGACCAGGCTCGCCGGCAGGTTGAACTTGCTGCTCTCCCAATTGCCCGGCAGGTTTTGGGCGCCTTTCTCGATCGATCCGTCTTCCTTGATCACGCCGGGACAGGCGATGCCGATGAACGGCGCGAGCTTGAATCCTTCCTCATCGGCCGCATCGATCAGGAGTCCGAGCATCTTCACCAGCCGCTTCACCGCGCCTTCGCGCGTCGGCTCGTCATCAGCATGGCGCCACAGCTCGGATTTCCAGACTTCCGCCTTTGACAGATCATCCGCCTTCTTCCAGCGCGTCTCGACCACGCCGCAGCGGATGTTGGTGCCACCAATATCGACCGCAAGGATGCTGTCACAGCCCTCGAAAATCCAGGAGGGCGCGAGATGCAGCGCGCCGATCAGCGCGGCTTCATCAGGATGAAAGCGGATCGGCATCAGCTCGGTCTTGAAATCTTCCGCGCGCAGGATGATCTCGGTGCGCGCGATTGCAAGCTCGCCAAGCCGGCTGTCGCGAAAGCCGCCGCCGACCACGATGCGCTCGGTCTTGGCCCAGGCCTTGGTCTTGAGGAAGCGGCGGGTGACATGAGCCAGTTCCTGGGCGAATTCCTCGATCGCGCTGTGCACCACGGCGGACGCTTCGGCGTCGTTGCCGACCAGCATGTCGTCGAGGGCCTTCTTGCTGATGTCCTCCGACGGCACGTCGCCGAACGGGTCCTTGCCAGTCTTGCGCAGCGGCTTGCGCCAGCGGTCGAAAATCTTGCGGAACGCACCCTTGGAGGCGCGGTCGCCAAGAAAGCCCTCGTCGTCCTTCAATTCGATATTGAAGGTGTCGACATCGACCGAGGGCAGCCGGGTAGCACCATGGTGCGCGATGCCCGTGTTGGTGATGACGTCCTCAGCCATGCGTGCCTGCCCGCTTCGTTGTCTGGCGGGACAACGGCGTGGGAACCCGTTGGTTTCACGAGGCGCGGGCTCCACCGGAGGGAGGGCGAGAGGCGGCGAAAATCGGCCAAATCCTTCATTTTTGGCCGGTTTTGGGCTCAGTTCGCCTTGACTCCCCGGCTTTTGCCGCTATAAGTCCGCTCCATTCCGGCGCGGGATTTCTCGCGCCGCTTGTTTTTGCGCCGAGTCCGCCGCCGAACTTGCAGTGGATCGCGCGAAACGTACCCATAACGACTGAACAAAAAGCCGGCCCGGACTTTCGTTCCGAGGCCGGGATCGAACACGAAGGAATTAAACGATGTTCGCAGTCATCAAGACCGGCGGCCGGCAATACCGTGTCGTTCCGGATGATGTGCTCGAGATTGGCAAGATCGCCGGCGACGTCGGCACGATCGTGCAGCTTGGTGAAGTGCTGGTGCTCGGCGGTGACACGCCGACGCTAGGAACGCCTGTTGTGGCGGGTGCTTCGGTTGCAGCCGAAGTGCTGCTGCACAAGCGCGGTCCGAAGGTGATCGCGTTCAAAAAGCGCCGCCGCAAGAATTCGCGCCGCAAGCGCGGCTATCGCGACGAGATCACGGTGCTTCGCATCACCGAGATCCTCGCCGATAACGCCAAACCTTCGATCGGCCCGCGGCCGAAGAGGGAGAAGGTGGCGGAGCCGACCGAGGACGGCGACGAGGCGCCGAAGCCCGCCAGGAAGGCGGCGGCGAAGAAGCCGGTCGCCAAGGCCGCTGCGGCTAAACCGCGCCCCAAGGCAGCTTCGAATAAGGCGTCTGCGAAGAAGCCGGCGGCGAAGAAGTAAGGTCTCCGTCACGGTTACGACGGCGACCAAGAAGACGTGACAAAAAGTGAATGATTCCTTCACGGAATTGACTTAAGAGAACGGGTAAGTTTGGAGACGGGCCATGGCTCACAAAAAGGCAGGCGGTTCATCGCGGAACGGGCGTGATTCCAAGGGCAAGCGCCTTGGCGTCAAGGCCTTTGGTGGCGAGCATGTGATTCCCGGCAACATCATCGCGCGTCAGCGCGGCACGACCTGGCATCCCGGCCTTAATGTCGGCATGGGGACCGATCATACCCTGTTCGCCAAGGTGGAGGGTCATGTCGAGTTTCGGGCCAAAGCCAACGGCCGCACGTTCGTATCGGTTCGCCCGATGACTGAGGCTGCAGCCGAATAGACGGTGGATCATTATGAGTCCGCCGGGTTCCTGACAAACCGGCGGAGTCGCAGAGGCTCCAAAGGGGAGGCGGGAAACCGGCCTCTCCTTTTTCGTTTTGTTGATATTGACGGAGCCGACCATGTTGCAGGATATCCCGCCCCCCACCTTGCGCGGGGCCTGTCCTTGCGTCCTCGAGACCGAACGGCTGACCTTGCGCAGCCCGACCCTCGCGGACGTAAAAGCAATCGCGCGGCTCGCCAACGACCGGCGCATTGCGGAAAATACCCGTCGTCTCCCGCATCCCTATCTGCAGGAACATGCCGTCGCGTTCGTGCGCAGCGTCGCCGCCGACCGCAGCGAAGTGGCGTTCCTGATCGAGCAGAATTTTGTGCCGGTCGGCATGGTCGGCCTCAGCTGGCGCGAACCGGACGCGCCCGAGCTCGGCTATTGGCTCGGCTTCGAGCATTGGGGCCAGGGTTTTGGCACCGAATCCGCGCGCGCGGTGATCGACTATTTCTTCGAGGAGTTCGGCCACGAGGTGCTGTTCGGCCGCGCCCGCGTCGCCAACCCGATGTCGCGCAACATTCTGGAGAAGTGCGGCTTCCAGTGGAGCGGCGTCGAGCTGCACCGCTTCGAGGCGCTCGGCTCCTCCAGCCCGGTCGACTGCTTCCGCCTCTCCCGCAGCGTCTGGTCGTCGCTGAAGAACTGGGCGAGCTCGACGAAGAGAGTGCGGTAGGGGCTCCGCGCAAAAGCTGTCGTCCCGGCGCAAGCCCGGACCCGTAACCACAGGACATCGTTGTTGCGCCAAGCTGGAGCTCCAGCTGCAAACAGACCAGCGTCGGTGGTCATGGGTCCCGGGTCGCGCTTCGTTTGCCCGGGACGACAACTCAGGCCGGTGGATTGACCGCGGTCTCCTCGCGCCCAAGCTTGCGCTCGCGCAGGAAGATATACAGGCCCGCGCCGATGATGATCGCCGCGCCCGCAATCGTCGCGGGCTGCGGCACGTCGCCGAACACCACGATGCCGAACATCACCGCCCACACGATCATCGAATATTGATAGGGCACGACGACGCTCGCGGGCGCGAGCTTCAGCGACCTGTTGACGCAGATCAGTGCGGCGACCGAGACGCAGCCGGCGGCGGCGAACATCGCGAGGCTGGCAGCATTCGGTGTCACCCAGCCGAATGGCGACATCAGCGCGCCCAGGAGGAACGTGCCTGCGAATTGCGATGTCGCCATCACGATGTCGGACGTGTTGCGCAGGGAGCGCGTGATCAGCATCAGGATCGAAAACGACAGGCTGCCGCCGAGCGCAATCATCGCCGGCCAGCTGATGGTCTGCGCGGATGGCCGCAGCGCAATCAGGACGCCGCCAAAGCCGATCAGGATCGCACTCCAGCGCCGCCAGCCGACCTGCTCGCGCAGCACCAGCGCCGACAGCGCGGTGACGAAGATCGGACACGCGAGATAGTAGGTCGTGACATCCGCAAGCGGCAGATAGACGGTGGCGAGGAAGAACGCCGCGACCTCCAGCGTCGAGAGCAGGATGCGGATCGCCTGCAGCCATGGCCGCTCCACTTGCAAAAACTTGTCGCGCTGCCGCCAGATCAACGGCGACAGCACCAGCAGCGCCGCGCAGGCGCGCAGCCACAGCAACTGCCCGACCGCATATGTCGAAACCAGATATTTCCCGAGCGCATCGCCGAACGAGAACATGAAGACGCCGAGCAGCATCAGCCCGATGCCGGTCAGCCGCGCGGAGCGCTCGTCGGTGTGAGTCGAAATTCGTGCCAAAAGGCTCATGACGGCGCTGTTTTAGACGCACCAATGTCTCAGGCAAGCCCAATTGCCGCGCGGGCTGCTCTGCGATACCGATGGGTCAAACGGCCGCATGCATCAGGAAGCACGCCATGATCGAGTTCGACCCCGCGACCCATCGCATGGTGACACAGCAGCGCTGGTTCGAGGATTTCGTGCTTGGCGAGCGCTTCGTGCTCCCGGGCCGCACGCAGACCTCGGCGATCTTCGCGGCGTTCCAGACCGCGAGCGGCGACACGCACCCCGTGCATTACGACGTCGAATATTGCCGCGCCCGCGGCATGCCGCACCTGCTCGCGCACGGCTTCCAGACGCTGATCCACACCGCGCCGGGCGCCGGGCTGTTTCCCTTCCTGGTCGAGGAATCGCTCGTCGGTTTCCTCGAACAATCGAGCCGCTTCCTGAAGCCCGTCTATGCAGACGACACCATCTATCCCGCGCTCGAAGTTGTGGAGCTTGCGCCGGGCCGTACCACCGGTGTGGTGACGTTGCGCAGCACGGTGCACAACCAGCGCAAGGAGTTGGTTCTGGAGGGGATGCAGAAGTTTCTGATCCGCCGGCGGCCGGCATGATCTACTCAATCACATTGTCCGCGGTCGCCAGCAGCGTCGGAGAGATGTCGAGACCCAGCGCCCTCGCGGCTTTGAGGTTTATCGACAATTCGAATTTCGAGGCCTGGTAGAACGGGATATCGCCGGGATTGGCGCCCCTCAGGATGCCGTCGATATTGCTGGCGACGCGCTTGTTCAATTCCACCAAATCGTACGAATAGGCCATCAGGCCGCCGGCCTCGACGAACTCCGCAAAGGGATAGATCGCGGGCAGCGCTGCCGTTGCGATCAGGTTTGCAATCAGAGTCCGGTTCGCCATGGTGTCGGGATTGTCGTCGACCATGAAGGCGTTGGCGCCGTCGCGCGAAGCTTGCGCGATCGCATCGCGATAGACGGCTTCGCCGGTCGGCAGATCGACCAGGCTGGGAATGACCTCAACGCCGACGGCCTCGCCGGCCTGGCGGATGTCGCGGCCCCGTCCAGCCTCCCATTGGCCGGTACGCAAGGTGAGATAGCCGAGCTTGGCGAGCTTTGGAAACATCTCGCGCAGCAGCACGATCCGCTTGCCATAGATCGAAGGGCCGGTATCGACGCTCACACCGGTGATGTTGCCACCCGGATGCGCGAGGCTTTGGATCATGCCTTGTGCCACCGGATCGCCGGTCAGTGCGACGACCGGAATCCCGTCCTCCGCCCGCTTGAACAGCATCGCACCGGGGCCGACGACAAAGACGACGTCGGGTTTGGCGCTGACGACCTCCACCGCGAGCGCGGCAAGTCCGCCCGCGCTCCTCTCGCGGCCATAGCGCTCGACGGTGAGGTTCTTGCCCTCGACATGACCGAGGCGGCGCAGCTCATCGAACAATGCGCGATAGTAGCGGTTGTCGCTGTCCTCCCGCATCAGGGCGGCCGGTTCGAACGGGCTGAAGATCGCAAGCCGCCGGCTCGCGGCCGCCTGCTGCGCGCGTGCCGGGAGCGGCCACGCCGCGGCGCCGCCAAGGAGGCCCAGGAACTGGCGGCGTCTCATCAATCCCCCTTGTCTCCCCGGATCGGGGACCAGCGAAAGTACCACACAAGCGGGTGCGGAACAGCGCATGCGAAGCCACGCGACAAACCTGACGACAGTCGGAAAATGCCGGCTTTCGGGATATCTTGGGTTGCCGCACAGGCGGCGCTGGCCTACCTAGGTCCCATGAAATTCCTCGATGAAGCCAAGGTCTATGTCCGCTCCGGCGACGGCGGTAACGGCTGCGTGGCGTTCCGCCGCGAAAAGTTCATCGAGTTCGGCGGTCCCTCCGGCGGCAATGGCGGCCGCGGCGGCGACGTTGTCTTCGAGGTCGCCGACGGGCTGAACACGCTGATCGATTACCGCTACCAGCAGCACTTCAAGGCGCAGAAGGGCGAGAATGGCATGGGCAAGGACCGCCATGGCGCCAATGGCAAGCCGATCGTGCTGAAGGTGCCGGTGGGGACGCAGATCTTCGACGAGGACCGCGAGACGCTGATCCACGACTTCACCACGCTCGGCGAAAAATTCGTGCTCGCCGAAGGCGGCAATGGCGGCTTCGGCAACGCGCATTTCAAGTCGTCGACCAACCGCGCGCCGCGCAATGCCAATCCCGGCCAGGTGGGCGAAGAGCGCTGGATCTGGCTGCGGTTGAAACTGATCGCGGATGCCGGCCTCGTCGGCCTGCCCAATGCCGGCAAGTCGACCTTCCTCTCCAAGGTCAGCGCGGCACGGCCGAAGATCGCCGACTATCCCTTCACCACGCTGCATCCGCAGCTCGGCGTCGTGAACGCGGATGGACGCGAGTTCGTGCTCGCGGATATTCCGGGCCTGATCGAGGTGCGCATGAGGGCGCAGGCCTCGGCGACCGTTTCCTCGGCCATGTCGAACGCTGCCGCGTACTGCTGCATCTGGTGGATGCGACCTGCGAGCACGCTGGCAAAGCCTACAAGACGGTTCGCACCGAGTTGGAGGCCTATGGCGGACAGCTCACGGAGAAGATCGAGATCGTCGGGTTGAACAAGATCGATGCGGTCGAGCCGGACGAATTGAAGAAGCAAAAAGACCGCCTCAAGCGCGCTGCAAAGAAGACGCCGCTGTTGATGTCGGGCGCGACCGGACAAGGCGTCAAGGAAGCGCTGCGCGCGCTGACTGAGGTGATCGGGGACAAGCAGATTACCAGCAAAGCAAAACGCGCAGCGCAAATGACGCCCTGGGAAGCGTAAGGGCTGGCCGGCACAATGGCGCGAGCCAAGAAAACTACCAAGAACGTCATCTGGATCATGTGCGACCAGCTTCGTCATGATTATCTCGGCTGTACCGGCCACCCCACGCTGAAAACCCCGAACATCGACGCGATGGCCAGGCGCGGCGTGCGCTTCTCCAACGCCTATGTGCAGTCGCCGATCTGCGGCCCCTCGCGCATGTCGTTCTACACCGGCCGCTACATGCGCTCGCACGGCTCGCACTGGAACGGCTGGCCGCTGCGCGTCGGCGAGCCGACGCTGGGCGATCACCTGAAGAAGATCGGCGTGCGCAATGTGCTGGTCGGCAAGACCCACATGGCGCCTGACCTTGAAGGGTTGAAGACGCTCGGCATCGCGCCGGATTCGATCATCGGCGTGCATGTGTCCGAATGCGGATTCGAGCCGTACGAGCGCGACGACGGCCTGCATCCGACGGGACGCCCTCGTCCGCGCTACGACAATTATCTGCGCGAACACGGTTTTGACTCGGCAAATCCCTGGGAGCACTGGGCCAATTCCAGCGAGGACGCCGACGGCTCCTTGCAAAATGGCTGGCTGCTGGTGCATGCCGACAAGACAGCCCGCGTACCGGAGGAGCATTCCGAGACGCCCTACATGACGCGGCGGGCGATGGACTTCATCACGGAGGCCGAGAGCGACGGCCGACCGTGGTGCCTGCATCTTTCCTACATCAAACCGCACTGGCCCTATATCGCGCCCGAGCCCTATGCCAGCATGTATGGCCCAAAGGATGTACCGCCTGCTATTCGCTCGGAGAAGGAACGCCAGGAGGCGCATCCGGTGTTCGCCGCCTACATGGATATGCGCTACTCCCGCAACATGTCGCGCGACGAAGCCCGCGAGAAGGTCATCCCGACCTATATGGGCCTGATCAAGCAGATCGACGACCAGATGGGCGTGCTGATGCGCTTTCTGGAGCAGCGAGGCCTGCTCGACACGACCATGATCGTGTTCACGTCGGATCATGGCGATTATCTCGGCGATCACTGGATGGGTGAGAAGGATCTGTTCCACGAACAATCCGCCAAGATTCCCTTGATCGTGATCGATCCGTCCGCGTCAGCCGACGCCACGCGCGGCACGGTCTGCGACGCGCTGGTCGAAGCGATCGACCTCGCGCCAACCTTCATCGAGTACTTTGACGGCACGCCGCCCGACCATATCCTCGAGGGTCGCTCGCTGATGCCGCTCTTGCGCGGCGAAAGCCCGTCCTGGCGCGAGGTCGTGTTCTCCGAATATGACTACGCCATGCAGGATGTGCGGCTGAAGCTGAACCAGCCGATCGAACGCTGCCGGCTGTTCATGGTGTTCGACGGCCGCTGGAAATACGTCCACGCCACGGGCTACCGACCGATGCTGTACGATCTGCAGTGCGATCCACAGGAGTTTGCCGATCGCGGCGAGGACCCGTCATGTGCCGAGGTCATCGCGCGGCTGCAGGGGGCGCTGTTCGACTGGGCGCTGCACCCGAAGGGGCACATCACCACGCCGAACGCCAGGATCGCGCAGTACGCCGGCGGCCAGATGCAAGTCAAAGGCGGCATCCTGATCGGCATCTGGGACGAGACGGAGCTCGCCGCAATCCGGGCGCGGATCGCAGCAAACTCTGCGCCAGCTTAGTTCGTGATCTTGTAGCCCGTGGCCTTGACGATCGGCTGCCAGAACGCGGTGTTGTCCGCGAGCTCCTTCGCCAGCCCCTCCGGCGTCGAGCCGACTGGAATGAGCCCGATCGCGAGCAGCTTCTCCTTCACCTCCGGCTGGGCCAGCGCTGCCACCACCGATGCACTTAGTTTCGCGGCAAAGTCGGGAGGGCTGCCGGCCGGCAGCCACATCCCGCACCAGGCGCCGGCCACTAGATCGATGCCACTCTCTTTCAGAGTCGGGACCTCAGGCAGGAACGGCGACCGCGCCTCACTGCTGACGGCAAGAATCTTGAGACCGCCGCTGCGATGCTGCGGGATCGCATCGGCGGCAGTGATGATGGCGAACGGCAAATGTCCACCGAGCAGGTCGTTGATGATCGGCGTGGTGCCACGATAGGCGACCCGCGTCAGCGGTATCTTCAGTATTTCCTCGAGCCTTGAACCGGCAAAATGCGGAATGGTCCCGTTGCTCGGCACGCCGAACGACGCCTTGTCGGGATTGGCTTTGAGCCACGCCACCAGGCCCGCAAAATCCTTTGCATCGACGGCCGGACCGATGGCGACGCAAAATTCGAATCGCGTCAAGAGCGACACCGGCATGAAATCCCTGTCGCGATCGAAACTCGGTTTCGTCTCCACCATCGGCAGCAGGAACATGGTCGGCCCGGTGGTGACCAGGATCGTTGTCCCGTCGAGATTGGCGCCCTTGACCGCCTTGATCCCGATCAGCCCGTCGCCGCCGTTGCGATCCTCCACGATGATGGTGCGGTCGAGCGGCTGGCTGATCTGTTGAGCGAGCAGCCGACACAAGGTGTCGCCGCTACCTCCGGCCGAAAAGGGAAAGATGATCTTGGTCAGCGGCCCGGACTCGGCACGTGCCCGGCCTGCTGTCGCCAGCACCGGCAACACCAGCGCGCCGGCGATGAAACCTCGACGGTGCATCCTCAAGCCCACCTCCCGCATGATTTTGGCCAACTAGAGCATGATCCGGAAAAGTGTGTAGCGGTTTTCCGAAAAGATCATGCTCAATCAAAAAGCTAAAGCGCGGTGACGATTCAACCTAATCTCATCGCGCTTTAGACCAGAACGCAGCAGACAATGGAATGGGCGATAGGGCGAACGGCCGCAGCCACACTAGCGAGAGGTAATCTTGCGCGGACCGCCGTCCTGCTGCAAAACCCTCCCACACAAGACGTGCCAGGGAGAAAACCATGATCGGTTACGTCACCGTCGGTACCAACGACCTGAAAAAGGCCGGGGAATTCTACGACAAGATTTGCGGCGAATTGGGCATGGGCCGCTTCATGGCCAATGACCGTATCATCGCCTGGGGCGCCAAGGGCGGCGGCGCTGGTTTCGGCGTCGCCCTGCCGTTCGACGGCAAGCCGATGACGGTCGGCAACGGCGTGATGGCGGCCTTCGGCGCCAAGGACAAGGAGCAAGTCGACCGCATCCACAAGCTCGCGCTGTCGCTGGGCGGCAGTTGCGAGGGCGCTCCCGGTCAGCGCAGCCCGCAATTCTATGCCGCCTATTTCCGCGACCCAGAGGGCAACAAGCTCAACGCCTTCGTGATGGGCTGATTAACCCCGACTTTCGGCCGCTTTCGCGGCAACGCGCCACTTCCAAAGTCCGGAAGTGGCGCGTATTGCTTTCACGAAACGCTGCCCATTTGCACCCGCCGTCATGGCCCGCCCTCAGCTCAAGAAATTCCGGCGCATCGTCGTCAAGGTCGGCTCCTCGCTTCTGATCGATTCAGGGGCGGGCGAGGTGCGCGCCTCATGGCTGTCCGCGCTGGCCGACGATCTCGCGAAACTCCATGGCGAGGGCCGCGAGGTCCTGATCGTCTCGTCGGGTTCGATCGCGCTGGGGCGAGCCAGGCTGAAACTGCCGCGCGGCAGCCTGAAGCTGGAGGAGAGCCAGGCCGCGGCCGCCGTCGGGCAGATCGCGCTGGCGCGGATCTGGTCGGAAGTGCTGGGTGCGCACGGCATCGGCGCCGGGCAGATTCTCGTGACCCTGCAGGACACCGAGGAGCGCCGCCGCTATCTCAACGCGCGCTCGACCATTGCAAAGCTGCTCGAGTGGCGCGCGGTGCCCGTGATCAACGAGAACGACACGGTCGCCACCAACGAGATTCGCTATGGCGACAATGATCGCCTTGCCGCGCGCGTCGCCACCATGGCGAGCGCCGATCTGCTGATCCTTTTGTCGGACATCGACGGGCTCTACGATGCGCCGCCGTCGCAAAATCGGAATGCCAGGCTCATTCCTGTCGTTGAGAGCGTCACCGCCGAGATCGAGGCGATGGCGGGCGATGCCGGCTCGGAATTGTCGCGCGGCGGCATGCGCACCAAGATCGAGGCGGCCAAGATCGCGACCACCGGCGGCACCCATATGCTGATCGCCTCCGGCAAGATCGAACATCCGTTGAAGGCGATCGCGGACGGCGGCCGCTGCACCTGGTTCCTGACTCCGGCCAACCCCGTCACCGCGCGAAAACGCTGGATCGCGGGCTCGCTGGAGCCCAAGGGCACGCTGACCATCGACGCCGGCGCGGTGACCGCGTTGCGAGCCGGAAAAAGCCTGCTGCCGGCCGGGGTGATCCGAGTCGACGGGCAGTTCGCCCGCGGCGATGCCGTGGTGGTGCGCGGCCCCGATACCCATGAAATCGGCCGCGGCCTCATCGCCTACGACGCCGAGGACGCCGAGAAGATCAAAGGCCGCTCCTCCCCGGACGTGATGGCGATTTTGGGCATCAGCGGCCGGGCCGAAATGATCCACCGCGACGACCTCGTGGTGGGCCCGACCGGCGCCATTCCGGCCAAGTAGGCCATCGGCCGACCCAAAAAGGCCGAAATCTGGCGCCCTGCCATGCCGGTTCCGCGCCTCGCCAAGGCCTCAAATTCCATGCTACGACATGGCCTTAATCCAAGGGCTGAAACGACATGAGCGCGCCCCTCAAGGCCATCGACGGCAATGCCGATCTGGCCACCCTGATGAACGACCTCGCGAGCGCCGCGCGTGCTGCGGCGCGGGTGCTGTCGCTGGCCTCGCCGGAGCAGAAGGACCGCGCGCTGGCGGCCATGGAGCGCGCGATCCGCGCCAATGCTGCTGCGATCCTGGCCGCCAATGCCGAGGACGTCACGGAAGCCCGCGCCTCCGGCGTCACCGGCTCCTTCATCGACCGCCTGACGTTGACTCCCGCGCGAGTCGACGCCATGGCCGACGGCATTGCCGCAGTCCGCAACATTGCCGACCCCGTCGGAGTGATCACCGAGAGCTGGCAGCGCCCGAACGGCATGACCATCGAGCGCGTGCGCGTGCCGCTCGGCGTCGTCGCCGTGATCTTCGAGAGCCGCCCCAATGTCGCGGCCGATGCCGGCGTGCTCTGCCTGAAATCCGGCAACGCCGTGATCCTGCGCGGCGGCTCGGACAGTTTCCGCTCCTGCCGCGCGATCCATGACTGCCTGGTGCAGGGCCTGCGCGAAGCCGGACTGCCGGAGGCCTCCATCACGCTGGTGCCGACCCGCGACCGCGCCGCGGTCGGGCTCCTCCTCACCGGACTGAACGGCGCGGTCGATGTGATCGTGCCGCGCGGCGGTAAAAGCCTGGTCGCCCGCGTCGAATCGGAAGCGCGCGTTCCGGTGTTCGCCCATCTCGAAGGCGTCAACCACGTCTATGTCGATCACGCCGCCGATCTCGACATGGCGAAATCGATCGTGCTGAACGCGAAGATGCGCCGCACCGGCGTCTGCGGCGCGGCCGAGACATTGCTGGTCGATCGCGCAGGCGCAAGCGCCAACCTCAAGCCGCTGGTGGAAATGCTGATCGATGCCGGCTGCGAGGTGCGCGGCGACGAGGCCGTGCAGCGCGCGGACAGCCGCGTGAAGCCGGCCTCCGACGAGGACTGGGACGCCGAATATCTCGACGCCATCATCGCCGCGCGCGTGGTCGACGGGGTCGACGGCGCGATCGCGCATATCCATAGTCACGGCTCGCAGCACACCGACGCGATTGTGACCGAGGACGCCAATGCGGCGCAGAAATTCCTGAAGGAAGTGGACTCGGCGATCGTACTGCACAACGCTTCGACGCAGTTCGCCGATGGCGGCGAGTTCGGCTTCGGCGCCGAGATCGGCATCGCTACCGGAAAATTCCACGCCCGTGGTCCGGTCGGCGTCGATCAGCTGACCAGCTTCAAATATCGTATTCACGGCACCGGGCAGACGCGGCCGTGAGCTTTTCCTTGGGTCAGCGGGGCACGCATTGAACGAAGCGTCAGTTGCGTTGCCGTCGCTGGCCCACGAGATCCCGCTCCATACCAACGGCATGCGCGTCGGCCTGCTCGGCGGTTCGTTCAACCCGCCGCACCTCGCCCATCGCACCATCAGCCTGTTCGCGATCAAGCGGCTGAAGCTCGACCGCGTCTGGTGGCTGGTGTCGCCGGGCAATCCGCTCAAGGACAATGGCCGGCTGCATGAGTTGGAAGAGCGCGCGCAGGCCGCCCGCGACATGGCCGCCGATCCGCGCATCGACGTGACGTGTCTCGAATCCGTCATCCGCACACGATACACTGTGGATACGATCAACTATCTGCGCCGCCGCGCTTCCGGCTTGCGCTTCGTCTGGATCATGGGCGCCGACAATCTCGCGCAATTCCATCGCTGGCAACACTGGCAGCGCATCGCGACCCAGGTACCGATCGCAGTGATCGATCGCCCTCCGCAGAGTTTCCGTGCGCTGGCCGCGCCCGCCGCGCAGGCGCTGGCACCCTATCGTCTGCCCGAGAACGAGGCAGGAAGGCTTGCCGATCAGCGCACCCCCAGCTGGGTGTTCCTCACCGGGCTGAAAATGAATCTTTCGTCGACGACCTTGCGGAACCCGGATGGGAGCTGGAAGGCCGCGACGTGAGAGCACGGGGTATGGATATTGAATCCATTAACCCCACATGCGTAGAATGGTCCGTGGGCTGCCGGATTCGGCCGCCCGCGATACAGTGAAAGGAATGGTCCCTGGCCACATCTGTATTGTCCAAGTCAGTTTTACCCAAGTCTCGACAGAGCACGCGTAAAACATCGACCGAAGCTGCGGCCTTGTCTGCGCCGTCCGACGCCGACAAGACGCTGAAACTGATCCTCTCCCGCCTCGAGGATATGAAGGCGGAAGAGACGGTCACCATCGACCTTCACGGCAAATCGGCATTTTCCGACTACATGATCATCACCACGGGCCGGGCCAACCGGCACGTCGGCGCGATCGCGGAAAACGTCACCAAGGCCCTGAAGGAAACCGGAATCAAGAACATCCATGTCGAGGGCTTGCCCAACTGCGATTGGGTGCTGATCGATTCCGGCGACGTGATCGTGCACGTGTTCAGACCCGAGGTTCGCGAGTTCTACAATCTCGAGAGGTTGTGGACTCAAGGTCCAGGGGCGGCGAAGGCGATCTAGACGAGTTGAGCCGATGCGAATCGGCCGCGGCGCGTGATAATTTGCGCGCATGCGAATCGTCGTCATCGCCGTCGGCCGGCTGAAGCAGGGACCAGAGCGCGAGCTGGCCGAGCGCTATCACAAGCGCTTCGACGAGCTCGGCCGCAAGCTCGGCTTCCGCGGTCTAGACATCCGCGAGATCGGCGAAAGCCGTGCACGCGAGGCACCGGCGCGAATCGCCGAAGAGGCCGCCGCGATCTCGGCCGCAATCCCGGAAAACTCCGTACTTGTCACGCTCGATGAGCGCGGCGAAAACGTCGACAGTGCCACGTTCGCCCGCCGGCTCGGGCAGTGGCGGGACCAGGCCGTCGCCCAGACTATTTTCGTGATCGGCGGCGCGGACGGACTTTCGCCCGATTTGCAGGGCAAAGCCAAGATCAGGGTCGCCTTCGGGGCCGCGACCTGGCCGCATCAAATGGTTCGCGTGATGCTATTGGAGCAGCTTTACCGGGCTGCGACGATTTTGGCGGGACACCCCTATCATCGCGCGTAGGATGCGCGGGCGACGAACAGCGATTTCGGATCAGATGCACGCCCGGCCCCCTCAATCGACCACCGACGCCGTCCGCCGCGGCTGTATCTACAGCGCGCTGATTCTTGCGGGACAAATTTGCTCGCCCGTAGCGGCGCAGACCGCAGCCCCGCCGGTGCAAAACGTGGCGGCTTACAACGACGCGCTGAAGCAGCGCGAGCAGGAGCTCGAGGCCGCGCGCATCCAGCAGAAAAATTCTGCCGAGCAGCAGGCCAAGCTCAAGGCCGAGATCGCCGCGATCGGCGAGGACCGCAGCAAGCTCAACCAGCAGCTGATCGACATCGCAGCGAGGGTACGCGACGTCGAAGGCCGCATCGCCGACACCGAAACACGGCTGCAGGCGCTGGACGGACGCGAGCAGGAGATTCGGTCCTCGCTTGCTTCGCGCCGCTCCGAAGTGGTCGAGGTGCTGGCAGCACTGCAGCGCGCCGGGCGCCGCACGCCGCCGGCCCTTCTGGTGCGCCCGGAAGACGCGCTGCAATCGCTGCGCACCGCGATGCTGCTCGGATCGGTCATTCCCGAACTGCGCGCGCGGGCCGAGACGCTCTCGGCCGACCTCGGCGCACTCGTCGCCGTTCGCAAGCGGATCACCAGCGAGCGTGATCGCCTCGCTTCCGATCGCGACAGGATTCGCGTCGATCAGACGCGGCTCGCCGCGCTGGTCGACGAACGACAGAAGAAGCAGGCCGGAATCGAGCAGGACATCGACTCGGAAGGTGCGCGCGCGGTGGCGCTCGCAAAGCAGGTCGGCGATCTGCAGGGTCTGATCAGCAAGATGGAGCAGGAGGTCAAGGGCGCCGCCAAGGCCGCCGCCGCCGCGACGATGCAGGGCGGCAGCGGCAAGTCCGATCCGGCGCTCCTGAAGAACCCGGATCGCACCAGTCCGGCGATTGCCTTCGCCTCGGCCAAGGGCCTATTCAAATTCCCGGTTAACGGCACCAAAATCCGCGATTTTGGTGGTTCCGACGGCGCAGGAGGCGTAGAAAAAGGCATTTCTTTGGCAACGCGGCCCGGCGCGCAGGTAACAACGCCTTGTGACGGCTGGGTTGTTTACGCCGGACCGTTCCGCAGCTATGGACAACTCTTGATCCTCAACGCGGGGGGCGGGTATCATGTCCTGATCGCCGGGATGGAGCGCATTTCGGTAAACATCGGACAGTTTGTGCTTACGGGGGAGCCGGTAGCAACCATGGGAACGACGTCCCAGGTCGCTTCCATTCTCGCGACCAACGCTAGCCAACCCGTGCTCTATGTCGAGTTCCGTAAGGACGGCACTCCAATCGATCCAGGCCCATGGTGGGCCGCAAATGAAGGCGAAAAGGTTCGCGGATGATGCGCAAGACTTCTGTAATCCTCCTCAGCGCTGCCACGGGTGCGGCATTGACGCTGCTCGTGACCCAGCCGCGCGCGGTGTTCATGGGCTCGACCGCGCGTGCCGCAACCGCCGACACTTATCGCCAGCTCAATCTGTTCGGCGACGTGTTCGAGCGCGTGCGCAGCGACTATGTCGAGAAGCCCGATGACGGCAAGCTCGTGGAGTCCGCGATCTCTGGCATGCTCTCCGGCCTCGATCCGCATTCGAGCTACATGGATGCGAAGAGCTTCCGCGACATGCAGGTGCAGACCCGCGGCGAGTTCGGCGGCCTTGGCATCGAAGTCACGATGGAAGACGGCCTGATCAAGGTGGTCTCGCCGATTGACGACACCCCGGCCTCGAAGGCCGGCATCCTCGCCAACGACATCATCACCACCCTCGACGACGAGCAGGTGCAGGGCCTCACCCTGAACCAGGCGGTCGAGAAGATGCGCGGCCCCGTCAACACCAAGATCCGGCTGAAGATCGTCCGCAAAGGCGTCGACAATCCGATCGAGGTCACGCTGGTGCGCGACAACATCCGTGTCCGCTCGGTGCGCGCGCATATCGAGGCTGACGACATCGGCTATATCCGCATCACCACCTTCAACGAGCAGACCAACGACGGCCTGAAGAAGGAAGTCGCCAACCTGCAGAACCAGATCGGCGACAAGCTCAAGGGCTTCGTCATCGATCTGCGCAACAATCCGGGCGGCCTGCTCGAAGAAGCCGTAACCGTCTCCGACTCTTTCCTGGAGCGCGGCGAGATCGTCTCCACCCGCGGCCGCAACGCCGACGAGACCCAGCGCCGATCCGCCCATCCGGGCGACCTGACCAAGGGCAAACCGGTCATCGTGCTGATCAACGGCGGCTCGGCCTCGGCCTCCGAAATCGTCGCGGGCGCGCTGCAGGATCACAAGCGCGCCACCCTGGTTGGCACCCGCTCGTTCGGCAAGGGCTCGGTGCAGACCATCATTCCGCTCGGCAGCGGCAACGGCGCGCTCCGGCTGACCACCGCGCGCTATTACACGCCGTCGGGCAAGTCGATCCAGGCCAAGGGCATCGTGCCGGACATCGAAGTGGTGCAGGACGTGCCGGACGAACTGAAGGCGCGCACCGACACCAAGGGCGAAGCTTCGCTCCGCGGTCACCTGAAGAACGACGGTGATGAGAAGACCGGCTCGCAATCTTATGTCCCGCCGGATGCCAAGGACGACAAGGCGCTCAAGATGGCGGACGACCTGCTGCATGGCATCAAGTCCTCGTCCTCGGCACCGAACCCGGCACCCGCCACGACCGATAAGGCCGCCGCCGACAGGCCAGCGACGGCCGACCGGCAGCCCGCCAACAAGGACTACTGACCGGTTGAGCCGATGAGGCTTTGATAAAAGGGGCGGCCTTCCAGGGCCGCCCTTTTTGCTTGTTCCCCTGTTCCGCGTACCCCGGCCCTGCCGTCCGGCGAGCCGGCCGTGGTATCTTCGGCCGCTGATTCGGGAACATGAATGGCTGACACGGTCGATGATCTGAGCGCCCCGCTCGGGCAGAATACGGAGCGGCGCAAGCGCCGATTCCGGTTGCCGTTTAGCGCGATGCAGGCGCTCGCGAGCCTGCTCGGCCTGTTCCTGCTGACCTTCATCGGTTTTGCGCTGTTCAGCGACAATCCGCTCGGCGGCGAACCGGTCGCTCATGTGGCGTTGCGCGAGAAGGCCTCGGAAGAGAAAGCGCCGGCAATGGCGGCGGCCAGCCACGAGCATGGCGAGAAGGCCATGCCGAAGCCGGCCGAGCCGGGTGAGCACAAGACCGTCACCATCATCGATGGCTCGAGCGGCAAGCACCAGGATGTGGTGGTCGGCGGCGGGGCCGAAAAGGGTGAGAGCGAGGCCGCGGCTGCACCGGCCATGATGACGGGCATCGATCAGCGGCTGCTCGAAAAGACCCGCTACGGCATGATCCCGGTGATGGCCGACGGCCTGAAACCCTTCACGGTCTATGCCGCCGACGCCGACCGCGCCAGGGCCGCGAAGATGCCGGTGGTGTCCATCGTCGTCGGCGGCCTCGGCGTCGGCGCGGCAAAAACCACCGATGCAATCATGAAGCTGGCGCCGGCGGTGACGCTGGCGTTCACGCCCTATGGCTCCGACCCCGGCAAACTCGCCGAGCGGGCGCGCTCGCAGCGCCACGAGATCCTGCTGCAGATTCCGATGGAGCCCTACGACTACCCCGACAACGATCCGGGACCACAGACCCTTCTCGCCACGCTGGGGCCGGAAGAAAATCTCGACCGGCTGTACTGGCATCTCGGCCGGCTGCAGGGCTACGCCGGGATTGCCAATTTCATGGGTGCGCGGTTTGTCGCGACCGACACCGCGATGGGGCCGATTATCCGCGAGGCCTCCAAGCGCGGGCTTTCCTATTTCGACGACGGCTCGGCGCCGCGCAGCGTGGCCTCCGCGCTGGCTGGCGGCCAAGCCATGCCCTTCGCCAAGGGCGATGTCGCCATTGACGCGGTCCCGACGTCGGCGGAAATCGATCGCGCGCTGGCCAAGCTCGAAACCATTGCAAAAGAACGCGGCTTTGCGGTCGGCACCGCGTCGGCACTGCCGATTTCGATCGACCGGATCGGCGCCTGGATCAAGACGCTCGATGCCCATGGCGTGATGCTTGTGCCATTGACAACCACGATGCTGAAATCAAAATCGGTTCAATAGAGCATGATCCGGAAAAGTGGTTCCGGTTTTCCGAAAGATCGTGCTCAATGAGGAATCTACAGCGCGATGACGATTCCTCCTGATACCATCGCGCTCTAGTCGGGGGTTCCACCGCGTCTTGCGGGCACCGTCGGCGGCCTATTTGACTGCCGCCTTGGCCCGGATGACTGCAAGAGGCATGGACGGAATGACGCGTTACGAAGACCTGCCCTATCGTACCTGTGTCGGCATCATGCTGCTCAACGAGGAAGGGCTGGTCTTCATCGGTCGCCGCGCCGGCGGCATCGAACATGTCGACGAATCCCATGTCTGGCAGATGCCGCAGGGCGGCGTCGATCCCGGCGAGGACAACTGGGAAGCCGCCAAACGCGAGCTCTACGAGGAGACCAGCGTGCGCTCGGTCGAGAAGCTCGCCGAGGTCAGTGACTGGCTCATCTACGACATCCCGCGCACGGTGGCGGGACGCGCCTGGAAGGGCCGCTATCGCGGCCAGCGCCAGAAGTGGTTCGCGATGCGCTTCACCGGCAAGGACGCCGAGATCAATGTCGCCAGCCCCGGTGGTGGCGGCCACAAGGCCGAGTTCATCAACTGGCGCTGGGAGCCAATGAGAAACCTCCCCGAACTCATCGTTCCGTTCAAGCGCCCGGTCTACGAGCGGGTGGTGAAGGAGTTCGCGAGGCTCGTGGGCAGATAGGTTGTATTTCTGCTCGCTACACCAAAATCGCGGCGCAAACGATATATTCACGATATGCACCGAAACTCCGGCCTATCCAGGATGGATTCGACCGGGGAAACCATGAGCACGATCGGCACCGCAACATCGTACGGCGACGACCTTTCTTCACTCCTCGCCGGTTCGACGCAAACATCTAGTCCTGCAGACGCGTCCGCTCCTGCCACCCCTGCCAGCACATCCGACCCGAGTTCCAGCAGCGACCGCGATCCCGCGACCCGCGTTGACCTGTCCGACAAGATCAAGGCGATCCTGGCCCGTGCCAGCACCGACCAGGACGTCGCGGATCGGCTCAAGGCCTTTGTCCAGGCGCATCGCATCGACAACACGGACGGATCCACGCAGGACAGTTCGTTGTCCTCGGACCAGAGCTCCAAAACCGACGTGAACAAGGGTTTTGAGCAATTGTCCGGCGGCACGCCTGCAGACGACGGTTCCGACGGACCGGTCCAGGTCGCGAAGAATTTCGCGACCGGCTTGAAAGCCGACGGCTATACGATCTCGGCCGTGGCTCGTGCCAGCGATGGATCGTTCCAGGTCCAGATCGTCGGACCGGACGGCAAAGGCTTCCTTGATCGGCGCTTCGGCACATCAGGTGAATTTTCCACCTTTGGCGGCATCAAGGACGGCGTCGCTGCGCAGTCCTACCAGCACGGCAACAAGGAATACATTACCTTCTCCGAGAGCGAGGCGGCGGCATTGAACGTGACGGCATCCTCGGATGCGGGTACGATCTCTGCGACATCTACGGGCACCCATACGGCGTCGACCACCTTCGTGGTCGATTTCACCACCGGCGCAATCTCGGTGCAGCAATCCGACTACACTTCGGTGTCGACCGCCGTCCAGATCAACCGGGCCGGATCGACCTATTCTGCGGTCGCGTGAGCAATAGAGGCGACCCAGTCTCGCCACGTGTCTGATATAGACTCCACGCCTTCCGGAGAGTCCCTATGTCAGAGCAGAAACTCTATCGCCCCAATGTCGGGATCGCACTGTTCAACGCGGAAGGCCGCGTGCTGATCGGCCGGCGCTTTCGCGACGACGGACCCGAGATCATCCTGCCTGGCCTCGAATGGCAGATGCCGCAGGGCGGCGTCGACGAGGGCGAGGATTTGCGCGAAGCGGCGCTGCGCGAGTTGTGGGAAGAGACCAGCGTGCAAAGCGCTGATTATCTCGGCGAGAGCGACTGGCACGTTTACGAGTTTCCGCCCTATGAAGGCCCGCCGCATCGCCTCGCCAAATTCCGCGGCCAGCGCCAAAAATGGTTCGCGCTGCGATTTACCGGGAACGAAGCGGAGATCGATCCGCTGACGCCGCGCAACGGCCAGCCCGCGGAATTCGATGCCTGGCGCTGGGAGCGGCTCGACCGCGTTGCCGATCTCGTGGTGCCATTCCGCCGCGAGGTGTATCGCGCCGTTGCTGAGAGCTTCGCGAGATTTGCAAAGGCTTAATTATTCGGCCCGACCACGAACGGGCCGATCGCGATCACGTGGCAATCGCTGTCGCGCTTGGCGCAATCGCCGAGCGCGTCGTTGATCGCGCTCTGCTCGGAGCTGGCCTTCACGGCCACGCCGGGGCGCCCCGTGGTACCAACCGCAACCGCATTCCATCCCGAAGGAGAATCGCCAAGCTTGCGCGCCGATTCCTCGCGCTCGTTGGCGATGATCGAAGGACTGTTCGCGGCTCTGAAAAACCCCATCGCCTTCATCAGGGCCGGCACCGGAACGACGAAGACATCGTCGACCGCGACGATCATGCACGGCACCCCGGCGGTGGCGCCGCAGGATTCCAGCGAACGGCGCGCCGATTCCTCGACGCTCTCGCCATTGGTGTTGAAGATGAATTGTCCGCCCGGCCCGACCGCGACAGTGCGCGACTTGCGCCCGGGAACAAAGGCGGCTTCAAGCCTTGCCTTGCCCTGATCGCGGATCAGCGGCACCTCCTTCGCGACGAACGGCCGCTCGATCGACGCATCGCGCCGGATCCACGGCGTCGGCGGCATGGGCGGCTTTCCGTGTGCATAGACCACCGCGTTGCCCACGGCATAGAGCTCGCAGCGCCGTCCCAGCCCTCCGCTATCCGAGCGCTTCTGGCATTGATCCAGCGCGCCATTCTTGGCGACTTCCTCGTTCGACTGGCCGACGACGAAACCGGGAGTGCCGAGATTGGTCAGCGCCAGCGCCTTGTAGTCGGCGCCCGTGACATATTCACTGGCTAGATTCGCGCGGGTCCGCTCGGCGATGAACGGGACATTCTCAGGCGAGAATTTCTCGTCGTTCGGGGCCGGCGGCGGGGCGGACGGAGCCGGCGGCGCAATTTGGGCGGACCGGGTCGGCGACGGACCAGGCACCGACGAAGGGGATAGCGCAGGTGCGGCCTTTTCTGTGGACTTAGTGTCCTTCGTCCCGGGTGTCAGCTCGAGCTTGGTGAAATACAGAAATCCGGCCACGCAGATCGCGACGACCGAGACCACGCCGACCACCACGGGCCAGACCCAATTCGGTGCGCCGGCCGCGGACTTCGCCGGTGGCTTCTTCACCTGCGGCGTCGAATACGTGCCGTCCTCACGCCGCATCGCGATCATATAGGCGTGCACCGGGGTCGGAATATTCTTCACTTCCTGGGCGCCGATATCGGCGAATTGCACCGAAAGCTTGTTGGCGACCTGCTCGTGCACCGCTCGCGAGACGCAGATGCCGCCAACTTCGGCAAGCCCCTCCAGCCGCGCGGCGATGTTGACGCCGTCGCCAAGCAGATCGCCGTCGCGCTCGACCACGTCGCCGATGGTGATGCCGATGCGGAAGGCCATCTGCCGGCTCGGCGGATAGGCCATGTTGCGGGTTCGCAGGGATTCCTGGATGTCGATCGCGCAGCGTACCGCTTCGACCGCGCTCGGAAATTCGGCGAGCACGGCATCTCCGGCGGTGTTGAAAATCCGCCCGCCGGCCTTGGCAATGAAATCATCGGTGACGGCACGGTAGGACGCCAGACGCCTCAGCGTCTCCTCTTCGTCCTCGGCAACCAGCCTGGAATAGCCGGCAATATCGGCCGCAAAAATCGCCGCGATCTTGCGTTTCATAAGGACCAGCCCCGGACCAGAAATCAGCGGCTGCAGAATGCCGTCTCGGGAGCCCAGGCGCAACGGGGTTCCACGCCCGCCATGGCAGCGAGCGTTGAATTCATTGAAATTCTATGGAGCAGGCGCGGGCCGCGTTAATGCATCGCGGTGGATTCGAGCTGATGCTGGATGCTCTTGAAATGATCCAGCCGCTCGAGCTCGCGGTCGAGTTCGAAGCCGTCTCTTTCCGCGAGCTTTTCCTGCATCTGGCTGACGGTGTCGGCGAACCTGGCGCGGTCCAGGTCCTCGATCGCGGTCGCAACGTCGGCGAGCACGGTCAGGCCCTTCTCCGAGACCTCGGCAAGGCCTCCGAGCACGATGATCTTCTGCGTCGAGCCGCCGGTGAATATCGTCAGGATTCCCGGACGCACCGCGGCCACAACCGGCGCGTGCCCCGCCAGCACGCCGAAATCGCCCTCGGCGCCGGGAATGTCGACCTGATCTACCTCACCGGAGAAAGCGAGTTTTTCCGGCGAAACGAGATCGAAGTGGAAGGTGGCCATGGTCTACCTGTTCTCTCTGCGGTCACCCGCGGGCTTGACCCGCGGGTCCATCAGTCAAAACATCTCGCTTTCGATGGATTGCCGGATCAAGTCCGGCAATGACAAACTTGCTTACGCCGCCTCAGCGGCCAGCTTCTTGCCCTTATCGACCGCCTCTTCGATGGTGCCGACCATGTAAAAGGCGGCTTCCGGCAGATGGTCATACTTGCCTTCGCAAAGACCGCGGAAGCCCTTGATGGTGTCGGCGAGTTCGACGAACTTGCCGGGCGAGCCGGTGAAGACTTCGGCGACGTGGAACGGCTGCGACAGGAAGCGCTCGATCTTGCGGGCGCGCGCCACCGTCAGCTTGTCCTCTTCCGACAATTCGTCCATGCCGAGAATGGCGATGATGTCCTGCAGCGACTTGTAGCGTTGCAGGATCTGCTGGACCAAGCGCGCGGTGTTGTAGTGCTCTTCGCCGACGACCAGAGCGGAGAGCATGCGCGAGGTCGAGTCGAGCGGGTCGACCGCCGGATAAATGCCCTTTTCCGAGATCGCGCGCGACAACACGGTGGTCGCGTCGAGATGCGCGAAGGAGGTCGCGGGCGCCGGGTCGGTCAAGTCGTCGGCCGGCACATAGATCGCCTGCACCGAAGTGATCGAACCCTTGGTCGTGGTGGTGATGCGCTCCTGCAGCGCAC
>Ga0210403_10000815_pt1 | contig 30944 bp, 26 predicted proteins | sample IncBWC19MmetaG_FD_150863 | JGI IMG/M metagenome (GOLD analysis project Ga0210403, IMG submission 150863) | Forest soil microbial communities from Barre Woods Harvard Forest LTER site, Petersham, Massachusetts, United States - Inc-BW-C-19-M | ecosystem: Environmental > Terrestrial > Soil >...
TGTCTCCCAGAGAGTGACCGATCTGGATTCACCCACGTTCTTTCTCTGTGGCCCCAAGGGGTTCATGGACAACGCGCGCCAGGTTCTTTTGACTCTCGGCGTAACCCAGGACCGGATCCTTCAGGAAAGTTTTGGGGAGAGCAAACCGTCCACTGAGTCTCGTCCACTGGATGCCGGTACAGTCGAGACTGTCGTGTTTCTTCACTCGGAAAAGGTTTGCCACGCTTCCTCCGGAAGCACGCTGCTGGATCTGGCAGAGCGAAATGGCGTCCAGATTCCGTTTGGCTGCCGCCAGGGCCAATGTGGTACGTGTGCTACGCGGGTTCTAAGCGGCACCGTTCAGATGGACGTGGAAGCTGGGCTGACGGCTGAGCAAAAAAATGCTGGATATGTACTACCTTGTGTGAGCCGGGCTGAAGGAACGGTTGTCCTGTGGGCTTAGTCCGGTTCTCCGCTGAAAAATCCCAACGTCCTACAGAATCTTCAATGCCCCAGAGCGACTGCTGGAGGCTGAACCTGCACTCGTCCTGACGGTTCGCGCGAAAAACATAACGGTGACCAGGGAATAAGAGCGACTGGCGTTTAGTTATCAACTGGTGAAGGTCAAAACCGACACATCCTTAAGTCAGCACCATTGAGGTGGAATCGTGAGACTTACGCTTGGCGCAGTAATGTTTTTCGGCTTGAGTGTTGCCTTGTTGCAGGACTTGCCTGCCCAGGGACAAACGCAGGCTAGCTCGAGTTTTGAGGTGGTCGCAACTCCGAACGACAACCCCAACAGCGAGCTTCTTGCGGCTTCGGCGTCTTCCCCAAACGATATTTGGGCGGTGGGGCAGTCGACGATCCACTTTGATGGAACGATGTGGACGGCGTTTCCCGCTCCAATGATCAAAGGCGACAACAACAGCTTTCTGCAGGGGGTGGTCGCTATTTCTCCGACTTTGGCCTGGGCGGCGGGAAACGTGACTGACGGGGCACATCCGGGGCAGGTGATCGAGCAGTGGAATGGAACCAGGTGGAGCCTGTTTCCCGGGCCCAAGTTCGGGAAGAGAGAGCGGGCGGAGGTCTTCGCCATGACTTCCAGTTCGGCGAATGACGTTTGGGCGATCGGCAACCTGGTGAACCTCCGCACCGGGCTGGCCTCGCCGCTTTTTGAGCACTGGAACGGCACGGCATGGACGGTCACGACGCGGGAATCGAACAATCAGTTTTTGTTTGGCGCGTCCGCCGACGCTGCGAATGATGCCTGGGCGGTGGGATTCAACGGTTCAGACAGCATCACAACCTCGGCGATGCACTGGGATGGCACAAACTGGAAGCGCGTGGCAACTCCCAACGTAGGCGAGGGCACAAACAAGTTGAACGCCGTGCTGGCGCTGGCGCCGAACGATGCGTGGGCGGTGGGCTTTTCCACGCCTGTTGCGCCTCCCAAGCAGGCTGCCACGCTGACGTTGATCGAGCACTTTGACGGCACGAGTTGGGCGGTGGTACCGAGTCCGAATGTTGAGCCGAATAGCGCGAATCAGTCGAACCGTTTGCTTGGATTGACGGGGAATTCAGCCAACGACATCTGGGCGTTTGGTTCCTACTTTGTGGCCGACGGGTCGGGGCACCAGATGACACTGCTATTGCACTGGGACGGGACCAGTTGGACAGTCGCATCCAGTCCCAGCCCAACGAAGGGCGGACTTCCATGTGATCTCCTGTGGACTGGAGTTGTTTCATCACCGGGCGATGTGTGGATTCTAGGGTCCGTGCTTGATGGGAGCTTGGCCATACATATAACGAAGGGGGCGGATTCTAACTTAGTTTCCAGTTTCTAGTTTCTGACTCACGGGTGCTACAAGTTCACCGACCAGTTTTATCCCGAGAGAACCCAAATGGGTCAGGCCGATGGCTACGCAATCGAAGTCAAGGAGAAGTAGGAGGAGACGTGAGTAGCGACGTGTACACTGCGTGGTCCAGAAACGACTGGCACCCCGATCCTGTCCACGATTTACCATCCCAGTCTCCACAGGGCGATTCAAGCGTCGACGATCCGGTGAACGATACCGGACTCGGCCCTCGGCACGGCGATTTGCAAGCTTCGGGGAGTTTGCTTCTTAGCTAACCCTGATTTGAAATACGAAAAACTCTCATGACCAACGAGGAAATTCGACTAGCGGAATCTCGCACGCGCAAAAAGCATTGGAAGCGCTGGGGTCCCTACCTCAGCGAACGTGCATGGGGCACTGTGCGTGAAGACTATAGCGCGCACGGGAATGCCTGGGAATACCTGCCACACGACCACGCCCGTTCCCGTGCTTATCGCTGGAACGAAGACGGCCTGGCTGGAATCAGTGATCGCCGACAGATGATTTGCTTTGCCCTCGCACTGTGGAACGAACGTGATCCAATTCTGAAGGAACGGATTTTCGGTCTCACAGGAAACGAAGGCAACCACGGCGAGGACGCGAAGGAATACTATTTCTATCTCGACAGCACGCCCTCGCATTCGTACATGAAATATCTCTATAAATACCCCCAAGCGGAATTTCCTTACGCGAAACTAGTGGAGGAAAACCGACAGCGCGACAAGGGCCAACCCGAATTCGAACTGCTCGATACCGGTGTATTCGACGAAGATCGCTACTTCGACGTGTTCGTGGAATATGCCAAGGCCGATGTCGATGACATTCTGATCAAGATCACGCTCACAAATCGTGGTCCGGAACCTGCTAATCTTCGGGTTCTGCCCACAATTTGGTTCCGCAATACCTGGTCGTGGGGAAATCGTGCCCGACGCCCGAGGTTGCACCGAGCGCGCCCCTCTCCCAATCCCGTCATCGAACTGAACCTTTCTCCAGTGAACCAGACTCAGTCCAATACCCGCTGGCTCCATTGTGAGGGCTCTCCGGAACTTCTCTTTACCGAAAACGAGACGAATGCTCGAAGGCTGTTTGGGATTGAGAATCTCACTCGCTTCGTCAAAGACGGGATCAACGATCATATCGTTGACGGTGTCAAAGAAGCGGTCAATCCCGAACGTGTTGGCTCCAAAGGAGCCGCCCATTACGAGCTGTCACTCGGTTCGTGTGAGACGGCTGTAATAAGGATGCGACTTGCCGACTCAGACTTCAAAGGATCGAACGCGTTTGACGCCTTCGACAAAACGTTCGCGCTCCGGCGGCGTGAGGCGGAAGAATTTTACGCAACGGTCATTCCTCAGGATTTCTCCGTAGATGCGAAGAACGTTATGCGTCAGGGTTTTGCGGGGATGCTCTGGTCCAAGCAGTTCTATCATTACGTCATCAAGGATTGGCTGCGAGGCGACCCGGACAACCCACGCCCACCCGAGGAGCGAAGGAAAGGGCGCAATCATCAGTGGACTCACTTGTACAACGCTGACGTGATTTCCATGCCGGACAAGTGGGAGTATCCGTGGTATGCGGCTTGGGACCTGGCATTCCACTGCATTCCGCTTGCCCTGGTTGACCCTGACTTCGCAAAAGAGCAGCTCGCGCTGATGCTCCGCGAGTGGTACATGCACCCCAACGGGCAGATACCCGCTTATGAATGGGCTTTGGGGGACGTTAATCCGCCCGTGCATGCATGGGCCGCATGGCGCGTGTACAAGATCGACAAGAAGCGCACAGGCCGAGGCGACCGCGAATTTCTGAAGCGCATCTTCTACAAGTTGATGTTGAACTTCACCTGGTGGGTAAACCGCAAGGATGCCGAGGGCATGAATATCTTCCAGGGCGGATTTCTCGGACTAGACAACATCGGCGTGTTCGATCGCAGCGCTCCCCTGCCTACCGGCGGCTATCTCGAACAGTCCGACGGAACCAGTTGGATGGCCATGTACACGCTGAATTTGCTGGCTATCGCTCTAGAACTGGCCAAAGAAGAGCCCTGCTATGAAGACATGGCCAGCAAATTCTGGGAGCATTTTGTCTACATCGCGCATGCCATGAGCCATCGCGGCCACAACTGCATAGGACTCTGGAACGAAGAAGATGGTTTCTTCTACGATGTGCTGAAGCTACCTGACGGCTCACAGTTTCCAATGAAGATCCGCTCTTTGGTGGGGTTAATACCGCTATTTGCGGTGGAGACTCTGGAACCGGAAGTGCTTGATCGGCTGCCCGACTTCAAGCGACGTCTGGAATGGTTTATCGACAACCGTCCCGATCTCACGGAAAATTTCGCGTGCATGCGGAGCGAGGGGATGGGTGAACGCCGGTTGTTGTCGATCGCGAATGAGAATCAGCTTCGCCGCATTCTCCACTACATGCTGGATGAGAGTGAGTTTCTATCGCCGTACGGGATCCGCGGGCTGTCCCAGTTCCACCGGGAACATCCTTACGTACTTCACGTCAACGGAACCGAGCACCGGGTGGACTATGAGCCGGGCGAATCGTTGACCGGAATCTTCGGAGGCAATTCGAACTGGCGTGGTCCGATTTGGTTCCCGGTGAATTTTCTTCTGGTCGAGTCATTGCAGAAGTTCCACCGCTATCTGGGTGACGATTTCAAAGTCGAGTTCCCGACTGGATCGGGAAACATGAAGACGTTGTGGGACGTGGCGGGTGAGCTGTCGCGCAGGATGACAAACATCTTTCTGCGTGACGAAAACGGGCATCGGCCAGTATTCGGCAACTTGGAGAAGTTCCAGACGGACCCTCATTGGCGCGACTTGGTTCTCTTTCACGAGTACTTCCACGGCGACTCAGGTTCCGGCGTGGGCGCCAGTCATCAAACCGGATGGACGGGCGTTGTCACCAAGTTGATGCAACAGAGCGGCGAATTCCGCGAACGTAAGAAAACTGAGCCAGCGGCTGCCACTGTACCAGCGAGACGAATTGAACTGTGGGACGGCGCTCCCATACCTACATAGATGCGTATCCAGGCTGGCCCATTTTTCACAGTTACCACCGGTGAGGGCAAGGACCAATTATGATTCAGTTCGAACGGGAGACATGGAGTGACCTGGAATGTGCTCTTCGCCGGGAGTGGCTGGAAACCAATGGGCTCGGGGGGTTTTCTTCGTCAACAATCGTTGGTTTGAACACCCGCCGTTACCACGGGCTTCTCGTCGCCGCCACCAAGCCTCCTGTCGGCCGATTGGTCCTCCTCTCCAAGCTCGAAGAGACGCTCTTGATCGATGGGAGGCGTTTCGATCTATCGGCCAACCGCTATCCAGGTGTTATTCACCCGCAAGGATTCCACTATCTCAAACAGTTTCACCTCGACCCGTTTCCAGTGTTTACGTATGAAGTAGAAGGCATCGAGATGGATAAGTCTGTGTTCATGATTCACGGCGAAAACAGTGCGGTGATTCACTATGCACTGAGGAAGAACAATCGTCCGGAAGTACCGAAGAACCTACGGCTGGAAATTCGTCCGTTGATCGCATTCCGCGACTATCACGGCACGACCCACGAAAACGGCGTCATTGACCCAGCGGTGCAAGAAAGCTCCGGATTGGCAAGTGTCACTCCTTATCACGGATTGCCAAGCCTGCACCTTGCGCACAACGCTATCGAGCTACAGAAAACGGGCGATTGGTATCGGAACATTGAATATGACGCCGAGCGCGAACGCGGGCTCGATTGTTCCGAAGATCTCTTCAATCCCTTTGCTCTGTGTTTCGATCTGCGCATGCGCCGTCAGGCATCGATCATCGCCTCCACCGAGCGGCGTGATGTTGCTCAAGCGGTCGAATACAGACGTGCGGAAATCACACGTCGCCGCAAAGTGCTCGTGGCATCCCCCATTGAGGATGGCTTTGCCGAAAGCCTCGCCGCTGCTTCAGACCAATACCTGGTTTCGCGTGGCGAGGACAAGACAGTCATCGCCGGCTACCACTGGTTCGGCGACTGGGGTCGCGACACCATGATCGCCCTGCCAGGCCTCACGCTACCGACCGGCAAGTATGAGGTCGCGCGTAGTATCCTGCGCACCTTCGCAAAGCACGTGGATCAGGGCATGTTGCCGAACCGCTTTCCGGACGCGGACGAAATGCCGGAATACAACACGGTCGACGCCTCTCTCTGGTTTTTCGAAGCGGCTCGCGCGTACCTTGCGTACACCAGCGATCTGGAGTTCGTCCATTATGAACTCTATCCCAGGTTTGCTGAGATCATCTCTTGGCACGCTCGCGGAACGCGCTACGGAATCAAAGTGGATCCCAGCGGCTTGCTGGCTTCCGGCGAAGTGGGAGTCCAACTCACGTGGATGGACGCTAAGGTTGGCGACTGGGTGGTAACACCGCGCCGGGGCAAGCCCGTTGAAATCCAGGCTCTCTGGTACAACGCGCTGTGCATTATGGAAGACCTGGCCAGCAGTTTCGGGGACGAGGCTGCGCGAAAGCGCTATCGCCACATGGCCACGGTTGCGCATTGGAGTTTCAACCGGCTCTTTTGGAACGAAGATCTCGGTTGCCTGTACGACGTGGTGAACGGCGGTCCGCCGGACTCCTCCATCCGCCCCAACCAGATCTTCGCGGTGAGCCTCCCTCACAGCATGTTGTCCCCCGACCGCGCCAGAAGGGTGGTGGAGAAAGTTGAAGAACACCTGCTGACCCCTTTTGGACTTCGCAGTCTCGCACCAAGCGACCCGCAATACCACGGATGCTACACCGGCGGCCCTCCAGATCGCGACGGAGCTTACCACCGCGGAACTGTTTGGTCGTGGCTGCTGGGACCCTTCATTACCGCGTATATCAAGGTCAATGGAAAAAGCGAGGAGGCCAGGCGCCAAGCGCAAGCCTGGTTGTGTCCTCTGGAGTCTCACCTCGCGGAAGCCGGGCTAGGTCATATCTCGGAGATCTTCGAGGGCGACGCGCCTCATCGCCCATGTGGATGTATTGCCCAGGCTTGGAGCGTGGCTGAGATTCTACGTGTCTACTTCGAGGATGTGAGGGATCTGCGTCCGAGCTGCGACCTAGTGGCCGCCCAACCCAGCCCAAGAACGGGCTAATCCGGTCTGCAGCTCCCTCCTCACGGAGGGTTTGCACCGAACATGCGATGGCTCTGAAAAGGTCTCGCTAAAGGCATAAAGACGCAAGTCTCACCCGGGAAGGCCAATCCGGCGCAGAAGGCTTTGGAAGCGTGGATCGGAGCGGAGCGGATCGAAGCCGGGCCGGAGCAGGACGCCGGGGTTAAATCGCTCTTCGAAGCCTTTCTCGAGCCAATTCATGGCTTGATCCGTGTCCCCGAGAGATGCATAGATCATGGCAATCTCCGAAGCATTCGAATATCCGGTAGTTGAGTGCTTCTTCAAAGCGTTTAGCAGTTTTACGGCTTCTTCCCTCTTGCCCGATGCGACGTAGGCGCGAGCAAGGTTGGCTATGCACGTTGGGCTATCGCCAGAGAGCTTGACCGCTTCTTGCAGTTCCGCGACCGCTTCCGCGTACATGTGTTTTTGCAGGTAGGCTTGGGCGAGTTGATTATGGGCGAGAGCAAAATTAGGATCCATTTCGATTGTTTTGAGGCTCTGCCGTATCGAGTCGTCGTAGGAGTGCGCGAGGCCAAGCAGTTCTGCCAAATCGGCGTTAATGATAAGAGATAGAGGATCGAGATTTTCCGCCTTTCTCATTTCCGTGATCGCTTCGTCAAACCGACCCAATAGAGCCAAGTGCCAAGCGTACCAATGGTGAGCGGTAGCGTAGCCTGGATTCAGTTCAATGGCCCGTTGGAATTCCTTCCCGCCAGCATCCAGATCCCAATCGAAGCCATCCAAGACGAATGCCAGCGAGTTGTGGGCTTCGCCAAGCGTGTTGTCCAACTCGAGAGCTTTGATCGCCGCCGCCTTGGCTTCGGGGAACGCTTCCTTAGGGGTCATCACTGCGTACTGCCAGTCTCCCAATAGAGCATAGGTATCGGCTAGGCCGGAGTAAGCTTTGGCATAGTTCGGGTCCTCTTCAATTGCCTGCTTGAAATAAGCCAGGGCGGCTTTCAAACCGTCTGCCGTTCGCTTGTTCCAGAAGTAGCGCCCTTTGAGATAAGATTCGTAGGCTTCTGGATTAACAACTTTTACGTTTCTCAGCGCCGCTTGTTCCCGTGGTGTCAGATTGATCCGAATCTGATCGGCAATGGCGCTAGCCACCCTGCTCTGCAGCGCCAAGGTATCACGCAGCTCACCCTCATAGCTCTGGGACCATAAGTGCTTGTCGTTAGACGCCTCGATCAACTGCGCCGTGATCCGCACCTGGTCGCCGGAGCGGAGCACGGTGCCTTCTACCACGGCATCTACGTTCAGCTCGCGAGCGATCTGGGGTAGAGGCTTGCGCGCTCCTTTGTAAGCCATTACGGAAGTTCGGGAGATTACCCGTAAAGCGCTGATCTGCGCCAAGTCCGTGATCAACTCATCCGTCATGCCGTCAGCGAAATAACTCTGTGAGGCGTCACCAGAAAGGTTTTCCAGCGGAAGCACCGCTAACGATCGGATTCCCACGGGCGCAGGGATACGCGAACGAAAGAGCCAAACGGAGAGAATCGACAAACTCAGGACGAACGCCACGGTGACGATGACCCGACCCGTTAGCCACAGTCGGCGTTTGGGCGCAACCGCCAACCCGGCCTCTTGGAGCGTATACCCAGGTTCTTTCTTCTTTTCTTGTGACTTGGGCAGATCTCCTGCTGCAGATTCCGGCATTTTTGGGCGGGCGCCTGCATCGAGGACTGACACGTCCGCGATAAAGCGATAGCCGCGTTTTGGAAGAGTCTCGATGAATCGCGGATTGTCAGCCGAGTCCCCCAAGGCACTCCGCAGCTTCCCGATAGCGATATTAAGAGCCTGATCGAAATCACCAAAACTTTCGTTCGGCCAGACTCGGCTGCGCAATTCCTCACGGGTGACGACTTCCCTCGGACGTTCCAGCAGGATCTGCAGCAGTTTCATCGGCTGCTGCTGCACTCTGATTCTCAAACCAGCCTTCCGCACTTCACCCGACTGCAGTGAAACCTCGTAAGTTCCGAACCGCACGACGGAGTTGGGCGGAGGGGATTCCATTACCGCACTTGGCCTTCTCACGGAAGTCTAGCATTTCGAGCCCAAAGACTTCCCGAGTTCAGGATACCTACAGAGCTAAGCCATTAGCCACCAATCATTTAGCGGGCAATGAGTTGGATATATCGAAAAACTCCTCAGTTAATTGACGCCGAACGACTAGAACGTCAGATTGGGCTGCAGCCGGGGTTCGAGTTGATTCAGGAGAAGGCCCATGAGTCGTATTGGATTTGGTTCCCAAGGGATGGTCCGATTTGGGGCGTCGTCCTCCCAGGACGATCAACAGTTGGCAGGGTTCGAAGAATTAGCCATGCCCCTGTTCGATTCCCTTTACAACTTCGCCAGCTGGCTCGTGCACAACAAGAGCAATGCCGAGGATCTCGTACAAGAGACCTACCGGAAGGCTTTGCGCGGTTTCGCCTCGTTTCAACCTGGCACCAATTTCCGCGCGTGGATGTTTCGAATCCTCAGGAACACCTTTCTAAGTTCATGCTCAACACTCGATCGACGCATGACTGTTGAGATCGACTCGGAGGACGACGGCCCGGTGCTGCCCGCAACCTCCACCACTCCTGAATCGCTGTTGATCGAACGTTACAAACAAAATGCCGTTCGGAACGCAATCGAGCAACTGCCGGTCGCCTTTAGGGAAGTCCTTTTACTATGCGATGTCGAAGATGCGTCTTACCGGGAGATCTCCGAGATATTGTCGATCCCGGTAGGAACCGTTATGTCGCGCCTAGCCAGAGCGCGGAAGGCGGTTCGCGAGTCACTGCCTAGCGGTCCGCACGCACCACTATCGAAAGAGCGGTCTCATTACGCCGCAACGCGCGAGAAGGCTACCGGACCGGCCCTAGATTTAAAGAATTGAGGTTCAACATGCTTACTGCACTGAAATTTGTCATTTCCGTGTTAGCCCTTGCAGGAGCCAGCTTGGCACAGCACGGCTTGACGATTGATAACAGGCACAAGGAGAGATCGTCTACTCCAGAAGCGGAGAAGATTTACTCATCGGCGTGTTCGGTCGTCGAACGGGAATTCGACATCAAGCACCCAAATCATCACCAAGTCAGACTTTCAACTTTATACAAAATCTGTGAGTTGCGATGGCGACACCGCAACTCACAGGAGGAATTTGTAGAAGTTAGAACGCTGCTATTCCGTTGAAGCCGCTGAGTGGTGAGACGCCGCTGGCAGACCCAACGTTAAGGAGCGTCCCATCTTTCTGGACGGCGAAAATGCCAATGGCCCCGGCAACCGAGTTCAAGGTGTAAATGAACTTGCCATCAGAACTGACCGCGATATCAAGATTGACAGACCCCTCAGGATTCGTGCCGACCACCGTTCCCGGCAACGCGGTCAATGCCCCAGTGTTCGCGATGGCAAAGCCCGAGATGGTAGATGAGCCGGCATTGGAGGTGTAAACGAAGCTGCCGCCAGGGGTGACCACATTCCAACAATTCGCAGCTCCTAATGTCGGAACGCTCGTGCTGATAGGGGTTAGCGTGCCATTGCCGGCGACCTCATAGGATGAGATGGCCGAGCCGTTGGCTACTCCAGAAGGGCCGGTCTCGGAGACCAGCGCCGCTCCGTTCGAAGCGAAACTCACCGAGAATGCGCCAGGGCCTGCACTCGGGTTTACCACGATCGGAGATAAAGTGCCATCGCCTTGTACACTGAAAACGTCAATGTCGTTGGTCAAGCGCTCTATTACAACCAGAAACCTGCCGTCCGGACTGAAGGCTAACCCTCCCGCACCCGAATTATTCGTGGAAAGAAAGCGAGTGGAATTTGGAATTTGCTTAAGTGTGCCATGATCCAGTGTGAATCCAACAACACTGCTGCTGCCGCCTACGTTGACCACGTACACCAGATTTCCGTGCTGCGCCACGGCATTCGGTTCGCTGCCTCCGGAGATGACTTTGTCCACCAGCGATAATCTTGAGCCGTGAACGCTAAATACGGAAACGCTGCCGCTGCCGGCATTCACTGCGAACAGGAGCGAGTGATCCTGGCTGAGTGTTAACGATCCTTGAGATTCCAAAGGGTCGTTGTTACCACCGCTTCCTCGGCCACCAGTGGCAAATCTGGCGCCCTCCTGCAACGTGCCGTCGCTAGCCCGACGGTATGCGATTACTTCATTCTTATCTACATTGTTGGTCATAACAAACACAGCGCCTGCACTGTTTGTATCTGCTTGTTGCGCGTTGCTGGGTGTTGACGAAGCCAAACCAATAGCGAGTCCGGCCATAAATAGTGTGTGCATTACTTTGCCCATTAGAATGCTCCCACAGTTTGAGTCGCAGTCCACTTGACCATAAGGCAGCATACAACCTGTGGCCCATGGTCGAAGTGCAGCGTCCTAATGGGATGAGGTCGTGCGAGAAAAGTTACAGAGTGGACAAAGTGCGCCGTGAGCGTTGTTATCGCTGCGCGGGGTAAGAGTGTGCTACACAGGGAAGCGCTTGAACGTTCTTGTATTCGCAAAAGAAAATCCCGTGTGGAATCGGACGGCGGCGTATTTATACGGCTTTAGAAGAGAGCACAGCTACGCTGAACACTTGCCAGTGTAGCTGTGTCAGGTGGAAATATTCTGCGGGCATTACCTCAAATGGACTCTGCCCTTCTGTGCCTAGTAACTTGTGACCACCTTTACAGCGACTGCAGAAAGGTAATCAACGCAGCTCTATCCTCAGGGCTCAATTCCTTAAAGCGTCTCGCAGGATCGTGTGCTTCGCCATCGTGACGCGAGATAGCATTGTCAAGAGATAACGACTTCAGGTCGTGCATGAAGCGCGCTTTCGTGCGCAAACCCCAAAGTGGCACAGTTCTTAGTTTGTTGGCCGTGTCTTGAGGTCCAACCTGGACAACCCCATCTCCGGTTCCGATGTCATGTAACAAGAAGTCGCTGAAGGGGTGAATCAGTTTATCCCCCAGGGCTTCCGGAACCGTGAACATGCCACCATCGATGACCGTCCCTACAGGAGCCGTCGTCATAGATTCGACGTGGCAGACATTACAACCGACCTGCCGGAAAAGCTCTCCACCCTTCGAGGCTGCTGGCGTGGCTGCAAGCACTGTGTCGCGTGGTGGAACCATTGTGCCGCGTATGAATTGCGCAAAGTGGTCGATATCTGCCAAGCCAAGGCTGTCCGGTTGATCTTCCGGGTCGGTCGTGGTCTTGAGCACTGTCGTAACGTCTTTGGGGCGCAGCCGGTTCGTGATGCCCATCTCGTTGACATAGGCGTCGGCAATAAAGGAGAGCAAACTGCTGTGCTGATCCTTCCAGCCGAAGCGTCCGACGCGAGTCTGTCCAGGAGCCTCGAAAATCGGAGCCTGCACCACTTCCCCATGAACTTTACCGTCGGTCAGTTCGGGTTGTTTCTCGGCGATTGCAATCAAAGTTCCGTCGTCTATTGCTTCTACAAATCCGTCGCCTAGGGTGTTGAGGGCGGCGCGTAACGTTCGGATGTTTTCGGTAGCAGGTATGTGCTCTTGAGCCTCCGGACCGATAGCGCGATCATTGACAATGGACCTGCCGGTAATCGTGTCTTTTCCGCCGTTGATGAAGATTGTCGGGTTGACAAAATTGCCATTTGCGTCATTGTGCCCTACCCGAAGCTCTGTGATCTGGCTGGCGGATCCACTATTTGGATTTTGATGGCAAACGACGCAACCTGTTGCGTTGTACACCGGTCCAAGCCCATCCGCGACTGCCTTGTTTTCCTCATAGACCTGCTGGTCCCGAGCAAAACTGTCTCCGGGTGGTTCGACGATTCCGTTGCTGATGCTTTGCGCACTGTTGAAGCTGGGAGTGTTAAAACCGGCGGGCGCTTCAGTTGCTGACTTCGCTGCGACTCTGGCGAGTCCCGTACCCAAAGCGGCTGCTGCCGCAAAAAGGCAAGAACATAGGAGAACCTTCCTCCAATGGGGCATGAGCATGAGCGTTCCTCCAAAGGACACAGTCGCTTACGGAGGTCTAGGACGTAAGCTGGCTGATTTGTAGACCTCAATTCCTCAAGCCGTGGATCGATCGAGAACTGCGGCTCGAAGTCAGAAGTCCTGTAAGTATCCAAACTGAGTAGGCCAGCGATTATTCCCACCGCGACGAAAAAAATCTGAGAGGACGAAAGAGTGTTACCCCTGGCGAACCAGCCAGGCGCAACGGTCAACAGGAGGATCGGAGTTTGCAGTGAAGCGCTGAGGCACAGTGGCTGTCGCTGACTGCCACCCGGCAACTGTCTTGCACCACTTAGGTCGTGGATTTGGAGATCAAGTCCTGAAGAACGGTGCGGATATCAGGATTACTGTCACCCACTCTATGACGCAGTTTTAAACAGTCTCACGAGACTATCGATGTCTGCAGCACTCGCGTCCCCGATCACGAAGTAGCGGAGTCCACCCTGACTCCAGGTTTCCATATTGAACGACAATTTCGCCGGCTTGAGGGAGCTATCAGCCAACCTTGCTGGCAAGGACCATTCCTGGAATACGAAAACGGAAATGTGGTGTTTCCGCACGTCGTAAATGAGATGCGCACCCGGCGTTTGCTCAAGATAGGTCATTCTCCCGCCCAGCAGAGAGAACTCGCTATTCTGGAGTTCCGGCAAATTGAACGCGAAAGGAATCCTTCCTTGGAACCATGGCTTTACCGTGTGCCGGTCGGTCGAGATAACATCGACCGGCGACGCACTGGCCAGCGTCGCCACGTGCAAGTCTGCAATCTCGCTGAACACCTGGTCTCTTCCTGATCGGTTTCCCAGATAGGTTGAAGTTAAGGTTCCGGCAACCAGAACGACGGCTGCCGCCGCCGCTAGCATCCATCCCAGACGGAAAGCGCGCCGCGGCTTGGACGCTATTCTCTGCTGCATCCGATTCCGGAACTCGGCACTGGGAGTGAAGCGTTTTCCCGCCAGGTGAATCGCGCGCTTGAACTGCACGCGTGAAAGAGCATCAGCGGAGCAGGAGGAGCAATTACGCACATGAGCGTCGAAAGTTCGCATCTCACCGTGTGGAAGCTCTCCGTCCAGGTAGATGTCGAGTCTTTCCTTCCAGGATTCACAGACCATGGTTCGTCCCCCTAGGAATTCTTTGTCCTGCTTCTTGTTGCAACTGTGGTCGCAATTGATTCCGTAGAGTTTGCCTCGCACGCGATAAACGTGACATTACGGTACCGATGGGAACAGCAAGCGTGTCGGCAATCTCCTGATACGACATCTCCTCTACCTCACATAAAAGAAGGATCTCTCGGAAATGCACCGGGAGTTGATCGATCGCACTCTGTAGCGATTCGTGGCTCGACCTCGCCAACAGAAGCGTCTCAGGCGTGTCGTGCTCAATGGCAGGTTCCGGTCCCTCTTCCTCGTCATCGAAATCGAGAGGTACGGTCATTGTAACTTTCAGGCCCTTGCGAGTGGTCAAGAACGTGTTACGCAGGATGCGATAAATCCATGCCCGGAAATTAGTGCCCAACTGAAAGGACGAGAATCCTTTCAATGCCTTAACGTAAGTTTCCTGAACTAAGTCTTCAGCTTCATCCCGATTCTGCGTCAGCCAGTGAGCGAAGTTGTAAAGCTGATCGAAGAGCGGGATGGCCAGCTCTTCGAACGAGTTGAGTTGGAGATTCGCTCCTGACACGTCCACATGATGAGAACTTCGGAGTGCTGGATTTATTCCCTCCAAAACAAAAAATTGTTGGGGAAAGCTCAGTGGCAGGCTAAATGATTGGTGAGACAGACATTGCAATGATGGTGACCACATGTCATGAACGCTCCAAATAATCCCCGTTACTCTTAAGAACTACCTTTCCGCGTAAATATTCCATTGAAGTATCAATTCGTCGTGCCGCTCGACAATTGTGCAATCCAAGCGGAATAAAGCGGCAAAAAGTCCGTTATCCATGGTGAATGTCATTTCACAGGAGTCGGATCGTGAACTGCAGGAGAAGCAGATTCTTAGAAGGGCTGAGGCGATGGTAAATCCTTTCGATCTAAAGACCGCGCTCTTGGCGAAGCACGCACAACATGTGGTGCTGATCCATTTTCCAATTGGTCTGTTTCTAGCGGCAGTAGCGTTCGACCTCATAGCACTCTGGTCCAAGCGCCGTGGCCTCGCAGACGCGGCGTATTACAACTTGCTTGCGGCGGCGATTTCAACGTTTCCCGTTCTCGCAACCGGGCTACTTGCGTGGCACTTCCAACTCGAGGGCCAGAAACTGAAGGGGACTCTATTGCTGCACCTAGTACTTGCGTGCGTCTCGAGCGTCCTGATCTGGCTAGTGTGGTGGGTGCATTTCCGTGCTCGGCGGCGGACGGATCTCTTGCCTGGCTATCGCTTCGCGGTGGAATTTCTGGCAGTGGGTATTGTTGCGCTGACCGGCCATTTGGGCGGCTTTCTTAGCGGTGTGAACCTCCCTGGTTAAGGTGCTCCGACGAGATCGCGCCTAGGAATACATTCGGGAGCAAGGGTCATTTATGACGGTAAATAGCGAAGGTACATCGCGGAAATCCCTGATACGCACCGGCAAGGTCGTGCTGCTGGAATTCTTTGCGCAGAGGCGCGCCTGCGACGACCAGGATCGTGGAATGGCGTGTTCCGTCGCCAGGGCATTGGTGCGGGGAGTGAGGAATGCGCTGCTGAACGTGATGCCGTTGTGGCTAGCGCTCGCCTGGTGGTTGGCAAGGTGAGAACAGCCCTCAACTGAAGACGCGACGGGCGCGGGAACGCCCGTCGCGTCGAATTCGCTCAGAGCAGGTCCGAATCCGCCCCCGGCGGCACCACGAAGCCAGGTCTGAATCAGGTCCACTTTCTTGGTGGCCATCCCCTCCCGGGGACATCGCCACCGTTGTATTCCCCTGTCAGTCTCCCAACCGCAGAAGTTTCGGTTTGCCCTTCTATTGTTCGGCGGGAATAAAACCGACTCAGTCCAGTTATCTACTGTGAACGCTACAAAAACAACGGAGGCCAGATGATAGACAAGAACAAAGATCTTATCGATCAGAAATTGCAAGACCTCAACAACGACGGCGTCGATCGTCGGGGATTTCTGAAGTGCATGGCATGGGCCGGCACAGGCCTGGTCTGGACCATGAGCGGCGGCATTCCGACGTCTCGGGCATTCGCCAAGACCAACGGCAAAGATGCAGCCAAAAGCGGAGACTTCAGCTTTGTCCAGATCAGCGACAGCCACATCGGCTTTAACAAGCCGGCCAACCCGGACGTTACCGCTACTCTGCAGACGGCAATCAACAAGATCAACGCGATGCCCCACAAGCCGGATTTCATTATTCACACCGGTGATCTGAGTCAGCTCTCGAAACCGAGTGAGTTCGATACGCTGGACCAGGTATTAAAAGGAGCCTCCGCGAAACAAATCCACTTTGTGCCAGGCGAGCACGACATGCTGACGGATAACGGCGAACAATATCTGCAGCGCTACGGGAAGGGCACAAAAGGCAGTGGCTGGTACAGCTTCGATCAAAAGGGCGTCCACTTTGTGGGGCTCGTGAATGTCGCCAATCTCAAGGCCGGCGGCATGGGGTCGCTCGGTCACGAACAACTGGAATGGCTAGAGGACGATCTCAAGGGCCGATCTGCCAGCACTCCGATTGTGCTCTTTGCCCATATTCCGCTGTGGACCATCTATCAAGATTGGGGATGGGGAACCGACGACAGTGAACAAGCCTTGTCTTACGTCAAGCGCTTCGGTTCCGTGACTGTGCTAAACGGCCACATACACCAGATCATGCAGAAGGTGGAAGGTAAGGTGTCTTTCCACACGGCGATGTCGACGGCTTTCCCGCAGCCTGCGCCTGGAACAGCTCCCTCAGCCGGACCCATGAAAGTGCCAGCCGACCAGTTGCAACAGGTGTTGGGAATCACGGACGTGAACTATCTGGTTAGCGGACGGAGCCTTGCGGTTGTCGATTCGCCACTTGCGGATTCGGGGTCTTCGGCTTCAGGAAGTGGCAGCGGCTCTGGTGGTCGTTAACTCAAGTCTTGTGTGGACCGTCAACGATCCGGTCCCCCAATTGTGAAAATCAAGGAAGAAAAATAAACCGTAAAGGAAACAGGACAATGAAGCGGAACAGTTTCTGGGTTGCAAGTTTCACAGCATCGGTAATCATTGCGATCGTACTGCTAGTCGCGGGATCACCGACCGTTACGGCGAATGACCAGCCCTCCGCGGCAAACGCCGAGGTAAAAATCGACAACTTCGTTTTTGGACCACCGACGATCACGGTACCCGTCGGAGCGACAGTTACGTGGACAAACAAAGACGACATTCCCCATACCTCAGTCAGTACCGAGGGTGTATTCAAGTCCAAGGTGCTCGATACGGATGAAAAGTTTTCCTACACATTTACCAAGGCGGGAACCTATTCCTACTACTGCACGATCCACCCGAAGATGACCGGCAAGGTCGTAGTGCAGTGAGCTCAGACTTCTAACTAGTGCGCAAGGAGACGGCCCGGCTCGCAGCCACATTGGTTGCGCTGCAAAAGGGTCGTTCTCCAAAGCGCCGCGAACGACAATGAACGCAAATTCGGCACAATTCGCAGCTAGCAACGACCTAGATCTTGTCCACGCCAGTAAGAAGGGGGATGTTGCCGCTTTCGAGCAACTTGTGAGGCGATACGGTCGCAGACTTCTCCGAATCTCTCAAACCGTCACTCGTAATAGGGAAGACTCTGAAGATGCGGTCCAAGAAGCGCTCTTGAAAGCCTTCCAGAACCTGGCGGAATTCAGAGAAGACTCACAATTCTCAACCTGGCTGATTCGCATTACCGTGAACCAGTCGCTTATGAAGCTGCGAAAACAGCGCGCCCACAAAGAGGTTTCCTTGGACGAGGATTTTGAGCCGGATGGGGACGCGCTTCCAGTGGACGTGCCCGATCGTGCCCCGAATCCAGAGCAACTATGTTGGGCCTCCGAATTCCGCCACATCCTTGGCAGAACCGTGGAAGAATTGCGCCCGATCTTGCGGACGGTTTTTGTACTCCGTGACGTCGAGGGACTGTCGATCGAACAGACCGCACAGGTGCTAAACCTTAGCCAGGCCGCAGTGAAGGCACGGCTATGGCGAGTGCGGTTACACCTTCGCGAACGCCTTAACAGATACTTCGACGAGCGGACACCCATCGCGCCCGGAGAGCCAGCTCCGACCAGCAGGGTGACGAAAAAGATTATTGGTCTTTTTGCCGAGTGCCTTCGTGACTCGATCCCTCGCACATATTCGACCAGTGTCGCTCGGTAACGAAGTCTTTCCCCGGTTAGACTTCCCGCCAACTCCCTAAGAGGCAGGGCCCACGTTTATCACGTATCAGGTGCCGCCGTAGTGCTGACTATGAACGCTGGCTATCGCAGCCGTTACACACCATCGACGAAGAAGTGACAATCAAATGACATGAGTGCTGTATCTCGTAAGTCATTATAGCGTCTAACCTAGTGACGCTTACATGTATATAGATGATCACAGCGTGCGCGGCAGCAGGTACGGAATAAAGCTAGCACGAACGCAGTTATCAATAATGAAAGAGTCAATCTGGATCGATAAGGAGAAGTCATGAGTAAGTCGTATTTGACAGCAGTACTTATGTTCACATGTGTACTTGGGGTTGGGGTTAGTGCCCGTGCTCTAGATACCGATGCGGTCGTCGTGAGCGTTCCGTTCGAATTCGTGGTGGGAGGCGCAACTCTCCCTGCAGGAAATTACAGGGTAAGTCGCGTTAATCCTGGCGCAAATCGAGAACTAGCCATCAGCGGCTACGAGAAAGGGAACGCATTTGTACTTCCGGTGGCGTTCGACGATGGTCCTGCCAATCAGCCGACGCTCAGCTTCGAGCATGTCGGCGGCAAGTACTTTCTGAGCAGGATCAAAACACCCAGCGGCGTGTATACCATGCCGGCGTCACGGGAGATGGTCATGCTTGGCAAGGCGAACTCTCCAGGCCCGAGCACTTCATCCGCCTCAGGTGGTCAATAGGTCGGGATCAAGATATCGGGTTCACGCGGTTGCGGCAGAGAGTTCGAGACTCAAGAACAATTAATCTGATGCTCGATTCTCTGTCCAACCGGCATGTCAATAACGAACCATTATTCAGATTCAGAGTCGCACAAATCCAACACTCATATTTCTTAGAGGACACAATGAAAAGAGCAATCTCGTTAATCGGACTGCTGATGACGTTAGCAATTCCCTCGGGATTGCTTGCTCAGCAGGCCGGCTATTCCCAGACCAATCTTGTCTCCAATACTGCCGGCGTATCAAATACTACAGATCCTCAATTGTTGAACCCCTGGGGGATTTCTATTCTTCCTGGGCAAGACTTCTGGATCGCCAACAATAACAGCGGCACTTCCACTCTCTACGATAATCAGGGCAAGAAGGATACCGGCCTCGTAGTGACCATCCCTGGGGCGACGCACAATCCGAATGGTAATTGCAGCCCCGGCTGTCCTACGGGCAACGTGTCGAACGGAAACGGTGCTTATTTCAATGGCGGGCAGTTCATTTTTGACACTGAGGATGGCCTCATCGCCAGCTGGACTGGCACGAGCAACACGGCAGCCGTGGCTTTCGATAACTCCGCCAGCGGAGCAGTTTATAAGGGTCTGGCGTCGCTCAACAGCACCTTTCTTTTGGCGGCGAATTTCAATAGCGGAAAAGTCGATGTTCTCGATCGCAATTTTAATCTCACCTCGTTGAGCGGTTCGTTCACCGATCCAAAGCTTCCTGCGGGCTTCGCTCCCCATGGTATCCACGTCATCGGAAACCAGATCTATGTCGCCTATGCCTTGCAAGATGCTGCCAAGCACGACGCGCAGCCCGGTGCCGGTATGGGGCAGGTTGATATCTTCGACACGAATGGCAATTTCCTGAGCACTTTTGTTGCTGCGGGTGGGAAACTCAACGCGCCTTGGGGCGTTGTGGCGGCGCCGGCCACTTTCGGAGAATTTCCGAGCGCGATCCTGGTGGGCAACTTCGGTGACGGTACCATCAACGCGTTCGACACAACCGGAAAGTTCCTCGGCCAGCTCAGCGACTCTTCCAACAAGGTGCTGGTGAATCCCGGCTTGTGGGATATGGTGTTTGGCGAAGGCGGCACCTCTGGAGATCCCGGGACTCTATACCTGACTGCGGGCGGCTCCAACCAACCTAACTTCCCCGCCGGAGGGAGCACTACAGCTGTCTTCGCGAGCGTCGTTCCTGCGGCCGCGGTCGCGGGTCCCGATTTCTCCCTAAGCCTTTCAGCACCGAGTGCGACCGTCAAGGCGGGCGGTTCGACGACTCTAACGATCAGCGCGAGTGCGGTGGGCGGATTTAACAGTCAGATTTCACTCACCTGTTCGGCACCCGCAGGTTTGACCTGCTCTCTGAGTCCTTCAATGATCTCTCCAGGATCGAGTGCCTCGTCCTCAACCTTGACCGTAGCTGCGGCGTCGACACCTCCGACTGGAGGCTACCCCGGTATGGCTATTTTGACGCCTGGATTGGGGCTTTTGGGAACTCTGATAACCACACGCACGAAGAGACTGCTTACGCGTAAACACTTCGTGGGTATAAGCGTACTGGGCTTGCTGCTTTTCGTTTCACTATTCACTCTCGGATGCGGCGGCAGCAACGCCAAAGCACCTGTCTCATCTCAAACAACTTTGACAGTAACGGGCACATCCGGTGCGTTAAGCCATAGCGTACCTGTCAGCGTCACTGTCAACTAATGCCCGAGTCTTTGCAAGGGTGCACTTTTGGTGCGCCCTTGCTCCGATTCACCAAAGAAGTCGCACTCCATAAGGTTGCCAGGAGTGGCGATTCTCATCAGATAGCTGGCAACCCGAAGCAAGGAAGCCAGACGAGCAGAGTGGACGCAAATGCTGGAATTAACTTCATACGGTCTCACAGGGCTGGCCGCGATACTGCTCGTCGCGTTCTGTTTCGCGTGCAAAGACGAATCCGCCTCATTCGGCGAGAAGCCTTCGTCCGGTCTAATGTACGACGCAGAGTTGCGCCATCCGAACCCTATTGAGAGATGCACCGGCACTGCAAACAGCGATACAGAGCCACAGGGTCCGAAACACGAGGGAATCCTACATGGCTAACGTTGTTGATTCCCTGCCCCTGCATGAGCGTGCCATGCCATTCCTGGCCCACTTGGAAGAACTCAGGAGACGGATCATCCTTTGCATTCTTGGAATAATCATCGGATTCCTTCTGTGCTGGTCGTTCGCGGACCGACTGTTCGGTTTGATGCAGCAACCGATTATTCAAGCATTACGGCACCATGGCATCGGCGGGGGCTTGGTGTACTTAAATCCAACCGAGCCCTTTAATCTTTATCTAATGGTGGCTCTTGTTCTTGGACTATTTGCCGCTTCGCCATTTGTGTTTTATCAATTCTGGTTATTTATCGCTCCTGGGCTGTACCGCACTGAGAAGCGGTATGTTCTTCCTTTTTTAGTCAGTACGGTGGGATTGTTCCTTGCCGGCGGACTGTTCGGCTACAAGATGGTTTATCCGGCCTCCCTGGACTTTCTGATCGGTTACGGCGAACGCTTCCAGCCGATGATTACGATTGGAGAGTACACGAAGCTATTTGCCACGATTATCATCGGTTTTGGACTTATGTTCGAGATGCCGGTCCTCGTCTTCTTTCTGGCTCTAATGCGGGTAATTACGGCCGGCTGGATGTGGCGGAATGTACGATATTCGATCCTTGCCATTGTTGTCCTGGCCGCAGTCATCACACCTACCGCCGATATCCTGAACATGTGTCTTTTCGCCGCCCCGATGGTGGCGCTTTATGCCGTCAGTATCGGCGTGGCGTGGCTGGTACGTTCCCCACGCAATCGGCCAGCAGAAGTCGTCTAGCTGGCGTTGCGATGCCATCGATCGTCAGGCCGCCTTAGCCCATGGCCGCTGTCGGTCATGAGTCCTGAAACCATCTGTTATGTCGATGAAAAGTAATTTGTCCGAAATTATGGAATAAAAGCGAACAGGAGCAGTTCACATAGGGTTGGAACCAAATCAAAAGCCAAAAGAAGTGGAGTATCGACATGAAGGATGGCGGTCAGCAGAAATGGGCGGATACTTGTTTGTTCATACCAACACCGTTGCTGTCAGTCTTTTTCGTCCTGATGGCTGTCGTCAGCCTCGGGGCGCAAACCGCAACCACGGGAAATATCTCGGGTGTGGTTACAGATCCATCAGCGGCCGTGATTGCTGGCGTTCCAGTCACATTGAAGAATCTTGACACCGGCAGTTCCACTTCCACGACGACCAACGAGCAAGGATCATTTAGTTTTTCACTTCTGCAACCCGGACACTACTCGGTGACGACGAATACTGCTGGATTTCGAGCGATTACCAGGAATGTAACGGTTGCGCTTGGTACCAGCAGCACCGCAAACCTGCAATTGTCTCTCTCATCGCAGAATGAATCCGTTGAGGTTTCCGATGCGATAACAGGCGTGCAAACCGAGGACGCCAACCTCGAAACAAATTTCAACGCCCAGCAGATCGCCGTCTTGCCAAATCCCGGCAATGATCTGAGCGCTGTCGCCCTGACCGCGCCCGGGGTCGTGATGAATACCACGGGAGGATCCATATTTGGAGGCGGGAATTACGAGTTCTTTGGTTTGCCGTCGAACTCCAATGTGTTCACGTACGATGGCGCCAATGGTAATGATCCGTATTTCAACATTAACAACAGCGGCGCGACCAACCTGACGCTCGGGCTGAACGATGTGCAGGAGACCAGCGTCGTGACCAATGGATATAGTGGCCAATATGGAGGGTTGGCGGGTGCGAATATCAATTACGTATCGAAGTCCGGCACTAATTCCTTTCATGGAAATGCAGAGTACTGGTGGAACGGGCGCGCTTTAAACTCTAACAACTATTTCCGGAATCAGGCGAATGGCAGTGCCGGGAGAGAGGTCGACCCACGTCCTTTCGTTAACGCCAATCAGTATGCGACCTCATTTGGCGGGCCGATCAAGAGAGACAAGTCTTTCTTCTTTGTCGACTATGAAGGTATCCGCCTTGTGATCCCGTCGCTCTTTCCAGTGAATCTTCCGACTCAGCAGTTTGAAAATGCAGTGGTTAGCAACCTAAACAATGTCAGCCCTGCGTCGGTGCCGTTCTACAACCAGCTATTTGGAATCTGGAATGCGACTCCGGGTGCTGCCCGTGCCCAGAACAACCTCAAGGGCGGGGGTTGTTCGAACGTCACTAGCCTGGCAGGAATCACATTTGGAGCTGCCAACCCGTGTGCGACGGTGCTGCAAGGCGGAACGTCTCAAGCCACCAATGATTACCTGATTGTGGGTCGCTACGATCAGAACATTGGCAACAACGACAAACTATTTGTCCGAGTGCAACATGAAAGCGGCCTCCAGGCAACCTACACCGACCCTCTGAGTCCGGCTTTCGACGCTCATAGCGCTCAGCCGGAGTGGCAAAGCCAGTTGAGCGAAACCCACACATTCGGGAACAACAAGGTAAATAACTTCATCGCCTCACTGCAGTGGTACAGCGCGCTCTTCACCATGACGAACCCCACCGCCGAATTCCAGACCCTTCCTCAGACGGTTTTGCTCGGGGATGCCTCTCTATTCCCTCTGAACAATGATGGAACCGCCTTTCCGCAAGGCAGATCCGTGACCCAGTACGGAATTGTCGATGACTTCAGTTGGACTCATGGAAGGCACGGTCTTCGTTTCGGTGTGAACTTCCGCCGTGACGATGTAAGCGACCATAATTTCACCGGCGTGATTCCCTTTGCGGAAGAAGTCTCGCTGAATGACTTCGCATTTGGAGGCGTCGCGCCTGGCAACAATGGGGTAGGGAATCTGGTGGCCCAGAACTTTCCTCTCAATACGAATGTGCCCATCGCGCTTTATCAACTCGGATGGTATGCATCAGACGAGGTCAAGGTCACTTCTAACTTGAAATTAACGCTCAGTATGCGGTTTGACCACTTGTCGAATCCAGTCTGCCAAACCAATTGCTTCCAAAGCTTCTCGGGCTCATTTCAGAACCTGGATCGAACGGCACCCGTGAATCAGGCCCTCACCACGGGATTGCACACCGCGTTTCCCTCGGTCACGTCGGTCGTGTATGAGCCAAAGGTCGGCTTCGCATGGTCCCCCTTTGGCGCAAAGAACACTGTTGTCCGCGGGGGAATCGGCATTTTCAGTGATGCCATTCCGACGGGAGGAATCGACGACATCCTAACTAACGCGCCGAATGATCCGTCATTCGTGCTTTTCAATGGTGCCCTCTCCCCCGCGGCCGCGGGGAACTTGAATGGACAAGCGACAGCGGCCAATGCCGCTTTTCGCGCTAATTTTGCAAACGGCGGCACCGTTCCCGCCTTCAACTTCTTCAACCCAGGAAAAGTTCAGATTCCGCGTTACGACGAGTGGGATCTGGAAATACAACAGGCCTTGGGTTGGCACACCACAATCAGCGCTAAGTATGTGGGCAATCATGGTGAACATGAAGAGATCACGAATCCAGCCTTGAACGCTTTTAGTCCAACAGGCGCTGCGTTCGGAGGTCTGCCGGCCACCATTCCGGATCCCCGATTTGGAGTCGTTGCCCAGACACAGAATTCCGGCAACTCAAACTATAACGGCATCACTCTGACAGCTGCGCACACCTTTAATGGCGGTTTCCAATTCCAGGCGTCTTATACCTATAGCCACGCCCTGGATGAGATCTCGAACAGTTCTTTGAATCCCTTCGGCTTGAACGCCAACGGCAACGTTGATGTGGTCACGCCGCTGAATCCGTTCAATATCCGGCAACTCAACTATGGAAATGCCGACTACGATATCCGGCAGTCGTTCGTTATGAACTATGTTTGGAGTGATGCTCTCCGTCACCTGACGGCCCGAGGGCCGAATGCACTGATGAAGGGCTGGACGGTCTCGGGAACAATTTTCAAACACACCGGGTTCCCTTACTCGATCTGGAGCAGCAACGAAACAGCCGCGCTCCAAGGGAGCTTGTTCGGCAGCACCAGCCCTGCCACCACGACCGCGGTCCTCGCCAACGTTGTGGGTTCTCCTAACATTAACTGCGGCGCATCGGCCGCGCAACTCGTGAACGGGAAGTCAAATCCATGTTATAGCGCGGCCAATTTCGCGGACCCAACCAATAATTTTGGAACCCAGCGCCGTAACCAGTTTCGTGGCCCAGGCTACTTTGACACGGACTTCGATGTGGAGAAGTCATTCGGGATCCCGAAGTGGGAAAAGGCCCAGTTCTCCGTCGGGGCAAGATTCTTCAATCTTTTCAATCATCCTAACTTTGCCTTCCCAAACACAAATATAGACAGCAGCCAGTTTGGACAGATCACTCAAGCGGTCAGTCAGCCAACAACGATTTATGGCGCCGGTCTGATGGCTGACGCATCACCCAGAGTAATAGAACTGCAAGCAAAGTTCGTCTTTTAGCCGGCACGCGAACGAAGGAGGCGATCCCGATTTCAGAGGTCGCCTCCTTTTCGTGTGACCTGGAAGTGTTTACCCAGCGATTACTTTGCACCCTTCGGCGTTCGCTAAAACGTCTCAAACAATCTTAAGCTACTTTGGAATAAGTAGGGATCGACCCGAGTTGTATTTGTAGAGGTAAGACGAGGACAAGGAAGAAGCAAGAGTGCGAGCGTAAGTCCAACTCTGACAGCGACGTTGTAGGGTTGAGTTGTTCAAAGAGTTGACAATCAAATGACATCTTTGATGCATCTCGGAGTATGCCACCTAGGTCTAACGCACAGTACCACTGAAACAAACATCATACAAAAAGGAATCGGAGCGAAAAGATGAAAGAAAAGAATTCTCTATCGACCGTGGTGTCCGAGACAAACCCATCCGAAGCCAACCAGTCTTCGACAGAAGATGTTCAGCGTCATTGGCAAGGCGTAGTCAAGAGACGTTCATTCCTCAAGGGACTGGGGATTGCAGGAGCAACGCTGTCAGCCAGCGCAATCTTGGGGGCCAAAGGCAACGCGGAAACCGCTCGAAGCACTGGCAAGCTCACCAAGGGCGACGCAGCTCTTATACGATTCGCAGCGGCGGTGGAACTTATTGAGGCCGATCTATGGCAGCAATACAACGAACTGGGCGGAGTTCAAGGCGGCAATCCCGCTTACATAGCCGCGCTCAGCAACCTGGATGGCGATATGCCGCAGTATATCGCCGATAATACCGACGATGAATTGAGCCATGCGGCGTTCCTGAACGCTTATTTGATCTCGAAGGGCGAGGAGCCCGTGGATCTGGACGTATTCCGTACCTTGCCCAGCAGTCAGGCGAGCGGTGCCAAAGCTATTGGCAGGTTAACAAATCTGCTGAAGCTCAATGTCGATCTCAGCTGGTACACACGGTATCGCAGCACGCAAAATCCTGATTTTGGAGCGAATCTCAAAGGGCCGTTTACTATCGAGAACGAGCCTGCGATACCGCTCAACGATAACGATACGCCGCCAGACCAGCCACAACCAGTCCCGCCAGCCACTCCCCAAGAGGCTCGCATGCAGGCAATTGCAAACACGGCAGGGTTTCACTTTGCATTTATCGAGCAAGGTGGTGCGAGCCTCTACCCCACCCTAGCTTTTAAGGCGACCGACCTTGAGGTACTAAGAATCTTAGTGAGCATTGGCGGAGTGGAGATCGACCACTTCGGTCTGTGGCACGACAAGGCGGGCAATGCAGTCGCTCAACCTTTGGCGGGAGTCATCGATCCTGTTACCGGCCTTACATTCCCGGATCTCAATGCTTTGAACTCAGAGCTCGACCAAACGAACCTGATTCTGCCCGAGCCCTGCCAATTCATCGACAAAAACCTGCCCCAGTGCTCTGTGATTCGACCCACTTCGACGAAAGAAGGGGGAGCTGTGGCCACAATCAAGGCTTTCACGGATGACCTCTTGTTCTTTGGTCAATCGCCGGCGTTCTTTAACCTGGTAAACAAGCTCGCTGTCGAAGCTGATTCGGTTCGGCGCGGTCTTTAGGTGTTGTAAGTCCCCCATGACGCAGTGGGCGCTGCAAACAGTTCACCGGTTGCAGCGCCTGCATTTTCGTAAGGCGGCTTTGAGATTCTCAACTAAGGAGGCTGTATGTTTGAAGGACTGTTTCAACCCATGCATCTGCTGGTGATTTTCGGAATTGCCCTGCTCGTGTTCGGCCCCAAGAAACTACCGGAACTTGGCAAAGGAATCGGAGAGGGCATCCGCGGCTTCAAGGCAGCCATGAAAACTGACGACGAAAAGCCGGCCAGCATTACAACCACCGTCGCCGACGACCAAAGCATAACCAAGGGGTGAATCGTGGGTTTGGGTACCGAAATCCTGTTCATACTCATGCTAGGCCTGCTGGTATTGGGTCCGAAGCAGCTGCATACATTGTTGGGACACGTGGCGCGGGCTAAAGCTCAGTTCGAAGAGGCCAGCCGCGGCTTCAAGTCTCAGCTCGCGGCGGAACTCGACGCTGTGCAGCACGACGCAGAAACTGATGCTTCGAATGAATTAGCTGGGGACCAGTGAACCATCCTCAGATCCTCGGTATCGGAACAGCGAACCCATTGGTTAGGCTGACGCAAGAGCAAAGCTTTTATGCTGCGGGTTACCAGGGCGAGCGCATCCGCAAGATCTTTCTCAATAGCGATATCGATCATCGTCATTTTTATCTAGAAGGCAATCTGAATCGCGGGGAAAGCTCTGATCAGCTGAATCAGCGCTATCTGCGCGGCGCCATGAAAACGGGTTGCCGCGCGATTCTGAACTGTTTGGAGGCAGCCGGAACTACCGTGCAGGATGTCGATTTTCTTGCAGTCTGCACCTGCACCGGCTACGTGTGTCCGGATGTTGGTAGTCGACTCATCGCGCATATGGGTTTCATTAACAACGTGCAGAGAGCGTCGATCGTCGGCCTCGGGTGTGCGGGGGCCCTTCCGACGATGCAACGAGCGGTTGATTTCGTTCGCGCAAATCCGGGCCGCCAAGCATTGGTTCTAGCCGTCGAGATTTGCTCCGCTTGCTACTTCGTCGATAACACGCTCGAAACAGTCGTCGGGAACGCAATTTGCGCCGATGGCGCTGCGTCCTTCTTGGTTGCCGCCAGGCAGCAAGCCAATCACAGGTATCCACAAATCATCGACTTCGAGACTTTCATCGATACCGAGCACATCGAGGAGGTTGGACTTCAACATCGCGAAGGAAAGCTGCGAATCGTGTTGGGAGCTTCGGTTCAACACCTCGCTGGCCCCATGATCGAAGCGGCACTCCAGCAATTGCTGCAGCGACACGGACTTTCGAGATCTCGCATTGGTTTCTGGGTTGTTCATCCGGGTGGACGCAAGGTGATCGACAACGTTCAAAAGCACTTCGGCATGACGGATGCCCAGTTGCACTTTTCCAGAACCGTATTGCGCAATTACGGAAATATGTCCTCCCCCACAGTCATGTTTGTCTTGGAGGAAGTCGTGCGTAGCGGAGATCCGCAGCCGGGAGACTGGGGAGTGATGATCGCGCTGGGACCGGGGATGGCTGCAGAGGTAGCACTACTCAGATGGTAGCTCCACGGTTGGCTCCTGGGCGACTGCGAACAATTCTGCGTCTAATAAGCACTCAGGGCGTCTGGATGGAGATCAAGCAGATCTTGACCCCTCGAGTCCTTGCGCAGGGACGCGCAAAAAGGACGGGAGAGAATCCCTCCCCTCCCGCTCTCTTCGAAATGGCAACTGCTTACTGGCTATCGCAGGCGATTTACGTCGCGGCGAAGCTAGGCATTGCCGACTTGCTAAGAGACGGTCCCCAGTCGTGTGTCGCATTAGCCACTTCGACCGGCTCGGACGCCCCATCGCTCTTCCGTCTCATGCGCGCTTTGTCGAGCGTGGGGGTCTTCGCGCACCTCGGCAGAGGTCGCTTTGCTCTCTCCCGGCTGGCGGAGCCCCTTCAGACCGACGTTCATGGATCGCTCAGGGCGATGGTGATCACGATCGGCGAAATTCACTATCAGGCGTGCGGAAGCCTCTTGCATAGCGTTCAAACCGGATCTCCGGCCTTTAACAGTGTTTTCGGAACAAGCTTATTCGACTACCTGCAACAAAACGTCGATGCCGCGGATACGTTTAATCAGGGTATGGCGAATGTGTCCTCAATGCTGGCTTATGCGGTTCTGATGGCCTACGACTTCGCCGGAATCTCGTCGATCGTCGATGTCGGAGGAGGCCAAGGCAATCTCCTCGAGAAGATTCTTCAATTCACTCCGGACATCACAGGTACGGTTTTCGATACAGCATCGACGATCGAGAGAGCAAAGCAAGGCCTTGGCAACGATACACGCAGCAGGTGCTGCTCCTACGTTATCGGAGACTTCTTCAGCTCGGTTCCACAAGGAGCAGACGCCTACCTTTTATGTGGCGTGATCCATGACTGGGATGACCGTCGTGCAATCAGAATCCTTAGAAATTGTCGTCGGGCTATGGCGCGGACGGGAAGGCTATTAATTATCGACATGGTTGTACCAGACACGGACGCGATGTCTTTCAGTAAGCTTCTTGATCTGAATATGCTGGCGATGACCGGAGGGCGCGAACGCACGAAAGCTGAGTTTCACGCTCTCCTCGATGCGGCCGGTTACGAGCTGACGAGAATCATTCCAACCGTGGCTCCGCAAAGCGTCCTTGAAGCCGTGCCGAGAGTATGTAACTAAAGGAAAAACAACGCTGGCATCCACAGAGCAGCAGGGGACCGGAAGTTTGGTAATTCTTTCTTAATTCACAACGTCCAAGGGAATATTTTCCCTCGTGGCTAGTTCTAGATGGCAAGAGTGCCAGATCGCAGTGATTACGTCGCCTCTAGTCGGGCACTAAATCCAAACAAAGGAATAAGGATATGTCTAAGACCTTAGTTACCCTTGCTCTCCTGTGCGCCAGTCTTCAGGCTCAAGTCACAGGAGTGCCGATTGCGGCAAATGCTGAACCATCCGCTGCAGGCTCCGCTGCCCCGGTCAATCCAGTCATCGAGTGGAATAGAACTCTCCTCGTGATTCTACGGACTGCCGGCGCCCAGCCTCCCACCATTCATTCGACTCGCAGCTTTGCCATCCTGCATGCTTCCATCTTTGACGCGGTCAACAACATCGAAGGAACCTATAGTCCGTACCTCGTACGTCTCTCGGACGTCTCGCGACTGGCTTCGCAACCAGCCGCGGCAGACCAAGCGGCACATGACGTGTTGGTCGCACTTTACCCGATGTTTCAGACAACGCTCGACGCTGAACTTCAGCAGGACCTGGCGCAGATTCCGGAAGGACAGAACAAGGCGGACGGCGTCACCGTCGGACAAAAAGTTGCCGCGCAGATTCTGGCGTTCCGCAGCACCGACGGAGCGAACGTCACTCTGCCTCCTTATGTTCCGGGAAACCAGCCAGGAGACTACCAATTCACGCCTCCTAATTTTGCACCAGCTGACTTCATACAATGGCCTCAGGTCACTCCGTTCGCCCTGGCACGTGCTGATGAATTTCGCCCGGGGCCGCCACCGCAGCTGACCAGCGAGGAGTACACAAGGACCTTCGATGAAGTCAAGAGTCTGGGCTTCATTAGCAGTAAAACTCGTACCCAGGAGCAGACCCTGATTGGAAACTTCTGGAACGGCAATATTCAGGACTTCTGGAACGAAATCGCGCAGACCGCCGCGTTGGGACATCACCTCGGTCTTGCCCGTAGCGCGCGACTATTTGCTCTACTGAATATCAGCCTGGCTGACACTGCGATCGCCTTTTTCGAGGCTAAGTATACTTACCAATTCTGGAGGCCAGTGACCGCGATTGAACTGGCCGGCGATGACGGCAATCCCAACACCGAGCCCGACCCGAATTGGCTTCCGTTGCCGACCAAGACCGCTTCAGACCCTTCATACCCCGGCGCCCACAGTGCCATC
>Ga0210403_10000816_pt1 | contig 30924 bp, 22 predicted proteins | sample IncBWC19MmetaG_FD_150863 | JGI IMG/M metagenome (GOLD analysis project Ga0210403, IMG submission 150863) | Forest soil microbial communities from Barre Woods Harvard Forest LTER site, Petersham, Massachusetts, United States - Inc-BW-C-19-M | ecosystem: Environmental > Terrestrial > Soil >...
GCACCCACAGTCGTCGTAATTCCCGTTCTTGTTTCCGTATTGAACCCCTTCGCCTCAACGGTGACCCGATATTCTCCGGGCAAAAGGTTTGGAGCCGTGTAGAAACCGTCCGTATTCGTCGTAACGGTTCGTTCCACACCGGTGGCCACATTCTTGATAACAATACGCGCCTGCGGAATACCTGCCCCGGAGGGATCGCTTATGGTCCCGGAAAGCGTTCCGCCGGCTACCTGCGCGCCGACGGGGACTGAAACCAGAATTCCCAACAGCAGCACCCCGAATGCCACTAGGCATTTCGCACACTTCCGCGAAAACGTTCGAGAGGACACAGATCACCTCCATGGTTGGGGGGAGCCTATTCCAGATGTCCGAACGATGCCTTAACTCAGGATTAATTTCTGTTTAGGTTCATTTTTCAGAACAGATTCGGGCGACGAAACGACCGGAAGAATCAGCGTGAAGATGGAACCGGCGCCTATGCTGCTCTCGCACTCGATGCTCCCTCCCTGCGCGCGAGCGATGGCTTGCGCGATGGCTAGACCTAGGCCTCCGCTGTGCGCCTCTCCGTTTGTGGAGGGTGCAGCGCGGTAGAACCGCTCAAATATAAACGGCAGATGTTCTTTTGAGATTCCGATGCCCTGGTCTTGGAAACAGGCTCGAATCACACCGTCTTGGTTTTCCAAAGTTACCCGGACGCGCGTACCAGCAGGAGAATATTTGATGGCGTTGTCCAGAAAAATCAAAAACAATTCATGAAGAAACGCCTCATCCCCGAAGTACGGCGTCTCCTGATTCAGCTCTCGGTCGATGGCAATATTTTTCGCGCGCGCCCGCGAAGACACCAGAGCGCAGGCCTCTTCGAGAACCTCGTTGATGTAAAGTGGTTCGCTCGCCAGATGTAGTTGTCCCGCGTCAGCCATCGAAAGAGTGAACAGTCCTTCCACGATGCGCGTCAGTTTTTTGAACTCGCCATCAAACACACACACGGTCTGCCGGTAATCCTCGGCGCTACGCGGCTTGGACAGTAGCAGCTCGGTTTCGCCGTGGAGAACCGCGAGTGGCGTGCGCAGCTCGTGGGAGGCATCCGTCACGAACTGCCGCAACTGCCGGACGGCTGAGTCGACGCCCAGCAGCAGTTGATTGAAGGTCTCGGCCAAGCGGCCCAACTCGTCGTGAGGAGAGGAGACCGGCAGCGGCGTCCAGAATCCCTGCCGATTGGTGACCCGTTTGGCCATGAGCGCCGCGTGTTGGGTGAGCGCGGTGATGGGCGCTAGGCTCCTACCTACATACAGCGCTGAAATCCCCGCGGTGAGCAAGAGGCTCAGAGGCAAGAGTAGCAGGGCAACGCTTCCAAAGTTTTCGAGCACTCCGTTGGTACCCGCCGTCGGGATGGCCACCACCAAAACACGCGGCTGGCTCCCCTGCTGAAAAGGCATGAGGGCCATCCTCACCGATTCGCCATTCCCGATCGACGCAATCCCGAACGTGGGCCGTGAAACCGCGGGGCCGATCCCCTTCAAGTCGATTGGAGAGGCAAGATTCTTCGAGCGCTGCAGGATTCGGCCCGCTGTATCCAGCACCTCAAAAAACTCGCCGTGAATATCGAGTCGATTGATGTCCTGCGCGTCGGGTTCCGAGATCAGGTCGGCAATGATAGGACGAGCCGTTTCGAACAGCTGGCGGTTGAGTTGGCTTGGGACTTCGTGAGCGAGGAGGCCCCAGAATGCAAGGTAGGACCCGGCGAGAAGTACTCCAACCACCGTGCAGAATAACAGCATCATCCGGAAACGAAGCGTGTTGGCTTTCATCAGTCCGGCGCTCCCAAACGGTAGCCCACACCGCGCACGGTGTGAATCATCTTCGCCGATCGACTCTGGTCAATTTTCTGGCGCAAGCGGTTGACGTACACCTCAACGAGGTTTGTCTCCGTGTCGAAATGGCAATCCCACACATGTTCCACAATTTCACTGCGCGTAACGAGTTCGGGAGCGTGCAGCAGCAAAAGCTCCAGCAGCGCGAATTCCTTGGCCGTCAAGGGAATTATCTCTTGACCGCGGGTGGCTCGGCGCCGATGACGATCCAGCACCAGACCCGCATAGCACAACCTCGCGTTTCCGCTATGGAAGCCCCGGCGAACCAGCGCCCGCACACGCGCGAGGAGCTCCGCCAAAACAAAGGGTTTGGTGAGGTAGTCGTCCGCTCCGGCGTCCAAGCCTTCCACCCGGTGCTCGACCAAACCTCGCGCCGTGAGCATCAGGACCGGCGCTTCAATCCCTTGCTGGCGCAACTCGCGGCACACCTCCACGCCGCTGACTCCAGGCAAACGCACATCGAGAAGGATCGCGTCGTACGTAGTGTCTGTGCCTAGTTCGAGCGCTTTCTCGCCCGTTTCAGCCACATCCACGGCGTAAGAATTCTCCCGCAAGGCTCGCGCGATGAAGTTCGCGACCTTCCGTTCATCCTCTACGAGGAGGATTCGCATAGATTTGCCCGGTATCATACACAGCGCCGGGCGAACTGGCGCTGCCAAAAAATCGCGAGGCATGGCGCTGAACCGGCCAGACTTCGCGCAGCCAGTCGAACGACATGGTCTGACGACCGCCGGAGTCACTTTAGGTCATCGCGAACGACTTGGCCGCCCTTCATTACAAAATTAACGCGTTCGAGCTCGGTAATGTCCTTCAGGGGATCCCCCGCTACCGCGATAATATCTGCAAACTTGCCTTTTTCGATCGACCCGATTTGGTCCTGCCAACCCATCATTTCCGCGGCGACCGTAGTCGCAGATTGGATGGCCTGAGCTGGCGTCATGCCGAATTTGACCAGATAGGCGAACTCTCTGGCCTGGATTCCATGAGGGAACGGACCCACCCCAGTGCCAAACGAGATCTTCAAGCCGCGCGAGATAGCCAGCCGGCCGCTCTTCTCTCGCAAAGCTTCCAAGCTGTACTTGCCACCAGTCGCCTTAGCGTCCCTGACGGCATACTCGGCGAGAGAGTAGTGGTATGCCGTCAATTCCAGGTAAATGCCCTTCTTCTTTATCAAATCAGCCGTGGCCTCATCCAGCTCGATCGCGTGTTCAATCGTGTCGACGCCCGCGTCAATACAATTGCGCAAGCCCTCGCCTCCAAAGGCATGACAGGCAGTCTTCTTGCCGTGCCGGTGTGCTTCATCCACGATCGCGTTGACTTCCTCCTTCGTGAAGGTCGGATCGCTCCGCAGTGCACCGTCGGGCTCAAACTCGTAGTCGGCCGTGGAGTGGAACTTGATCCAGTCGGCTCCATAGTGAATTTGCTCGCGAACCGCCTGCCGAGCGGCCCAAGGGCTATCTACGGTCTGGTAGTTTCGAGGCAGATCCACCTCAGGTGATCCCAGAATACCTTCGCCAGTGGCGACCAGTCCCATCGTCGAAACTTGCATCCGCGGGCCCTGGAAAAATCCACGATCGATAGCCTTCTTTACGTCGACGTCCGCGTAACCACCGCCATGGCTCATCAAGTCGCGCAGGGTTGTGAATCCAGCCCGAAGGTCCTTTTGTGCATTGGCCAGCGCCAAAAGCGTTCGGTATTCCCGAGTGTCGTTGATTGGGCTCGCGAAGGGAGGGCCCCCGGGCTTGATACCGTCGAGCCCAAAGCCAAACACATGCGTGTGACCGTCAACTAATCCCGGCAAAACGGTAGCTTTGCTGAGGTCCATGACTTGGGCACGGGCCGGGATCTGGACATTTTCGGCAGAACCAACGACCGCGATCTTCTCCCCTTCAACCAGTATGATTTGATTCTCCGCGACCCGGCCAGACTTGCTGTCAAACAGGCGACCCGCGCGAATGGCAATGATCGGAGGAGCTTGAGGGTGCAGCGTCGCCACGACCACCAATAAGGCCGAAGTCAGAAACACCAATTTCTGAGAAATCAAAGGAGCCTCCGTTGCTCGTCGAATTGTCCCACCCGCGCATCCCTGATTCCGAGCTGCCCAATGGCGCGGCTCAACACCCAGGAATCGGCGCCAATTTGCTTCCCCGGACCTCGAAGATTAGAACTTCGGCGCTCGTAGTTCCATGCTTTGGCACGGCCACGAAGTACAGGTTTAGTTCGGGAACCAAGCGTGCGGTCCTCCCGAGCGGGCCTGTGGTGACCTTTCCCAGCGGTTTGTAGCTGTCAGGATCGATCTGCCAACCGCTATCGCCATGAAAATCGTCGACCTCTTCTTCATCTTCTCTCCCTAAGCTTTGATCACAAGTACCTGACGAAGACAATCGCCAGCTAACACTTCCTTAGAATCTCCGAGGCCTCCAAGAGTGCAGCGGAATGCTACTCGCCAGCTCGCCGGTCCGGAACCAAACCGCACCAACAAACCGATTCCGAGGGCAAAGCCCCCGAATGAGGATAATTGACCAATCAAAATTCGAGCTTAAACTAGAATTAATTTCCATTTAGCTGGAAAAATGAACATCCGGCCCATCTTCACGATGATTTCGATGACAAATGGCACGGCCCACCGGCGGCTAACGTGTAGGGTGATAAAGAAGCCTCCCAGCGCAGCGAGGAACAGAAGTCCAATCTGGAAGAAGGGGCGTCCCAGCCCTCCCAGATGTGGCCCCTCGGTGTGTCCTTGCGACTGGTACCAATTCTTGCAGACAACTGGTTTTCGCAGTACTGTGCCGCCGGGTCTGTCCGAAGCCGCAAGTACGGAGTCGCACGGAGGTCCATCCCTTGGTTTATAAGCCGGAGCCTTTTGACGCTTCGCGCATCACGCTCAGCCGGGAAATCTCTGACTTACGCGACTTGTTAGCCCGAAATGCCCACGAGAACTGGGCAAAGCTGAGGATGGCGAACGGGTGGCGCCGCGGACCAAATCGGAACGACGCCGGCAAGGAGCATCCTGGCCTAGTCCCTTTTGAGGAGCTTCCCGAATCGGAAAAGGAATACGATCGCCAGACCGCTCTGGAAACTATTAAGACCTTGTTGGCGTTGGGCTACACGATCCAGCCGCCGCCGGCTGGAAGCCCGACCTCACCCGGACGGCTTCCTGGGGCGATGGACATCGAACCGGACAAGCTATTGCAACTGCTCAGGGATCCTGGGCAGCAAGACCGCGCTTCGCTGCAGAGACTCTGGCGCGCGCATGATCCCAATACCTGGGCCGGCAATGCGGATGCCTACAGGGTTCTTGCTGAAAGAACCCTGAAACTTGGCGAGCCATTGCTTGCATACGATGTCGTTGCTGAAGGTATTAAGAATTCTCCAAAGGATGTCCGCCTGCGTCAGCTTCTGGCGCTGGCTCTGGCGCGGAGTGGTGCCGCCGAGTCAGCCAAGTCCGTTCTCACGGGTCTTTACGAAGAGGGCCATCGGGATGAGGAAACCGTCGGTCTGCTTGCTCGCACGCATAAAGACCTTGCGCGCGAAACGATTGACCCTTCTGAGGCAGTTCAACACTTTCGCCAAGCGTACAAATTCTATCTGCAAGCATACAGAGATAGCGGTGGCTATTGGAGTGGAATAAATGCGGCGACGCTTGCCCTCTTATTGAGCGACCGCGAAGAGGCGGTTGCGCTCGCCCGCGATGTTGCTGCGCAGTGCCGACTGCAATTGGCGCAACTCGAAAAAGACTCAGGAGATCGTTACTGGCTTCTTTGCACGCTGGGAGAAGCCGCGCTTTTGCAGGCCCAATGGTTGGAAGCCGAAGAATGGTATGGCCAGGCTGTAGAGTTGGGGCGCGGAAGCTGGGGGAGCCTGCAATCCACGCGTCACAATGCTCTTTTCTTGCTGAAACACCTGCACGGAGACGAAGACTTGGTCGACCGGGTCTTCCGCTTTCCGAGCGTAGTCGTGTTTACCGGACATATGGTTGACCGGCCGGACCGCGAAATTCCACGATTTCCGCCTCAGGTCGAACATGCCGTGAAGCGTGCGATTCGCCAGCGCTTGGAGAAACTAAACGCGGGCTTTGGTTACGCATCTGCCGCGTGCGGCTCGGATATTCTCTTTCATGAGGTGGTTCTTGATCGGAAAGGGGAGAGTCACGTTGTTTTGCCTTATGAGAAAGATTTATTCATTGAAGACAGCGTGGAGATCGCTTCCAATCCGGAGTGGGTGGCGCGATGCAACGCGGTCATGGCCGGGGCGATCGAGGTGCAGGAGGCCTCGAAACGAAGCCAAATGTGCGGCCGGGTGTCCTACGAATTCGCCAACCTGATGCTTCACGGGTTGGCCAGTGTGCATGCCGAGCAACTTGAAACCAAACTCGTGCCTATGGCTGTGTGGGACGGTAAGCCGGGAGATGGGCCGGACGGAACCGCGGGTACCGTGGAGCAGTGGCAGAATTTAGGCCTAGCAGTTGAAATCGTTGATTTGAGAGAAATCCTGCACGAGCAGTGTCCGGAAGTGGCTTCGCATACATCGGTTTCCACTGCGACTGTTTCGCCTCTCTCGAAAGGCACAGCGTCCGAATTTACCTCAGAAATCCGGGCCTTGCTTTTCGCCGATGCCCAGGGATTCAGCGAACTCGCCGATGAACAAGTGCCCCGATTTGTTCAGCATTTTCTTGGTTTGGCGGGTCGATTGGCGTCCGATTCGGGACACAAACCATTGATGAAGAACACGTGGGGAGACGGACTTTATTTCGTGTTTTCCAGCGTTCGGGATGCCGGCTTATTCGCCCTCGATTTGCGCGACGGCGTTGGCCTCACGGACTGGGCCACAAAGGGCCTGCCCAATCTGAATCTTCGCATTGGCCTACACGCCGGACCCGTCTACTCCTGTACTGACCCGGTGACACAGCGCGCCAACTACATCGGAGCCCACGTCAGCCGCGCCGCACGCATCGAGCCGATAACCCCTACTGGCCAGGTCTATTCCAGTCAGGCCTTCGCCGCGCTCGCCGCCGCCGAGGGCGTGAAGGAATTTCGGTGCGACTACGTCGGCCAGACCTCCATGGCCAAGAAGTACGGCACCTTTCCAACGTATGTCGTGCGACGGGCCGCTGCTCGGACCTGAACGGGCCATCCGGCTGAAGGGAAAGACCTTGCCAACACTTTTTGCTTGGGCTATAAGACTGACAGTCCCACTTCCTTGGAGCGCACGGATTTCAAGGGTCCACGGGTTCCAGGGCTTCGGTTCGTATTGATATTCCAAGTCGTCCAACTATATGGGAGTGACCTCCACCGCTGGCGAAGGCGCAAAGGAAGCTATGAATTTTGAAGGCGACGCCTTCATCAGCTACGCTCACCTGGACAATGTTGAGCTGATTGAAGGGCGCAAGGGCTGGGTTTCAAACTTCCACCGTGCTTTGGAGGTGCGGGTGGCCCAGCTGCTCGGCAAAGAGCCGCACATCTGGCGTGATCCCAAGCTGCAAGGTAACGATCTATTTGCTGACACACTTATCGAGCGGTTGCGGCGCGTCGCGGCACTCGTCCCGGTCGTTTCCCCCCGTTATGTGAAGTCCGAATGGACGCGTAAAGAACTCAGCGAATTCTGGCAAGCCGCCCAGAAGCAGGGGGGGATTCGCTTCCACGACAAAGTCCGTATCTTCAAGGTTCTTAAGACGCCTATTCCATTGGACATGCATCCTCCGGAACTCCAGCCCTTCCTGGGTTATGACTTCTTTAAGATCGACCCAGAGACCGGGAGAGTCCGCGAGCTCGACGAGGTTTTTGGCCCTGAGGCCCAGCGCGATTTCTGGTTGAAGCTGGACGACTTGGCACATGACATTTGCTACTTGCTGGAGACCATTGAGCATCCCGAGCGTACGGTATCCTCTGCACCGGCCGGCCAAGGGGTTTTTCTTGCGGAAACCACCAGCGATCTCAGGGAGCAGCGCGAGACTCTTCGCCGCGACCTTCAGCAGCACGGCTACGTCGTTTTTCCTACCCGGCCGCTGCCTTCCGTCGCTTCAGAAGCGAGAGCCGCCGTAAGCGATGACCTGGCCAGGTGTCAACTGTCCGTTCTTCTGATCGGCAAGAATCACAGCTCTGTTCCCGAGGGCGGGACAGAATCCCTGCTCGAGATCCAAAACGAGATGGCCATTGAGAGGGGGAAGAAGGGCAATTTTTCCCGCCTTTTGTGGATTCCTCAAGGTTTACAAGTCAACGACGAACGGCAGCTCAAGGCTATTGAGCAGTTTCGAATGGATCCTCGACTGCTGGAAGGCGCGGACCTGCTGGAAACCTTTTTAGAGGATTTGAGAACAGTAATTCACAGCAAGCTGAAGCGGGCTCAGGCTCCTGCGCCGGCACCGCCAACGACGAGCGCACCTCGCGTCGCGAGCGCGAATCATGCGCAGCTGTACTTAATGTACGATCAACGGGACGCGGATGCCGCCTCCCCCTGTATCGAATATCTGTTTGAGCAAAACTTTGAAGTCATCCGTCCAGTCTTCGAAGGTGACGAGGCGGAAATTCGGGAATACCACGACGACAACCTGCGCAGCTGCGACGGCGTCCTGATCTTTTACGGCTCCACCAACGAATGTTGGCTTCGCCGGAAGCTCCGCGAGGTGCAGAAGAGTCCCGGCTATGGCCGAACCAAACCATTGCCGGTCGTCGGCATCGTTCTCGCACCGCCAAAGGCCACGGACAAAGAACGCTTCAGGACCCACGAAGCCATGGTCATTCCTCAATTGGACGGATTCTCTGCGGACGCCCTGCGGCAATTTGTCTCTAGCTTGCAACGCTGAAAGAAGGGAAGGCGGGGTCGATGGCGTCCAAAGCCCTGTTTAACCCTTTTCCAGGACTTCGTCCTTTCGAGCCTGACGAAGACCACCTTTTTTTCGGCCGCGAACAAGAAATCGACGAGCTGCTCCGCCGGCTCCGTGTTACTCGGTTCTTACAGGTCGTTGGCACGTCCGGCACCGGAAAGTCCTCGCTGGTACGTTCCGGGTTAATCCCCGCCCTGCAAAGCGGTTTCATGGCGCAGGCCGGTTCGAACTGGCGGGTGCTGATATTCCGTCCAGGAGACGATCCAATCGGAAATCTGGCCGCCTCCCTGGATGCCCCGGGCGCGCTCGGAACCGAGGGAGAACTCGCCAGCACCAACCGTGTTTTACTGGAAGCAACGCTTCGACGCAGTACACTTGGGCTAGTCCAGGCGGTGCGCCAGGCTCGCATTCCCTCGCAAGATAATCTTCTGGTGGTCGTCGACCAGTTTGAAGAGCTGTTCCGTTTCCGCCGCAGCGGCCATGGTGGAAACTCCAGGAACGAGGCGGTCGCTTTTTTCAAACTACTCCTGGAAGCAGCAAAGCAGGAAGATATTCCCATTTACGTCGTCCTTACCATGCGCTCCGATTTTCTCGGTGACTGCATGGAATTTCGCGGCTTGCCCGAAGCCGTCAACACAGGTCTTTATCTAGTTCCACGCATGACCCGCGACGAACTGCGTTCCGCGATTACCGGTCCTGTCGCCGTGGCCGGCGGCGAAATCGCCCAGCGTCTCGTTCTGCGGCTGCTCAATGATCTCGGCGACGATCACGACCAACTTCCAGTACTGCAGCATGCGTTGATGCGGACTTGGGATCACTGGGAAGTGCACCACCAACCGGACCAGAATATCGACGTCGCAGATTTCGAGGCAATTGGAGGGTTGCAGCAGGCCTTATCCTTGCATGCCGAAGAGGCCTATCTGGAGGCTGGCTCCGACCGGGGTGACCAGCTCACCGACAAGATTTTCAAGGCGTTGACCGACACGTTTTCCGACCCCCGCGGCGTGCGCCGTCCAACCTCGATTCAGGAACTCGCCGCAATCTGCGAAGCCTCCGAAGCCGAAATTATTCGAATCGTCGAAGTCTTCCGGCGCGGCGGGCGTTCGTTTCTGACTCCGCATGTAGGCGTGCCTCTCGATTCTCGCTCGATTGTTGACCTCTCCCACGAAAGCCTCATGCGCTGCTGGACTCGCTTGATCGCCTGGGCCGAAGAAGAGCGCGAATCCGCCATCACCTACATGCGTATCGCGCAGGCCGCCGCCTGGTGCGAGGAGTGCAGCGGAGGCCTGTGGATTGATCCTCAACTCGAAATCGCTCTGCAATGGCGCCGCAAGAACCAGCCCACCGCCGCGTGGGCGGAACGCTACGACTCCAACTTCGCTCTGGCGATGGATTTCCTCGACCGCGGTGAGAAACAGCGCGAGATCGAACGCCAAAAGGAGCTCCGAAGAAAACGGGAACTTCAAGGCCTGAGTCTCGGGTTGGCAGTCTTTCTGGTGATTGCCTCCGTTTTCGGATACCTTGCTTATAAGGAAGGCAATCGCGCCAAGGAGAATCTCTCCTACGCCAGGAGCGCTGTTGACGAAAGCCTGTCGTCCGCGGGCACCAGGCAAGGACGCGAGGCCCCCGACTCGCCGGAGTTGGAACAGTTCCGGAAGGACCTGCTAGACAAGGCGAAAGCCTTTTACCTCAACTTCACCAAGCAAGCGGGCAAGAACGAATCCGTTGCCAGCGACGCCGCTTTGGGACACAGCAGACTCGGCGATATCAATCGCTTGCTGAATCTTCATCAAGAGGCGATCGAGAACTACAAGCAAGCCATTAGTCAGTTCGGAGCGCTAAGCCGCGAACATCCTGGCAATCCCTACTACCGCCAGAAGTTGGCTTATGCTCATCAGTGGACAGCGGAAACGCTGCGGCTCTGGCTGGAGCAAGAGCAAAAGCCTTCGCAATACTCTGCTGCTGATGCCGAAAAGGAGTACGACGCTGCTCTGAGCCTCCAGCAGGAACTTCATCGAGAGGTGCCCGCGAACCCTGATTACCAGCAGGAACTTGCACGTACCTATTACAACCGGGGCATTCTCCACTATGACGGCAAGGCGTATGACTTGAGCGCAGCGGACGACCGCCAAGCCATCGAGTTGCTTGAGCCCTTGGCCACCAGCAAGACACAATCGTCTGACCAGGAGACCAGGAGCCAACCCAAACCGGCTCAGGACTTGGCTCGCGTCTACAACAATCTCGGCAATCTCTTGTCATCCAAGGAAAGGCGCTACCCGGAAGCCGGAAAACTGATCGAGCAGGCCGTCAGCATTCACGAATCACTGCTGAAGGAAGATCCGGCCAATCTGGAATACAAACAAGAACTCACGCAGTTCTATTACAGTCTAGCCGCGGTTCTTTACAACGAACATCAACTCGAATTGGCGCAGCAAACTAACCATAAGGCCCTCGACCTTCTGCAAGAAGTGGCCGCGCCGAGTCCTTTTCTTTCGGAAGCGCTTGCCAGGGCGAGTTGGCTGCATGACACCATCCTGCGGGACGAATCGCGGATGAAAGAAACCTATGGGGATAGTCTGGGAGCGTCACAGCGGCACCCGGAGTTCCACATTATGTACACCCACTTGGGGCGCAGCTACGCGCAGATTACCAAGGAATATTTGAGGTTTGACGATCTCCCGGAGGCCGCAAGCGCCCTCGAAGCCCTGCATCGGCTTATGCCTAAGCTCACGCCCCCGGAGCGCGCCGAGCTGTCCGCCACCTACGACGAGCTAAGAAAAGAGTTGCATGACAAGCAGTCGAAACCTAGGTAAAGTGCAGGCACACCCGCCAGGGAGGAATCACCATGCGAGCAATTGCACTGCTGCTTTTTGCGGCAACCTTGCCACTTTCAGTTCGGGCTCAAGATGCCGCCCCAGCTGTAGCCGCTCCGGCCAATGACGCGAACCCCGCGGCAGCCTCACAGTCTTTGTGGGACTCCCACGTCACTCGGCCGTCGTCAACACTTTGGAGTGGCGACGCAACTTCTTCGAGCGCTCTTGGGCAACAATCCAGGACCCCTTCGCAGCAGAAACCCAAGCCCGGCAAGCCTAGACCGAGTTCCGAACTAGACCGTCCGCCCATCGATGGCAGCATGGTGGGATACATCGACAACGCCATCATCGGCTCTCAAATACGCGTCCGCTTCGACGCTGGCTTTGACGACAATCGCCCGGACCGCGCCGAGTTTTTCTACGCCCAGTGCGGCTGCGACGGACCGCCCGCGCGCGGCCCGCACCCCGGTTTGGTCTTGCATCTGAATTTTCAGCAACTCTACATGCGTGCCGAGTATGCGCCGGTCAAGCGATTCTCGGTATTCGCGGAAGTCCCCGTCCGCTGGGTCCAACCGCAGCAGTTCGTTCCCGCCACAATAGCTGGCACCGGAGGCTTCGGCAACCAGGCGGGCCTGTCTGATGTCCAGGCTGGCTTCAAGTTCGCAGCGCTGGCCTCCCGCGAGCACTACCTTACATTCCAGTTCCTTGCGGCCTTCCCGTCCGGCGATTCTTCCAAAGGCTTGGGCACCAATCATTACAGCGTTGAGCCCTCGCTGCTTTTTTTCCAGAAAGTCACCGATCGCATGTCGTTTGAAGCTCAAGTAGGAGGCTGGCATGCCTTTGAGGGCGCCTCGCCGGGCTTCCAAGGTGATGTCATTACGTATGGCCTGGGTCCCAGCTACGAGCTGTATAGAGGTGAGCGAGTGCGCTTCGCCCCGGTGGTCGAGCTTGTGGGTTGGAGACTCCTCGGAGGAAAAGAAAACGACGGTGACTTCTTTCCGAACCCGGTGGTGAGCGTAGACGGTACGAATATCGTGAATTTGAAAGTAGGAGCTCGCACCGCAATAGGTGACCACAACTCGTTCTATCTGGGCTATGGCCAGGCCTTGTCTCACGAACTTTGGTACAAGCACATCGTTAGGCTGGAATACCGGTATACATTCTGAGCCTTCCGATTGGAGCAAGGCTCGGCGTTGCTCGCTTGTAGGGGCTAGACGGATTCTTGGCTCGAGGACGGCGGAGTCATGCTCTCATTTTATTGCCGAGCACGAGATAGAATGTGCCGGTGTTCAGCCGATAAAGCCCCAAGATAGCGTCGCTGACTCGCGTCAAGGCAACCAAATTCGTTACCAACTTCCGGGCGCAGCCAACCCGCGATTCGCTGTTCCCATCACCTCTCACGGTCAAAGACATAGCGAAGTGACGGCAGGTCCGAGTTCTGTCTCTTTTGCTATTGCCGTTCACTAAAAAAGTGCCGCGGTACTCGCAATCTGTCGATTGGTACCGGTGCTGAACTAACCCTAACCTCTACCCAACCGTGACGGAAGCCTCAAGCCCTGATATCGTGGATAAGTTGTCGGTAACCGGTTATTTGACCGGGTCTCGCTCGATGAAAATTCTATTCGTGAACCACACAGGCATTGTCAGCGGGGCGGAACGCGTGCTGCTGACTATTCTCGATCACCTTGATCGCGAACGCTTCGAACCCACGGTCAGTTGTCCCCTGGGCAGCGATCTCGCTAATCTCGTCCGAGAAAGAAACGTTCCGGTCGTCGCCACTCCCGATCTGCAAGCCCGATTTACTTGGAATCCTATTCGTATGGTCCAGTATTTTCGTTCCTACCTCGACGCTATTCGCGAATTTCGCAGAGCTCCTTTTCTGAAAGCGGCGACGCTGATTCACGCCAACAGCGTCCGGGCGGGATTAGTCGCCAGCTTTGCCACCACGGGCACTGGAATGCCCGTGATCTGGCATCTGCATGACATGATGAAGCCCCACCCCTTCAGCACCACTATTCGTTGGGTGGCCCTATTCGCGCCCACAGTCTCCGTCCTCGCGGTTTCCCACGCTGCTGCCAAACAATTTCGTGGGTCGCTGCTCCGATTCACCGGCAATCGTCCATTTATCCAAGTCCTTCACAACTCTATCGACTCAGAGCGCTTCCGGCCCGACCCCGCCGGACGCCGGAGCGTTCGCCAGGCGCTCGGACTCACCGACGCGCAATTTACTGCTGCCATTGTCGGCCAACTCACACCGCGCAAGGGGCAGCTCGAAACGATTGAGGCGATGTCTGACGTCGTGAAGAATGTTCCCGGCGCTGTATTGCTGGTTGTGGGTGCACCGCTGTTCAACGATGATCAACGGTATCTCGCCAGGCTCCAATCGGCGGTGGCGCAACTTGGTCTCCGCGGCAAAGTTTTCTTTCTCGGCCAGCGCAGCGATATTAACGCCCTCCTCGCGGCGACCGACGCCGTGGTCATCAATTCGCACCGCGAGCCTTTCGGCCTAATCGTTTTGGAAGCGCTGGCGGCGGTCAAGCCGGTGGTGGCTGCCGCCGTAGATGGCGTCGTGGAAGTGGTCGAAGATGGCGTCACTGGCCTGCTGGTCCCACCTGGTAACCGCAAGGCCTTGGCTTCGGCGCTGATCCGGTTGGCCGGCGACCGGCAACTCCGCGAGTCTTTGGCTGTGTGCGGCCGCGCCGCTATAGAGAAGAATTTTACGTGCGAGCGCTACATTCAGTCTCTGGAAGCTTTTTACGATCGCACGGCGCTCCGGCCTCGACCATGACTCACCACTAGCGTGGCGCACGAGTTTGCCCTTACCTGTCGTCAGTTCTCTTTACAAGCTGTCGAGCAGCCTCGCTTTTGGGCCTCGAAGCGCTAGCGGAAGATTTCTTCGTAGACGGCTTGGACCCTTCGGGCGGTTTCTTCCACCGTGAAATGATCCATCACTCTCTGGCGCGCGCGCGCGCCCATGGCCTTGGCCCACGCGGGGTCAGCGAGGACCTTACAGATGGCTTCGGCCATAGCTGGCGCATCGCCCATCGGGACCAGAATCCCGGTCTGGCCATCTTCGACGATTTCTGGGACGCCGCCCCCGTTGGTGGCAACAACTGGCTTGCCTGCTGCCATGCCTTCGATGATCACCTGGCCGAACGGCTCGCCGGTGGTGGAAGCGTGGACTACCAGGTCCAACTCGGCAGTGGCGCGCTGGACGTCAGGACGGAAGCCGGCAAACTCGACAACCTCGTCAAGACCGAGCTGGGTGGAAAGTTGGCGGACTCGTTGGTCATAAGCATCTTCGCCAAAGAGCGCAGAACCTATAATGACGAACCGGGCCCTCGGGAACCGGCGATGCACTTGGTCTGCGGCCTGAAGGAAGATGTGCTGGCCCTTCCACGGGGAAATCCTGCCGATCAGGCCAATGCGGAAGATTCCAGGATCCGAGTGACCGTTGCCCGAAGGAGCGCTGGACTGCTTGCCGTCGTGAACGACGCCGGCCCTAAGGTCAAGGTCCACTCCTGAGGGAATGGAACTGCTGTGGTGGCGGGAACCGAGATGCAGGGTGCGAAGGGTGGCAGCGGAATTGGCGATGACGTACGCGGGAATGACGCGGCAGAGGAAGCGGAAGAGGTGCACGACCGGGGCGGGCAGATAATCGTCCTCGACGCGGTCGCGGACGTGCCAGACGACCGGGCGGCGGGCGAAGCGTCCAGCAATTCCACCGATGATGTCGGCTTTGAGAGAGTTGGTGTGGATGAGGTCAATGTCGTGCTCGCGGATGAACCGGGCCAGTTGGTAAGCGTAACGGAAGACAGTGAAGAATTCGCGGATGCGAAGGAGCGTAAAAACACCAAGGGAGTCCTTCTTCAGGCCGGCGATATTCGGCGCGAGCGGCAGGATGTAGGTCTCGATGGCTGGCCGGAGGCGTTCAGCAAGTGGACCGTCGGCAGCGAGTACTACAACCGGCTTCACCTTCGTGGGGTCTAGATGGCGGACTAGGTTGAGCAGGGCGATCTCGCCACCGCCCAAGGTTGCAGTGTGGTCAAAGAACAGCACCCGCAGGTGAGACGCCAAGTCCTGAAGAGATTGGTCCGCTGCTTTCATCGACCGGTACTAGGTTGCAGCAGACTGGGCTACAACAACCTTAGCACAACTTCGGCTGCAAGAGATTGAGAAAGCGGAGCTTCTGTCCAGGAGGGAAGGGCAAAATTGCCAGGCTCCGGAAACAGGGTGTCGTTTTAAACACTGCACGTAGCGAATATATAAACAAAAACATATTCTTCATTTTATGTTGACCAACGCTGGGGTATCAAGGTACGGTATTTGGGTCCGGTCCTAGTACTCCTAGTAAAGATATTTATCGCAACTAGCGATTCTTTGCGTTGGATGTCGGGGGAACAGATTGGATACCGTAGTCAAGCAAGGACCCAGCCCACAGTTCCGTTTTGGTTTTTCAGCGAAGCGTTTCAGAAGCCTAAAACAGGCCCTGACCGCTACGGCTATGGAGGAGTACGACCAGTTGGCGGAAATATTCGCTGGCCGCGTCGAATCCCGGCTTGGGAACATGCGTCGACTGACGTATGTGAATTTTAGCTCCGGTTTGTAGGAATCGGACGAGGCGTGGGGGAATCGTAACGACATGCATAACGGAATTACGACCGTTTCAGGGTCCAGTATTACGCCAATTGTTGCCACACCTGGTTTCACTGCCCGAGTGGGGATCGAAGGATTCTTTCGACAGAAGAAGCTGTTCTTCTGGGTCGCGTCACCCGTGGTAATTGCGACGATCCTCGTAACCTTTCTCACCCACAAGCAATATTCGTCGGAAATGAAGTTACTGGTGCAGAACACCAGAGGGAACGTGATGGTTACGCCGGAACGCACCAGCCCGACGAATATCGTCAGCGAGATATCGGAGACCCAGGTCAACTCGGAGTTGGAAGTCTTGCACAGCCACGACGTCATCGACCCAGTGGCGGATCCGGACTGGTCGAATCTGCCTCCGAACCAAAGGGATCCAGCAGCGGCGAAGAAACACGAAACGTTGTTGCGCGCGTTCGAGAAGAGATACGCCACGGAAATCGTCCGCAAGACGAACGTCATCAGCGTAACCATCCTGGCGGACACTCCAGAAAAGGCCAGGAACGATCTGGAGCGCTTATCGGCGGCCTATCTTGCGGAACACCGGCGGTTACAGCGGCCCGCCGGCGCGTCGCAGTTCTTTGAGGGACAGGCCGAGAGGATTCGCAAAACCTGGGACGACGCCAGCCGGAAACTGGTGGACTTCCAGCAAGAGCATCAACTGATTTCGCTGGCGGACCGCGAGTCCGCGCTGGATGCGCAGATCTCGGAAGACGAACGCGACTTGTTGTCGACCGACACCACCTTGCGGGAACTGGACGCGCGACAGCAAGCCAACGCGCACCGGCTCCAGGAGATTCCCAAGCGCCATACCACGCAGGAAAGGGACCTGCCGAACCAGCAATCGGTACAAAGCCTCAACACTCTAATAGTGGAGTTAGAGAACAAGCGCACGACGCTACTGACGAACTATAAACCAAGCGACCGGATGGTCCAGGAACTGGACGCGGAGATCGGTACCACCAAGGCTGCGCTGGAGGATGCCAAGGCCAGTTCCGCAAAGGAAGAAACCACAGACATCGATCCCCTGTGGCAGCAGGTGCACACGGACCACGTGAGGACCGGAATCACGCAACACGAGACCTCTGCACACCGGGCAGCCATCATGGCCGAACTGGGCCAGGTTCGCCAAAAGTTGAGCGAGCTGAAAGAGCTTACGGTGCAGTTCAACAACCTGCAAGCGCAGGCAGACGAGCTGAAGGATAACTACGAGTTGTATGTACAGAAACGCGACCAAGCCCAAATCGAAGATGCCATGGACGACCAAAAGCTCCTGAACGTGGCAGTGGCACAACAGCCAACGTTGTCGTATTTGGCGGAGAAGCCCAAGCCGATGACCAACGCGGTGTTGGGAGCGGTTACTTCTCTGATCTTGGGTTTGTGCGCGGTTTATTTTGCAGAAACGGGAAGGTCGACCATTGCCACGCCGCGTGAACTGGAGGGGTTTTCGCGTTATCCGCTGCTCGCGACGGTTCCAAGAATCTCCTGGTGGGCGGGTTATCTGCCAGACGGCAACGGGAAAGGGGGCCGGCGGGCACTAGCCTCCACGATTTCGAAGCATGCGGAGCCGCTCGGCGCGGTACTTGAGCCCCGGGAAGGAACGCGAGTATGAGCCCCCTCGGAAAACAGCCTCGACTAGAACAAGCCGATCTGCAGCTCGCTCACCTAAGAATGGTTTGCGAAGGGCTGCTATTTAAAATCGTTCAGCACTCGAAAGATCAAACCGACGGGGGTTTCGTCGTTGCGATGACGTCCCCGACATCGGGTTCGGGAGTGAGCCACATTACCCGGGCGCTTGCGGATTCTCTGCGTAAAGGTGGCGACCAAGTTGCGATTTCTTTGGATTGCTGGCACCTGGAACACGACCGATGGGACTTGTCGGACCCCGAAAGCATCATGCGCCAAAAGGCCGTGAACAGTTTCTGGGAGCCGCGTACCGCGGAAGGCTTTCTGCACAATTGGTACAGCATCCAAGAAGCCGTCGCAGCGTCCCTCAACAAGCTGCGCCGCAAGTATCGATACATCCTGATTGATTGCCCATCGTTGAAAGAAACGCCTGATGCCTTGCGATTGGCTCCGCTGGTGGACGGAATCGTCCTGGTGATCGAGGCCAACCGAACCCAGAAGGAACAAATCCTATACGCGGAGAGGACCCTGGAAAGAGCGAAGGGAAGAATTTTGGGTCACGTGTTGAATAAAAGGACCTACGTGATACCGGACTGGCTCTCTCGCCGTATGGAAGCAGTCGGTCTGTAGAGATTTGGTCGACTAGATCGGGGGATGAAGGAAGATGAACATCGTGCGCCGCTTGGGATTTCTCTTGTTGTTGACGGGAACACTGCTTCACGCGGATGAAAAGCTGCATCACCGGCCACGTTACACGCTGCGCGCCGGCGACGTTCTCGATTTGGAATATCGCTACACACCAGAGCTGAACCAGACAGTCACCGTGCTCCCGGACGGATACGTCAATCTGAACGTCGTGGGCGACGTCAAAATCAGTGATCTGACGGTTACGCAGGCCCACGACCTGATCGTGCGGAAGTTGCAAGAGAAATTGAACGACCCAGAGCTCAACCTGATCCTGAAGGAATTTCAACAGCCCTACGTCGTGGTGGCCGGGGAAGTGCCCAAGCCGGGAAAGATCGATCTCAGAGAAGACACCACCGCAATGCAGGCGATCCTTCTGTCTGGCGGCTTTTCGGCTTCGGCGAAGTCTGGCCAAGTGTTGCTTTTCCGCAAGATCAACAGCGAAATGGCGGAAATCCGGGTGTTGAAGCTGACTAAGGTCCGCAAGACCGCCGACCTGGAGCACGACATTGTGTTGGAGCCAGGTGACATGTTGTTGGTGCCTCGCGACAAAGTGGAAGTCGCGTCTCGCTACATCAAACTCCTGAATATCGGCGCGTACTTCAACCCGCTCCAGTTCGTCCCTTAGCCCGACGAGACCAGCGGAACTTAATCTGAGGTTCGAGATCTTGGAACGAAACACCATGGAGCGACTAACAGGTGGCGGGAGTGCTGTCCTCGGAACTGGCGCGGATTCACGCCCCAAGAAGTTGAGTTCCGTGGCAGCGGTTGCGCAATCGATTGGCGCCAGACTTTTCATGGTTGCGATCAACGCCGCGACGGGGATCTTGACGGCGCGCGCGTTGCAGCCTGCGGGCCGCGGGGAACTGGCGGCCATGATCCTGTGGCCCGTGTTCCTTGCCAGCGCCCTGACCCTTGGAGTGCCAAGTGCCTTGACGTTTCAATTGCGAAACAATCCGGAAAAGCGATCGCAGTTGCTGGGCGCGGCGCTCCTGTTGGCCGGTCTTGTGGGCCTGGTTGGCATGGTTGTAGGCGCTTTGTTCATGCACGCGTTCATACCGCAATATTCGCCCCGAGTAATTTTCTTCGCGCGCGTCTTTCTTCTCAATACGCCGTTGTCCGCAATGATGCTGGTCGGGCGGTCAGCGCTCGAGAGCCAAGGCGACTTCGCCGCTTCCAACAAATTATTCCTCGCGCCCCCGGCACAGACTTTGGTTTGCCTTGTGATCTTGTGGAAGACGGGAACGCTGACGCCGGTCAGCGCGGGACTCGCGTACGTACCGATGGGGATTCCCCCATTTTTGTGGATGCTTAATCGCCTGTGGCGAGTGTTCCGCCCTTCGCTACGTTCTTTCGCAGACTCCGCCCGGCAACTTTTCAACTATGGCATTCGCGCTTACGGGATCGACCTGTGCGGGACCATGTCCCTGTACGTCGACCAGGCCCTCGTGGTGCGCTTGCTGGAGCCCAAAATGATGGGCACATACGTGGTGGCGCTGAGCTTGTCGCGCATGTTGAACGCATTTCACGCGTCGGTCGTGATGGTGCTGTTTCCCAGGGCCGTGAGCCAGTCGCCGCAAGTAGTGCGTGAGATGACCAGCCGGGCCGCGCGGATGAGCACGCTGCTGACCGCCCTGGCGGCAGCTGGGCTGTTGTTTTTGGGTCCTTACATGCTGGCGCTGCTGTACGGCAAGGAGTATGCCGTCGCGACAGCGGTGCTGCGAATTCTGGTGCTTGAAGCGGTTCTTTCCGGCGCGACGTTGGTGCTGTCGCAAGCGTTCATGGCGTTGGAGCGTCCAGGGGTAATCACGGCGCTGCAGGTCACTGGCCTGCTGCTGACTTTACCGCTCATGCTGATTTTCGTGCCGAGGATGGGAATCGTTGGTGCGGGATTGGCACTGTTGGTTTCCACGACCGCGAGATTGTTGTTCGTGCTGGCGAGTTATCCCTTTTTCTTGAAGACCCGGATGCCGCACATCTTTCCAAAGGTGGAGGACCTGCGGTTTATGGCCGAGGCCGCCGCGAGACCCTTTGGCCTTTTGCGGAGCAAACGGGCGATGGCGGCGGAGGCCGCGGACTAATGCGAAGGCCGCTGCATATTTTCGTGCCGCACTGCTCCGACGTGCTGACGGACCATTTGCCGCACGGCGATGGATTGATCGCCCACGGCTTCATCACCAATCTTGCAAGGCGAGGCCACCAGCTGCACGTTGCCGCGCAGAGAGTTGAAGTGCGGGAGCCTCTGCCGGCTAACGTTACCGTTCATGAGATTCCGCTGCGCGGGGGCGGACCCCTCTTTTCGCGACTGGACTACATGCTACGAGTGCGGCGCTTGCTGAGCAGGCTGAAGAAGCACTGCCGCTTTGACCTGGTCCACCAGCTGAACCCGGTTTTCACGGGATTGAGCCTTTCGTTAGCAGGGTCCGATTTGCCGTTGGTGCTAGGAACGTACGTGGCTCGGTGGCCGGATGATCCAGATGCGATTTCTTCGGCAGGGAAGTGGGTGGGCCGAGCGCTCGACTACGGACGGAATGTGATCTGCGACGCGCAGCAGCGACGAGCGGATGTTCTGCTGCTGACCACGCCCGCGGCGCGCAACCGGCTGTCACGGCCCAAGGCTGTTAGCGACCGCGTTCACATCTTGCCTCATGGGCTCGATACCGGACTGTTTTCGCCAGACGCAGCGTGGGATTCTCCGGATCGATTGCAAGCAGAACAACAGAAGCCGTCCATTCTGTTTTTCGCCAACGTCTTGCGGCGCAAAGGAATTTACACGCTCATCGATGCGTTTCCTAGTGTTGCGCGGGAATTTCCAGCATGTGTTCTTCGGATTGCGGGGGACGGCCCGGAACTGGCGGAAGTGAGGCGCCGGGTAGGGGCCCTGCCTTGCGCCGGACAGGTGGAATTTTTAGGACGGCGAGAGCGCGCACAAGCGCCTGATTTGTACAGGAATTGCAGTGTCTACTGCCTGCCGTCGTACGGTGAACCCTATGGCATGACCGCGGCGGAAGCGATGAGCTGCGCCCGAGCGGTGGTGGTCACCCAGGCGGGCGGTTTGGAGCATCTGGTGCACGACCGGGGCGGAAGAAGAGTGCCTGTCGGCGACGCAGTTTCGCTGGCAAACGCGTTGAGCGAACTGCTGCGAAATCCTACGGAACGGCGAGCCATGGGTCATTACAACCGCCAACTGGTGGAAACCACCATGAGTTGGGACCGTGTGGTGCAGCAGCTGGAAGAGATTTATGAGCACACGCTGCAAAGCGTGCCTTCGGCGCTCTACGGGCGTAGGCATCGCGAGGTTCTGCCCGCCGAGCGAAGGTCTGACGCAGACGCCCAGGAGCACGCGTGATGCGAATTTCTGTGTGCGGCGCCGAACGGACGGCGCTGAGCTTCGGCCACGCGAGATCAGTGAAGCGGTGGTGCCATGCCAACTCGATATTGATGATCCTGTGGATATCCATGCGCCCGGCCAGCCATCAGATCAGCAGAACTGGAGAGCTGACGTGAAAGTGAAATCGTTCAACTCCTACGGACGACTCGACGGTTTGTTTGCCTTAGTAATGGCGCTGGGATCGGTGGTTTACGGGAACAGCGCGCGCGTACCTGCCGGCGGGATGCACAAGTTTCTGGAGATGCGCATCACGGTGCTTAACGCGGCGTTCGCGGGACTTTTCATGCTGGCGTGGATTTACTGCTTCCGGGCGTTGAATCTTTATGGCGCGGGTGCGGGCACCATCTCTCGCAAGTTGCTGCGGATCGCCAAGGGATGCGCCCTAATGACGGGCCTTCTCGTGTTTTACCTTCTCGCCACGCACACCACGGGTCCGACCGCGCGGATTGCCGTGATATTTTTCGTCACGGCCGCGTGCTATCAGGCGTGCCGCGCAATTTTCGCGACCTGGATCGCGAGCCGCGATCCCCAGTTGGTGATCATTCTCGGCAGCGGGCGGCGAGCGGGTAAGGCCTGGCGCGAGATTCGCACCCAATACCATTCCTCGGTGAAGTTGGTCGGATTTGTCGACGACCGTCCGGTGAGCGAGATGCCACCTGACGTCGCGGATCGCTATCTGGGAACGATTGATGACTTAAGCGAACTGCTGCTGCGCAACGTGGTGGACGAGTTGCTGATCGCCGTGCCGATGAAATCCTGCTATGACCAGGCGCAGCGGGCCATCGAGATTGCGGAGCAAGTCGGCGTCCGGGTCGCGTATATGCACGACGTGTACATGACGAAACTCAGGCAAGACGCTCACCGCGATCAGGAGCTCTTCGGTGAGCTGGTCCCGTTTCACGAATACTACGTAACGCGGCAAGCGGTCAAGCGTCTGGTGGACCTGGCGGGGGCGTTTGCGGGCATTTGCCTGCTGTCACCGTTGTTTGCGGCCATTGCGATCGTGGTGAAAGCCACGAGCGAGGGGCCGGTGTTGTTCGTCCAAGAGCGCTACGGCTACCGTCGCCGCATCTTCCACATGTACAAGTTTCGCAGCATGGTTAAGAACGCGCCTGACTTGATGAAGGATCTGGAAGAACACAATGAAGCCGGCGGACCCATTTTCAAGATGAGCCGGGATCCGCGCATCACGCGAGTAGGGAGGTTCCTGCGAGCCTCTTCGCTGGACGAATTGCCGCAACTATTGAACGTTCTGCTGGGGCACATGTCGCTGGTGGGGCCGCGTCCGATGAGCGTGCGCGACGTCTCGCGCTTCAACGAAGCTACGTTGATGCGGAGGTTCACCGTAAAGCCGGGAATCACGGGATTGTGGCAGGTCAGTGGCCGGAGCTCGCTGAGTTTTGAGCAGTGGATGAAGCTGGATTTCAGCTACATCGACGGCTGGTCCCTTGCCTTGGACTTTCAGATCCTGGCGAGAACTGTAAGAGCGGTGGTGAAGCGGACGGGAGCGGTCTAGGCAGTTGAACAGCTTGCGGGGGATCGATGAAAATTGCCGTGGTACACGACTATTTTACGCAACTCGGAGGAGCCGAGAAGGTTGCCGAACAACTCTATCGAATGGTGCCCAACCCGTCGCTGTACGCCACGGTCGCGTTCCCAGACTGCATGCCAGCCGGACTGAAACAAGCCAACGTTCTGACTTCTTGGATGCAGAAGCTGCCCAAAATTGAAAAGTACTACAGGTTCTATTTTCTGCTGTATCCGCTGGGAGTCGGCGCCCTGGATCTTTCGGAGTTCGACCTGGTGCTGTCCAGTTCGTCGGGCTATGCGAAAGGGGTTCAAACGAACCGCGATGCCGTGCACGTATGCTACTGCCACACGCCGATGCGTTGGGCTTGGTCCTTCCAGAGTTACGCGGGGCGCGAATCGTTCGGATTCGGCGAACGTGCGCTTCTGCCGATGCTGATTCGTGGATTGAGGCATTGGGACGAGGGAGCCTCGCGCCAACCCGATCACTTTGTGGCGAACTCCAGGGTCGTGGCGGAACGCATCCGGCTGGCCTACGGCCGCTCCGCTGAGGTGATTCATCCGCCGATCGACACTGACAGATTTCACTGGGCCGACGAGCAAGAAGACTACTACGTCGTTCTGGCGCGGTTGATCCCGTATAAGCGCATCGACTTAGCCGTTCGGGCTTGTTCCGAGCGCGGTAAGAAATTGGTGGTGATTGGCGCGGGCCCTGATCGCGAGAACCTGGAATCGATGGCTGGACCCACCATCACGTTTCTCGGACGGGCTTCGGATGCTCAGGTCGAGTATGTGGTCTCCCGATGCCGGGCGCTGTTGTTTCCAGGTGAAGAGGATTTCGGCATGGCACCACTCGAAGTGGCGGCAGCCGGCAGACCGACTATCGCTTATCGTGCCGGCGGCGCATTGGAAACGATCATCGAAAATGAGACCGGACTCTTTTTTGACCAGCAGACGCCGCAAGACTTGGGAGACGCGCTCGAACGATTCGAGCGGCAGGAATGGTCATCGGAGGCGTTGCGGCGCCATTCGGAGAGTTTCAGTGTCGAAGTGTTCCAGGATCGCTTTCGCGCCTTCCTGCGGCGTATTGGCGCGCCGATCGATACCCCGAACTCTGAATCACGTGTCGTTCGTGAGCGGGAAGCCTTCGCAGTGGTGCACGCGTGATAGAAGCGCCCGGATATCCAGAGGTGATTCTCGCCGATAACCGGAGCGAGGTGAGAAGCTCCGGCTTGGTGGTTGCCGCCGGATTGGCGGTCCTGGTCATTGGAGCTCTGTGGTTCGGGGGCCGAGCGCAGCTGCTCCGAATGGCGTTGCCTGCGATGGCCATGCTTGTCGCGGTGGTTCTTCACGCGCGCCGCCCGATTCTCTACGTGCAATACACGCTGTGGGTCTGGTTCCTGACCCCGCTGCTACGGCGCATTGTGGACTGGCGCTTCGAATATACCGATCCGAACTTTGTTCTGCTCACACCTTTCCTAGTGTCCGGAGTGGCCGGGCTGACTCTATTGAGGCCGGACATCCGGCCAAAGGTTCGCATTCCTGTCGCCTTTGTCCTGTGCGGCAGTGGCATTCTTTATGGATTCATTGTTGGTATGGTTGTGCATCCGTCCGGAGAGACGGTGTATGGGCTGGTCAATTGGCTGTGTCCCATGTTGTTCGGTCTTCACCTCTACTTGAATTGGCATCGCTACGGCGAGTACCGAGCAGCGATCACCAGGACCTTTCTGTGGGGCGTTCTGATTCTTGGTATTTACGGAATCTATCAGTTTTTTCTACCGCCCGCTTGGGACACCTACTGGTTGGAAAATGTCCAGTATCAAGCGGTAAATCCTTCCTTTGGGCAGGCTGAAGCGTTAGCCATCCGGGTGTGGAGCACCCTCAATGCTCCTGGGCCATTTGCCAACATCATGATGGTGGGCCTGCTGCTGCTGTTCATTGTCCGTGCGCCCCTGAAGCTGCCGGCGGCGGTGGCGGGCTATTTCTCCTTTCTGCTATCCGGGGTCAGGACCGCTTGGCTGAGTTGGGTCATCGGGTTTCTGTTGATACTCAAGAACGTGCAGCCTCGCGTCGTCGCGCGGGTATTCCTGTCGGTCCTCCTGCTCCTGGTTTGCCTCCTGCCTCTGCTCGCTGACCCTCGCGTGGCCTCGGTTGTCGGCGACCGTGTAAAAACGTTCACGGACTTAGGGCATGACGAGAGTTTCAGCGGACGTCTGGATATGTACCGAATTTTAGCAATCGAAGCGATCGAAAACCCATTTGGCCACGGGCTCGGCAACATGACTATGACGCGGCAGGGCATTCCGATTGATAGCGGGTTTCTCACGGCGTTTTTCTCGCTGGGGTGGCTCGGTACTCTGCTGTTTGCGATCGGCGCGCTCTCCCTCTTTCTAGGCAGACCAAGAAATCTTGAAAAGGGTGACGAGTTTGTTGGGGCCAGCCGCGCGATTATGATCGCGATGGTCGCACAACTTGTTTCGGGCAACATCTTTACTGGGATCAACGGTGCTGTCTTTTGGATGTTTGTGGGTCTCAATTTGTGTACTTCGCATCGGCTTCGAGCCGACCAGGCCGGCAGCCTGTCGGAGCCCGTCCTGGACGTGGTTTAGAGGAGGGCGCAGAAGCGATGCTAGACGCAGGGAAGGCGACAAAAACCGATGTGCAAGGGATGAACAACCCTCCTATTCCTGTTCTCTTTTGTGCAGACAGGCGTTACTGCCAGCATATGGCTGTGGCGATCGCATCGCTGCTGAAGAACAATGCCAGACATCAATTTCGCCTGATCTTGGTTCTGGACGAACGCGACGCCGAGGCAGAGGCCCAACTGCGGCGAACGGTGGAACCTTTTCACAATGCGGTGATCGACATTAAGGCATTCAGTGTGAGCTCTTGTTCGGGTTTCCGGGTCAGCGGCCACATATCGCTAGCTTCGTATTTGCGCCTATTTATGACGCAATTCGTGGATTCCGATATCGACAAGTTGCTTTATTTGGATTGCGATCTAATCGTTCGGGATGATATTGAGGATCTTTGGACAACTGATGTAAGCCAGCATTTCCTAGCCGCCGTTCCTGACCCCTACAGCGACAATCACGTCAACCTGGGCTTTCGAGAGGATGAAGAATATTTCAACTCTGGAGTGCTCTTGGTCAATCTGGCGAAGTGGCGCGAAACCGATGTGTTGCCACGGCTCATTCGATACACGGAAGAGAACTCGAAGATTCTGCGATATCACGACCAGTGCGCCCTGAACGCGGTATTCCGCAATCAAGTACTCTTTCTTCGGTATCGCTGGAATTTTCCCGCCCGGAATGCAGACCTGCCTCCGGGGGCTTTAGGCATGACAAAACAGGAGTTTCGTCAGCTTCGGCAAAACCCTTCGATCGTGCACTATACCGGACCTTTCAAACCCTGGTTGTACTCGCAGGAGCCTCACTACAAGGCCTTGTACTACGAATATTTGACATTTACACCGTGGCGAGGCTCTGGACCCTCGGGCCGTACGGTTAATACGGCTGTGCTGAAGTTTCTAAGAATGGAACGGCTTAAGGAAATCCTGAAATGGCGAGCCCCCGCTGTATTTCGAACGGTTCGGCGCTGGTTCGGGGTTGGCGATCCGTTTCTTCGCAAGCTTCCGGGTTGATTTTCGGCGGCATGTTTTCTTTGGCGCACAGGCACAGTGAAACGAAAGGCGATATGAAGGTTGCTGTAATTATCTGCTCCGTTGGGCGTCCGGCAATCCTCCACGATACTGTGTGCTCGATTCGCCGTCAGCGGCTCGTACCAAGGCAGATCATAATCGTAAGTCCAAGTCTGGACCATGTTCTGTCTGACACCCGCGCTCTTCCGGGCGTTTTGTTCGTGTCCTCCCCTCTGGGATCGACTATCCAACGGAATCGGGGCCTGGAATCTGTGGATCCGGGTACGGACTTGGTGGCTTTCCTGGACGACGACATGGAATTGTGCGCGTCTTACTTGTGCGAAATGGCGCGCCTCTTCCGTGCTCATCCAGAACTGGTGATTGGGTGCGGTACCCTGCTGCACGACGGTGGCAGGAGTTCACTGATTACCAGGGATCAGGCCAAAAAGCTGTGCCTCGAAGAGGACGAAAGTCCCACGGAATCAGGTTCTCCTTTTTATGTCCCGCTCGATTGGGCGTACGGCTGCAATATGATGGCCCGCTGGGCTTCCGTTGGCGAGGTTCGCTTCGACGAACGACTGCCCCTGTATGCCTGGCTGGAAGACTCGGATTATGGGTTTCGGTGCACGATCGGCAAACATGGCCCGGTCACTTGTCTGTCCGCCAAAGGAGTCCATCTAGGATGGCGAGGTGGGCGGACATCGGGTGTCCGCTTCGGCTTCTCGCAGATCGTGAATCCTTTATATCTGTGGCGAAAAGCCAAGGTATTTCCGCTACGGCACATCATCATTCAATATTGGCTGCGGTGCCTGGCCGGCAATATTTTGGGAACATTGACCGGTGACCCGAAATGGGATCGCCCTGGGGGGCTTAGAGGAAATCTGCTGGGATTTAAGCATCTTCTTTCTGGGGGCTGCGACCCGACTCGAATCGTGCATATGTAGTCCGGCCACCAGGGTGCGGCCACTCTTAGAAAGGCTACATGCTGAATTCAATCCCGCAACAAAACGCTTCGCGGGCATTTGAGGCGGCATGTATTTCCAGATGTAGCCTGCAGTTTCGGGAAGCGAAAACTGCAACGGAAAGGGCCAGGGAAAATGATAGCAACCGTCCGTGAATCGCTCCGGCGTAAACTCTCGCCTCAAGCCTTCCAGCAAGTCCGTTCCTGTTGGTGGCATAGTCACTTTTATTTGCCCCGTTTGGCTGCCTCGGTTGTGGTCCGGCGAACCCCAAAGGTTGAGGGATTTCCCCGTGGCCACACGTCCGAAATCGTACGCGCGCTTCGCAGTATTAACGTGTTTGCCCCGACAGAGATGTGCCGCGTCATGACCAGGCACGGCAGTGACAAAGGTCATGGTTGGCACAATTACACGACGATCTATTCTGAGATCTTCGGCAAACTCCGCCATCAGTCACTTCGGATCTTCGAGCTCGGTTTGGGAACCGACAACCCGAAGCTTGTTTCGACCATGGGGGTAAATGGGCGGCCCGGGGCATCTCTGCGCGGATGGCGTGAACTGTTCTCACGCGCCTACGTTTATGGAGCGGACATCGATCGGAACATTCTGTTCCAAGAAGAGCGCATCAATACTTTCTACTGCGACCAGCTTGACCGTGTCGCCATACAGGACCTCTGGTCACAGCCGCCCTTGCGGAACGGTATGGACATCATAATTGATGACGGCCTGCATACTCTCGAAGGTAACCTGTCCTTCTTGAATGGATCGCTACACCAGCTCCGTCCGGGTGGATTTTATGTGGTCGAAGACATTCTTCAGGAAACCATAAAGGGGTGGCACGACCAATTGGATGCAATATCGAAGCGGCTCCCCAACCATGAGTTTGCACTCGTCGAACTGCCTAACTCATTAAACGATTCCGATAATAACCTACTTGTTGTTCATAGAACCGAGTAGCGAGATTTGACCGGAACAGAGTTCCCAGTGTGTGGTTTAGATGCGCCTCATGCTGCGCTGCCAAGTCGGCGTTGGCGCAAATAGAGATCGACTTGTTGGTTGGCGCAGCGAAGCCTCCGGGAGCAGCAATTCGCGGAACAGAAGCCGTCAGTGGGGGTTCACTGCTGTAACGATCAGGGGCGGTTCACTCCGCCCTGAACAGGTCATGGGAATAGAAGATGTCGTCAATCCAAAGGGATGCGCTGAAGTCTGAAACTTTCACGGCTTTGAATGGACTGCGCTTCCTAGCCGCACTCGCTGTCGTCTTTTTTCATTTCGCACCTAAGATCGACGGTTATGATCGCGTCCCAGACGTGGTGAAGAAACTGATACACCTCGGACCTGCGGCCGTTGGTTTCTTCTTCATCCTTTCGGGCTTCGTGCTGGCCTCTCGGCACTTTCGAAATAACTCGCGCACTGAAACCGCCGCGGACTTTTACTGGGCGAGGTTTATACGCCTCTATCCAGCTTACCTAGTAGGTTTTCTGTTGTTCGCACCAATCGCGGTGCAGAAGTATTTGGCGCACTCATCGTTGACAATGAGGGAGCCGGGCACTTTCGCCCTCAGCGCAGTTCTGTATTCTCTAATGTTGCAGGCATGGACGCCGCTGGCTCAGGCATGGAACGGGCCGAGTTGGTCACTTTCTGTGGAAGCGTTCATGTATTTCGTGTTTCCTCCCATCATGGTTCGTTTGGCCAAGCAGAATTATAGAAACTCCATTTTGATTATGTGTGTGGCCTGGTTGATTCCGGCGGGCCTGGCCTGCGGCTACATGGGTCATCTGATTTCCGAGCCCGCATGGCGAGCGTATGTAGGCAATAACCCTCTGTTGTGGACACCTCTGTTTGTGATCGGCATTTGCGCAGCCAGACTGGTCCCCATTTGGAGAAAGGTCGAAAGAGGCAAGGCGAATCTAATCGCGACAGCGGCTTTTGCGGGGGTAATCGCGGCGGCGGCGGCATGGCCCAGAGCTTGGAGCGAAGTATTTATAGCCGGAGGCATAGCGCCTCTTCTAGTTTTAGTCATTATTTCTTTTACGAACGTGTCTGGCTGGATCAGCAAGTTCATTGGAGGTGAAATCTTCAATAGCCTGGGTCAGGCCAGCTACGTCATTTACATCATCCAGTCGCCGGTATGGCATTACTGGCAAGCGTTGACCAATCGTCTTCGCCATGTGCCGGTGCAAGCCGCCGTGGTCGCGCCATGGCAATTCTTCTTCTTTGTGCCTTTTCTTGTCGTGGTCTCGCTGACAGTGCAACGATTCGTGGAGGCTCCCGTCCGCGGTTGGTTGGCAACTTGGAGATTTGCCCGTTCTCCAGAACCACGTTCGGTCCGGCCCCTGGAACGTGAAGTGGTCCGCCGCAATCCTGTCAAAGTGGTCTGAACGAAACCGTGACACGGTGCTTCTACTTCAAGCCTTGTGGCGAAATCTGCAAAAGCGTGATGCGGTCGTCTACGTTTACCGTTTCTGCCGATCCGAGAGGCGCGGACTGCATAGTTCCGTTTTCGTCGAGGTGATAGACCGATATTCTTGCCGGCGGCTTGGTCTGAACCAATATTCTCTGCTCTGGAACGGCTAGTTCTTTCTTGGCATCGACGTCGTAGCTCGGTTGCTCGATCCAAATAGCAAGATAGAAGGTCCCGTTGCGCTTCTCCAGCAATAGATGATGAACGCTCGCGAGGTTTCCGGAGAGTTCGAAGTCCAAACCGCTCGTCGGGAACGCGGGGCCGGGGTCAGCGAGGAGTCGAAGCAGGCTTTGCATCGCTCTATAGCTTGGTTTTGGCGAAAAATCGGAATGTAAGAGCCCGAAGGATCCCTCGGGGGAACGGTTTCCGATATCAACCAACTCGTAAAGATATGTCCTTCGGATGCCGTGCATCCATTGTTCGAGAAAGAGGCGCGGCACGTATTTTCCGGCAACGTCTTCGGGTATCCCCGATGCCTTACT
>Ga0210403_10000819_pt1 | contig 30876 bp, 28 predicted proteins | sample IncBWC19MmetaG_FD_150863 | JGI IMG/M metagenome (GOLD analysis project Ga0210403, IMG submission 150863) | Forest soil microbial communities from Barre Woods Harvard Forest LTER site, Petersham, Massachusetts, United States - Inc-BW-C-19-M | ecosystem: Environmental > Terrestrial > Soil >...
TGCGGAGGCTCCGCGTCTCTTTGGGGGGAAAGCGATTTGGGGTAGGGTGGCTGGCGGTGCTGTTGTTGCCGCTGCTCGGTTGGGGGGCGGAGGGTCTAAAGCAAGGTGAGCGAGGCTGTTCAGCGTTCTACTGGCGGCTTGCCTTCTGGGAGATGGTGGGTGCGGCTCGGGACGGCTAATAATTCCGCCTGCGGGGACGGGTACGCCGACGGGTCCAGGGGGGACGGGTACGCCGACGGGGACCGATTCGCTGGTGCTCTCGGCGACCAGCGCGGGGCTGACGCGGTCGGTGACGCTGACGCTGATTGTGCAGTGAGAGGGTGCGAGATTTTAAACGGCGTTGCCGGCTTGGGTGGCGGAGGACCAGGCCCACTGGAAGTTGTAGCCGCCGAGCCAGCCGGTGACGTCGACCACCTCGCCGATCAAGAAGAGGCCGGGGAGCTTGCGGCTTTGCATGGTCTTGGCGTCGAGCTCGGCGGTGGAGACGCCGCCGGCGGTGACCTCGGCCTTGGCGTAGCCCTCGGTGCCGGCGGGGTTGAGGCGCCAGGTGTGGAGGGAGTCTTCGAAGCGGGCGAGGGCGGGGTTGGTCCAGGCGGCGGGGGGGTGGAGCTCGAGCCAGCGCTCGGCCAGGCGCGCGGGCAGAAGGGTGCGCAGGGCGGCGAGGGCGGCGCCGAGGTCGCGGCGGGCGTTGGGCTGGAGCAGAGTGGCGGTGAGCTCGCGCGCGGGGGCGAGGTCGAGGATGATCTCCTCGCCGGGGCGCCAGTAGGAGGAGATCTGCAGGATGGCCGGGCCGCTCAGGCCGCGATGGGTGATCAGCAGCTTCTCCCGGAAGCTGGGCTGGAGGTTGCGGCGGGAGTTGCCGTTGCCATTGCCGCGCCGCGGGCTGGGGGCGGCGCTGGCGATGACCTCGGCGGAGAGGCCGGAGAGGTCGCACCAGCGCTCGGTGTCCTGGGGGTTGAAGACGAACGGGACGAGCGCGGGGCGGCAGGGGACGAGGTCGAGGCCGAACTGGGTGGCGATCTCGTAGCCGAGGGCGGTGGCGCCCATCTTGGGGATGGAGAGGCCGCCGGTGGCGATGATCAGCGAGTCGGCGGTGAAGCTGGCGGGGCCTGCGGCGCTCTCGGTGTCGACGCGGAAGCGATCGGGCTTGCTGACGGCGAGGATGCGGGTGCCGGTGCGGATCTCGACGCCGGCCTCGGCGCACTCGCGGGCCAGGAGCTGGACGAGATCCTGGGCGGAGCGGTCGCAGAAGAGCTGGCCGAGGGTCTTCTCGTGGTAGGGGATGCGGTGCTTCTCCACCAGGGCGATCATGTCGGAGGGGGTGAAGGCGGCGAGCGCGGACTTGGCGAAGTGGGGATTTTCGGAGAGGAAGTTCTCGGCGCGGCAGTGGAGGTTGGTGAAGTTGGCGCGGCCGCCGCCGGAGATGAGGATCTTCTTGCCGATGCGCTCGGCGTGATCGAGCAGGAGAACGCGGCGCCCGCGGCGGCCGGCGGTGGCGGCGCACATCAGGCCGGCGGCGCCGGCTCCGAGGATGATGACATCGAAGTGGCCGGGGTTGTGGGAGGTGCTTCGGGACATGCGGCGGTACTCTCTCCCTCCCCTCCCGGTGAAGTCCTAAAGTCTGGACAGAGGTCGTTTTAAGTCCAAACCAAGTCTGGGGAAAGTCTGGACTGGTATTAAATGCGAAAGCCCGGCGCCAGGCCGGACTCCGGTGCTGCTGGTGATTTAAGTATAGAGGGCGTGTCAAGTTCCTCGCGCTGGTCAGGATTGGGCGGCGCGTTCGAGCGTGGCGATGTCGAGTTTGGTCATTTTCAGCATGGCCTGCATCGCCTTGGGGTGTTGGACCAGAGCGGGGAGCTGCGCGGGGACGATCTGCCAGGAGAGGCCGAACCTGTCCTTGAGCCAGCCGCACTTGCCCTCGCTGCCGCCGGCCGAGAGCCTGGACCAGTAGTGATCGACCTCCGGCTGGGAGTCGCAGCGTACGACGAAGGAGATGGCCTCGGTGAAGTGGAAGGTGGGGCCGCCGTTGAGGGCGGTGAAGCGCTGGCCGTCGAGCTCGAAGGCCAGGACGAGGACGCCGCCCTTTGGGCCGGGAGCGTCGCCGGAGTTGCGGAGCCGGTCGAGCCGACGGGAGTTGGGGAAGACGCTGAGGTAGAAGTCGACGGCCTCCTCGGCGTTGTCGTTGAACCAGAGAAAGGGAGAGATCCGGGGTGAGTTCTGGAGAGCGCTCATGGGAAACTCCTGAATTCTGAGTGGGATGCCTTTATAGACGATTTGGCTTGTCAAGAGCAAGGGAGATGGTTGGAGTTCCTCAACATCCCCGAAGGAGGAAAAACCTACGATGAAGCTGCACACCTACCTCAACTATGGCGGCAACTGCGAGCAGGCCTTCCGCTTCTACGAGCAGCACCTCGGCGGAAAGATTTTGATGTCGATGACCTACGGCGAGATGCCGGGCGGGAGCAGTGTCCCGGCAGGATGGGAGAAGGCCATCCTGCACGCGCGCCTGCGTCTGGGGGAGACGGAGATCATGGCGAGCGATGTGGAGCCGGAGCGTTTCCAGCCGATGCGCAGCGTGTACCGGTCGCTGAGTGTGCCGAGCAGCGAGGAGGCCGAGCGGATCCATGCTCTGCTGGCGGCCGGGGGCGAGATCTTCATGGAGATGCAAGAGACCTTTTTTGCCTTTCGTTTCAGCATGCTGCGCGATCAGTTCGGGACGAACTGGATGCTCATCCACGAGCGCCCGATGCCGGCTTGAGGCTTGAGGGAGCGGGGCCTGATTCTCCGCTGCGTTGTGCAAGGACAACAAAGGCCTGCGGCGGCGCTGCGGGTTGGACTCCGTCGCGCCCTGAACAGCGAATTCCTCCGCTGCGCTGCGGAATGAGAACCAAGCGCAAGCGCGATTCTTGTCGGCCATCGGCATCGTTGCGTTGACATCGCTGCTGACGCGGGACTAGGGTCGGGCACATGGTGGATTACCACCTACTCCTCGCCTCAGGTTCCCTGAGCAAGCCAGCCTATCTGAGGCTTTTCTTCTTAGCGACCCCAACCTCAAGGGAGGTTTTCCCCATGTATGCGCGTAATGTATCCATTCATTTAAAGCCCAACATGCTCGCTGACTACAACCGGACGTTTGAGAAAGACGTGCTTCCGCTGCTGCGGAAACAGAACGGCTTCAAGGATGAAATCTCGATCTCCGGCTCCGGCGGCACCGAACTCACGGCCATCAGTCTGTGGGACAGCAAGGCCAGCGCCGACGCGTACAACAACAATGTCTACCCTGAGGTGGTGAAGACACTGTCCAGAGTCATCGATGGAACGCCCAAGGTGCAGAGCGGCGAGGTGGTCAACACCACCCTTCACAAGGCGGCACAGGCGTAGCCGTGGAACGGGCATAGCCCGGTTTACCTGAGAGGGCGGAGAGGACTCCGCCCTCTCGGCCTTGGTGAGGACCGTTATTCCTGTCCAGTCTTCGGGCGCGGTTGACGCCCACGAGGGAATTCATCGTGCTCCTTGGCTGATGCCCAAAGGGGGCATTCATTTGGCCGGTAGTCCGAAAAAAGGGGGAGTCGCAATGCCATTCATTACCGTCGGAAAAGAGAACTCCGGGAGCATCGATCTCTACTACGAGGATCACGGCTCCGGCAGGCCCGTCGTCCTGATTCATGGATATCCACTCAGCGGCGCTTCCTGGGAGAAACAGGTCGCGGTGCTTTTGGCTGCGGGGCGCCGCGTCATCACCTATGACCGCAGGGGATTCGGAAGATCCAGCCAGCCCACCGAGGGCTACAACTACGACACCTTCGCCGAAGATCTGCGCAAGGTGGTGACGCACCTGCAACTGAATGACTTCGCGCTGGTCGGCTTCTCGATGGGGGGCGGCGAGGTGGCGCGCTACCTGGGGAGATACTCATCGCAAGGTGTAACCCAGGCAGTCTTCCTCTCTGCGGTGCCGCCGTTCCTGCTGAAGACGCCGGACAATCCGGAGGGCGTGGACGGGAGTGTCTTCGAGGGGATCCAGAAGGCGGTCAGCGCAGACCGGTACGCGTTTTTCACGGATTTCTTCAAGAATTTCTACAATACGGACGTTCTGCTGGGCAAGCGCGTGAGCGAACAGACCGTCCAGGCCAGCTGGAATATCGCAGCCGGCGCCTCTGCCACGGCGAGTCTCGCGTGCGTGCCGACGTGGCATGAGGACTTCCGCAAGGACTTGGCGCAGATCGAGATACCAACCCTGGTGATGCACGGTGATGCAGACCGGATTTTGCCGATCGCGGCCTCGGGACGGCGTACCGCGCAGTTGATCAAGGGCGCCCGCCTGGTCGTGGTAAAGGATGGACCGCACTGCATAACCTGGACCCATGCGGACGAAGTGAATCGTGAGCTATCGCAGTTCCTCGGGCAGACGGTCGGCAAGGCGACGCAACAGGCAGCCTGAGCAATCGCCACCTGTGTGCGGACTCAAGCAGGCGCGCGATTGCGCTTATTCTCGCTCTACGGCAGGGGTGTCTCTGGAGCATTGCGGCTTACGCAGGTAGAGCCGGTATCCCGGCTCGATCGGGTCGTCCTTGGGGAAGTAGCGGTCCTCACGCAAGGTGTAGCAGGAGCTCAGGAAGACTGTGAACTCCGGCCATTGGGTGAGCTTCTGGTAGGACGACGGGCCGGAGGGAAAGGGGCGCGGGGTGACGACGACGGCGCGTGGGGGATTCGATTGCAATTGCTCGAGGAAGGCGGATCGGCGTTGCTCGAGAGCGGGTGGGAGGTCGGCGCGGAAGAGGAATTCGTCGTAGAGGGTGCCGGTGGCCTGGATGAGGCGCATGTCGTAGAGTTCGTGCAGGCAGCCGCCGATGGTGTCGATGCACTGTACGGAGCGGTCGAGCACGGGCTTGCCGCCGGCGGCGTTGAGGTCCTCGCGCAGGGCCGTATGCATCGCGGCCGGCCAGTGGGTTCTTCTCGCCTTGGCGGCGTAGAGCGGGCAAAGGACGGTGGTGAAGGCGGCGCAGGTTACGCCCAGGGTTTGAACGGCTCTGGAGCCGCGTGAGGAACCAGCTACGGTGAGCGCGAGCAGCAACATTAGGCAGGCGGTAAAGGGGTAGCGGTGGTAGTTGTAGCCGCGGAGCTGCGAGAAGAAGCAGAGAGCGCCGAGGGCCAGGCCGCAGAGAGCCATCTTCTCTTCGAAGGTCAGGCTGAGGTTCAACGAGACCAGCAGCAACGCGAAGCCGAGCAGCCACCAGGAGGAGGAGGTGAGCAGTCCTGCAAACAGCACCCTCCATCCGGGGAAGCCGATGTGCGCATGAAATGGAACCGTGACCGTCATCACTTCGACAAAATCATGCAGGGCGTGTTGCTGGAGAAGGTAGGCGGCGAGCAGGGCGAGCGGGAGCAGAAGACCTGCGGCGGCGAGCAGGGCGATCCTGATTCGCCTGGCTCGCCTGGCTGGCGCGGCCTTCTGCACTGCGGGGATGGCGCCCGCCCGCAGTGTGAGGATGAGGAGCAGTCCGAAGAGGAGGCAGATCGGCTTCACCGTGGCTGCCAGGCCGACGGTAAGGCCGAACAGGGCCGATAGATACAGTCGTCCGGTTCGGCTGAGTTGCACCAGCAGAGCGATGGCCGCGAGCAGAAGGGCGGCGATTGCCAGATCTCTCTGGCCGAGCTGGGCGGCTCCGTCGCTTGCATGGAAGAGGGCGAAGAGGCAGGCGGCGCAGAAGCCGGCGGTCTTCTGCTTGGGGGGCATGACGGCGACGATGGCGGCGCCGGCCAGGAGCAGCAGGGCGGTGTCGTAGAGGCGCAGTCCGAGGGCTCCGTCGCCGAATATGTGGGTGGTGAGCCAGTCGAGGAAGTAGGTGCCGGGAAGATTGATGTCGAGCAGGTCGCGATACGGTGCGAAGCCATGCCCGAGCAGAAAGGTGACATAGCGGAGGAGGGAAGCGTCGTTCGCAATCTGCCAGTGGAGGGTCGTCGCGAAGAGGAGAACAACGAAAGCGGCGAACCAGAGTGCGAGCAGGCGTGTTGCGAACACAAGACGCATGATCTCTTCGATTCAGGATTCGACCGATCGTCGACTCGGCTCGGGATGCCGGAGGGCCTGCTAGGGCTGAAGAAAAAGCTTTCCATCTGCGGAGGAGAGGCATAGGATGCCAATCGCCCACATAGGAGGCTGCTATGACAAGTGTGACAAAGCCAATGTTTGTGCTGCTTGCGTTGCTTCTACTCGGATTACCGCTGCTTGCGTTCTCGCTGTCCGCCCCGCCCCAGCAACCCGCTGCGGGTTCGGGTCAGACTACAGGTCAGGCTACGGAGATGACGGGGGTGCCGGCGGCAGCGCGGGATATGGTGAACCCGGTGAAGGCGACGCCCGAATCGCAGGCGCGTGCCAGGAAGGTGTACGGCTACGATTGCGCCATGTGCCATGGAGCGAATGGCAATGGCAAGGGCGATCTGGTGGGAGACCTGAAGCTCAAGCTGAAGGACTACACCGATCCGGCGGCACTGAAGGATCTGACCGATGGCGAGCTCTTCTACCTGATCAAGAACGGCAAGGGGCAGATGCCGCCGGAGGGGGATCGCGGCAAGCCGGAGGATATCTGGAACATGGTGATCCTGGTGCGCTCGTTCGCGAAGAAGACCGATGCTGCGCCGGGCGCAGCGGCGACGGGTGCTGCGCGACCCTGAGCCCGCACCGTGCTCCTCGAATCGTCGCCGTGCGACCATAGGGAATGGCGAAGGAAGTTGCAGGATGGCCGGCCCAGAGTGGCGCGGCAGAGGGATTCGGGCCGGCGGCGAAGGTGACGCGGCGAGCGGCGGAGCGGCTGCGGGCGGGGCATCTGTGGGTCTACCGGTCGGATGTGGAGCGGTTGCTGCCGGCCTCCGGGACGGCGGGGATTCCGGCGGGCGCGCTGGTCACTATTTTGGATGGGCGCGGCATGCCGCTGGGGACGGGGCTCTATAGCAGCGCGTCGCAGATCTGCCTGCGCCTAGTCTCGGACGATCCTGGGGTGACGCGGGCGGGGTACCTGGAGCTGCTGCGGGCGCGGGTGCGGGCGGCGCTCGATCTGCGAGCGCAGCTGGCGCCAGAGTCTGAGGCAAATAATGCCTGCCGGCTGATCTTCAGCGAGGCCGATGGGCTGCCGGGGATCGTGGCGGATCGCTATAACGAATTGGTAGTCCTGCAGCTGCTGACTCAGGGGACGGCGCAGCCCGACGTGCGGCAGGCGCTGGCCGAGGTGCTGGCGGGCGAGCCATGGATCTCGACCGTCGTAGAACGGCCCGATCCGCGGATGCGCGAGCTGGAGGAGCTGGAGGCCGCGCCGGCGGAGCCACTGTTCGTCCGCGAGGGCGGTGCAGGAGGTCTCGCGACCGAGTTCACCATCAACGGGCTGCGGTTTCACTTCGATGCGGCGGCGGGGCAGAAGACGGGAGCGTTTCTCGATCAGCGGCTGAACTACGCGGCGGCGGCGCGGTATGCGCGCGGGCGTGGGCTCGATGTGTGCACCTATCAGGGCGGATTTGCGCTGCATCTGGCGCAGCACTGCGAGCGGGTGACGGGGGTCGATGCGAGCCGGTCGGCGCTGGCGGTGGCGGACCGGAATCTGGCGCTGAACCCGCAGCTGCGGGCGCAGGTGGATTGGATCGAGGCGGACGCGTTCGAGCTGCTGCGGGCCTGGTCCGCAGATGGGGCAGGCGGCGGCGAGGAGTTCGACACCATCGTGCTCGATCCGCCGGCGTTTGCGAAGTCGAAGCGGGCCGCCGAGGGCGCGCTGCGCGGGTATAAGGAGCTGAATCTGCGGGCCTTGAAGATGCTGCGCCCCGGGGGGACGCTGGTGACCTGTTCCTGCTCGCACCATGTATCGCTGGCGGAGTTTACCGGGGTGGTGGCGGCTGCCGCGGCCGACGCGCGGCGGCGGGTGCAGGTGCTGGAGGTACGCGGCGCGGCTCCGGACCATCCGGAGATCTTGACCCTGCCGGAGACGAGCTACCTGAAGTGCTTGGTGTTGCGGGTGGACTGAGGCGGATGTGAGGAAAGCTGGTCTCGCTGCGCCCGATGCCCACGTCTCAGAATCGAGACATGGGGCACCCGGATTGTCGCGGTTCTCGGCGGTGCGGGTGTAGTCAAGCGTGGAGGGGTGGGAGTATGCTGTTCGGCGCGGGATGGTGTGGGCTGTCCTGGGCGCTGCGGCCTGCGTGAGTGGTTCGGGGGCTGGAGAGCGCGGGAGGGCGAGCGGTCCTGCGTAAGGAGATGGTTCATGATCGTCTCGTTCTGGATGGTGATGTTTATGCTGCTGCCGTTGGCGGGACTGGCTACGTTCGTCTGCCTGATGAACCGGCAGGGTGGTCGGTAGGCCCGTTGCCGGCTGCGGTTGGCTTGAGCTGGCTTGTGGCTGCTGGCCGCCGCAGGGTTCAGGCCTGACCGAGTGGGATCGGCGGGGCACCCCTGGACGCGGGTGCGCGGGGTGAGGGTGTGTGCGCCTGACTTTTCGCGCGGCGGTGTGGTCCCAGAGGTGGATGGTCCCTCTACAATAGAGGGATTGTGACTCTCGACTTTTTAGGCAATCTACAGCGCACCCAGATGTGCGGCGAGCTGCGCGCGACCAACGATGGCGACCAGGTGGTTCTGATGGGCTGGGTGAACCGGCGCCGGGACCACGGCAACCTGATCTTTCTCGATCTGCGGGACCGCTCGGGAATTACGCAGATCGTGCTCGACAAGGAGCACGCCCCGGAGGCGCACGCCAAGGGCGAGGCGGCGCGCTCGGAGTATGTGGTCGCGGTGAAGGGACGGGTGCGGCTCCGTGGGGAGGGCACGAACCCGAACATGGCGACGGGCGAGATCGAGGTGGTGGCCAGCGAGCTGCTGCTCCTGAACGAGGCGAAGACGCCGCCGTTCTCCCCGGCCGGCGACGGGATCGCCAACGAAGAGGTGCGGCTGAAGTATCGCTATCTCGACCTGCGCCGGGTGGAGATGCAGAAGAACTTCGCGCTGCGCAGCAAGGTGGCGATGGCGATCCGCAACTACCTGGTGGACGAGGGCTTCCTGGAGATCGAGACGCCGTTCATGACGCGGTCGACGCCCGAGGGTGCGCGCGACTATCTCGTCCCGAGCCGGGTGCATGCGGGCAGCTTCTATGCTCTGCCGCAGTCGCCGCAGATCTTCAAGCAGATCCTGATGATCTCGGGCTTCGACAAGTACTTCCAGATCGCGCGCTGCTTCCGTGATGAGGACCTGCGCGCCGACCGCCAGCCGGAGTTTACCCAGATCGACCTGGAAATGACCTTCCCCAGGCAGGAGACGGTGTTCCGCGTGGTCGAAGGCTTCCTGAAGGCCGCCTTCGCGACCGCCGGGATCACGCTGAACGCGCCGTTTGTGCAGATGACCTACGACCAGGCGATCGCGAGCTACGGCATCGACAAGCCGGATATGCGGCTGCCGGCGATGGTGGATCTGACCGGCGAGTTGACAGCCGAGTTGCGCGAGCAGCTGAAGATCGAGCCGGTGCTGCCGGTGCTCGGCTTCGTGATCCCGAAGGCGGGCGGGCTGAGCGGGACGCAGAAGCGGGCTCTGGTCGATGAGATTCGCGCAAGCTTCGGCGAGTGCGGTCTGGACTTCCTGGATGTCGCCCGGCTGAAGACCAATGCGGCCTTCGCGCCGCTGGCGGAGATGGTTGAGACGAAGCTGGAGGCCGCGGCCGATGACCTGGCGGTCGTGATTACCCCGAAGCTGGGGACGCCGGCCAAGTGGAACCACGATCCGCAGTGGATCTATAAACGGGTCGGTGCACTCCGGTTGCAATTAGCCCAGAAGTTCGCCGACAAGCATGGGCGGTTCAAACAGACGGGTACGGCCGAGGACTTCAAGTTCCTGTGGGTGACGGACTTCCCCATGTACGAGTGGGATGAGGAGGCGAAGGTGTGGAACGCGGCGCACCATCCCTTTACCTCGCCGCACGAGGAGGACATCAAGGCCGGTCGCCTGACCAACGACAAGGGCGCGGTGCGCGCTCTGGCCTATGACGTTGTGCTGAACGGGACGGAGCTCGGTTCGGGCTCGATCCGTATCCACCGCCAGGATGTGCAGGCGGAGATCTTCCGGTCTCTCGGCATGACGGATGAAGAAGCGAAAGAGCGCTTCGGGTTCTTTCTCGAGGCGCTCGAGTACGGCACGCCCCCGCACGGCGGCATCGCGCTCGGGCTCGACCGCATCGTGATGATCCTGGCCGGGGCGAGCAGCCTGCGCGAGGTGATCGCGTTCCCGAAGACGGCGAAGGCGATCGACCTGATGGTGGACGCGCCGACCCCGGTGAGCGAGCAGCAGATGAAGGAGCTGAGCCTGCGCACGGTGTTGCGCAGCTAGGGGCGGTACAATTGCCGCGTAGGAGGACGGGCGATGGCGACGCCGACCTAACAGACGATCACGGTCCCGGTTGGTCTGGTGAAGAGCTTTGGCCGCCTTGGGCCGCAGTACGAGGTCGTCGGCTATGCTGGCCGTTCTTCTAAGGGCGATGAGTTGGTCCAGGTGCGCGTGCTGCGCAGCGGTGAGGTGACGGAGTACGAGTACTCCGCCATGCTCGCCGACCCCGAGGTCCCCTAGTGTTTGCGATCGCTTTTGACCTGGTTGTGGCAGAGGTTCGAGCGCATCACCCACGAGGTACTGCGCAGGCCTACGATGAGATCGCGATTTTGCTGGGACGTTTTGGATTCGAGTGGACCAGGGCAGCGTGTATCTGACCAAGGGCGAGAATCTTGCCAACCTGATGCTGGCCATGAGTGCGCTGAAGGCGGTTCCCCGGTTCCCGAAGGTGGTCCGGGATATTCGTGCGTTTCGCGTGGAGCAGTGGTCGGACTTTACCGGGTTCATCAAGAGCAGCTGAGACGGATCGATGTACCGCCGAGAAAGGCGGTCGAGCTGGCGCTCGATGCCCACCTTAGCCACATAAGACGCGGCAAAGATGGGGCACCCGGTTCTTTGATGAGATGGGCCACCCGGGGCTTTTGCGCCGCGTAGCGCGCTGACGCACTAGTTCATCCACGACTTGTCTTTGGGGTTGCGGTGGCGGTGGTCGTCGGGGTCGACGTAGCGGCCGTCTTTGTCAAAGTGGACCTCGCGGTTCTGCTTGCGCATGTAGACCTCGAACTTGCGCGCGGCGCGGCGGCGGCGCCAGCGGTAGTAGTTGTTGCGCAGCGCGAAGTAGCGCTCGGAGAAGCCGAAGGCGAAGCCGCGCCGTGGGGCGAACTTGACGTAGAGGAAGCCGCAGAAGGCGCCCGAGAGCTGCAGCAGCGCGGAGAAGGCGTTGCGGTCCTTGAGCAGGATGGCGACGGCGACCAGGATGTAGATCGTCACCATGTACTTGGCCTTGACGCGCAGCACGAACCAGAGCAGGAACTCCTGCTCGCCGAAGAGCATGCCGATGGCCACCAGAAGGCCGAAGATGCCGGCCCAGGCGCCGATCGCGGCCACATCCGGGCGCATGCCGAAGAGGTTGGTGAAGGAGATCAGGGTGGCGAGCAGAGCTCCGCCGACCGCCGAGGCGAAGTAGAGCTCGGAGAGCCAGCGGCTGCCGTAGGCCCCCTCAAGCAGCGATCCGGTGAACCAGATGGTGAGCATGCCGAAGAGGATGTCGAGGATGCCGGTCTGCAGGAAGGCGTAAGTGAGCAGCTGCCAGACCTCGCCGCGGACCACGGCGGCGGGCTCCAGCATGAGGTGCTGGAAGAGGTGGAGGTAGCTGGCGGGGCTGATCCATTGCAGCAGGTACATGCCGAAGAAGACGGCGAGGTTCGCCAGGATGAGCCTGCGCACCGTGCCTGCGAAGGGAGGGAAGGTCATCGTGATGGGACCGGAGCGTGGCATAGACTTGTCCATTTCATCATAGGCGCGGTGGGGGGCGGGTGTCTTGGCGGGATTTGGGGCGCAGGAGTTCGGTTCCGGGAGGGGGCCGGGTGCTGGATGGCTGGTCAGGGGAGAGGCAGATGCGGTTCGCGCGTGCCCGCGCGAAAACCCCACCCTGCGACGGTGAGGCTGTCGCGAGGTTGGGGCACCCGGGGCGTTCTGTTAGTTTTTGGTGGTGGCGGGGCGTGGGGTGGTACGGCCGAGCGGCAGCGGAAGGACGGCGATGCTGCGGTGGCCGGCGGAATCGACCGAGCGGACGCCGAAGATCACGTTGTCCTTGGAGACGGCGACGCGTACGGTGGTGGCAGTGCCGGTGCTGAGCGCCTCGGTCCAGGTGGGCTGGTCGGTGGGGCGCCAGACGACCTCGTAGCTGGTGCCGGCGGACGCGCCGGTGGGCGGCTGCCACTGGAGCTCGGTGTTGTTGTCGAGCGCCTGGGTCAGGATGTGCACGTTCTCGGGCACGCCGGGCGCGGCGGCCAGGTCGCCGAGCACCGCGGCGTTCAGCCGGGCGACGTTGGCGACGTAGTGGAAGTCCACGAATTGCAGCAGATCGCCGTACTGGATGCCGTTTTCGACGCGCAGATCCTGGTGCTGGTGGTTGAAGTTCTCCTGCCACTCGGTGAAGCGGACGGCGGGGAAGCCTTCGAGGTTGAAGCTGGTGTGGTCGCCGCCGCGCAGGTAACGGTCGGCGCGGAAGATGAGCACGGGGTGGAAGGGCGGGCGGACGGAGATGGTGTGCGGTCTGGCGCCGGGGAAGTAGGTGCTGCTGACCTCGGTGATGGTGCGGGCGAGCTCGCGCGAGGGCGAGTCGGAGTCGGAGCCGAGCGAGTGGATCAGGCGGATCTGGTCGGGCGCGCCCTCGGGGGTGGTGGGGCTGGGGACGCCCTCGGAGAAGACGCGGACGGCGAACTTGTCCTGCCCGGTGTCGCCGGGGGTGGTGTCGCCGCCGACGATGTCGTTGTTGAGGACGGCCTCGAGCTGCCAGCCCTCGGCCTTGGCGAGCCGGGCGAGGTGGCGGCTGCCGTTGAGGCCCTGCTCCTCGCCGGCGACGGCGACGAAGACGATGGAGGAGGGGAACTTGAGCTTGGAGAGGACGCGGGCGCACTCGAGCGAGACGGCGACGCCGCTGGCGTCATCGTTGGCGCCGGGCGCGTCGCTGTGGGAGTTCATGATGTCGGTGACGCGCGAGTCGTAGTGGCCGGTGACCAGGACGCGGCGGTTGGCCTGGGCGGGGTCGGTGCCGCGCAGCACGGCGTAGACGTTGGTCAGGCGCGTGGGCTTACGGATGCGCGAGTTGGCGGCGTCGCTGCCGGGCTCGACGAAGTCATCGCGCTTCACCTCGAGGCAGTTGTTGCACTCGGCGGAGATCTGCTTGAACTGGGCCTCGATCCAGTCGGCGGAGGCGCTGATGCCGGTGCCGGGGGCGAGATCGGTGTCCATGCTGGAGAGGGTGGCGCGGGTCTTGAACTCGACCAGACGGGCGATGATGGCCTGGATGCGCTCGGGCGAGACCTGCTTGAGCGCGGCGGCGATGGCGGGGTCGGCGGGCGCGGGCGCGATGGCGCGGGCGGCGGAGGCCGGAACCAGCGACTGCGCGGGCGTCTGGGCGGAGCAGGCGGCGGGGAGAGCCAGCGAGAGCAGAAGCGGGAGGGCAAGAAGCCTCAGGCCGGGCGCCAGGCCAATCTGGGGCCGCAGGCGGTGCGAAAAGGCCGTGCGGGAAGGCTGGTCAGAAGGCTGGGCAGGGCGGGGCGGGGCGAAGTTCATGAATCTTGCTCCTGGGGGAAGATGGTCGGTGAGGGGAGTCAGCGGGTTGGACGCCTGCTTGACGGATGGGCGGGGCGCTACTAGAAAGAAATACAGGCTACTGAGATTCGCGAGCGTGGCAGTTGTCATCCTATGGCTTGCCGGAGATCGTCCCCGAGGATGCCATGGGTGGTTTGGTATTGGCCTATGGTACAGCGCTTTGCTGGTTGGGGCGCAACCCGGGTGGGCGATTGAATCAAGACGCCGCCGAAGCCAGCAGCTGCAAGCGCAATTACAAATGAAATGTAGGGATGGAGGTTCGAAATGGCTGTTGTTTGTCCTGAGTGCGATAACCCGCTGATCATCGATGCGGATGAGGTAGAAGAAGGCGAGACGGTGCAGTGCGACGAGTGCGGCATCGACTTGGAGGTTGTGTCCGTGGATCCGCTGGAGCTCGCTGCGATCGACGATGAGGGCTACGACGATGAGGACGACGGGCACCTGGGGGAAGACGAGGACGAGTAGGGGGCGGTGGGTGTTGCGGCAACACCCCGGGTGGGGGTTTATGCGAATCGATGCAGCACGGATGGCCCTATACTGGAAGCATCATGCACGGTGAGACCGGCTCCACTTCCCTAATCGCTTCTTCGGTACGTTCTTCGTTCCCTTCCGTAGCCGCGGCTTCGGCTCGCCGCAGCGTCTGTGCGGCGATGATGGCCTGCGGTCTGCTGGCCGCCGTGTGCTTGGCGGTGGTCGCCACGCCGGCCATCGCGCAGCATGCGCCTATAGACCGTACGGTTGAGGGCAAGGTGATCGACAAGTCCGGTGCGCTGCTGAAGGGTGCGGTGGTCTATCTGAAGGACGACCACACCCTGGCGGTGAAGAGCTTCATCGTGGACGACGCCGGCCACTATCGCTTCGGCCAGCTGAAGCAGTCGACCGACTTCGAGCTGTGGGCGGAGCTGGATGGCAAGAGGAGCAATACGCGCACGATCAGTTCGTTCGACAACAAAAATGAGTTCGTGATCAATCTGAAGATCGACACCGGCAAGTAAGCAATCGGCTGCGTCGGCGCGCCGATGCCGTCTGTCGCATTGATGGATTCGAGCAGGATTCGGGAAGAACTCGCGCACGCGCTGTCGAGCGCCATGGTCGGGGAGACTCGCAAATGCAGATCGGCATAGACAGCTTCGCCGCCATCGTTCCGGACCCTGCCACCGGGGTGACAGTCACGCCCGAGCAGCGGATGGCGCATCTGCTCGAAGAGATCGAACTCGCGGATACGGCGGGTCTCGACGTCTTTGGCCTGGGTGAGCATCATCGCAGCGAGTACCTGGATTCAGCACCGACGGTGATCCTCGGAGCGGCGGCGGCGCGCACCCGGCGCATCCGGCTGACCAGCGCCGTTACGGTGCTGAGCGCGGCCGATCCGGTGCGAGTGTTCCAGAGCTTCGCCACGCTCGACCTGCTCTCGCAGGGACGGGCAGAGATCGTGGTGGGACGGGGATCCTTCATCGAGTCCTTCCCGCTGTTCGGACTCGACCTGGACGACTATGACTCGCTGTTTGCCGAGAAGCTGGAGCTTCTGCTCACGATTCGCGAGAACACGCATGTGCGCTGGTCGGGAGAGCATCGCGCACCGCTGACCGGGCAGGGCGTCTATCCGCGGCCGCTGCAGCACCCGCTGCCGATCTGGCTGGGGGTGGGAGGAACGCCGGCGTCGTTTGCACGCGCGGGGGCGCTGGGACTGCCGCTGATGGTCGCCATCATCGGGGGCGAGCCACACCGCTTCCGACCGCTGATCGATGTCTATCGCGAGGCCGGCAAGCGCGCGGGCCACGCGCCGGAGACGCTGAAGGTGGGGCTGCACATGCTCGGCTACGTGGCCGAGACCGACCAGCAGGCGGCGGATGACTTCTTTCCCGGATACGCCGAGGCCTTCACCAAGATCGGCCGCGAGCGCGGCTGGTCGCCGGTGACCCGGCAGCAGTTCGAGGCGGTGCGCGGGCGCACGGGAGCTCTGATGGTGAGCGAGCCCGAGGTGGTGGTGGAGAAGATTCTCAGGGTGAACGAGGCGCTGGGCGGGATCGCGCGGGTCAGCTTTCAGATGAGCGTGGCGGCGCTGCCGCACGCCAAGCTGATGCATGCGATCGAGCTGCTGGGAGCGCGGGTGGCGCCGGCGCTGCGTCAGAGCCTGCCCGCGCTGCCCGGCGAATAACGCGGCGGCGCCTGTCCCACTCTGGAGCATGCTGCTCCAGGCTCTCACACAAGAAACATCGAGCAGCTGCCGGTCACAGCGGGATGTTGCCGTGTTTCTTGGGCGGATTCTTCTCGCGCTTGGTGCTGAGCATGTCGAGCGCGCGGTTGAGCCGCTGGCGGGTCTCGCTGGGGCGGATGACGGCGTCGATATAGCCGCGTTCGGCGGCGACGTAGGGGTTGGCGAAGCGCTCGCGGAACTCGTCGACCTTCTCTTTACGAATCTCGGCGAGAATCTCGAGCTTTTGCTCCTCGGATAACGACACGCCCTGCGGCATGACCGCCTCGGCCTGGGCCAGGGTGCGGGCGAGCTCGGTCTTGTAGACGATGTTGACGGCGCCCTCGGGGCCCATGACGGCGATCTCGGCGGTGGGCCAGGCGAGGTTGACGTCGGTGCGGATGTGCTTCGAGCTCATGACGCAGTAGGCGCCGCCGTAGGCCTTGCGGGTGATCACGGTGAGCTTGGGGACCGTCGCCTCGGCGAACGCGTAGAGCAGCTTGGCGCCGTGGCGGATGATGCCGCCGTGCTCCTGGCGGACGCCGGGCAGGAAGCCGGGGACGTCCTCGAAGGTGATCAGCGGGATGTTGAAGGCGTCGCAGAAGCGGACGAAGCGCGCGCCTTTGACGCTGGCGTCGATGTCGAGCACGCCGGCGAGGAAGGCGGGCTGGTTGGCGACGATGCCGACCGGACGGCCGTTCATGCGGGCGAAGCCGACGACCAAGTTGCGGGCGAAGTGCTGCTGCACCTCGAAGAAGTAGCCCGCGCCGGTCTCGTCCTGATCGACGATGCGGGTGATCACGTCGACCATGTCGTAGGGCTGGTTGGACTCGGCCGGGATGAGGGTGTCGAGCGCGGGGTCGGCGCGCTGGGGCGAGTCTTTGTCTGGGTCTGGCATGGGCTTGCGGGGCGGGTCGTCGAGGTTGTTCGAGGGGATGAAGCCGATCAGCTCGCGTACCTGGGCGAGGCAGTGCTGGTCGTCGTGCGCCATGAAGTGGGCGACGCCGGAGATCTCGTTGTGGGTGGCCGCGCCGCCCAGCTCGGCCATCGTCACGTCCTCGTGGGTGACGGTCTTGATGACGTCCGGACCGGTGACGAACATGTAGCTGGTCTTCTCGGTCATCAGGGTGAAGTCGGTGATGGCGGGCGAGTAGACGGCGCCGCCGGCGCAGGGTCCCAGAATGGCCGAGATCTGGGGAACAACACCCGACGCCAGCGTGTTGCGCAGGAAGATGTCGGCGTAGCCGGCCAGCGAGACCACGCCCTCCTGAATGCGCGCTCCGCCGGAGTCGTTGAGCCCGATGATGGGCGCGCCGACGCGCAGGGCGGCGTCCATAATTTTCACAATCTTCGCGGCATTTGCTTCGGATAAAGACCCGCCGAAGACGGTGAAGTCCTGGGCGAAGACGAAGACCACGCGGCCATGGATGCGGCCGTAGCCGGTGACGAAGCCATCGCCGGGGACGCGCTGGGCGTCCATGCCGAAGTCTGTAGCGCGATGGGTTACAAACTTGTCGGTCTCCTCAAAGCTGCCCTCGTCGAGCAGAAGATCGATGCGCTCGCGGGCGGAGAGCTTGCCGGCGGCGCGCTCGCGTTCACGGCGCAGGCGGCCGCCACCCTCCTCGGCCAACTCGTGGCGAGCGGCGAGCTCGGCCAGCTTGACCTGGTGGGGGAGCGGTGCTGCCGGGCGGACGGAGGTATCTTCAGGAGCGGACATACGCTGCGATTCTAGCAGCGGAGCTGTACCCGGGATCGGTCTAATGGGCGAAGGCGATCTGGCCGAGCAGCACCACGTTCAGCGACACGATGACCGCCACCGCGGCCCATCCGGCGATGCGGGTGCGTCCGGCGCTGGCGAAGCTCCCCATGACAGAGGCTCGGCTGGTCAGCAGCAGCAGCGGAACCAGCGCGAAGGGCAGCGTGAAGCTGAGGATCACCTGCGAGAGCAGGAGGATCTTCAGCGGGTCGAGGCCGACGGCCAGCACGACGATCGCCGGGATGATGGTGATCAGACGGCGCAGGAAGATGGAGAACTTGATGTCGAGAAAGCCCTCGATGATGACCTGCCCGGCCATCACGCCGACGGTTGACGAGGAGAGTCCCGAGCAGAGCAGGGCGATGGCGAAGACGGTGGCGGCGGCCGGACCGAGCAGCGGCCCCAGGGTGCGATAGGCCTGCTCCACGTCGGTCACCGGAGCATCGAGATGGGTGAAGGCGACCGCGGCCATGATGATCATGGCGGAGTTGATCAGCCAGGCGCCGTTCATGGCGACGATGACATCGACCATCTCGAAGCGCAGATAGCGCGAGCGCAGATCGCGCAGCAACCCGCTCATTCGTCCGGATAGCTGATGCGCCTCCGACTCTTCGGTCAGCAGCCGCAGCCGGGGCTGCACCAGCGCCGAGTGCAGATAGATGACGTGCGGCATGACGGTCGCCCCCAGCATGGCGACGGCGAGAAAGATGCTCTGGTGGAAGGAGTCGGAGCTGCGGGTGTCGAGCGTCGGCAGCAGCGTGTGCAGGGCCGCGGCGTGCCAGTCCGGATGCACCAGCAAGACCTCGAAGCCGTAGCAGAGGCCGATGACGCCGACGAAGGCCATGATGCCGCGCTCCAGCCACTGAAAGCCGGCGAGATCGAGCACCAATATGAGGAAGACCAGCACCGCCGAGACCAGAGCGGCGGCCAGCAGGGTCTCGGTGCGGGTCCAGCCATGAGCCAGCAGGGCGGGGCCGAAGAGCAGGTAGAAGCCGAGCGCGGCGCCGAGAAACTCCGCCAGATCGGTGGCTACGGCGGAGATCTCGGCGGCAACCCACAGCCCCCAGACCACGGGGCGCGAGAAGTGCCTGCGGCAGTTCTGCGGCAGCGTCCGGCCGGTGACGATACCCAGCTTGGCGGAGAGGTACTGGATCAGAATCGCCATGGCGTTCGACCACAGCAGCACCCACAGTAGGCGATAGCCGAAGCGGCTGCCGCCTTCGATGTTCGCAGCAAAGTTGCCGGGATCGATATACGCGACGCTGGCGACAAAGGCTGGTCCGAGATAGGTCCAGAGCTCTCGGCGCCGGCTGCGCCAGGTTGCCAGGGCCTTGTCCGGCAGCAGGACGGTGCTGGCCGCCGCGGCGCGACCCGCGGGCGAGGCCGCCAGCAGCTCATCTGCCGGTTCGATGACCTTACCGGAGCCGTCTGCCTGGCCCGGTTCTCGATGCGATGCCTGATCGGATGTCTGAGCCGCCTCTCGCCTGAACTCCATCCCGCTGGTTCCTCTTTTATTCCGCCGTCTCGCCCGGCTATCGTAGCCTGCCTGCTGCGGGCTCATCACAAATAATTAGGTTCACCTGCATATTAGGTTTACCTAATTCCTGCGGATGGGTCAAACTGGAAGGCAGGAGAATTTACGTGCCCCAACGCGGCAATACCGAATCCGTCGACAACTACCTGAAGGCCATCTTCACGCTCGGTGGACCGGAGGAGAGGCGGGTCGCCAGCAAGTCGCTGGCCGAGGAGCTGGGCGTGGCCCCCGCCTCGGTGACCAACATGCTGCAGAAGCTGGCGCTAGCGGCCGCGCCGCTGGTCGAGTACGAGCGCCATCGCGGGGTGCAGCTTTCCGCATCGGGCAGGAAGCGGGCGCTCGAGGTGCTGCGCCATCACCGCCTGATCGAGACCTTCCTCTACGAGGTGCTGGACTACCCGCTCGACGAGGTCCACGAAGAGGCGGAGCGGCTGGAGCACTTCATCTCCGAGCGCTTCGAGCAGCGCATCGCGGCCAAGCTGGGCAATCCCAGGATCGATCCCCACGGCCACTCGATCCCGACGCTCGAGGGCGAGATACCGAAGCAGCGCTCGATCCTGCTCTCGGAGCTGCCGACGGAGGGCGAGTTCGTGATCGACAGCATCTCCGACCGCGACGCCCAGACGCTGCGCATGCTGCATGCCTGCGGCATCGCCCCAGGAGCGCGCCTGCGGGTGAAGAAGAGTTCCGCGGGCGTGAGCTACTCGGTGCGGGTGGGACGGGCCTCGAAGGCCCTGAACCTCTCCCCCGAGATGGCGAGAGAGATCCGCATCCTGCCCGCGCCGATGTAGAGCATCTCCCGGCATCATTCTGGCTGCCTGGGTTGACTCTCACGGCGGCCTTGCCTAGCCTCAAAGCAAGAGAGTAGAGAGAGAATGTCCAACAAGTTGAAGGTTCTCGTACTGGGTGGCGGCGGGCGCGAGCATGCCCTCGCCTGGGCGGTGACGAAGTCTGCGCGCGTGGGCGAGGTGGTCTGCGCCCCCGGCAACGGCGGCATCGCCAATGTGGCGCGCTGTGTTCCGGTGGATGTTACAAATCTGCAGGCGATGCTGGCAGTGGTGCTGCAGGAGCAGCCTGGGCTCACGGTTGTCGGTCCCGAAGTTCCGTTGGCGCTCGGCCTGGTCGATGAGTTGGAGCGCCGCAACCTGCGCGTCTTCGGACCGACGCGTGCTGCCGCCGAACTCGAGAGCAGCAAGGCCTTCGCGAAGGACTTCATGCGCGAGAACAACATCCCCACCGCGGCGTATGCGGTCTGCGAGACGCTCAACCAGGCGCTGGCACAGCTGAACGGCTTCGCGCTTCCGGTGGTGGTCAAGGCCGATGGCCTGGCCGCGGGCAAGGGCGTGGTGATCTGCAACACACGGCAGGAAGCGGAGACCGCAATTACGGAGATGTTCGATGGCACCCTGCTCGGAGCTGCGGCGCAGCGGGTGGTGCTCGAGGAGTTCCTCACCGGCGAAGAGCTTTCGTTCTTTGCGGTCTGCGATGGCAAGCACGCCGTCCCACTGGCCGGCGCGCAGGATCATAAGCGCGTGGGCGAGGGCGACACCGGTCCGAACACCGGCGGCATGGGCGCGTACTCCACCGACGCTCTGCTGCCCGACGCTCTGCGCTCGTGGCTGACGGCGAACGTTGCCCAGCGCGTGGTCGATGGCATGGCCGCGGAGCATACGCCGTTCAAGGGCATCCTCTTCTGCGGCATCATGATGGTGCCGCGTCCCGGCGGAACGGTTCAGCCCATGGTGCTCGAGTTCAACACGCGCTTCGGCGATCCCGAGACCCAGGCGCTGATGCTGCGGCTGGAGAGCGATGTCATCGATATCTTCGACGCCTCGATCGACGGCACCGCCGACCAGCTGCAGGTGAAGATGAAGCCCGGCGCCAGCGTCTGCGTGATCGCTGCCAGCGGCGGCTATCCGGGCGCCTACGCCAGCGGCAAGGCCATCGAGGGATTGGCCGCGAACACAGGCAAGCTAGCCGCCTCCGAGGTCATGGTCTTCCACTCCGGCACCGCGGTGAAGGATGGCGCGATGGTCACAGCAGGAGGCCGCGTGCTCGGCGTCACTGCGGCCGCCCCCGACCTGCGCGCTGCGCTCGACGCCGCATACCAGCGCCTGTCGGAGATATCGTTCGAAGGGATGCAGTACCGCCGCGATATCGGCTGGCGGGCGCTCGCAGCCCAGAAAAGCTAGAACGAAAAGCTGGTAACAGGAGTCATGACCATGACGATGAAGACGACTCGCCGCGATGTGTTGCGTCTTGCTGCTCTGGCCTCGGCCGCGGGCTGCGTCCTCCGCCTGCCGCGCACCGGCTTCGCCCAGGCGCATTCCGCAGGCCTGATCTACGGTGTGCAGATGTACATGGTGCGCCAGCAGGCGCCGCAGGATCTCTCTGGCGTCCTGCGCGAGATTCATCAGGTTGGCTTCAGTCAGATCGAGCTCAGCCCGCTCGTCTACACGCACCCCGCGGCGGAGTTGAAGCGCATCGTCGCCGACTCCGGGCTGGGCATGGTGTCGGGTCACTTCGACTACGACGGCTTTGCGGCGAAGATTCCGTATGCGCGCCAGCTGGGGCTCAGATACATGGTGTGCCCGATGATGCCGCCCGCGCAGTGGGGCTCGCTCGACGGCTTCCGCCAGGCAGCCGAGGAGTACAACCGCTGGGGCCGCATGGTTCACGACGCCGGCATGGAGTTCGTGCTCCACAACCTCGACTACGAGTTCAAGCCGCAGGCCGGAGGCACTGGCTGGGAGGTGCTGATGCAGCATACCGATCCCAAGCTGGTGAAGCTGGAACTGGACATCTACTGGCTGGTGCAGGCCGGGCAGGACCCCTACGCCATGCTGACCAGGTACTCCGACCGCGTGCACCTGCTGCACCTCAAGGACCGCACCCCGGGCGCCAAGGTCAACTACGACATCGACCACTCCTCCGGCACATTTACCGAACTGGGCAAGGGCACCATCGCCTGGCCAAGACTGCTCGAACAGGCCAAGCGGCAGGGCATCCGCTACGCCTTCATGGACCAGGACGAGACCACGATACCGGTCTACAAGAGCCTGGAGCAGAACTACGCGTACCTGAAGCGGCTGGGGCTCTAAGACCAGCATCTTCATGCAACACCTTCAGGCAAAAACAAAATGGGCTTGCAGCACGATGGCTGCAGGCCCATTTTGTTTTTGGATCACTGCGGTCACAAATCTCAGCGCCGACTAAACGGTAAGTGCGGGCGCGGGCAGAATCTCTTCCACATCGACCAGTGCCGTCGGGTACTTGCCGGTGTAGCAGGCGGTGCAGAAGCTCTTCTTGGTCAGGCCGTCGGCGGGCTCGCCCTTGGTGCAGCTGTGGATCAGGCCGTCGTGGGTCAGGTAGGCGAGCGAGTCGGCCTCGATGTACTGACGGATCTCCTCGATGCTGTTGTTGGCGGCGATCAGGTCCTTGGTGCTGGGCGTGTCGACGCCGTAGAAGCAGGGGCTGATGGTCGGCGGGCAGGAGATGCGCAGATGCACCTCGGTCGCTCCCGCCGCGCGCACCATGCGGACGATCTTTCTGCTGGTCGTTCCGCGGATGATGGAGTCGTCGATCAGGATGACGCGTTTGCCCTCAAGCAGGCTGCGCACCGGGTTCAGCTTCATGCGCACGCCGAAGTCGCGCACCCGCTGCTCCGGCTGGATGAAGGTGCGGCCGACGTAGTGGTTGCGGATCAGGCCGAAGTTGAAGGGGATGCCGGACTCGCTCGCGTAGCCGAGCGCTGCGGTCACGCCCGAGTCGGGCACGGGCACGACGAGATCTGCGGGAACGCCGGACTCGCGCGCCAGTGTGCGCCCCATCTCGTCGCGGCTCTGCTGCACCCAGCGGCCGTAGATGCGGCTGTCGGGGCGGGCGAAGTAGACGTGTTCGAAGACGCAGCTGGCCTGCTGCGTGGTGGTGTCGAAGTAGCGGCTGGTGACGCCGTCCTCGGAGACCATGACCAGCTCGCCCGGCTCCACATCGCGTTCGTACTTGGCGTGCAGCAGGTCGAAGGCGCAGGTCTCGGAGGCGAAGACGAAGGTGTCGGGAGCGCCGTCGACGCCGGCGATGCGGCCCATCGAGAGCGGCCGGAAGCCGCGCGGATCGCGCGCGGCGAAGATGCGGTTGCGCGTCATCATCACGATGGAGAACGCGCCATCGACCTGCGAGAGCGAGTCGGCGATGCAGTCCACCAGCGTGGTCTTCTTCGAGTGCGCGATCAGCTGAATGATGATCTCGGAGTCGGAGGTCGTCTGGAAGATGGCGCCATCGCGCTCCAGCCGCGTCTTCGACGTGCCCAGGTTGATCAGGTTGCCGTTGTGCGCGATGGCGATCAGGCCCTTGGTCGATTCGACCGAGATGGGCTGCGCGTTCAAGAGCGCCGAGTCGCCGGTGGTCGAGTAGCGGGTGTGGCCGATGGCCATGTGCCCGGGCAGCTTCAGCAGCACGTCGTCGGTGAAGATCTCCGACACCAGGCCCATGCCCTTGATGTCGTGCACGTTCTGGCCGTCGGCGCTGGCGATGCCGCCCGACTCCTGGCCGCGATGCTGCAGCGAGTAGAGACCCCAGTAGGTCATGCGCGCCGCATCGGGGTGGTTGTAGATGGCCATCACGCCGCACTCTTCGCGCAGCTTGTCGAAGGGCGTGTTGCCGTCCAGATCTTCGTCGAGTTCTTGCTTCAGGTTATTGCTCAATGCAGTGTCCATGGCCGGGTTCAGCGGGAGTTTGAGAGGGTCGATCATGCCAGCACCTCCGCGGCGAGCTGGGCTTCGAGAGCGCCGGACCAGGAGGTCTTGAGCTCCGCAATCGTGACGTCGATCACGCCATTTTCAAATGGAATCGTCAGCCTGTCTTCAGTCGTCGTGCCGATATGTTCCGCGAAGATCTTTCCTGCTTCCTCTTCCGTGATCTTCTCGATCCGGGCGAAGTCTTCGAGCTTGCAGGTCATGACGACCGTGGAGCCGGTCTCGCCGAAGAGATCGTGGAGGGTCTTGACCGCCGTCGAACCGGTAGCCGGAAAGATCGAGGCGCCAATGCCCTTGGCGAAGCATGCCTTGGCGAGCGCAACCGCAAGTCCGCCGTCCGAGATGTCGGATGCAGAGTGCGCGATCCCTTCGTCCGCACAGCGTCGCAGCACGCGATGCAGAGCGTGCTCGTCTTGCAGGTCGAGAATCGGTGGCTGACCCCAGAGCGGAAGGCCGGCGGACTTCGTGAACTCCGTCGAGCCGAGTTCGCGCTCGAGATCGGCGCTCTTGCGCTCGGCGATGGAGGCTGCGCCCCTGAGCAAAATGATCGCGTCGCCTGTGTGCTGAAACGCACTTGGCACCGCTTTGGTTACATCATCCAGAATGCCCACGATGCCGAGCACCGGGGTGGGGTAGATGCCCTCGCCCTTGGTCTCGTTGTAGAGCGAGACGTTGCCGCCGGTGACCGGCGTGCCCAGAGCGTTGCAGGCCTCGCCGATGCCGTCGATGGCGGCCGAGAGCTGCGCCATGATCTCGGGCTTTTCCGGATTGCCGAAGTTGAGGCAGTTGGTCGCGGACACCGGAGTCGCTCCGGTACAGGCGACCTTGCGCGCCGCCTCGGCGACCGCGTGCATCGCGCCCAGCTTGGGATCGAGGTAGGTCCAGCGGCCGTTGCCGGCGAGCGCCATGGCGAGACCGCGCTCCGGCTTCGCTTCAGATTGGGCTTCGAGCGCCGCCGCGCCCTCAGGCGTCGACGCGGCTACCAGGTCGGCCAGCTTGCCCGCCACGCCCTGAGCCGCCTTGCTTCCGGTGCCCTTGATGCGCATCACGCCAGCCTCGCCGCCCGGTCCCTGCACGGTGTTGGTCTGCACCATGGAGTCGTACTGCTCGAAGATCCAGTGTTTGCTGCAGACGTTTGCGCTGGCCAGCAGCTTCTTCAGGTCGGCGGTGTAGTCGCGCGGCTGCTTCAGCTCCTCGAGAATCGCAGCCGGAGGATCCTTCGGGACGGGCGGGTTCCACGTGCCGACCGGCCGGTGGTAGACGGGAGCGTCATCGGTCAGTGCCTTGTTCGGAATCTCGGCGACCAGCTCGCCATGATGCGTAACCCGCATGGTGTCGTCGGCGGTGACGATGCCGACGATGGAGGCGTCGAGCCCCCACTTGGCGAAGATGTCGAGCACCTCCTGCTCGCGGCCCTTGTCCGCCACCAGCAGCATGCGCTCCTGCGACTCCGACAGCATGATCTCGTAGCTGGACATGCCGGTCTCGCGCTGCGGAACCAGGTCAAGCTCAATCGTCAGGCCCAGCTCGCCGCGCGCGCCCATCTCGCAGGTGGAGCAGGTCAGTCCGGCCGCGCCCATGTCCTGAATGCCGAGCACGGCGCCGGTCGCCATGGCCTCGAGGCAGGCCTCGAGCAGCAGCTTTTCGAGGAACGGATCGCCCATCTGCACGTTGGGCCGTTTCTGTTCCGATCCTTCTGTAAATTCCTCGGAAGCCATGGTCGCGCCGTGAATACCGTCGCGGCCGGTCTTCGCACCGACGTAGATCACCGGATTGCCCACGCCAGTCGCCTTGGCGTAGAAGATCTCGTCGATCTTGACCAGCCCGAGGGCGAAGGCGTTGACCAGCGGGTTGCCGGAGTAGCAGGGCTCGAAGCGGGTCTCGCCGCCCAGGTTGGGCACGCCGAAGCAGTTGCCGTAGCCGCCCACGCCGTGCACGACGCCGGCGGCGATCTGGTGGTTCTTGCGCCGCAGCGTAGCGTCCGGCTCGGCTTCATCAAGCGGGCCGAAACGCAGAGCGTCCATCACCGCCAGCGGCCGCGCGTTCATGGTGAAGATGTCGCGCAGAATGCCGCCCACGCCAGTAGCCGCGCCCTGGTAGGGCTCGATGTAGCTGGGGTGGTTGTGAGACTCGATCTTAAAGGCGCAGGCCCAGCCGTCGCCGACGTCGATGATGCCGGCGTTCTCGCCGGGACCCTGCACGACGCTGCCCGGGCCGCTGGTGCGCGCTCCCTTGGTCGGCAGACGGCGCAGATGCACGCGCGAGGACTTGTAGGAGCAGTGCTCCGACCACATCACCGAGAAGATTCCCAGCTCAGTGAGCGATGGGGTACGTCCCAGCGCGCTCTCGATGCGGGTGTACTCCTCGGCAGTGATGCTGTGGGTCTTCAACAGCGCCGGTGTGATTTCGGCGGGGGACGGGAGAGAAACCGGGTGCTGAACGGACGTCTTGGACATGGCTCGCTAACTCGATTGTCGCATGTCTGGCGTGTAAACAGCGGGTGGCGGCCGTGTAAACGATGGGCTCGGGGCCGCATGGCGCCTACGCGGGCAGTGCCCCGGCCCCGGGCCGAGCCGTTCCGGTGCGTATCCGGGGTGATTTCGTTCGGCTCGGGGCTGGTCGCGGCGTGGCTCGGACCGGTCGAGGTGTCGCTCGGCTCCAGATACGGTGTCGCTAGGCTCCGGTGCTGCCGAAGCCGGCGGCTCCGCGCGGCGCCTCGGCCAGCTCCGGGACCTCCTCAAAGCTGGCCTCGATGCGCTGCACCAGGCGCAGCTGGGCGATGCGGTCGCCGGCCGTGATCTCCACCGCGGCCTCGCTCAGGTTGGTCAGAACCACCTTGATCTCGCCGCGATAGCCGGGGTCGATCACCCCGGCCAGGGTGGTGATTCCGCGCACCGCCAGACCGGAGCGGTCCTCGACCAGGGCGCCGTAGCCGGAGGGGAACTCGAGCGCGATGCCGGTCGAGACGGGAGCGGTCTGGCCGGGCGCGAGCGTCACGGCGGCGTCGGCGTAGAGGTCTGCTGCCAGGTCGCCCCAGGCGTCGGTGTGGGCGTAGCGCGGAAGTCGTGCGGCGGGATGGAGCTTCTTGGCCTTGATGGCGATCGGGGAGTGCATCGCTCCAGTTTATCTGGAGTGTACGGCCTTCCTGAACCATTCCTCGCCCGCCCCATTCCCTGCCGTCTCGAGGCGAGCCCAGCGGTCCCGGCCGAAAGCCGAATCGACCGGATAGAATCGTAACTGGCGCACAAACGAATGAAGACCATACTGGTAACCGGAGGCTCGGGCTTCTTTGGCGGGCTGCTCAAGCGCAGACTGCTCGCGGAGGGCTACGCCTGCGTCAACATCGACCTGGTCGCCGACAGCGACACCCACGCCAACCTCACCAGCATCCAGGGCGACATCCGCGACCTGCAGCTGCTCGACCGGCTCTTCGTCAAGCACGGCTTCGAGGCGGTCTTCCATTGCGCCGCCCAGCTCGCCCACGACGCCATCGACGACCAGCTGCTGTGGACCTCAAACGTCGACGGCACCCGCAACATCGCGGACTCCTGCGTCGAACACGGCGTCGCCAAGCTGGTCTTCATCTCCACCAACTGCCTCTGGGCCTCGAACCTCGGCCACGAGGTGGTTGAAGGCGAGCCGCCCAACCCGGTCGAGCTCTACGGCCGCTCCAAGCTCGCCGCCGAGCAGATCCTCAAAGAGTACGAGCACGACCTGCACGTCATCACCATCCGCTGCCCCACGATCATCGACAGCGGCCGGCTCGGTCTGCTCGCCATCCTGTTCGAGTTCATCCAGGAGGGGCGCAGGGTGTGGGTGGTCGGCGGCGGCTCCAACCGCTACCAGTTCATCTACGCCCAGGATCTGGCAACGGCCTGCGTGCAGACGCTGGCCTACGACCACTCCGATCTGTTCCACATCGGCTCGGAGAACGTGGTCTCGCTCGGTGAGGTCTACCAGGCGGTGATCGATGCCGCCGGGACCGGAGCCCGCGTGGCCCGCCTGCCCAAGGGACCCACCATTGCGGCGATGAGGCTGGCGCACCTGCTCAAGGTATCGCCGCTCGGCCCTTACCACTACCGCATGATCGCCGAGGACTTCATCTTCTCCACCCAGCGCATCCGCGAGCGTCTCGGCTGGTCGCCCACGCTGACCAACCAGCAGATGATGATCGAGGCCTACCGCTACTACGCCGCGCAGCGCGCCGAGATCCACGCCCGCAAGGACGTCTCCGCGCACTCCAAACCGGCGCAGATGGGCATCATTCGGCTGCTCAAGTGGATCTCTTAAAGCCATTTAGACCGGCACACAGGCCCCCGCCGAGTGTGGTTTGTGGCCGGCTGCCGACGAGCCGCCCTGTTTCCGCCGCGCCCCGCCCCGGACAACTCCCCCGTCCCCGTGACCATCGGAACTAACTGATCGGCGTGAACCGATCCCGACCGATCGCACGAACGGGTGCGTGGCTCGTAAGTCCAGCCTGCAAGCGACCCGAATTCCCCCACTGGGGAGGGCCCGCGATGAGACTCCTACGTTCTGCAATCCTGGCATTGTTTGCAGCTGTGTTGTTGTGTCCGGTGAATGCGCTGAGCGTCGCGCAGCCGTCGTCCTCCCAAACCGCCCCCGATAACTCCAGCCAGAACAACAACCAGGCTAGAACCGCAGAGGATCAGTCGAACGCGACCGCCGACCGCCAGATGACGGCCAAGGTGCGCCGCGCGATCATGGCTGACAAGGACCTCTCGACCTACGCGCACAACGTCAAGATCATCACCTCCAACGGCAACGTCACCCTCACAGGGCCGGTGAAGTCGGAGGAGGAGGATTGCTGACGTTGCCAATCAATATTGTCTCTGCCGACAAGCTCATGAACAAGCTGACCGTGAAGCAACCCTAAGCATGCCGCTCGAGCAATCCCGGCCAGCCCAACCCTCCCCAGCTCGTTAGTAGTTTTAGGAGCAAAGTCATGCCCAGCAAAAACGTCGCAGTATTTGGAATCTACACGACCCCCGTCAACGCCGAGATGGCGGTCGACCACCTGCTCTCCCGCGGCTTCCCCAATGCCGCGATCTCCGTTCTTCTTCCCGACGACGCCAGTACCCGCGCCTTCGCCCATGAAAAGAGCACCAAGGCCCCGGAGGGAACCACCACCGGCGTCACCACCGGCGGAGTCATCGGCGGCACCCTCGGGCTGCTGGCCGGCATCGGAGCTCTCGCCATCCCGGGTGTGGGTCCGTTGATCGCGGCCGGCCCGATTATGGCGACCTTGGCCGGGGTCGGCGTCGGCGGAGCGGTCGGCGGTATCGTCGGAGCCCTGGTCGGCATGGGCATCCCCGAGTACGAGGCCAAGCGCTATGAGGGCGCGGTCAAGGACGGGGGAACCCTGCTCTCGGTGCACTGCGATACCCCTGAGCAGATAGCCACGGCCAAGGCTGCGCTCAAGGAGACGGGGGGGCGCGACATCGCCTCCAGCGGCGAGGCAAGCTCCAAGAGCGCTGTGCCCGGCCGGGAGACCGCCGCATCCCGGGAGGCTGCGGCGAGAAACATCCCGCCCGGCACACCGCCCCCCGGTACTCCGCTTCCGAACGCCCCGCGCACGGAGGCTACCAGAACCGAAACCACCCCGGGCAACCGGCCCACCCGGTACTAACCGGCGGCTGCATCGCTGCGATTACCCCCCGGGCACCGCCAAGTATCGCGGCAACCAAACCGCTCGTCTACAGAGGCCCGCTGCTCACACAGCGGGCTTCTACTGTCTGGATGTGCGCAACTTCCGGGCGGTGCGCACAACGATTAAGTACGAGCGACCGCACGCCCCGCATCAGTCCCCGCATCAGTATCGTCCAGCCCTCGCAGTTTCACGAGGGAACCGCGCAGACCTCCGGCTCTCTCCGGCGCGCAGCCATCTCCGCCGACCTCGGCATTCAAGCCAGCATCTGGGGAGGGACCTTCCTGGTCGAGCCCGGAGCCCGGACCGGCATCCACCACCACGGCGAGCAGGACACCATCGTCCGCGCCGGCGACTTCCTCCACGTCCCCCCCTGGCTGGTGCACCAGGAGATCAATCCCTCCCCGGACAAGCCCTTCCGCTGGATCGTAGTGCGCAGCACACCGCAGCCGATCGTGGTCAACCTGCCCGACGACGCCTGGGACTAGATTCGACGGGGCAGAGCCGCCCCGCACCGCCGCCTGGGCGCCCCTCGGTTATAAGCCCACGGGGTACGAACGAGCGGCTGCCGAATAGCCGGCCGTACGTTCAGAGACGCAAATCCCACGTAGTTTGGTAGCCGAACCACAGTGGATGCTAACTCGCTTAGCTTCGGCGATGAGGGTGCTTGTGTTTTGCTGCAGGTTTGGGTGGCGGCGGTGGGAGCGGCGGCAGACCGGCCACGGCGAGAAGAAGCTTGTTCGCGGCATTGAAAAGGTTCACGTGAGTGTCGACAGGACCGTCGGTAGCGGCCAGAAAGATGGCAGTGCTGCGGGAGTGGTTGATGGCGATATAGGTTTCGAAGCCGGCTCCGCCACCGGTTTTTTCGACGATGTGCGAGGGGGAGTCGGCTGGCAGGATGTGAATCCAGCCCAGACCGATGCCAGTGGGCTCGCCGGCGTGGTCGAGTCCCTTTTGGCTGACCAGACTCGAAGGAAGAAGGTAGATTGCCTGGGCGGAGGTGTCCTGTGCGGCGATGTCTGGGCCACCGCTCCGGAGCAGGTACTTGAGCCAGATCACCATATCGGCTGCGGTGGAATAGAGGCCGGAGCTTCCGGCGGTGGCTTCGGTGGCGATGCAGGGTCCTTCCTCGTGCGCGCTGATCAGCAGATGGTTGCATTGCTCAGCGTTGGGAAAGAACGTCGTGTGCTGCATATGGAGCGGGTTGAGAGTGCGTTCGGCAAGAAGTGCGGCATATGGCTTGTGTGCAGCCGACTGGAGGGCATCGCCGAGGAAATCGAACGTCACAT